>Ga0157370_10001569_pt1 | contig 28272 bp, 25 predicted proteins | sample C35metaG_FD_113463 | JGI IMG/M metagenome (GOLD analysis project Ga0157370, IMG submission 113463) | Corn rhizosphere microbial communities from Kellogg Biological Station, Michigan, USA - C3-5 metaG | ecosystem: Host-associated > Plants > Roots > Rhizosphere > Soil | place: USA: Michigan...
ATCGCGTGGCCCTCGGCCGCGAGCGCTGCTTCCTTGACCGCTTCGTTGAGCGTCGGATGGGCGTGCACGGTGCGCGCGATATCTTCGGCGCTGGCGCCGAACTCCATCGCGAGCGCGGCCTCGGCGATCATTGTTCCCGCATCGGCGCCGATGATATGAACACCGAGCACGCGATCGCTTGCCTTGTCGGCAAGAATCTTGACGAAGCCTTCGGTGTCGGCATTGGCGCGCGCGCGGCCATTGGCCGAGAAGGGAAACTTGCCGACGCGATAGACAATGCCCGCGGCCTTGAGCTCCTCCTCGGTCTTGCCGACCGAGGCGACTTCCGGATGTGTGTAGATCACTGCCGGGATAGCGTTGTAGTCGAGCGAGGGCCGCTGCCCGGCCAAGGTCTCGACCAGCACGACACCCTCTTCCGAGGCTTTGTGCGCGAGCATCGGCCCGGCGATGACGTCGCCGATCGCGTAGATGCCCGGCACGTTGGTCGCAAAGCCGGCATCGACCATGACCCGGCCTTTGTTGTCGCATTTGACGCCGACCGCATCGAGACCGAGCCCATCGGTGAAAGGCCGGCGGCCCACCGAGACGAGAACGACATCGCAAGCGAGCTCTTCCGGCTTGCCGCCTTGCGCCGCTTCGAGGACGAGCGCGAGCGCGCCATTCGCCTTCTTCTTCGCCGCGGTCACCTTGGTGCCGAGGCGGAAGGTGAAGCCCTGCTTCGTCAACGCGCTTTGCAGCGCCTTGCCGACCTCCTGGTCCATGGTCGGCGTGATGCGGTCGAGGAATTCGACCACCGTCACCTCGGCGCCGAGGCGCCGCCACACCGAGCCCATTTCGAGCCCGATATAGCCGCCGCCGATGACGACGAGGCGCTTCGGCACGGCGGCGAGCGCAAGCGCGCCGGTCGAGCTGATAATGCTCTTCTCGTCGATCGCTACGCCCGGCAGGCTCATGCTGTCGGAGCCGGTAGCGATGATGATCGCCTTGCCCGCGCTCACTTCCTGCGTCTTCCCGTCGGCGCCCGCGATGGCGAGCTTGTCCTTCCCAAGAAACCGAGCCGCGCCTTTGACATAGGCGACCTTATTCTTGCGGAAGAGATAGTCGACGCCGCGGGTATTCTCGGCGACGACCTTGTCCTTGCGCGCCAGCATCGTCGCGAGATCGAGCTCGATCTTGCCCGCCTTGATGCCGTGCACCGCGAGCGCGTGATTGGCCTCGGCGAATTTTTCGGAGGATTGCAGCAGGGCCTTCGACGGAATGCAGCCGATATTGAGACAGGTGCCGCCGGGCGCCGCGCCCTTGTCGACGCAGGCGACCGACATGCCGAGCTGCGCCGCGCGGATCGCCGCGACATAGCCGCCCGGCCCGGCGCCGATGACGATGACGTCGAATGTGTCGCTCATCGCCTCAGACGCCGAAGAGCATGCGTTGCGGATCTTCGATGCAGTCCTTGACGCGCACCAGGAAGGTCACGGCCTCGCGCCCATCGATGAGGCGGTGATCGTAGGAGAGCGCCAGATACATCATCGACCGCACTTCGACCTTATCGCCCACGACGACCGGGCGCTTTTGGATCTTGTGCATGCCGAGAATCGCCGATTGCGGCGGGTTGAGAATCGGCGTCGACAAGAGCGAGCCATAGACGCCGCCATTGGTGATGGTGAAGGTGCCGCCCGAAAGTTCGTCCAAGGAGAGCTTGCCGTCGCGCGCGCGCCGGCCGAGATCGGCGACGCGTTTCTCGATCTCGGCAAAGCTCAGCTGATCGGCGTCGCGCACCACCGGCACGACGAGGCCCTGCTCGGTGCCGACCGCGATGCCGATGTCGTAGTGATTCTTGTAGATGATGTCCTCGCCGTCGATCTCGCCATTGGCGGCGGGGATTTCCTTCAGCGCGACGATGCAGGCCTTGGCGAAGATCGACATGAAGCCGAGCCGCACGCCGTGCTGCTTCTCGAAGCTCTCGCGATAGCGCTCGCGCAGGGCCAGCACCTCGGTCATGTCCACCTCGTTGAAGGTGGTGAGCATGGCGGCGGTGTTCTGCGCTTCTTTGAGGCGCTCGGCGATGCGGCGGCGCAGCCGCGTCATCTTCACCCGCTCTTCGCGCGGCCCCAGCTCGCGCGGCGCGCGCGCCACCGGCGGGGGCGGGGGCGTTGCGGGTTTTGCCGCGGCGGACGCGACATCGGCTTTGGTGAGCCGCCCGTCCTTGCCGGTCGGCGTCACCTTCGTCACATCGATCTGGGTCTCCGCGGCGAGCTTTCGCACCGCCGGGCCGGAGCGCGCGAGAAGATCGGCGCCATTGCCGGAGGACGATGCGGCCGGCGATGCGGCGGGCGGCGGCGCCGGTTGCGGCGCAGGGGCTGGCGCCGCTTTCGGCGCGGCGGCCGGCTTGGCCGAGGCAGTGGCTTTCGCACCGCCTTCGCCGATCCGGCCCAGCACGGCGCCGACAGCGACATTGCTGCCTTCACCGGCGACGACATCGGTGAGCGTGCCGGCGGCGGGCGCGTTGACTTCGAGCGTGACCTTGTCGGTCTCGAGCTCGACCAGCGGATCGTCCATCGCCACGACATCGCCAGGCTGCTTCAGCCAGCGCGCGACCGTCGCCTCCGTCACCGATTCCCCGAGCGCGGGGACCTTGATCTCGGTCGGCATGCTGACCCCCTCTTCTCGCGGCGTTATTGGGCGAAGGCTTCGGCGACCAGCCGAGCCTGCTCGGCATTGTGCCGGCGCAAGAGGCCGGTGGCCGTGGCGGCGCCTTCCGGACGCCCGACATAGCGCGCGCGCTTCGCTTTACTATCGAGCTTGCTCAAGACGCGCTCGAGCTTGCGGTCGACGAAGTTCCACGCGCCCATATTCTCGGGCTCTTCCTGGCACCACACGATCTCGGCGTTTTTGTAGCGCGCCAGCGCCGTCGCCAGCGTGTTGAAGGGGAAGGGGAAGAGCTGCTCGACCCGCAGCAGCGCGATATCCGCGATCTTATGCTCGCGGCGATAAGCAGCGAGATCGAAATAGACCTTGCCGGCACTCAGCACAACGCGGCGGATTTTGGCGTCATCGACCAGCTTCTCGGTCTCTTCGATGACGCGGTGGAAGGTGGTGCCAGGCCCCATCTCGGCGAGCTTCGATGCCATTTCCGGCGCGCGCAGCGTCGATTTTGGCGTCATGAGGATGAGCGGCTTGCGGAAATTGCGCCGCACCTGGCGGCGCAGCGCGTGGAAGTAATTGGCCGCCGAGGTGAGATTGCAGACCTGCCAATTGTCCTCGGCGCTGAGCTGGAGATAACGCTCGAGCCGCGCCGAGGAATGCTCCGGCCCCTGCCCTTCATAGCCATGCGGCAGCAGCATCACGAGGCCCGACATGCGCAGCCATTTCGCCTCGGCCGAGGAGATGAACTGGTCGATGATGACCTGCGCGCCATTGGCGAAATCGCCGAATTGCGCCTCCCACAGCACGAGCGCATGCGGGTCGGCGAGGCTGTAGCCATATTCGAAGCCGAGCACCCCGGCCTCGTTGAGCGGACTGTCGACCACCTCGAACATGGCCTGGCCGGGGCGGAGCTGCGTCAACGGCACATAGCGCGTCTCGTTCTCCTGATCGACCAGCACGGCGTGGCGCTGCGAGAAGGTGCCGCGGCCCGAATCCTGACCCGACAGCCGCACCGGCGTTCCCTCGACGCAGAGCGTGCCGAAGGCCAGCGCCTCGGCAGTCGCCCAGTCGACGCCTTCGCCGCTTTCGATCGCGTGGCGTTTGGCTTCGAGCTGGCGGACGAGCTTGCGGTTGAGATTGAATCCATCGGGCACGCGCGCGAGCCCGAGGCCGACCTCTTTCAGCACCTCCATCGACACCGCGGTCTCGCCGCGGCGATCGTCGCCCGAGGCGGCTTGCAGCCCGGTCCAGGCGCCTTCGAGCCAATCCGCCTTGTTGGGACGATAGCTTTTCGCCGCCTCGTATTCGGTCTCGAGATTGGCGGTGAAGTCCTTCGCCATCTGCTCGACGTCGGCCGCGGTGACCACGCCCTCGGCGGCGAGGCGTTTTGAATAAATCTCGCGCGTGCTCGGATGATTGGCAATCGCGCGATACATCAGCGGCTGGGTGAAGGCCGGCTCGTCGCCCTCGTTATGGCCATGGCGGCGATAGCAGAAGATGTCGACGACCACGTCCTTCTTGAAACGGTGGCGGAACTCCGTCGCGATGCGCGCGACATGGACGACCGCTTCGGGATCATCGCCATTCACATGAAAGATCGGCGCTTGGATTTCCTTTGCGACCTCGGTGCAATAGGGACCGGTACGCGCATAAGCGGGGCTCGTGGTGAAGCCGATCTGGTTGTTGACGACGACATGGATCGTGCCGCCGGTGCGATAGCCTTTGAGCTCCGATAGATCGAGCGATTCTGGCACCAGGCCCTGGCCGGCAAAGGCGGCATCGCCATGCATCAACAGGCCGACGACCTGATCGCGCTCGGTGTCGTTGCGCAGACGCTGCTTGGCGCGCACCTTGCCCAGCACCACGGGGTTGACCGCCTCCAAATGCGACGGATTGGCCTGGAGCGAGAGATGGACGAGATTGCCGTCGAAGCTCCGGTCCGACGACGTGCCGAGATGGTATTTGACGTCGCCCGTCCCTTGCACATCCTCGGGATTGGCGGGATTGCCCTGGAATTCCGAGAACACCGCAGCAAAGGGCTTGCCCATCATATTGGTCAAGACATTGAGCCGGCCGCGATGCGGCATGCCGATCACCAGCTCTTTCATGCCGAGCTGGCCGCCGCGCTTGATGACCTGCTCGAGCGCGGGGATCAGCGCCTCGCTGCCATCGAGGCCGAAGCGCTTGGTGCCGGTGTAGCGCTTGTCGCAAAAGCGCTCGAACATCTCGGCATCGGTCAAGCGCTGCAAGATCGCGCGCTTGCCGGCAACGGTGAATTCGGTGTGGTTGCGCGGCACCTCGATGCGCGCCTGAATCCATTGGCGCTGCTCGAGCTCCTGGATGTGCATGTATTCGACGCCGACCTTCTCGCAATAGGTCGCTTTGAGCGCGGCGAGAATCTCCTTGAGCGTCGCGGTGGAGAAGCCCAACAGCCGGTTGACGAAGATCGGCCGGTCGTAATCGGCCTCGGTGAAGCCGTAAGTGGCGGGATCGAGATCGGGGTGGTAGCTGCGATTGGCGAGGCCCAGCGGATCGAGATCGGCGATCATATGGCCACGGACGCGATAGGCGCGGATGAGGTTCATCGCGCGCACGGAATCGAGCGCGGCCTGATGCACCTCTTGCGGCAAAGCCGCGGCGTGGCCGTTGGTCGCCGGAACCGCCACCGCATGGCCATTGGCGATGAGCGGCGGGGCGGGCCGGCCCCAGCCGGGCCCTTTCAGCTCTTTTTCGACGGTTTGCGGCTCGTCCTCGAGGGAGGCAAAGAACTGCCGCCAGCTTTCATCGACGCTGGCCGGGTCCTCGACGAAGCGGGCATGCAGTTCGGCGATGTATTCGGCGTTGAGTCCGGTCAGAAAGGTGGTTTGGTCGGGTTTGGCCATGGGGGTGCTGTCAGACGTCCATACAGGCTTAAGATTGGGAGTCTTGCCCCCAATACCTAGCCCTCGAAGGTTTCAAATTCAGTAAGCAACGGCCGAAAACCGCGGAAATTCCACGCTTTTTGTGCGATCGACGCGTCAGCCGGCGATCAGCCCTTGGCCCCTTCGGCAAGCAGCTTCTTGCCGACGTCGCAAAGCGTGCGGACCGCGGCCGCGGATTTGTCGAATTCCGCCTTTTCGGCGGGATTCATCGAGATTTCGACGATGCGCTCGACCCCTTGGGCACCGATCACCACCGGCACGCCGACATAGAGGTCTTTGACCCCGTATTGGCCGGTCAGATAGGCGGCGCAGGGCAGAACCCGCTTCTTATCGAGCAGATAGGATTCGGCCATCGCCACCGCCGAGGAGGCCGGGGCGTAGAAGGCCGAGCCGGTCTTCAACAGGTTGACGATCTCGCCGCCACCGTCGCGGGTGCGCTGGACGATCTTGTCGAGCCGCTCCTGCGTGGTCCAGCCCATCTTGACGAGGTCCGGCAGCGGAATACCGGCGACGGTCGAGTAGCGCACCAGCGGCACCATGCTGTCGCCATGGCCGCCCAGCACGAAGGCGGTGACGTCTTCGACCGAAACCTTGAATTCCTCGGCGAGGAAATAGCGGAAACGGGCGCTGTCCAGGACGCCGGCCATGCCGACGACGCGCTGATGCGGCAATCCGGTCGCCTCGCGCATGACCCAGACCATCACGTCCAGCGGATTGGTGATGGTGATGACAAAAGCGTTAGGCGCGTGCTTCTTGATCGCCTCGCCCACCTGGCTGACGATTTTGGCATTGATGCCGATCAGATCATCGCGGCTCATCCCGGGCTTGCGCGGCACGCCCGCGGTCACGATCACGACATCGGCGCCGGCGATCGCGGCGTAATCGTTGGAACCCTGATAGCGCGCATCGAAACCCTCGACCGGCGAGGCCTCGGCAAGGTCGAGCGATTTTCCCTGCGGCACGCCCTCGACCACGTCGCACATCACGACATCGCCGAGGTTTTTCAAGCCGATCAGCAAGCCGAGCGTGCCACCGATCTGCCCCGCGCCAATGAGCGCGATCTTCTTGCGTGCCATCGATGACCCTCATTTTCGGTTGATCGCCCGCGTCTTAGCGCGAATCGCGGGGACCGGCAAGCCTCGGCGGCCGGGTCTGGCGCGACGCGGCGGGTTGCGCCAGACTTGTGGCAAGCGGGTCACGGGGGGAGACGGAGCGGCATGGAAAAGGCGAGAAAAATCGCGCTCGTCACCGGCGCCGGCAGCGGCATCGGCAAAGCCGTGACGCTGGCCCTGGCGCGCGAGGGCTACGCGCTGGCGCTGACGGGGCGGCGGCGGGAGCCGCTCGAGGCGACGGCGCGCGAGGCGGAAGCCGCCGGTGCGCCCTGCCTCGTCTTCCCCGCCGATGTGGGCGATGCCGCCGCGGTCGACGCGCTTTTCGCCGCGGTCAAACAGCGCTTCGGGCGGCTCGATCTCCTCTTCAACAATGCCGGCGTCAGCGCGCCGGCCGTGCCGATCGAGGAGCTGCCGGTCGCGACATGGCACGCGGTGATCGCCGCCGATGTGACCGGCGTCTTTCTCTGCACGCGCGCGGCCTTCGCGCTGATGAAGGATCAACAGCCGCGCGGCGGCCGCATCATCAACAATGGCTCGATCAGCGCCGCGGCGCCGCGGCCCAACACCGCGCCCTATACGGCGGCCAAGCACGCCGTGCTCGGCCTCACCAAAGCGACCGCGCTCGATGGGCGCAAATACGACATCGCCTGCGGCCAGATCGATATCGGCAATGCCGATACCGGCTGGGCCGAGAAATTCAAGGCGGGGGTGATGCAGGCGAACGGCCAGATCGCGCCCGAGCCGGTGCTCGATCTGGAGCATGTCGCAAGCGCCGTGCTCACCATGGCCGCGCTGCCGCTGGAGGCGAATATCCTCAGCCTGACGGTGATGGCAACGAAGATGCCGCTGGTCGGGCGAGGGTAACGCAAAGACTTTGGGGGGATTTCGATGATGCGAAGCGTCGCTTGGCTTGCCCTGCTCGGGGCATGGCTGCTGCTGCCCGCGCCCATGGCCCTGGCGCAAAGCCTCGTCCTCAACGGCGTCACCATCGTCGACGCGCAAACCGGCAAGCTGACGCGCAATCAGTCGGTCGCCATCGAGGGCGGCAAGATCGTGCAAATCGCCCGTGCCGGCACGATCAAGCCGGGCGCGGGGGCAAAAGCGATCGAGGCGCGCGGCAAATATCTCGTGCCCGGCTATCTCGACATGCATGTCCATTCGCTCAACGCGGCCGATCCGACGGCGAGCTTCGAGCTCATGCTGGCGAACGGCATCACCGGCGTTCGTCAAATGTCGGGCTCGCCGCTTCTGCTCGAAAAGCGCCGCGACGGTCAGCTCAAACTGCCGGCCGACGGACCCGAATTGCTGGCGATGCCGGGCACCGTCCTCACCGGCGCCAACGCCGGCACGCCGGACGCGGCGATCGCGGAGGTCGATCGCCAGAAAGCGATGGGCGCCGATTTCATCAAGGTCATCAATCTAAGGCCCGATCCGTTCTTCGCCGCGCTCGCCGAGGCCAAGCGGGTCGGCCTCGCCTTCGACGGGCATTTGCAGCCGACCGCCGCGGTTGAGAAAGCGGCCGATGCCGGCATGACCGGCATCGAGCATCTCGGTCCCAAGGAGAGCGTGCTGCTCGGCTGCTCGACCGCTGAAACGGCGCTGCGCCGCGCCATCGCGCAAAAGCCGCCGCAGGCGCCGCCGAGCCCCGCGGGACCGGGTCCCGCCGAGCGGGCGATGCGCGCCACCACCAATCCGACCATGGCGACCGACCCGGTCGAATTCGATCTGATGAAGCGCGTCGTCTCGACCTATAGCGAGACGAAATGCCGCGCCCTCGCCAAGCGCTTCGTCAAAGACGGTCTCTGGATGACGCCGACCCTCATTCGGCTCCGAACGATGGAGTTCGGCGACGATCCGGCCTATCGCCACAATCCCGATCTGCGCTACGTCCCGGCGAAGACGCGTGCGCTTTGGGAGGAGATGGCGCGGCAATTCCCCGAGATCGTCACGCCCGAGCGGCGCGCGATGCTGAAGCGATTCTGGGCGCTGCAGTTGCACCTGACCAAGCTGCTCGCGCGAAGCGGCGTTTCGATGATGACCGGGACCGATGCCGGCGGCTTGGGACAGTGGGACGTCTCAGGCGTCGCGCTGCATCAGGAAATCGACTTGCTGCGGGAAGCCGGGCTCAAGCCGCTGACCATCTTGCGAATGACGACGCTCAACGGCGCCAAATTCCTTCACCGCGAAGACCGGATGGGCAGCGTTGCGGTCGGCAAGGCCGCCGATCTCGTCCTCCTCGACGGCAATCCGCTGACGAGCGCCGCCAATCTCCACCGCATCAACACGGTGATCCGCGCCGGCACCTATTATCCGAAGGACGCGCTGGAGCGGCTGAAAGCGGACGCGGCGAAGCGGGTGGCGGGATAAGCGGGAACGGCGCAAGGTCGAGGGCATATCGCCGAAGCCGCGCAACCGAACAAAACCCTTGCCGCCCGCGTGCGGAGAGGGAAGCTAAACTAACCGCCGTTTCCGTCATGCCGCGCGGCGATGTAATCATCGCTCTGCATCTCGGTAAGCCGCGACACGGTGCGCTGGAACTCGAAGGCGCCATCGCCCGCGGCATAGAGCCCTTGCGGCGGCGCGGCAGCCGAGCAGACGAGATTGCCATGCGCCTCATAGAGCGCGTCGATGAAGATGTTGAAGCGCTTGGCCTCGTTGCGCTGCTCGGGCCCCATGCGCGGGATGCCCTCGACGACGAAGGTGTGATAGCGCGCAACGAGGGCGAGATAATCCGCCGGTCCCAAGGCCTCGCCGCAGAGCTCGTCGAAAGACATCCAGGCGACGCCCTTGGCCGCACGCGGCACGATAATCTCGCGTCCGAGCACTGGCACCATCGCCTTGCCCGCTGAAGCGTTCTCGGTCAAATCGGCGAAGGCGCGCTCGAGCGCGCGATAGGAATTGTCGTCGATCGGCGTGAAATAGACCTGACGGCCGGCGAAACGCGCGAGGCGATAATCGCGCGGCCCGTCGAGCCGCACCACGTCGAGATTCTGCTTGAGGAGGGCGATGAAGGGCAGGAAGCGCTCGCGCTGCAGACCGCCCTCATAGAGCGAATCGGGCGCGCGGTTGGAGGTTGCGACGATCACCACGCCCTCCTCGAAAAGGGCGGTGAAAAGCCGGCCTAGGATCATCGCATCGGCGATATCGACGACATGGAACTCGTCGAAGCACAGCAGCACGGTCTCGGCGGCGATCGCCTTCGCCACCGGCTCGATCGGATCGCCCTTCTCCTCGCGCCGCGCATGAATGCGCTGGTGCACGTCCAGCATGAAGGCATAGAAGTGCACGCGCTGCTTTTTCTCGATCGTCGCCGCCGAGAAGAACGCGTCCATCAGCATGCTCTTGCCGCGGCCGACGCGGCCATAGATGTAAACGCCTTTGGGAATGTCGGGCGGCGGGCCGAGCCCCAGCCTTTGCCGCCAGGTCTTGGCGCTTTTCGGCCGATAGACGGGCAGCGCGTCCCACAGGGTTTGCAGCCGGGCCGCGGCGCGCTCCTGCATCGCATCGGGCGCCAATTCGCCCGCCGCGAGGCGGGCATGAAAGAGCGCGAGCGGCCCTAAGGCGCGAGCGTCGGCGTCGGAATCGGACAAGGTTCGCGGAAGCGGCCCCGCCTCATCGGCGCGCCACCATCATCTTCTTGATCTCGCCGATCGCCTTGGCCGGGTTGAGGCCCTTGGGGCAGGTGCGCGTGCAGTTCATGATGGTGTGGCAGCGATAGAGCCGGAACGGGTCTTCGAGCGCATCGAGCCGCTCGCCCGTGTGCTCGTCGCGGCTGTCGGCGAGCCAGCGATAGGCCTGGAGCAGGATGGCGGGGCCGAGATAGCGGTCGCCGTTCCACCAATAGGAAGGGCAGGCCGTCGTGCAGCAAAAGCACAGGATGCATTCCCAGAGACCGTCGAGCTTGGCGCGCTCGGCCTCGGATTGGCGGCGCTCGCGATCGGGCGGCGGCGGCGAATCCGCCTTGAGCCATGGCTCGATCGCGCGGTACTGCGCATAGACCTGGTTGAGATCGGGAACCAGATCCTTGACCACCGCCATATGCGGCAGCGGATAAATCCGCGCCTCGCCCTTGATCTCGTCGATCGCCTTGAGACAGGCGAGCGTGTTGGTGCCGTCAATGTTCATGGCGCAAGAGCCGCAAATCCCCTCGCGGCAGGAGCGGCGGAAGGTCAGGGTGGTGTCGATCTCGTTCTTGATCTTGATAAGCGCGTCCAAGACCATCGGCCCGCATTGATCGAGATCGAGCTCATAGGTGTCGAGGCGCGGATTAACGCCGTCCTCGGGATTCCAGCGATAGACCTTGAAGCGCTTGACGCGTTTGGCGCCGGCGGCGACGGGATAGGTCTTGCCGGGTCCGACCTTGGAGTTGCGCGGCAATGTGAACTCAGCCATGACGCCTCAATAGACCCGCGCCTTAGGCGGGAAGACCTGCACTTCGTTCGAGAGGGTGTACATGTGCACCGGCCGCGTGCCGAGCTTCACCGCGCCGTCCTCGCCGAGCCAGGCAACCGTGTGCACCATCCAATTCTTGTCGTCGCGATCGGGGAAATCCTCGCGCGCATGCGCGCCGCGGCTTTCCTTGCGGTTGACGGCGGAATAGATCGAGACCTTTGCCTGGGCGATGAGATTCTCGAGCTCGAGCGCTTCGACAAGATCGCTATTCCAGATCAGCGAGCGATCGTTGACGACGAGCTCGCGGACGGAACCGGCGATGTCGTCGATCCGGCGGCGGCCGTTCTCCAGCGTCTCGGCGGTGCGGAACACCGCGCAATCCTCCTGCATGACCCGCTGCATCGCCAAGCGGATCTCGCCGGTCTTGAGCTTACCCTTGGCGTTGCGAACGCGATCGAATCGCGCCAGCGCCTTGTCGTCGACCGAAGCAGCGAGCGGCTTGTGCGGCTGGCCGGGCTTCACGATTTGCGCCGTCCTGAGCGCCGCGGAGCGGCCGAAGACGACGATGTCGAGTAGAGAGTTGCAGCCGAGCCGGTTGGCGCCATGCACCGAAACGCACGCCGCCTCGCCAATCGCCATCAGCCCCTGCGCGACGCGCTCGGAATCGGTGGGCGTCGGCGCCAACGTTTCGCCATGATAATTGGTCGGGATGCCGCCCATGTTGTAATGCACGGTCGGCAGGATCGGGATCGGCTCCTTGGTCACATCGACGCCGGCGAAAATCTTCGCCGTCTCGGAAATCCCGGGCAGCCGCTCATGCAGCACTTTGGGATCGAGATGCTCGAGATGGAGCAGGATGTGATCCTTCAAGGGACCGCAGCCACGGCCCTCGCGGATCTCGATCGTCATGGCGCGGCTGACGACATCGCGCGAGGCAAGATCCTTGGCCGAGGGCGCGTAGCGCTCCATGAAGCGCTCGCCTTCGGAATTGGTGACATAGCCGCCTTCGCCGCGCGCGCCTTCGGTGATAAGGCAGCCGGCGCCATAGATGCCGGTCGGATGGAATTGGATGAATTCCATATCCTGCAGCGGCAGTCCGGCGCGGAGCACCATCGCGTTGCCGTCGCCGGTGCAGGTATGAGCCGAGGTGCAGGAGAAGTAGGCGCGGCCGTAGCCGCCGGTCGCCATCACCACCATATGCGCGCGGAAGCGATGCAAGGTGCCATCTTCGAGGTTCCAGGCGAGGACACCGCGGCAGGTGCCATCCTCGTCCATCACGAGATCGATCGCGAAATATTCGACGAAGAACTCGGCCTGCGCCTTCAAACATTGCTGATAGAGCGTGTGGATGATGGCGTGGCCGGTGCGGTCGGCCGCCGCATTCGCCCGCCGCGCCATGGCCGCGCTGCCGTAATTCGTCGTGTGTCCGCCGAACGGCCGCTGATAGATGCGGCCGTCTTCGATGCGCGAAAACGGCACGCCGAAATGCTCGAGCTCATAAACCGCGGGAATCGCCTCGCGGCACATATATTCGATCGCATCCTGGTCGCCGAGCCAGTCCGACCCTTTGACGGTGTCGTACATGTGCCAGCGCCACTCGTCATCGCCCATATTGCCGAGCGCAGCGGCAATGCCCCCTTGAGCCGCGACGGTGTGGCTGCGCGTCGGAAAGACCTTGGTGACGCAGGCAGTCTTGAGGCCCGCCGCCGCCATGCCGAGCGTCGCCCGCAGCCCGGCGCCGCCCGCACCAACAACGACGACGTCATAGAGATGTTCGATGACCGGATAGGCTTGCGGCATCCCTCTTATCCCTGAAAAGCGATGCGCAGCACGGCGAAAATCCCGGCCGCCGCGATCGCGAAGGCCACGAGCTTGTTTAGCACGATCGCGGAGATCTTCGTCGCCTCGTTGTGGATGTAGTCCTCGATCACGACCTGGATGCCGAGGCTCATATGATAGAGTCCCGCGATCAGCAGCAGCACGGTGACGATCGCCGGAAATGGCTCGCGCAGCCAGGCGACGACCGTGCTGCGATCGGCGCCGGTCAACGCGACAAGCGCGGCGACGAACCACAGAACGAGCGGGACGAGCGCGACCGCGGTGACGCGCTGCGCCCACCAATGCGCAACGCCCTCCTTGGCCGAGCCCAATCCCAGGGCGCGGCCGAGCGGCGAGCGCAAACGTGTCTCCTCGCTCATCGCTAGCCTCGCACCCAATAGCCTGCGATCCACGCGATGAGCGTCAGCACGATGCTGGCGACGACCACAGTCCAGCCCGAGCGGTAGGTGGTCTTGAGCTCGAAGCCCCAGCCCGCGTCCCAGCACAAATGCCGGATGCCGTTGCAGAGGTGAAAGAAGAGCGACCAACTCCAGCCCAGCAGCAGGAGCCGCCCGATCCAGGAATACCAGAAGCTTTGCGCTGCCGCGAAGGCGTCGGCACCGGCCGCGACGGCAAAGAGCCACCACACCAGCAGCAAGGTCCCGACCGCCAGCGCCAATCCCGTTGCGCGATGCGTGATCGATAGAACGGAAGTGAGTTGCGGCTTGTAGACCTGAATATGCGGCGATAGCGGCCGTTGTGCTTGCGACATCCGGAAGTCTCGGCTTCGATCGCGGGGCAGGCAGGAAGCGGTGTTGATTTAACCCGCAAGGCGGGTCAAGTCAACGCCGAGCCCGCATGCGAGGGTTGCGGTAGCGGCGCGCTCAGCGCGCGTCGCGCTCGGCAATCTCCGCCGCCAAAGCGAGCAAGCGGCGCGCGGCATCGGCATGGAGACGCTCGATCATCTTGCCATCGAGCGTCGCAACGCCATGTCCCGCTTCCTGCGCGGCATCGAAAGCGGCGACGAGGCGCCGCGCCGCCCCGATCTCGCGCGGCTCGGGCGCGAAGGCGGCGTTGGCGATCGCGATCTGGCGCGGATGGATCAGCGTCTTGCCGTCGAAGCCGAGATCGCGCCCCTGGCGGCACTGTGCGGCAAAGCCGTCATCATCGGTGAAATCGGGATAGACCGCATCGAGCGCGCAAAGCCCCGAGGCCCGTGCGGCGATGAGCGCGATGCCGAGCGCGGCGATGAAGGGTAGCCGATCGGGGCGCGGCCGGGCGCCCAGATCCTTCGCCAAATCCTCGGTGCCGATGATGAGGCCGGCGAGCCGCTTCGAAGCACCGGCAATCGCCTCGGCATGCAAAAAGGCGCGGGGCGTCTCCATCATGCACCAAAGCGCGAGCCCGGCGGGCGCACCGGCCGCAGCCAAGGCCGTCTCGCTGTCCCGCGCCTCCCGGGCGTCCTCGACCTTGGGCAGGACCACACCGTCGAGCGGCAGCGTCGCCGCGAAGCGAAGATCCGCATCGTGCCACGGCGTGCCGGCGCCGTTGACGCGCAGCAGACGCTCGCGTCCGCCATAGCCGCCGCGCTTGAGCGCCGCCGCGATCTGCGCGCGCGCCGTCTCTTTGCCGTCGGGCGCGACCGAATCTTCGAGATCGAAGATCAAGCCGTCTGCGGCGAGCTCGCGCGCTTTCTCCATGGCGCGTGCATTGCTGCCAGGCATGAAGAGCACGCTGCGGCGCGGGCGCGGCGCGGCCATCGCAGCCTCTTGCGTCAGAGGGCTTTCTGCGGCGTCTTCTTCGCCGTCTTGCCGCCGGCGAGGTGATCGCGCGCCAGCACCTCGGCGATCTGCACCGCGTTGAGGGCCGCGCCCTTGCGCAAATTGTCGGCGACCACCCAGAGGCTCAGCCCATTGGCGACGGTCGGGTCCTTCCGGATGCGGCTGACATAGACCGGGTCCTCGCCCGCCACCTCGACGGGCGTGACATAGCCCTCATCGGCGCGATGATCGACGACGACGATACCCGGCGCGTCTTTCAGCGCGGCGCGCGCCGCCGCCTCGGTGCTCGGACGCTCGAATTCGAGCGTCACCGCCTCGGCATGGCCGATGAACACCGGAACACGCACGCAGGTGGCATGAACCGCGATATCGGGGTCGAGAATCTTGCGCGTCTCGACCGCCATCTTCCACTCTTCCTTGGTCGAGCCGTCATCGAGGAACACATCGATATGCGGCACGACGTTGAACGCGATCTGCTTGGTGAAGTGCTCGGGCTTGGGCGGCTCGTTGACATAGATGCCGCGGGTTTGGGTGAAGAGCTCGTCCATGGCGTCGTGGCCGGCACCCGAGACCGATTGGTAGGTCGCGACGATGACGCGCTTGATCCGCGCCAGATCGTGCAACGGCTTCAGCGCCACCACCATCTGGATGGTGGAGCAATTGGGATTGGCGATGATGCCCTTCTTCTTGTACTGCGCGATCGCCTGCGGATTGACCTCGGGGACGACCAGCGGCACGTCCTTGTCCATGCGGAACTGCGAGGTGTTGTCGATGACGACGGCGCCGGCCTCGGCGGCGCGCGGCGCATGCACGGCGGAGACCTTCGCGCCCGGCGAGAACAGCGCGATGTCGATGCCGTGGAAATCATAGGCCTCGAGATTCTTCACCTTGAGCACGCCGCGCTCGCCGAAGGAAACCTCGCTCCCCGTCGAGCGCGACGAGGCGACGGCATGCACCTCGGACGCTGGAAACTGGCGCTCGTCGAGAACGCTCAGCATTTCGCGCCCGACATTCCCCGTGGCGCCGACGACCGCGACTTTGAACGGCATGGTACTGCTCCTGATGGATGGGCGTTCACTTAATGTACCGGCCAGCGAATGACAAGCCTTTGGCTTTGGTAAAAGCCGTTTTCGCCCGGCCGGGGCAAGCCGCAACTGCCCGCAGGCTGCGCGGATCAGCCCTGCACCCGCGCGCTTGACCGGGCCAGGGACTGGCCCCAGTCTGCCGCGCATATTGGATCCTCCGTCGATCCCCGCACGGGAGAGGCTTTCATGAGCGTCACACCGGTCGAAAAGCGGCGCACCCCCGCCGATCTGCGCGCACGCAAAGGCGGCGTGCCGATCGTCAGCCTCACCGCCTACACCACCCCCCAGGCGCGCCTCCTCGACCCGCATACCGACCTGCTGCTGGTCGGCGATTCCCTTGGCATGGTGGTCTATGGGCTGAGCAGCACCCTCCCCGTCACCCTCGAGATGATGATCGCCCATGGCGCCGCCGTGGTGCGCGGCGCGAGCCGTGCTTGCGTCATCGTCGACATGCCCTTCGGCTCCTATCAGGAAAGCCCGGCCCAGGCCTTCGCCAATGCCGCGCGCATCTTGGCCGAGACCGGCTGCGCGGGCGTGAAGCTCGAGGGCGGCGTGGTGATGGCGGACACCATCCGCTTTCTTAGCGGGCGCGGCATTCCCGTGCTGGGCCATGTCGGGCTGCAGCCGCAATCGGTGAACGCGCTGGGCGGATTTCATGCGCAAGGCCGCACCGAGGCCGAGGCCGCGCGCCTCATCGCCGACGGCAAGGCGGCGGCGGAAGCGGGCGCTTTCGCCATCGTGGTCGAGGGGACGGCGGAGCCGGTGGCGCGGCGCCTCACCGAATCCGTGCCGGTGCCGACCATCGGGATCGGCGCCTCGCCCGCCTGCGATGGGCAGATTCTCGTGACCGAAGACATACTCGGGACGTTCGATGTGTTCCGCCCGCGCTTCGTCAAGCGCTATGCGGAGCTCGGCGGCGCCATTTCCGCCGCGGTCTCGGCCTATGCCGAGGATGTGCGCGCGCGGCGCTTTCCCGGCCCCGAGCATGTCTATGGCGCGGCGGCTCCCGAGAAGCGCAAGACGCCGACCGCGCGTTGATCCCGCGCGAAGCCTCCGGCGCTTACTGCGCGGGGGCGAAACCCTTGCCGATCATGCAAGTCCGCACGATGTCGTCGCTGCGGGGAACCTCGCTGACGGCGAAGTTCTGGACATGGGTTTCCATCACCCCGGTCCGCTGCCAGTCGCCGCCGCGCGACGCCATGATGTCGGTCATAATGTTGGTGTCGCGCGCGGTCGCCTCGCGCGCGATGCTCTTGCAATCCGACAATTCGCGCTGCGTCACCTGGGGCGAAGTGCCTTCCTTGGTCCAGTCCGGCTGATTGGAGCAGGCGAGGAGCGCCAGCGCGCAGGCCAGCGTCAGGCTTCTTTTCATCGTTCAGCACCCCTTTGGCGCGGCGCGCGACCGCCCGCGGCAAGATTCGGTTAACCACCTCGGTATATAGACTAGCGCCCGATGGCGCCTCCGTCTCGTGCTCATTGTGAGGCGGTTCCTGGAGTTCAACCGCGACATGGTTCGGCGAGTCGTTCTCATTGCTCTCCTGCTCTCGCTGGCGGGATGCAATGCGTGGCAGAACCGCGCCGAATTCGCCGCGCCGCAAAGCCGCTGGCCGGCCAACTACCCCTCGCCCGTCCCGGCGAACGCACCGCCGCCGCCGATCCCGGTGCGGTACTGCTATCGCACCTTGGCGGCGGTCGATTGCTTTGCCGAGGCACGTCCCGACCGCATCGCCGGCTATACCGGGGTCTATCCAGACCCCGATAGTCTCGGCGCGGCGGCGCCCTATGCCGCCAAGGAACCCGCGGCGCCGGCCCGCTAAAACCGCCCGGCGCGAAAATCGGCGACGGCTTCGAGCAGCTGCTCCTGCGTGTTCATGACGAAGGGCCCATAGCGCGCGACCCTCTCGCCGAGCGGACGCCCCGCGGCCAGAAGCAACCGCGCCGGCGCGTCTTTCGCCCGCAGCATCACTTGTGTCCCCTCGCCCAGCACTGCGAGCGTGCCGCGCGGAACCTCGCGCGGCGGATCGCCGATGAGCGCACCGCCCTCGAACGGATAGGCGAAGGTCTGGTGACCCGCCGGAAGATCGAGCGAGAGCGCCGCCCCGGCGGGCAGCGCGATATCGGCGAGCAGCGGTGCCGTGGCGACGCCGCGGACCGGCCCCTCGACGCTGAGGAGGCTGCCGGCGATCACGCGGATTTGCGCGCCATCCGGGCCTTGGACGACCGGCACGGCGACGGGATCGAATTCCTGATAGCGCGGCGCGGTCATCTTCTCCGCGGCCGGCAGATTGACCCAGAGCTGAAAGCCCCACATCAGCCCGTCTTCCTGCTCCGGCATCTCCGAGTGGACGATGCCGCGGCCCGCAGTCATCCATTGGACGCTGCCCGGCCCCAACAGGCCGCTATGGCCGTGATTGTCGCGATGCCGCATCCGCCCGGCGAGCATATAGGTGACGGTCTCGAAGCCGCGATGCGGGTGATCGGGAAAGCCGCCGATATAGTCGGCGCCCTCTTCGGAACGGAACTCGTCGAGCAGCAGAAAGGGATCGAGCTCGCCAAGCGCTTGGTTGCCGATCAGGCGATTGAGGCGCACCCCCGCGCCATCGCTGGTCGGCTGGCCGCGCGACAGTTTCACCACCGGGCGGATCGCCGCCGCTGCGTCGAGCATGATGTTCTCCGAATGGGTTTGCCGACCGCTGATATGGGGAGCGCGCCAAAGAACATCCACCCGGCGCGCGGGCGGCGCGACGCGCAAGGCGGAGCGGCGGTCTCAGGAGGCTTTGGGCGTCTCGACCAGATCGTCGAGCTTCTCGCGCAGCGTCTTCACCTTGTCGCTCGGCAAAGCGTAAATCCACGGCGAGAGCTGCGCCTTCAACTCCGTTGCCTGCTTTGCGGCATCGCCGCTGCCCGAGACGGCAAAGCGCGCCCAGCTCTTGCCGTCCTTGTCGGCGAGGTCGATATCGACGGTTAGGCCGGAGAAGCTCACGAATTGCGCCTTGGCAACGCCCGAGGAGGGATAGTCGAAGCCTTTGGCCGGGCGCACATCCTCGAGCTGCAAGCCGCCCAGCACGCCGGCCGCATCGTCGAGGATGCTGTCATATTTGAGCTTCTTGTCTTTCGGCATTTCGGCAAGGCGCAGCTTGTCGGCGGGTTTATCGCGCGTCAGCGTCACTTTGCTGCCATCGGGCTGGGTCAGCACAACGAGCTTCATTTGCGCCGCGGGCAGGTCGAGAAGCTTTTTGTCGAGCCAGTCGGCGGTATTGCCGGCAAGGTCGAGCGTGCCGCGCGCGAGCCATGACTGCGCATTGCCGGGCTTGCGCACATAGACGCCGCCCTCGCCGCCGCCGAGCTGGTCGGCGCGATGCTTGCCGATAATCGCCTCGCCGAGGAGCGAGCCCTTGGTGTCGGCCAAGGTGACGAGGATCGACTTCGAATCCTTGCCCGGGTCTTCGACCTCGAGCCGCGGATAAGACGCCGCCACCGCCGTTTTCGGCTCGAAATAGGTGAGATCGGCGAGGCCTAGCAGCGCCTGGCGCAGCTTGCCGAGATCGGCGGGATAATTGCCGCGTTCCTCGATGGTCCAGGCGGTGCCGTTGCGCGCGATGGTGGTTTTCTGATCGGCGTGATTGATCACCACCTTGCCGAGATCGGCGATGCGCGGGGCGAGCTCAGGCATGACGGGCGTACCCGCGAGCGGGTCCGCTTGCGGACCGCTGCCGCGCGAGACGACGACCGCCGCGATCACGGCCAGAAGCGTAATTCCAAGCAGCCAAGCCAGAGTCTTTCCGCGCATCCCTACCCCCTTACGACGACGCGCGCGCCTGCCGCTTGCGCCGCCGCATGCGCAAGATGCCGAGGCCGATCGCCGCCAGGCCGACAAGGATCGGCACCAGCGCGATATCGAAGAACTCCGTCCAAGCCTGCAGCCGGTCGATGTCCTCGCGCAGCGCGAGCTGCACCTGGCGCAGCTGGCGGCGGATCTGGATCATGTCGGAGCGGAAATTGTCGAGCGTCTTCTCCTGCTCCGCCGCCAGCGCGACGCCCGGGCGCGCGCCCTGCTCGCGCAGCTGCTTGATCTTGTCCTGGGTCTCCTTGAGCTTGGTCTCGAGACCTTTCTCGGTCGCCTGGTAGCGCGCATCCGCGACGCGCTGGATGTTGTTGATGAGCTCGAAAGGCCGTGCCGAGGTGCCGCGGCTCCGGAGGCTGATGAGATCGTCGCCCCCCGCAAGCACATCGATCGCATTGGCGACGAAGTCGCCATTGTTGGCGATCGGGATGGTCACGGTCTGGCCGAAGAAATCTTGGCTCTGCACCCAGAACCGGTCCTCGAGAATGTCGGTGTCCGCAACGAGAACGACGTTGATCGGCTTGGCCGAGGTCTTGATTTCGGGTGCGGCCGGCTTGTCCTTGGCCGGATCGGCCTTCGCATCCGCGGCCGGCTTGGCGTCGCCCGCCTTTGCATCCTCCGCTTTCTTCTCCTTGGGCGGACCGTCGGGGAAAGCGGTCTCGGCCGGGCCCGTCACCTGCGCCGCGAGCACCAGCGGCTTGTTGTCGGGCTTGAAGTCGCGCAGCAAGCCGCCGACATCGGGCATGCCCTGAACCTTCGCAACCGGGATCGCCATCGAATCGGTCGAGGTCGAGATCAGCGGCGTGAAATGCGTCTTGGCATCCTTCAGCGGCTCGAGAATGCCCGCGGACGCCATGTTGATATGCGTCAGGTCGGCGGTGATGAGGTCGTCGCGGTTGAGGTTCGTGCGATCGAGCGACAGCCAGGCGACGTAGTCCATCGCGACGACGTGCTGCGAGGTGCCGGCATTGACGCGGCGCGCAGCGCGGCGGTCGCCTGCGACCATCTTGGGTTCCAGCTCCACGCCCCAGGCCTTGAACAACCTGTCGAGATGACTGTCCAAGGGCGAGCCCGGCGGGTTGAGCTGGCTCGGATGCATTTGCTGCGTTTCCGAGTTGGGATCGACGAAGACCAGCGTCTTGCCGCCCTTCAGCACATATTGGTCGATCGCATAGAGCGTCTTGTCGGTGAGGTGCTGCGGATGGGCGATCATCAGCACATCGACATCCGCCGGGATCGCGTCGATGTCGCTCGAGAGGTCCTTGATGTCGTAGAGCGGCTTGATCTGGTCGATCACCGCATAGGGGATCATCGGCCGGCCCTGCATCGCCGCCATGATATCGCCCTCGAGCGGAAGGTCGGTGATGAGGCCGACCACCGGTTTTTTCGGGAAAGCGAGGCTGTGGACGAGCTTCGTCAGATCGTATTCGAGCAGCCGCTCGCGCTCGGGCTGGAAGAACGGAATGATCTGCTGATCGTCGGTCGAATTGGTGGCGGCGAGGCCGAAATAGACCTGCTCGCCGCCTTGATCGAGCGGTACGCCCTGGAGGCCGAAGGCCACGGCGCGGTCCTCGGTCGCCGAGAAGGGCTCGGGATCGAGCTCCTGGAGCTCGATCTTGCCGTTGGCGGCCGCCGCATATTCCTCGAGCAACTCGCGCACGCGCTGCGCATAGACGCCGTAGGACGGGATCTCCTCGCCGAGCTTTTTCGAATAATAGAATCGCAGCACCAGCGGCTCGCCGATCTTCGCCAACGTCGCCTTGGTGCCGGGCGAGAGCGTGTAGAGCCGGTTCTGGGTGAGATCGATCCGGGTGGTGTCGAGGGTGCGGCCGGCGATGATGTTGACCGCGACGAACAGCACCGCGGCGGAAATCAGCGCGATCGCGGCGGCGGTGCGACGGGAGGGCGGAAAGAGCTTCATCGGCGCCCTCAATCCGCTTTCGTGAGATCGACGATGACGGCGTTGGCGAAGAGGAACAGCGCCATCACCGTGATGAAGAAGGTGGCGTCGCGCAGATCGATCACGCCGCGCAGGATGGCGTTGAAATGGCCGTAGAAGCTGAAGGCGGCAACCGTCTCGGCGACGCCCGGCGGCGCCCAGCCTTCGAGCAGGCCCAGAACCAAGGTCGAGCCGGCAACCGTGAAGAGGAAGCAGACCGCGGCGGTGATGACGAAGGCAATCACCTGGTTCTTGGTCAAGGCCGAGAGCGCCGAGCCGATGGCGAGATAGCCGCCCGCCATCAGGAAGCTGCCGATATAGCTGGCGAGGATGACGCCGTTATCGGGGCTGCCGAGCACATTCGCCGTGATCCAGAACGGAAAGGTCAAGAGCAGCGCGATGCCCGCGAACACCCAGGCGGCGAAGAACTTGCCGAGCACCGCCGCGCCCATCGAGACCGGCAGGGTCAGGAACAGCTCGATCGTGCCGCTTTTCCTCTCCTCGGCCCAAAGCCGCATCGACAGCGCGGGGATGAAGACGAGATAAAGCCAGGGATGAAAGCTGAAGAAGGCGACGAGGTCGTCCTGGCCGCGATCGAAGTAATTGCCGAGGAAGAAGGTGAGCGCGCCGGCCAGCGCGAGGAAGATCACGATGAAGACATAGGCCAAGGGCGTTGCGAAATAGCTCGCGAGCTCACGGCGGAAGATGACATAGGTGCTGCGCATCGCGTTCGGCTCACGCGGCCTTGCTGGTGATGGCGCGGAACACGTCATCGAGACGCCCGCGCTCCACCCGGATGCCGGCAATCGGCCAGCCCGCCGTGCGCACCAGATCGGTCACCTCGGCGACGATGGCGCGGCCGTCGCGCGCAAAGATCATCAAGCCCGATCCTTCGGCGTCATCGACCGGCTCGACCGATTGCACGCTGGGCAGGCGCAAGAGCGCCGTCACCGCGTCGGGCGCATCGCCGGCGATCTTCAGCCGGACGGCGTTGTGATGGCGCGAGCGCGCCTCGAGATCGCCGGGCGTGCCGTCGGCCAAGAGCTTGCCGTGAGCGATGATCGCCGCCCGCGTGCACACCGCATCGACCTCTTCGAGGATATGCGTCGAGATGATGATTGCTTTCGTCGGCGCGAGCTCCGTAATGAGCGTGCGCACCTCGTGCTTTTGATTGGGATCGAGCCCGTCGGTCGGCTCGTCGAGGATGAGCACGTCGGGATCGTGCAGCAGCGCCTGCGCCAAGCCGACGCGGCGCTTGAAGCCCTTCGAGAGCGTGTCGATCGGCTGCGCCAGCACGCTGTCGAGCGCGGTGCGTTTCACCGCGAGATCGATGCGATCCTTGGCGTCGGCGCCGTCGAAGCCGCGGATGCGGGCGATGAAGCGCAGAAAGCCCAAGGGCGTCATGTCTGGATAAGCGGGCGCGCCTTCCGGCAGATAGCCGATATGGCGCTTGGCCGCGATCGGCGCCGCGACGATATCGGCGCCGCAGACGATCGCCGTGCCGCTGGTCGGCGCGAGAAAGCCGGTGATGACTTTCATCGTCGTCGACTTGCCCGCGCCATTGGGCCCGAGGAATCCCAAGACCTCGCCGCGCCGCACCGAGAACGACACGTCGTCGACCGCCGTCACCGGACCGAAACGCCGGGTGAGGTGTCTGACTTCGATCATGGACTCCATCGTGAAGCAGCTGCTCCCTGAATACTTTCTTGTCGCACTGGGCCTGCATCACGCCGTATTTCCACGGCGGAAATCAAGCCCGGGCGCGCCGTTACCGGCTTAATTCGGTGTAATGTTTTGCTTGACAGCCGCCCTCAACCGCCAAGCGCTTTGTCGATTTCCCCGATGATCGCCGCGCTGAGCGGCGCGACGCGCGAGGGCCATGATCCGGCGAGCGCGCCGGCCGGCCCGATGAGATATTTGTGGAAATTCCAGCGCGGCGTGCCGTCTTCGCCGAGCTCCTGCGCGATCCAGCGATAGAAGGGATGAGCGTCCGGCCCGACGATTGTCTCTTTCGCCGCCAGCGGGAAATCGACCGCATAGGTCGCCGCGCAAAACTCTTTGATCTCGGCCTCGCTGCCCGGCTCCTGACCGCCGAAATCGTTGCACGGCACCCCCAATAAAACGAAGCCCTTGTCGCGGTAGCGCCGCCACAGCGTCTCGAGCTCGGCATATTGCGGGGTGAAGCCGCATTCCGACGCGGTGTTGACGATCAACACCGGCTTGCCGCGCCACGCCGCAAGCGGCAGCGCGCCGCCGTCGATGCGGCGAAACGAAAAATCATAGGCGGTCACGGCGCGCTCCGCGCGAAACGCTTGGCGTCTTCGGCCGCATAGGCCGCGACCTTGAAATCGGCGGCTTGCGCCTTTTGCAAGCGCACGACGAGCTCGGCGAGCTTTGCCGCCGGCACGGCGCAGGTCACTTCGTTATTGGGCATGCCGGTGCGCACGCGGCTCAGCATGCATCCGCTCGAGACCGCGACCGCGCCTTCCTCGCGCGCGATCGGGATGATGTGGCATTGCGGCTTGCCTTCAAAGCGCAGCTCGGGCCAGGCGTCATTGACCAGCATGAGCTGCTTGCCGTTGAGGCGCAGGAACACGACATCGGGCGCGAAGGCGGCTTCGGCAAGCGGCCCATAGAGCACGGCGCCGGGCCTTTCCTGGATTGCGGGAATGCGGCTCGCCGCCTCGGCCGTCACCCATTCGCAGGCCAGCAGAGCAGCCACATCGGCGCCCGCCGCCGCCTCGGCGAAGCTCTTGAAGCCATGCGTGAAGCTGCCGACGCTGCAATTGCCGTGATCCTCGGCAATGGTCGCAAAGCTGCGCTCGGTCGCCTTCATCCAGAAAACGCAGCCCGCGGCGACGGCGCCGGTTCGGCCATCGGCAGTCGCGGGCGGCCGCTTCTCCGCCGGGCGCGGCAGGCCTTGGGGCGCTGCCGCCGCGAAGCCGATCGCGATCGGTGCGACAGCGAGGCCGAGCAATCGGCGCAGCTCGTGATCGAGCGCGGCGCAGTCTTCGATGCGCATTCCCCCTCCCCTAGCCGTAACGCTGCTCGCTCCAGGGATCGCCGCGATCGTGATAGCCGCGCTCTTCCCAAAAGCCGCGGCGATCCGCGGCGATGAGCTCGATCCGCCGGATCCATTTCGCGCTTTTCCAGAAATAAAGCTTCGGGACGATCGCGCGCACCGGCCCGCCATGCTCGCGCGCCAGCGGCGCGCCCTGCCAGGAATGCGCCAGCAGCGCGTCATCATCGTCGAAATCCGCCAAGGGCAGGTTGGTGGTGTAATCGTCATAGCTGTGAAAGACGATGAAGCGCGCCTCGGGCAGCGGCTTCGCCACAGCGAGAATATGCTTGGCGCTCACCCCGTCCCATTGATTGTCGAAGCGCGACCACGCGGTGACGCAGTGGATGTCGGAGACGTCGCGGAATTGCGGCTGGGCGCGGAACTCGTCCCAGCTCCAATCGATGCTCCTCTCGACCAGCCCGTCGATGACGAGCCGCCATTCTTTTGGCTCGACCTTCGGCACCACGCCGAGATCGAGCACCGGCCAGTCGCGCACGCGATGCTGTCCCGGCGGCAGGCGCTCGCCGCGCGGCGCGGCGCGGCCGGTCAAGAGCCGTCCGTCGCGCGCCCAGCGCTCCTTGCTTTCCACCAGTTTCGGGCGCGTCTGGCTCAGCCGGTCTTCGGGGTTGTCATTCATCGAGGCCTTCCTTGACCAAAGCCTAGCGCAGCGCATGCGGCTTTGCAGCCCCTTAGGGGACGCGCTTTCCGGTTGCGCGCCGCAGGGCGCTCGCCGAGACTGCTTTTGCCCCGATGATTTTCCTCACCCTCCTCAAAGGCATCGCCGTCGGCATCGTGATCGCGCTGCCGGTCGGCCCGGTCGGCGTGCTGTGCGTGCGCCGCTGCCTCTTCGAGGGCGCCGTGATGGGATTCGTCTCCGGCCTCGGCGCGGCCTTCGCGGATGCGACCTTCGGCGCCATCGCGGCGCTCGGCTTGACCGTGCTGCGCGACTGGCTGCTCGACTATCAGGATTGGTTCGGCCTCGCCGGCGGCCTCTTCCTCCTCGGTCTCGGCGTCAAGGCGCTGTTCATCGTCCGCGCCAACGAGCCGGAGCCGCTCGCCGGCGAGGCCATGCTCGGCGCCTTCGCCTCGGCCTATGCGCTGACCATCGCCAATCCAATCACCTTGCTGAGCTTTGCCGCGATCTTCGCCAAGCTCGGCGCCGATGCGGTGACCGGACTCGCCGGCGCGTCGGCCCTGGTCGGCGGCGTGTTCGTCGGCTCGCTGCTGTGGTGGCTCGGCCTCAGCTTCGGCATCGCCGCCTTGCGCAATCTCGCGGGCGAGGTGGTGATGCGGTGGCTCAACCGCATCTCCGGCGCGATCCTCCTCGCCTCGGGCGTCGGCTTGCTTATCCTCGCAACGCGCGGTTTGGTCGGCTAAGGGCGCGGCTTGGCCGAGGCCCGCTCGCCCTTTAAGGTCGCGCCATGAAGGCTCGACTTTTCCTCTTCGCCGCCGCGCTGCTCTTCACCCTCGCGCCCTGCCTCGGCCTGCGCGCGCAAACGCCCGCCCCGGCGGCAGCGACGGCGCCGACCACGCCAACCGCGCAGGAACTGCAGCAGCTCGTTGCGACGCTCAAAGACGACAAAGCCCGCGCGCAGCTCCTCGGCCAGCTTCAGGCGCTGATCGCCGCGCAGAACGTGCAGCAGCACGAGGAGGAAACCTCGCCGCTCTCCTGGTTCGGCGATCTTCCGGCGCAGCTCGACTCGCTCGGCGCCGATGTGCTCTCGGCCGTCCCGGTCTTCGTCGAGGCGCCGCGTTTCGTTGCTTGGATCGAGCGGCAGATCACCGAGCCGCAGCATCGCGCCTTCTGGATCGAGGTCTTCTCGAAGCTGGCGCTGATCTTCGGCGCCGGCGTCGTGGCCGGGGCGATCGCGCGCCTCATCCTGCACCCCGCGGCAAAGCGGCTCGCCGCCCCGTCCCATGCCGGGCTCGGCATTCGCCTGTTGATCCTCGCCGCCGCCGCGCTGATCGAGGCGCTTCCCGTGCTGGCCTTCGCCGGGGCTGCCGTGTTCGTGATGCCTTTCACCAAGCCGCATCTCGGCGTCCGCGCGGTCGCCGAGGTGCTGATCACCGCGACGGTGTGGGCGCGCGGTCTTCTCGCCGTCGCGCGCGTCCTGCTGCTCTCGCCGAGCGCCGAAGATCTTTGTCACCTGAGCGACGAGACGCGCCACTATCTCTACATCTGGCTGCGGCGCTTCGTGCATTGGGCGGCCTATGGCTATGCGGTGTCGGCGGGCTCGTGGTGGATCGGCGCGCCCGGCACGATCGACGGCCTGTTGATGCGCATCACCATCCTCGTCCTCGCGATTCTCGCCATCATCTTCATTTTGCAGAATCGCAGCGCGGTGCATGATTGGCTGCGCGGCAATGGCGAGACCGGCGGTAACGGCTGGCGCGTGCTGCGCTACCGCATCGCCGAGACCTGGCACATTCTCGCCATCGTCTATGTGATCGGCACCTTCGGCGTCTATGTGCTGAAGGTCTCGGGCGGGTTCACCTTCCTGCTGCAGGCGACGACGCTGAGCCTTATCGTCGTCGGCGCGGCGCTCGTCTTGGGGCGCCTGCTCGAGCGCGTGCTGCATCGCGGCCTCGCGATCCGCCCCGAGCTCAAGACACGCTTTCCCGCGCTCGAGACGCGCGTCAACCGCTACACCGCGATTCTGCAGATCAGCGGGGTGACGGTCATCTACGCCGCGGCCGCTTTGGCGGTGCTGCAGGCCTGGGGGCTCAACGCCTTCGTCTGGCTCGCCGGCGTTGCGAGCCGCCCCGCGACAGGGAGCCTCTTATCGCTCATCGTCATCCTTATCGGCGGCGTCGTGCTGTGGGAGTTCTTCAACTCGACGATCGAGCGCCGCCTGGCCGGCATCGATCCAGGCCGGCGCTCGCGCGCGCGCACCCTGCTGCCGCTCCTGCGCACCAGCATCCTGATCGTCTTCATCACCATCGCCGGGCTGATGATCCTCTCGCAACTGGGCTTCAATATCGGGCCGCTCCTGGCCGGCGCCGGCATCGCCGGAATCGCAGTGGGGTTCGGTGCGCAAACCCTCGTCAAGGATTTGATCACCGGTTTCTTCATCCTGCTCGAGGATACCTTCGCGGTGGGCGACGTGGTCGATGTCGGCAGCGGGCATTCGGGCCTGGTCGAGGCGATCTCGATGCGCAATTTCCGGCTGCGCGACATGGACGGAACGGTGCATACGGTCCCCTTCAGCACGGTCAACACCGTCAAGAACATGACACGCGACTACGCCTATTTCGTCGCGAGCGTCGAGGTCTCTTACCGCGAAGACACCGACGAGGTGATCGCCGCTCTGGTCGCGGTCGCCGAGGAGATGCGCAAGGACCCGGCTTTCGGCTACCGCATGCTGGAGCCGATCGAGATCATCGGCGTCGATGCGTTCAAAGAATCGTCCGTGGTCATCAAGGTGCGCCTGAAGACGCTGCCGATCCAGCAATGGACAATCGGCCGCGAGTTCAACCGCCGCATGAAAAAGGCGTTCGACAAGGCGGGCATCGAGATGCCGTTTCCTCACCGCACGATCTATTTCGGCGAAGACAAAACGGGCAACGCACCCGCCGCGCATATCCGCGTCGATCCGGCCGCCGAAGGCGATACCAAAGCCAACAAGTGATCGCTGTTACGCCTCGTCCTCGCCGCGCGCGAGCGCCTCGAGCGCGG
>Ga0157370_10001571_pt1 | contig 28252 bp, 22 predicted proteins | sample C35metaG_FD_113463 | JGI IMG/M metagenome (GOLD analysis project Ga0157370, IMG submission 113463) | Corn rhizosphere microbial communities from Kellogg Biological Station, Michigan, USA - C3-5 metaG | ecosystem: Host-associated > Plants > Roots > Rhizosphere > Soil | place: USA: Michigan...
CCATTCTGAATTGCATTCATTGCTTTTTGATGAGAATGAAAACTAAACTCATCCTGCTGTTCGCGTGTTACATTAAATTCTTTTGCTACAGCCTCAGCAGTCAATCCCATTGATAAATAATAATCCGGAGTCTCTGAGGTAACAGAATAAGCCGGCACAGTTTTCCAACCGGAAGTGGGCACCATCGTCATACTTTCCGTTCCTCCGGCAATAATGCAATCTGCCATACCGGTTCTTATTTTAGCAGTGGCTATTGCAATAGTTTCTAATCCGCTGGCGCAATACCGGTTTACTGTTACACCGGGAACTTCAATACCTAAAGCTCTTACACTTATCATCCGGCCTACCTGCAATCCTTGCTCCGCTTCGGGCACAGCGTTTCCAACAATAAGATCATCTACTCTTTTGCTATCCAATTCCGGTACGCTTTTCAGCAAACCTTTAATTACATCAACTGCTAAATCATCCGGACGATAAAATCTGAATCCTCCTCTTTTTGATTTAGTTACTGCTGTTCTGTAACCGGCTATGATGTATGCTTCCATGGTATTAAGTTAAAAATAAAAAGTAAAAAATTTAAAAGCGACAACAGTAGTTGAATTATGCATCAATCAAAAATTTCATACCGCTTTAATTTCACTAAATTTTTGTTTACAAAGTTATTAATTCTGCACTGAAGCCAGGCAATAGAATCTAACTCAAATATTTCCCTACAATCGGCACTCTCCTTCCTACTCCAAATGCTTTGGGCGAAACGCGAATGATGGGGCAAAACTGGTTGCGCTTGTATTCATTCATGTTTACCATTTTTAAAATACGATCAACTAATGCAGCATCGAAACCCTGTTGTTTTATTTCATTCGGGCCTTTTACCTTTTCAATATATTGGTATAAAATTTTATCCAACGTATCATATTCCGGTAAACTGTCTGAATCTTTTTGTTCTGGCCTTAATTCAGCTGATGGCGCTTTTGCAATAATGTTTTGCGGAATAATCTTCTTTTTTCTATTAATATATTTTGCTAATTCATACACTTGTGTTTTATAACAATCGCCCAATACGCTTAGCCCGCCGGCCATATCACCATACAACGTTCCATAGCCGGTTGCCAGTTCACTTTTGTTGGAAGTATTTAATAAAATATATCCAAACTTATTGGCCATTGCCATTAATAAATTTCCCCTGGTGCGGCTTTGAATATTTTCTTCGGCAATGCTGAAAGGTAAATTTTTAAAATATGGTTCAAGTTCTTTAATAAATTGCCCGTAAATATTTTTTATAGAAATAACATCGTAAGGATTGCCGATATTTTTACTTAATTCTTCGGCATCATTTACAGAATGAGAAGTTGAAAATTCAGAAGGCATTAAAACAGCTCTTACATTTTCTTCGCCCAATGCTTCGCAGGCAATAGCCAACGTAACTGCGCTGTCAATACCACCACTGCTGCCAAGAATTGCTTTTGTAAAACCCATTTTAGAGAAATAATCTTTTATTCCTAAAATGAGCGCATCATACACTTGTGGTATGTTTAAGCCGGGCGAATAAAAAGCGGGATCAAGTTGCTGGTTGGGCAGCGCCGATGCAGGTTCGATGATTTTTCCGTCAATGCTGCCATTGGAACAAATATTTATTTCGGCAAGTTCTTCTTTAAACTGCGAAAGCCTGTTGCAAAGATTAGCGTCTTTATCAAAAGCCAGCGATGCACCATCAAACACAATCTCTGTCTGGCTGCCAACTGCATTGCAATACAGCAACGGCAATTTATATTTTAAAACATTTGATTTAATCACTGCTTTTCTGTCTTCAATATGAGTATAATCAAACGGCGAAGCAGAAATATTAATCATGATATCCGGTTGCTGGTTCATTAAAATATCCATCGGGCAAATGCGATACAATGGATTATCGCCAAGGTTCCAGATATCCTCGCAAATGGTGAGCGCTATTTTTATGTTTTTAAATTCAATTACATTCCAATTATAGGCCGGCTCGAAGTAACGGTATTCATCAAACACATCATAAGTGGGCAGGCATGTTTTATGGGCCACCTGTTTTATTTTTTTTTCATACAAAAAAAATGCTGCGTTAAAAAGATCTTTGCCTTCTTTGGCTACGTTCCTGTCGGGCGCACCAACAATTACTGCAATATCATCTGCCTGTTCTTTTATTTTATCAATGCATTCATAACACTTGTTGATAAAATCGCTGAAATCAACAAAGTCTCTTGCAGGATAGCCACAGATGCTCATTTCGCTGAAAACAATAAGGTCAGCCTTTTTTTCTTTGGCTATTTTGATGGCATCAATTATTTTGTTGGTATTGCTTTCAAAATTCCCGATATGATAATTTTGCTGCGCAAGAATAATTTTCATGGTGCAAAGTTAGCAGAAACACTGGTGAAAGGTTTTTTCAATTAACAATGCCTTCATTCTTTTTTCCTTTTCTTTGTCGTATGAAGAAAATATTATTGATCTTTTTGCTTCCGTTGTTTTTCGTTTCCTGTGGAAGCCATAAAAATATTCCCGATGTTTCCGGAATAAAAGTGGATATACCAACAAAAAGATTCGACCAGGATTTTTTTGCGATAGATACAAATAATATAGCGGTTTCCATGCGCCAGCTTTTAAAAAAATACCCTGCCTTTACTCCCGACTTTATTGAAAATATTTTAGGGCTTGACATGGACAGCCTGGTGATTGCCGGAAACTTGCAGGACAGTGCTATCCGTCTTTTTATTCATGATTATAAATTTTTGAAAGATTCATCGGATGCATTGTATGGCAATTTCAGCAAGCAAAGTGATGAGATAAAACAGGCCTTGCAATTTGTGAAATATTACTTTCCCAATTACAGGCTGCCCCGTACCATTATTACTTTCATAGGACCTATTAATGCAAATTTTGAAACTTCATTTGGCACACAGGGCGACATTATTACGCAGGAAGGATTAGGTATAGGACTGCAACTGCACATGGGAAAAAACTTTTCATTATATAAAAGTGCAGAAGGCCAGGAGCAATATCCTGATTACCTCTCCCGGAATTTTGACAGCAAACACATAACGGTCAACTGTATGCGAAATATTATAGATGACTTGTATCCGGACAGCAGCAGCGGAAGACCTTTGATAGAACAAATGGTGGAAAAGGGAAAGAGAATGTACCTGCTTACAAAATTTCTTCCATACACGCCGGAATATATTTGTTTTGGCTACACGGAAAAACAATTAAATGCCTGTTATAATAATGAAGCGGTAATCTGGAGTTTTTTTCTGAACAATGAACTATTGCATAATTCAGAAGAGAGCATCATTAAAAATTATATCGGCGAAGGACCTAAAACACAGGAACTCGGCGATGATGCCCCGGGCAATATAGGTACCTTTACCGGCATCGAGATTGTAAAAAAATATTTGGAAAAATTTCCTGAAACTACTTTGGCCGGGTTAATGACCATGGATGATAATACAATTTACGAAGCATCAAAATATAAGCCCAAGAGTTAATTCATCTTCAATGGAACGATCATTTCGAAAGTAGGAATCTTTACGAGGAAAGTTTTTTTATTGCTGCTGTTTTCCATAAAATACAAGCCATGCATTTTTCCCATTTCGCTGCGGAGGTTGCAGCCGCTTACATATTGATATTTTTCTTCCGGGTTTATTTGCGGCTGAACGCCAATAACCCCTTCGCCTTCTACTTCGCGGCGCTCGGCATTGCTGTCGAAAATATACCAGTGCCTTCTTAATAACTGAACAGGAAATGAATTGTGGTTTTCAATAGTGATGCGGTAAGCAAACATGTATTCGCTTGTAATCGGGTTGCTATATTCAGGCTGATAAAAAGTTTCCACGCTTACTTTAACGCCTTCTGAAATTTTAGAGACCATAAATACGGATATTGGTTATAAAGTTATAAAAGTAGCCATGATATTTTATAAATTTTCTAAAACATCTTTTACCGAAATCACATTCTCTTTGTTTTTTTATAACCTGCCTTCATCAGCCATTGAAAAATCTTTTCACGGTTGTCGCCCTGTACGATTATTACACCGTCTTTTATGGCGCCACCCGTAGCACAATAAGCCTTTAACTGCCTGCCGAGATCTTCAAGAGCGGAGGCAGCACCAATAAAACCTTCAATAATGGTAACTGATTTGCCGGCTCGGTGTTTTGCATCCAGCCTCACTTTCAGCGTTTGCTCATCAATAGGTAGGGTAACAGTTTGTTCGGTTGCTTTGTCAGTTTTGAATTCCGGGTCAGTCGAATAAACTATTCCACTCGTATTATATAACTTTTTCTTCGGCATATTATTGTATAAGTTGAGCTTTTAAACTTAAATCGAGGCTTACGGCGTGGTGAATAATGGCCCCGCTGGAAATAAAATCCACCCCTGTAGCAGCATAAGTTTCAATATTTTCCAGGTTAATGCCGCCGCTGGCTTCGGTTTCATAGACGCTATTAATAATTTTTAATGCCTGCATAATTTGTTCCGGCGAAAAATTATCCAGCATAATCCTGTTCACTTTCCCCACGCGCATTACCGTTGTTACATCTTCAATTGTTCTCGTTTCTATTTCTATTTGCAGGTTCAGTTTTTTTTCATGAATATAATTCCATGCATTGGTAATTGCATTTTCAATGCCGCCGCAGTAATCAATGTGATTGTCTTTAAGCATTATCATATCGTACAATCCAAAGCGATGATTGTAACCGCCGCCAATGCAAACGGCTTCTTTTTCCAGCAGGCGAAAGTTAGGCGTTGTTTTTCTTGTGTCCAGTAATTTTGTATGATACCCTTTCAGTTTATCCGTATATTTTTTGGTGAGGGTTGCAATGCCGCTCATGCGTTGCATACAATTCAGCACCAGCCTTTCGCAGGTAAGAATAGTATGAATTTTTGCATACACTTCAAATGCTGTTTCACCAGGTTTCATTTCTTCTCCGTCTTTTTTAAAAATGCTGATGGCAGAAGATGCATCCACATATTGAAAAATTTTTGCTGCAACTTCAACGCCCGCCAATATTCCATTATCTTTTATTTTTAATACAGCTTTACCTTTTGCATTTTTATCAATGCATGATAAAGTAGAATAATCACCTGCACCAACATCTTCATCAAGTGCATTTTTAATGAGCAGTTGTAACTTTTGTTCAAATGTTTTGTCATTCATACAAACAAAAATATTGAAGTAAAATGAAAGGAATAATTTACAGCAATAAAAAAACCGGCATTTGCCGGCGTTTTAATGTTGTTCAATGACCTTCATTTTTCAAACCGCAATTCCTGAAGAACAATTTTATCGCCTTTTTGTTTCATATAAATGGTAGTGCGGTAATCACCATTGGTGGTTTTTAAATTTCCAATGCAATATTGTGCGCCGGCATTATCGCTCCGGTGCAGTATTTCAAAATCTTTCACTGCATTGGTGGTGAAAAAATTTTGCAGCACCATTTCGGCCTGGCTTTTATTGTACGAACTGCTTTTATCGGGCAGGGTAATCTCCAGGGTATTGTCAAAATATTGCGATACCTGTGATGCGTTTCCCGATTTTAAAGCTTTTATCACCTCTTCAAAAGGCTGCACCCTGAAGGCGGAAGCAACAACCAATACGCTTACAAAAAGTAAAATTTTTTTCATGGCTCATGTTTTAATAGGTAAACATATTTTAATAGAGTAGAATTGTAGTAGGTTAGTTGCAATTAGTTAGTAAGTAATAATAGATGCTCTCTAAAGATAAACATTTTTTAGCAAATAATTTCGGAATAATTAGCTTTGAATGATGGAAGCAAAAAAAGTGATATTAATAATAATGGACGGATGGGGTCTTGGACAAAAAAAAGAAAGCGATGCTATTCAAAATGCAAATGTTCCCTTTGTAACATCGTTGTATAGTAAATATCCTAATACGACACTGGTCACTTGCGGTGGTGCAGTAGGCCTGCCAGATGGGCAGATGGGAAACAGCGAGGTGGGACATTTGAACCTTGGCGCAGGGCGTATCGTGTACCAGGAACTTGAAAGAATAAATGTAGCCATTAGAGATGGTTCTTTTCAGAAAAATGAGGTGTTATTGAATAGCCTTAATTATGCAAAACAAAATAATAAGGCTTTACACTTACTGGGGCTGGTAAGTGACGGCGGTGTTCATTCGCATATCAATCATCTGAAAGCAATAACATCGCTTTGCAAAGAAAAAGGATTAACCAATGTATATATACATGCATTTACCGATGGCCGCGATACCGATCCTAAAAGTGGAATTGGTTTTTTAAAAGATTTGCAACAGCATCTTGATGCAACAACCGGAAAAATTGCAACCATTACTGGCAGGTATTATGCAATGGACCGTGATAAAAGATGGGAGCGTGTAAAAAAGGCGTATGATGCACTGGTGCATCGCGAAGGTGAATGGTCGAATGATATGTTTGCATCGGTGCTGGCTTCATATCAAAAAGATGTTACCGATGAATTTATTTTACCCATCATAAATGCATCCACGCCCGACTCAGGAATTAAAGAAGGTGATGCAGTGATTGCATTTAATTTCAGAACGGATCGTTGTCGCGAAATTACGGAAGCACTTACACAGACTGCTTTTCCGGAATACAATATGCAACCGATAAAATTGCATTATACCACGATGACATTGTACAATCATGTTTATAAAAATATAAATATCATTTTTAAAAAAGATGATTTGAATAATACCTTAGGTGAAGTATTAGCTTTAAATAATAAAACACAAATCAGGATAGCGGAAACAGAAAAATACCCTCATGTTACGTTTTTCTTCAGCGGCGGAAGAGAAGCTGCATTTGACGGAGAAAAAAGAATATTGATACCTTCTCCCAAAGTAGCTACGTATGATTTGAAACCTGAAATGAGCGCTTATGAAGTAACCGAAGCTTTATTACCCGAAATAAAAAACAAAACTGCTGATTTTATTTGTTTGAATTTTGCCAATGCAGATATGGTGGGGCATACCGGTGTGTGGAATGCTGTTATAAAAGCAGTAGAAACAGTAGATAAATGTGTAGAAAAAGTTATAACAGCAGGGCTTGAATACGGATATACTATTTTCCTGACTGCCGATCATGGTAATGCAGATTATATGATAAATGATGATGGTACACCAAACACTGCTCATACATTAAACCTGGTTCCGTTTTTCATTATTGATAAAGATTGGAAAGGAAAAATAAAGGAAGGAAAGTTAGGCGACCTGGCCCCGACTTTATTAACGATGATGCAGCTTCCTGTGCCAAAAGAAATGACGGGTAAAATTTTAATAAGCTAATAATTTCAACATTTATGAAAAAGATCTTAAAACGGATTCTTGTTATTTTAGTAATTGCATTAATCATCATTCAGTTTTTCAGGCCCGAAAAAAATCTTTCTGCAGCATCCAACCCGGCAGATGTTTCCACTAAATACCCGATGCCGGAAAATGTTGTATCAACAATGAAAGTGGCCTGTAACGATTGTCATACGGACAGCAGCCGCTATCCCTGGTATTGGAATATACAACCCGTTGCATGGTTTTTGGATAATCATATCCGGGAAGGAAAAGAGCATTTGAATTTTTCCATCTTCACTTCCTATAAAATAGGAAAGCAATATCATTTACTTAAAAAAATAAATGATGAGATAAAGGAAGATGATATGCCGCTGGGTACTTATACTTTTCTTCATCGCGATGCCATACTTTCCAACGACCAGAAGCAGGCAATTGCCGATTGGGTTGCTGTAAGCAGAAAGCAAATAGAAGCTAATTATCCTGCGGATAGCCTGCTGCAGCCAAAGCGGCCACAGCAATAATTTTTATTTTGTGTTAGCAAAAAGGCCGGGGAAAGTTTTTTTTATTCTTTTACTGCTCATTTATGGCAAATTATTTTTCCGGCCAAAGCAGCATTTAAACATATTTTTTGTCCTATCTTAGTAGGGTTAAACCATCCATTTGTTATGACCGAAGAGTTCATGCTTCAGGGATGTCTCGAAAACTCAGCTGCAGCGCAGGAGGCATTGTACAACCGTTTTAGCCCTCGCATGTTAGGTGTTTGTTATCGTTTTGCAAAAAACCGGGAAGACGCAGAAGATATGTTACAGGAAGGTTTTATAAAAGTATTTTCTCAAATATACCAGTTTCGCAGCCAGGGAGCGCTGGAGGGATGGGTGAGAAAAATTATTGTTCACACATGCATCAATGCATTGAAAAAAAATAAAAAATTTACCGACAGTGTGGACCTTTTTCATGCAAACAGCATCTACCTTAATGAAGATAATATTCCCTCCATATTGCAGGCAAAGGAGGTGGTGGAGTGTATCCGGTTATTGCCGGTGGGTTATAAAACGGTATTGAACTTGTATGCAATAGAAGGATACACACATAAGGAAATTGCATCCATACTTGACATTGAAGAAAGCACCAGCAGGTCGCAATACACAAGAGCCAAGTCAATGCTTGAAGACCTTTTGATAAAAAAGAAAATTTTGTTGCAACCTAAAGAAAAAATTAAAATGTTATCGGCAGGCAGTTGAACCGGTGATGACATGTATTATACCAATAACTGAAATTATGTGAAATGGAAAGAAGATTTACACCTGATGAGTTTGAACGGTTTTTGAAGCGAGAGGCCGATGATTTTAAAATGCTTCCTTCAAAAAAAGTATGGCATGGGATATATAATGATATTCACCCGGGAAGAAGATGGCCTTCCATAACAATTGCTTTTTTACTGATAAGCACCCTTATTTACATCGGGCGGATTAATACACATAATGGTTCTTCGTCTGGCCCAACTTCACAGGCTAATGTAAGTTCAAACACTGAACAACCAACAACCATAGCAAATAAAGAACAAAAGAATTCAATCAAATTCGAAAGTGCGCATCAAAATAATACAGGTATCGTATTAACCAGCCATCAAAATAAATTAGATAATAATACTGCACCGCTACTAACCAAAGGAACCACTGCCAATACTAAAAATGAAACTGATGCAAATGTAAATGCAAATCCAAATCAGAACAATGTAATTGCACAAACACCGGAGGGTAATGACTTCAACATAATTCAGCATAATCAGATCACAACAGTTTCAAATCAACCCGCACCAGTTTCAAAAGATGTCAATGGAAATAATGATCAACATACAATGTTGGGAAATACTAATGAAGTATATAACATGCCTTCACTCAAAGGCAACATCATTACAAAAAATCAATCATTAAACCTTGATGAACTTACCAAAGAGCTAAGCGCCGGTATGCGCCAGATTGGATTTGTAATAACTGACGCAATCGTGAACCCAAATACAGCATCTGAAAATATCAATAAGAAAAATACTCTATCTCAACAAACTATTAATAATAGGCCAAAAGGAAATTATAAAATCACCTGGACATTTTTTGCAGCTCCCGAAGTAACTACTGTTTCTTTTAAGGGTTCACCCATTGTGCCACCGCCTTATTTAAGCATGCCTGCTACCTTAATGCCTTCAGGTTATAAAGTACTTCATCATGCAGCGCTGGGATTTGAAGCAGGTACACAAATGAATTATGCGTTTACTCATACATTAAAGTTTACGACAGGATTGCATTTTACTTATTCCGGCTATAACATTGAGTCGAATGAAGTACATCCCACCGTTGCTACTTTAACACTGCGTGATCCGGGCTCAAATGCCACTTATCAGAAAAATTATATTTCGCATTATGGCGATGGTAGCGGCTTTACACCTGCAAACATCAGGAATTTTAATTTACAGGTTTCATTGCCCATAGGATTGCAATACCAGCTTCTCGGAACCGAAAAAGTTCAGTTAAATGTAGCCTCCGATCTTGAACCTTCTTATGTATTAAACAGCCGTGCTTACCTACTTTCTTCTGACGGGAAAAATTATGTGAATGATCCTTCGCTGATGAGAAAGCTTAATATGAGCAGCAACTTTGGACTTTTTGTTTCATTCAGTTCACAAAAATTTTTATGGCAAATCGGTCCTGCGGTACGCTATCAATGGTTATCTACTTACAAAAGAGATTACACTATTCATGAACACCTCATGAATTATGGAATACGGGTTGGTATTTCACCTTTCAGAAAATAAACACTTCCTAATTTAATTGCCCATATAGATTGCTAGGGCAAAAAGGCTTTTTGTAATTTTGCCAATGCGAATTTTTTGGAACCTGGCAGGCGTAGCTTGCATTTTCTTTTTTTCCTGCAATGGGAATAATCAGCAACAACCATTAACCGCCGTAAAAGACACCGCGAAAACACAGGCATTTTTTCCGGTCACTTCATTCTTGCTGGGGCAACTCAATGAAATTGATAGTATGCCAGTAACACCAGTAAAAATTACCAGCATCAATGGAAAAACAGATTCTGTATGGATGAAAAAACAGGACATCAGAGCCTTTGCACAACCATTTCTTACACCTGTAATTGATTCCACTTCTTTTACCAATTTGTTTTCAGAAAAATCATTTCTTGATCAAACTATCAATGCAGTAACATTAACGTATGACCCGAAAACAAACCTGCCCGATTCAATGCATCTGAATCATTGGGATGTGTACATAAATCCGCAAAAAGGAACCGTGCAGCGCATTTACATGGTAAAAACACAAACAGCCAATGGCGAAAATATAACTACGCAACTTACGTGGGAAGCCAACAAATGGTGCAGCATCCGTACCATTACCGAAGAAAATAAACTGGCACCTGTGGTGAAAGAAGAACTAATGAAATGGCAATTTGATTAATACCCGTAACGATAAAATGATTTTCTTTAATAATGACTGCAGAAGTTTTTCAAACTATCATTAAAACTTTACCGGCTAATCCCGGAATTTATAAATATTATGACGGAAAAGGGAAACTGCTGTATGTGGGTAAGGCAAAAAATATTCGCAAGCGGGTAAGTTCTTACTTCTCTAAAACATTTACCGGCTACAAAACTCATGAGTTGGTAAAAAGAATTGCTTCCATAGAATTCACAATAGTTGACAATGAGCAGGATGCTTTTCTTTTGGAAAATTCTTTAATCAAACAATTTCAGCCTAAGTACAACATCAATCTGAAGGATGATAAATCTTACCCTTACATTGTAATAAAAAACGAACCCTTTCCGAGAGTATTTCTTACCCGCTCAAAAACAGATGATGGCTCGCAATATCTTGGACCATATACATCCGTTGGTAAAGTAAGAGAGCTATTGACGTTTATTAAACAAAATGTACAACTGCGAACCTGCAAACTGAACCTAACGGAGACGAATATTCGAAAAAAGAAATTCAAGGTATGCCTCGAATATCATTTGGGAAATTGCAAAGGCCCATGCGAAGGGCTGCAAACTGCGGCTGATTATGCAGAAGGCATCTCCAGGGTAAAAAATTTATTGAAAGGAAATTTAAATCCCGTTATTCAGCATTACAAAAAAGAGATGGGTGAATATGTAGCTAAAATGGAATTTGAAAAAGCAGAGCTGATTAAAAAGAAGCTGGAACATTTGCAACAATACAAAGCATCTTCAAAAGTAGTGAATGAACATGTAGGGAACGTAGATGTATTCTCTATTTTGAAAGACGGCGATATTGCTTATGTAAATTACCTGATGGTGAGCGAAGGAACCATTGTGCTTACTAAAACAATAGAACTGGAACAAAAGTTAGAAGAGACCGAACAGGAAGTTTTATCTTATGCTATTGGCCGGATGAGGAATACATTTAACAGCGAGGCAAAAGAAATAATTGTTCCTTTTGAAATAGATTATCCTGAAGAAGGAGTTATTCTTTCCATACCAAAAGGAGGAGATAAAAAGAAACTGCTGGATCTTTCGGAGAAAAATGTAAATTATTTTATTGAAGAATTGAAGCGAAAAAAAATGCTTAGGCTCGAAGATAAAAGCGATACTGAAAGGCGCCATGTTTTAAAACAATTACAACAAGACCTGCATTTACCTACTTTGCCCGAACAAATCGAATGTTTTGATAACTCAAACTTCCAGGGAAGTTTTCCGGTAGCTGCAATGGTATTTTTTAAAAATGGATTACCCGATAAAAATGAATACCGGAAATTCAATATTAAAACAGTAACGGGTATTAATGACTTTGCCAGCATGAAAGAAATAGTAATGCGAAGATATTCGCGTGTAGAAAAAGAAGGATTGCCTTTTCCTCAACTGATTATTATTGATGGTGGCAAAGGCCAGTTAAATGCCGCAGTAGAAGGATTGAATGAATTAAACCTATCAGGGAAAGCAACCATTGTAGGTCTTGCCAAAAATGAAGAGGAATTATTTTTCCCTGGCGACAGGCAATCTATAAAACTTCCCTGGGACAGCGACAGCCTGAAACTGATAAGAAGAATAAGAGATGAAGTGCACCGGTTTGGTATTACTTTTCATCGCAACCAGCGCAGCAAGGGTGTTTTTAAAAATGAACTGGAAAGTATAAAAGGAATTGGCAAGAATACAGCAGACACACTGCTGAAAAAATTCAAATCAGTAAAAAAAATAAAAGAACTCGCCAAAGAAGAATTAGCAGAAGCAGTTGGCAATTCAAAAGCCGAACTTATTATGAATTATTTTTCCGAAGCAAATAATTGAATTCATAAAAAAATTATTATAAATAAAAAAGGAAGCATTGCTTCCTTTTTTATTTATAATTCGAATGAGAACAATCAATAACTCCAGAGGCTCTGTTCGTAATTAAATATTTTGTTTTTTATCTTTTCACCTTGCAGCAGTTGTAAGATTGTATTTTCTTTTAAGCCCTGCATTTGCGATAAATATAAATCGTTGGGGTTATCGAGTGTGCTCTTGATTATCCGGCCATAAAACATCCGGCTTTCGAAAAGCTCTTCCCAACTCATCCTTGCCCCGTAATTCTTTCCATTATATACTTCGTACTTTGCCAGTATCGGGCGAAGATCAGGATAATAAACCCAAAACAATTCCTGTTCTCCAAGGTTTACACCCTGAGAGGTAATAACATTTTTTACAGGTGCAATACCCAAAATTCTCCAATACAATCTTGAGGTTTGTTTATCAAAAATTACTTCTTCTTTAATATGGAATTTATAAAATGAATCGAGATTTACTTCTGCAGTCACCATTTTTGTTCCAACCGGGTTGCCTAATGAATCGTATATAGTAACCGGAACACTTCCGCCTGAAACCTTTTCTGCAACCTCAGAAACAGTCATGGGAGTAGTAAACCTGTCATCAATAGGATTAAATGCAGTTACGCCGCCATTGTCTGGTCCGTCCTGTATTGCTTTAAAAAGAATAGAAATGAACCGTTGGTTACCGTTATCTTCATTAGCTGAATAACGGAATGATATATTCATTTTTTCACGCGTATCAATTTCGCGCCAAACTTTTTCGCGATATACTGCATCGTCTTCCCTGATGTAAGTATAAGGCAGCGGTACTCTGTCTTTTATCAGGTTACGATCCACAGCATCATCGGGACGCAATGATTTTTTTACATTGGTCATCGGAAGGCTGTCAATCTTTGGCGGAGCTATTACTACCGCGGTATCCACTTTGGCACTCGGGTTAATATTTGCCTTTGTTTTGGAATTAGTAGTCCTCCTGGCAGTTGTACGTTTCTTTACTGTACGATGAGTGGTTGCTTTCTTTTTCTTTGTCTTTGTTTGCGCATCAGCAACATTTACCATGATGCCAAAGCACAAAAGAAACGCTACACACTTTACCATTAAATTTTTCATAGCCTTATATATTTTTCTTTAATACAAAATAAATCCTGGACCTTGAATAACCCGTTCTTTGCCATCAGGGCCTTTCACTTTTACATTATCAAACGTTACAGAAGTACCCGGAATGCATCGTGACAATTGCGCTTGAATACTTCCGAGGTTAGGACCGTAGATAGTAGCTTGCTGTACACTCGGGAAGTTAGCACCTGAAAAATAAACAGTAGCGCTCACCACACTGAAGTTAGCGGCAAAATCGAAGTTCTCCAGATCAGCACGGCAATATTGTTGATTTTTGAAAACAACGGATTGTATTCTTCCACCTTTGCTTGGCCCGACTTTAAATACCGGGTCAGGAATTTGCTTCACCCTGAATTCAAACGGAGTTGTTCTGCCTTCTGCACTTACATTAATAGTTGTTTTACCAGGATTGGTTACACGCACTATGTATTTACCAGGACCTACTTTACTGATACTTCCGGATGAAATGCTTGCATTGGTTTTTTCAGCGCCGGTACCAGAGTTAATAGTAACCGGGTTATCTACACCAATATAAAACACATTCATTTTATCAAGCATTACTGCTGCATTGCCGGGAGTACCTACGGTATAAGTTACGGTTTCAGTTTTTGTTTGAATTTTTCCATTTTCATCTTTGTAAGTGACATTTACGGGAACTGTATGTTCACCTGCTCCACCAGCTGTAAACGTAGCAGAGCCTTGTCCCTGGTTCACAGCTACATTGCTTCCTCCAATTGAAATGGTAGGTGAAGCTGCAGAGCTATAAGCTCCAACACCGGCAGTAATAGTCAATTTTTGACCAGGCATTACATAGTTAGAACTTTGACCTATTAATATGCCCGTCTGGTCCATGTGAACCTGTACTGCACCAATCTGACTCTGGCAATAGGTTACTACCATGTTTTCTGCGTTCTTCACATTATTCTGAAATTTGCTTAAGATCGTTAATGCAGCAACGGTGGGTGTCATGTGAAAAAAAGTTTGTGTAAAATCTTTTTGTTTCCCATCTTGTGTTTTTGGCGGTGTTGTATTAATGGGAAGTGATTTTTCAAATTCCATTTTAATAGAATCATTAATACCGAGCATATCCTCCCTGTATTGATCTAATCTTTTTTTCAACACATCTCCTACACCTTTTGTTTCAAATAAACGGGTGGATGCATCCAGGTTATCTGCCCTGTAATCAGCAACACTATCCTGTCCATTCCACACCATCTTAAAATCTGCTGCTTTCAGCAATGCACCTTTTAAACTGTCTAAATAGGTATTCATTGCTGATGAAAGCTCTTTTGCCTGCATTGCCCGTGGTTCCCAAAGCGCTGCTTTTAATGCAGTCTCTGGCTTTGTTTTTGCAGTTTCGAGTGATGTATATAAAACATTATTCGAAGCAGAAATATTTTTATTAGAGGTTTCCAGGCTATTATTCACAACTTTAAATGCATTAATTACCTCGTTAGATACGTTGAGCGCCAGGATAGCCGTCAGCACCAGGTACATGATGTTGATCATCTTCTGTCGCGGTTCTCTGGGTAGTGCCATGTTATTTAGATTTACTTAGGTTGTCAAAATTTGGATTATAGTGGTTTGGTTATCTACCCTGCATGGCGCTAAGCATATTACCATAAATATTGTTAAGCTTAGCCAGGTTATTAGCCAAAGTGCCTATTTGTTCTTTCGTACTTTGAGCATCTTCAACTGTTGATACCATCACTTCGCTTGCCTGGGCCATCTTGCCATAGAAGCTGTTCAATGTTTTCAGATGATTGTTGCTCTCATTTAATTCGAGTTCGTATATAGTGTTTAAAGAACCTAAATTCTTAGTGAGTATCTGCACCTGGTCGTGAAAACTTTTAGCGCTATCGGCTGCATTGTTAAAGCTGGCCATGGTATTAGCAGAGTTCACATAAGCTTCTTTCATTAAACCAAGAGCAGAAGTAGCTTCTTTTGTTTTAGCAGAAAAATCACCGGTTGATTTAACTACATCACTTACTTCACCTAATTGCGAAACAGTGTTACCAAGTTTTTGGAAATTGTCGCCCAATCTTTTCATGTTTGCCGGAGTAATGTCTGCATCAAGCAACATTTTGTCCATTGATTGCAAAGCCGGATTGCCTGCGGCAGCAACTTCTTCTACTTGCATGTCTTCTTCATGTCTCTTTGGTTTTACCCATTCAATTCCTGCATATACAAGGAAGATGGCGGTTTCCGTCCACATACCTGTGGTAAGGGCCGTGTCTGCAAAAGGTTGGTGAGTTAATTTGGCCCATGCTGCAAAGATGATCACAGCAGCGCCGGCGCTAACGAGTACGTCAATAAGCGTTAAGAAAGTTCTTTTTTTGGGAAGCATGATAATTTAGATTTTAATTTTAATGTTTAAATTGGTTAGTCAGGTTTATATAATACACTGCCCATATTAAAGTATTTAATACAGGCAGTAAATTATTTAGCTAAAATTGTTTCTCTAAGAAATAGTTTTTGGGTTGATTATCTTCTTTTCATTACAGGGGGTAAATCAATCACAGTACGGAAGCCAATGTAAGACTTGGCCGTATCCTGATATTCATAGGCCCTGGTACTTGTTTGTAAAAAATATCCAACATCTTTCCAGCTACCGCCACGAATCACTTTACGTTTCATGCGTGGAGGGTCCTGGTCTGTTGCATCCCAACGGATGTCCGGGTTCATATCATGCTGGAAGTTATAACCTCCTTCATAATATAATGATGATGTCCATTCAGCTACATTACCCGCCATATTATACAAGCCAAAATCATTAGGCCAATATGCATCTGCGCGCACTGTATAGAAACCACCATCTTCAGGATAGTTACCGCGGCCTGGTTTAAAGTTTGCAAGCAAACATCCTTTCCTGTTTCTCAGGTAAGGGCCACCCCATGGATACGGTGATTGTGATCTGCCACCTCTTGCGGCATATTCCCATTGGGCTTCTGTAGGCAAACGGAATGGTGATTCCGTAGCTCTGTTCTTACCCTGTAGATATGAATTTAATAATTGAGTACGCCATTCACAAAATGCAGTAGCCTGTTTCCAGTTTACACCTACAACCGGGTAATTCCCGAAAGCAGGGTGACTGTAATATTGTTTAGCCATTGGTTCATTGTATGAATAAGAGAAATCTCTAACCCATACTAATGTATCAGGATAAACGGGTATGTCGTACTTGCGAATAAACTTGCCTCTTGGTACGTTGGCATTCTCTCTTTTGGCTGCTTCTTTAAAGTCAAAGGTTTCGGAATGATATACAATCTTGGCAGGATCAATTTCTTTTCTTCCAAAGATTCTATTATCCGGCGTAACAATCATGGCATCTATTTTTTCAAGCGTTGCCTTATCGTTCCATTTAATGCTATTAACTTTTTTCCAGTCGAGATATTCATTACCATCGGGTCCTGTTTTCACATATCCCATTAGTTTACCGGCGATGGAATCTCTTACCCAGTTTGTAAACTGGCGATATTCATTATTGGTTATTTCAGTAGCGTCCATCCAAAAACCACTGATAGAAACCTGCATATTACGCGCAGTAAAAGCATAGTTGATATCTTCATCACTAGGCCCCATGTGAAATGTTCCCGGTGGAATGTAAACCATGCCGGGTGGCTTTGGCAGAATGTAATGGGCCGCCGGAGCTACACCGTGCAACTGGCCATCATTAGGAAGGCCCTTTGACTTGCTGCCCGACTTACCACATCCTGATAGTACAAAAATAGCTGCTACAGCTACCGCAGTAAACTTGGTGTTCATCTTTTTTACTTTTGAGGGTAAGGACAAATGTAAATACTTAATTTGGTTAAAATACATGATGCTTAATTATCGAATTCTGAATTTTTGTAAATAGAAAACGACCTTTAACTTTTAAGAAACGGCCAACTAATTTAATTATTGTAGAAAAGTATCGATATTTTGACCTCTATATGATGATGTATGAAGAAAATTTTCACGGGATTATAAAGAGAGTTTAAAGCTACGATAAAAGTTGATACAAAAATGCACCAGGAAAAAATATTTTTAAAATATTTTGAAGAAAAATATTCACAAATTTTGTTTGCAAAATATTTATTGTTATTCTACTACTGGATAAAGAGCAGTTAATATTGAGGTATTGATAGATTGCTTCATCGAAAAGTTTTCATAGTACCTTTACTCATTTAATATGTCAAAAATCAATAACCCTGTTGCAAAACAAAATACTACCAGCGATGAAAGGATAGAGGTATTCGGGGCAAGAGAACATAATCTGAAGAATATTGATATTTCCATTCCAAAAAACAAGTTGGTAGTAATAACGGGTATCAGCGGCAGCGGCAAATCTTCATTGGCTTTTGACACCATTTATGCGGAAGGGCAAAGACGTTATATGGAAAGCTTTTCTGCTTATGCAAGGCAGTTCCTGGGCGATATGGAGCGACCTGATGTGGATAAAATTACAGGATTATCCCCCGTTATTTCTATTGAACAAAAGACTACGAACAAAAATCCCAGGAGTACTGTGGGCACTGTTACAGAAGTGTATGATTTTTTACGCCTGCTTTATGCTAGGATCGGCGAGGCTTACAGCTATGTTACCAATAAGAAAATGGTGAAATGGAGTGAAGATGAAATTCTCGAAAATATTTTTACAAGATTTTCCGGTAAAAAAGTAAGCTTATTGGCACCTCTCGTTCGTGGTCGCAAAGGGCATTATCGTGAACTTTTTGAAGATGCACGTAAAAAAGGTTTTTTAAGAGTGAGAGTGGATGGAGAAATAAAAGACCTGCAGCCGAAAATGCAGGTTGACCGGTATAAAATTCATGATATTGAATTGGTGATAGACCGATTGCAGGTTACTCCCGAACAAAAAACAAGATTAAGCCAAAGCCTTCAAAAGTCGCTCCAGTTGGGCAATGGCCTGTTGTTTATTTTATTAAATGATAATAATGAAATAGTGCAATACAGCAGACAACTTATGTGCGAAGATACCGGCATCAGTTATGAAGAACCTTCGCCTAATACATTTTCATTTAACTCACCTTATGGTGCCTGCCCCGAGTGTAAAGGATTGGGAAATGTATTTACCATTGATATGGACCTGCTATTGCCTGATACATCTAAAAGCATCAATGAAGGGGGTATTGCTCCGTTGGGCGAAGAAAGAGATTCGAGCGTATTCAGGCAAGTGGAAATATTTGCAAAAAAATATAGAATAAAATTAGACACTCCTGTAAAAAATTTGCCGGCAGAACAATTAGACCTTTTATTGTATGGAGATAAAAATATTAATCCTTCATTGCAGGTAAATACAGATGATGAAACGGTTCCCAATGAATACACCGGAAGTTATGAAGGCGTCATTCCTATGCTCAAAAGATGGTTCTCATCTTCCTACAGTTCGGAAGGTTTAAGAGATTGGGTGCAGAAATATATGACATTGAAAAACTGTCCTTCGTGTAATGGTGCTCGATTAAAAAAAGAAAGCCTTTGGTTTAAAATAGATAATAAAAATATAACCGAACTAAGCAATCTTAATCTTGATAAATTACTAAGTTGGTTTAATGATATAGAATCAAGATTAGATAAACGACAAAATATAATTGCAAAAGATATTATTAAAGAAATAAGAGAGCGTGTACAATTTTTATTAGATGTTGGCTTAACTTATCTTTCATTAAACAGGCCCTCTAAAACCCTTAGTGGTGGCGAATCCCAACGGATACGGCTTGCCACGCAAATTGGTTCACAGTTGCAGGGCATCACTTACATTCTCGATGAGCCGAGTATCGGCCTGCATCAAAGAGACAATCACCGACTGATTGATGCATTAAAGAACCTGAGAAATATTGGCAATAGTGTGTTGGTAGTAGAGCATGATAAAGATATCATGATGGCATCAGATTATCTTATTGACATTGGACCACAGGCCGGCAATCATGGCGGTAAAGTGGTAGCAAGTGGCATTCCGGTTGATTTGTTGAAATTAAATACTTTGACGGCTGCATATCTGAACGGATCAAAGCAGATAGATGTTCCGCTAAAACGAAGAAAAGGTAATGGTCAAACTTTGCTTTTAAAAGGTGCATCGGGAAATAATTTAAAAAATGTAGATGTAGCGTTTCCGCTCGGTAAATTTATTTGTGTTACCGGCGTCAGCGGCAGTGGCAAATCAACATTAATTAATGAAACTTTATATCCGCTCCTTAGCATACATGCTTATAATAGTAAAATGACTTCGCTGGATTATAAATCAATCAAAGGATTGGAATATATTGATAAGGTGGTAGAAATAGATCAATCCCCCATTGGCCGAACACCAAGAAGCAATCCTGCAACGTATTGTGGATTTTTTACTGACATCCGCACTTTATTCGCTTCAGTGCCGGAAGCAAAAATCAGGGGCTATAAAGCCGGTCGTTTTTCATTCAATGTAAAAAGCGGCAGGTGCGATGTTTGCGAAGGTGCAGGCATGCGTGTTATAGAAATGAATTTTTTACCGGATGTATATGTTCATTGCGAAAAATGTAATGGCAAAAGATATAACCGCGAAACGCTTGAAATCCGTTACAAAGGAAAATCAATCAGCGATGTGCTGGATATGACAGTAGATGAAGCGGTAGATTTCTTTCAGAATGTTCCGTACATCTATCGTAAAATTAAAGTGCTCCAGGAAGTTGGATTGGGTTATGTAACCCTTGGCCAAAGCGCCGTAACGCTGAGCGGTGGCGAAGCCCAGCGGGTAAAGCTTTCTACTGAATTAAGTAAGCGCGATACCGGTAAAACATTTTACATTTTGGATGAGCCTACTACAGGCCTTCATTTTCAGGATATCCAACATCTCTTAGATGTTTTAAATAAATTGGTTGACAGGGGCAACACGGTGCTGGTGATTGAACATAATATGGACATTATAAAAGTTGCGGATCACATTATAGACCTGGGTCCCGAAGGAGGAGATGAAGGCGGGAAGATTTTGTTTGAAGGCACTCCGGAAGAATTAATAAAAAATAAAGAAAGCTTTACGGCAATGTTCTTAAAACAGGAATTGATCCCTTCTAAAAATTAAAAAGCAAAGCATAGTAACAAAGTTAAATATCTTACTTCCAGGTTACATTGCATGCGAAAATGCATTGTTTTAGAAACGTTAACTTTTATTATATACCTTGCTTGCCCTATTGGGGGTTTTTTAAAAAAACTCTTTATTATTTTTATTAAAATCTCGACGGACACTTCATGTGACTCGCCACTCTGCGATCGTACATATTATCGAATATTGGCCCAAGCCGTATTGCAAATTTCAATAACATACTAAAGTAAGCATCATTCTGATGTGGATCTCCACGCTGATCGCCAGGTGCAAGCCTTGATGCACCTGATACATAAATTGACGATTCCTTATCAGCAATTGCCCTTGCAATTTTTGCATTTTGTGGCGACAAATACTTATCAAATAAATTAGGATCAATATAGGTAGTGCTTACATCATCTACATAATCCGTAAAAGTTTTTCTGTGCAATATTTCCAGGCCCACATTTACCCTGTCCGATATATAATATTTTATACCAAAACCCATGGGGATATTAAGCTGGGTGAGCGAATAATTTTTCCGGTTAGGATATTCGGGAAAACCCTCTCCTTCTGTATGAAGCGGTTTTAGATCATACCATTGAGTAATTCCATTAGAATCCGTTAGCGAACCCTGGGGATTAAAGTGAAACACGCCAACCCCTATTACGCCGTAAGGACGCAGCCTGGGTTTATAATCATCATCACCGCTATGCAACAACATTAAAGGATATAGTTCAATAGCAGCATACGCTTCGGAGATATTGCTCCTGAAATCGAGGTTACGTTGTCTTCTCCACAGTTCGTCTCTGCCTTTGGTAGTAATTGCATTATCTGCTCCCTCAAGTTCGCCAAGGCCAGCTGCCAGCCTTACTCCTATCCAGTCATTTGGATAAGCCGTTACATAAACACCTTTCCAAAGTTTGGTAAATGGAAAATTTAGGTCTTTAAGAAAAGTAGTACCCTTTCCACGATGACCACCTAAGTCGCCAAGAAAAAATGAAGGGCCGATATTCAATCCTACCTCAACTTTTGTTTTTTCATTTCCAAAAACCAATGATTGGGAAAACGTTGACGAGTAGGTAAACAAACAACCGGCAACTAAAATAAAAAACTTGAGCTGGGTAAGGTGTACACGTGTTTTCATAAGAAGATAGGGTTTTGTGCTGAATACGGAATTTTAGTTAAAACATTATGCAACCCGTAGTAAACGACAATTCAGGTCAAAATATTGTTAGCTAAAACGTCTTTCCATCCTTATGTGCAGGATGCCATCCTCAATGTAGGGTTGGCCAGAGGCAGAAAAAGAAAATTCCGAATAAAAATCTTTTAAATAAAGCTGTGCGCTTATAATAATGGTGCAGTTGCCGAATAATTGATAAATGTTTTCGATAGATTTTGTCATCAACATTTTGCCAATGCCAAGTTTTCGAACAGTGTGTGAGGTTACCACCCTCCCAATAGATGCCGCGTTTTTATAAGATAATCCTACAGGAAGTAATCTTGAATAGGCAATTAATTTCTCATCACTCCAACCCATTAAATGATATGAATCAAAATCTTTATCATCGCAATCCTGGTAAACTACATTTTGCTCCACTGCGAAAACGGCTATCCTCAGTTGAATGATTTTATAAATTTCGCCCGGGGATAATTCATTAAATGATTTACATTGCCAAATAGGTTCATTCATTGCATAAACTTAATAACCATATTTTTCTTTCCACCTGTCGCGTAAAAATTTTCTCAATTCTTCTTCGCGTATATTTTTGCCGGGTTTATATATCAACGTGTTTTTTATTTCATCGGGTAAAAATTCCATTGCAATAAAATTGTTCTCGTAACTGTGTGCATACTTGTAATCTTTACCGTAATCAAGCTTTTTCATTAATGAAGTAGGCGCATTTCTTATTGCCAACGGTACCGGTAAATCACCATATTGATGTACCAATGCCTGTGCTTTACCGATTGCTTCTACTGCTGCATTGCTTTTGGGTGATGAAGCAAGATAAGTAGCACATTGCGATAAAATAATATTTGCTTCGGGATAGCCAATCATATTCACCGCATGAAAAGTATTGGTAGCAAGCACTAACGCAGTTGGGTTGGCATTGCCAATATCTTCACTGGCCAGTATCACCATTCTTCTTGCAATAAACTTCACGTCTTCTCCGCCTTCTATCATTCTTGCAAGCCAATACACCGCAGCATTCGGGTCGCTGCCTCTTACTGATTTTATAAATGCAGAGATGATATCATAATGCTGCTCGCCTTTTTTATCATACAAAGCAATTTTTGTTTGTGCCACTTTCATTACAAAGTCATCAGTAACGGTAATCTCATTTTCTTTTTCCGCAGAATTAACTACCAATTCAAGCAGGTTCAATAGTTTTCTTGCATCACCGCCGGATAAGTTTATCAAGGCTTCTGTTTCTTTTAGCTCAATCTTTTTTTGAGAAAGTATTTTATCATCCTTAATAGCATGATGAAGCAATTGAATCAATGATTCTTTTTGCAGTGGTTTTAAAATGTACACAAGACACCGGCTAAGCAATGCACTGTTTACTTCGAAAGATGGATTTTCGGTAGTGGCACCGATTAATGTAATAATTCCTTTTTCAACAGCACCCAGCAACGCATCCTGTTGCCCTTTATTGAAACGGTGAATCTCATCTATAAATAAAATAGCATTCTCCTGTTTCCTGGATGTATCTATCACTTCACGCACTTCTTTTACACCCGATGAAATAGCGCTTAGCGTATAAAACGGAACGTCTAAAGTCTTTGCAATAATATTGGCTATGGTGGTTTTGCCTACTCCCGGCGGACCCCATAAAATCATTGAAGGAATCTTTCCGGTTTCAATTGAATGACGCAATACACTGCCCTTGCCGGTAAGATGATCCTGCCCGGTAAGCTCTTCTAACCTTTTAGGGCGAAGCCGTTCTGCTAATGGCGCTGACAATTTTTTTTATTTTGAATGTAAATGCAACGTCAAATTTAGAAATTATTTTTCCGGTAAGTTTTGTATGAATGGCAATACATCATTTAAAGTAACCGGCGTTTTTTTATTATCAATATTTATAACCACACAATAACCCTCTGCGCCGCCTGCCTTCAGTAATGCGTTTATTAATTTTTGCTGATCGCTTTCTATCCTTTTGCCATTCCATATTTCTTTGGTGCATAAACAACCTTCGGATGGAGTAAGCGGGTAATAAGGCTGATGCAAATAATAAGAAGGATCAATGGTAGTGCCATGTGCAATGATTTCGCGCCTGCCGCACAGGCCGGCATAATACGCTTCATAAAGCGGAGAAAAACTTTGTAAGGAAACCGGAATAATTTTTTTATAATCATCAAGACTCCAAACAGAATCAGTGATGGCATTATCATGTAAAAATGATGCGATACTTACTTCTGCCGGCATGGATAATAGCACATTTGCCGTAGGCCCGATGAAATTAGCCATTGATACCTGGAAGCCGTGCATCAGGAAAATTCCTTGCGGTGTATTTCCGTAATGCAGGTAAAAAGGCATATTGGTAATGCTCCTTGCCAGTTGGGGGATGGTAAAAATTTTTCCACTGCTGTCTGTAATAAAATTTCCATACCGGTCTTTGATCAATATGATGCCCGGATAATCACGGTCCTTCCGCTGAATGGAATACATAATAATATTTCCTTTCAAAAAATTCTTATCAAAAATCTGCGAAAGGATATTTGTTCCCGGCGGCACATAACCATTCAGTTTTTCTGAGATGTGATTTTGCAGCATTTGCAGCATTGGATTTGTTTCTACCTGTGATGCAAAATTCTGGCGAAGTAAATTTTGTACATTTTTAATAATCTCTGTATTGTTTTGCTGTAAGAGATATTCACTGCAGAAAGTAAAAACACTGGTGTCGGTAGTATTATATAAAAGATGATTTACCTGGGTTAAAAATTTATGAGGATAATTTGCATAAATCATTTCCAATAATGCCTGTTGAAATTCAGCAGTTCGTTTATCCAAACTATCAAACGCATGATCAATCTTCTGATCGCTGAATGGCGAATGATATAATAATACCTCTATGGCATCAAAAGCGTCTTCCCAATCTTCTTCTGTGGAATCAGTTAGCGGTATAGATAAGCTTGAATGAATGGATTTGATAAGGCGATCGTGAAGCCTGATTTTTTCAGCATTGGTAGTGTAAGATACATAGAGCGGCGGATTGTATTGGGCAAAGAGAGGCAAACAAAAAATTAATAGCTCAAAAAGTAAGAAACTTTTTTTCAGGATAAATATTTTTATGGTGAAAATTTTATTTCACATCCAGCTTTATCTGCAACTCTTCTAATTGCTTGTCATCAATGGCAGACGGAGCATCAATCATGACATCTCTGCCAGAATTATTTTTTGGAAAAGCAATGAAATCCCGAATGGATTCACTGCCACCTAATATAGCACACAACCTGTCAAAACCAAATGCAATACCACCGTGCGGTGGAGCTCCATACTCAAAAGCTCCTAATAAAAATCCAAATTTATATTGCGCTTCTCCCTTACTCATGCCTAATGCAGCAAACATTTTTTCCTGCAACTCGCGCTGATAAATCCGTATAGAACCGCCGCCAATCTCATTTCCGTTCAATACCATATCATAGGCATTTGCTTTTATGTTTGCGTACGGATGTTCTAAATATTTTTCTGCATTCTTAATCACTGGTGAATTGTTGATCATAACATCAATGTCCTGTGGCTTTGGCGAAGTAAACGGATGATGTCTTGCTACCCAACGGTTACCTTCTTCATCATACTCAAATAAAGGAAAATCTATTACCCAAAGTAATTTAAACTCATCCGGCCTTCTGAGTCCTAACCTATCAGCCATGTATAGACGAAGTTCGCTCATAGCCTTGCGCGTTCTTTCCTCTTTGCCTGCCAATATTAAAATCAAATCGTCCGGTTTAGATTTACAAAAAGCGCTTAATGATTTTAGTTGCTCCTCATTAAAAAATTTATCAAAGCTGCTTTTTAATGAACCATCTGTATTATGTTTTACAAATGCTAAACCAGCCATACCAATTTGCGGGCGCTTTACCCATTCGATCAATTCATCTGTTTGTTTGCGCGTGTATTCGCTGCACCCGGGTACGCAAATGGCCAATACCGTTTCTGCATTTTTAAAAACACCAAATTCGGTTTCATTCATTAATGAAAAATGACTTTCACCTTTTGTTTTTAAATTTTTAATTTTTATTTCAAATCTTATGTCCGGTTTATCATTTCCATAATTCCACATGGCATCTTCCCACGTCATACGAACTAACGGTTCCGCATATTCGAAGTTTTTTACTTCTTTGAAAATGTGTTTTATCATTCCTTCAAACATCTGTAAAATATCTTCCTGCTCCACGAAAGCCATTTCACAGTCTATCTGTGTAAACTCAGGCTGCCGGTCTGCCCGCAAATCCTCGTCCCTAAAGCATTTCACCACCTGGTAATAGCGATCGTAACCACTGACCATTAGCAGTTGCTTGAAAGTTTGTGGCGATTGCGGCAATGCATAGAATTCTCCGGGATTCATCCTGCTGGGTACCACAAAATCTCTTGCGCCTTCGGGTGTTGATTTTATTAAGAATGGCGTTTCAATATCAAGAAAATTATTTTGATGTAAATAATCCCTTGCAGCACGATTCACTGCATACCTAAGTAGTAAATTCTTTTTTACCGGGTTTCTCCTTAAATCAAGAAAACGATATTTCATTCGCACATCATCACCACCATCTGTTTCATCCTGGATGGTGAATGGAGGTACTGCCGATTTATTTAAAATTTTAAATGACGATACGATTAGTTCAATATCGCCGGTAGGGATATTTTTATTTTTGTTGCTTCGCTCATTTACTTCACCTGTTGCTTGTAACACATATTCGCGGCCAATGGTGTCCAATTCTTCACTCAACTTTTCATTAAAAAGTAATTGAGTAATTCCATATCGGTCACGCAGGTCAACAAACGTAATGCTTCCAAACTTCCGGATCGTTTGCACCCATCCTGCAAGTGTCACCTTTTTACCGTTATCCGTTATCGTTAACTCTCCGCATGTATTCGTTCTGTACATTATTTTCAATTTTCAGGCTGCAAATATAGTCAGTAGTCAGTAAGTGATTGGTGATTAGTTATCGGTTATTAGAATCAGATCATTAATGAAGTTATTTAAAAACAAATCAAAAGGGATTTGCATTTTACTAATAACTATTGACTTACTTTCACTTTCACTCCTTCACTATGCGCCGTAAACTCCGGCGCATACATACATTGAATGGTGGTAATTCCATTGCTGAAATTTCCGGAATGGGTTACAAACATGGGATATTCAAAAACATACGTTCCTTTATTTAAATAACTGAAGAAAAAATTAGTACTTACATCTTTGGTAGTTTCATAATAACCCAAACCATCCTGGTATTTGTATTCGCTTAGCACATTGGTTGGTTCCATACACGAGGCACGCATATCTTTCATGTGAACATATTCCATATCGCGGTCAACACGTAATTCAATACGAACTTTTATTTTATCTCCAATGTGCAATACATCACCGTCATTTACCGGTTGCAATACCGGACCTCTATCGGTATTTTTTTCAACAAATAATTTTTTACTCAGCTTTAATGGTGTTTCAGAAAAAGTAATTTTATCAAGATCTTCAAAGTATTGCCAATAAACAGCACCCCAGGACGGCAGATTGTTAAATGGTTGATTGGTTGATTGCTTGGGCGAAGAAACAGATACACTAATGTTGCCCATTTCTGGTTTCACTTTATCACCTCCGATTCTCGTTTTGAAATAACCGGTGCCTGCTTCTGCATTTTCTTTATTACCTATTGTTGTATCACCCAATTTTATGCTGACAGATCTTTCCTGCAACAGCCAATCTGTTCCCTGCAGCAACAAAGCGTAACACGCTTCTGCAGTGGCTTTGGTGGTTTTCCAGTTGGTGGTTTGTTTATTTTTTAATAACCATGTTTTAAGATCATCAACTGTTTTTGTGTCTTTTCCAATTTCAGCAAATGCTTCTATCATCAATGCCTGCGATTCAATGGGCGCCTGGTACCACCAGTATCCACCGGAATTCCATTCTTTCCAGTACATGCCCAACTCTTCGTTGCTGATAGAATTTTCTTTTAAAGATTTCAGAATATCTTCTGCAGTTGTGTTGTCTCCCGAACGGTACAGCGACAATGCAATCATTGCCTGCATATATTTACTCTGACTCAACCAATATTTTTTTTCCTGTTCACGGTAATACATATACGAAGTTTGAAAAGCCTTCCCAACCGGGTATTCAGGAAAGAAACTCCGCATGTACAAATACTGAACGATGATATAGGAAAGATGATTGCTGCTCGGTTTTGATTTGTATTTCAAAAGATCATCATAATCCTTTTGCATCATC
>Ga0157370_10001576_pt1 | contig 28203 bp, 28 predicted proteins | sample C35metaG_FD_113463 | JGI IMG/M metagenome (GOLD analysis project Ga0157370, IMG submission 113463) | Corn rhizosphere microbial communities from Kellogg Biological Station, Michigan, USA - C3-5 metaG | ecosystem: Host-associated > Plants > Roots > Rhizosphere > Soil | place: USA: Michigan...
GGCCTCGACGGCGGCGATGCGAAGACCGCACACGTGGTCGCGACGTCGAAGGACGGCAAGAAAACCGAGTTCGACGTGCGCGTGATGCTGCTGACGCCCAAGGAACGCGACTTCTACAAGCACGGTGGCATCTTGCAGTACGTGCTGCGCGATCTGGCGAAGAAGGCGGCGTAAGGCCGCAAGAGGGAACCGGCGCAGCCGCTTGCGGCCCGCAGCGGATGGCGCCTCGGGGCACTCGCCGCGTCGCGACATGAAAGGCTCGTCATCCCGGCGCAGGCCGGGATCCATTTGCCTTTGCATGCCTTCATTGATATCAACGGATAAACTCGCCACATTCCCGGATCAGGTCCGGGACAGGCTCTGTGGCTCGCCTTTCGGGCTATCGGCTCCGCCGATGTTCGCTCCGGCATCCCCTCCTCCACAGTCGGGTTCCGTCTGCGAAAGGCGCAGACGGCCCCGGAATGACAGAGATATTGTTTGACTGTGCGTTGGAAGAAACGCGCTCACTGCCCAGCATGCTTCCAGGTTGCGTTGTAGCAAATCCAATCGCCACCTTCGCGCCGCCAAGCAGTGCTCATCGCATAGATCGCCGATTGGTCGGGCAGCAGGTCACCCGGCTTGCCGCCGGTCAGCACCAGGTTGAACTTCGCAACGATGCGGTCGCCTTTGTGTTCGAACGAGACCGGCCCGATCAGCACACCGGTCTTGTCCTGCCGCAATGCTCGCAGCGCCAGCAGGCGATGCAGTCCGCGTTTGTCGAAATCGCCGTCATTGGCGGTGAAGTCGTCGCTGACGCTCTCCAGCACACCTGACACATCGTTGGCGCGCGCTGCGGCGGCTGCAGAATCGATCATCTCCCGGATTTGCTGCTCGGCGGGCGCGCGATGACAGGCGGCGAGCATACCCAGCGCCAGTATCAGGCAGGTTATGCATGCCGCCCGTACGATCATCACGCGGCGCGCTTGCCCTGATTCCATGGTTGTGATCACGCAAGATCCCCTTCTCGACGATTGCCGCAATGCAGCTTGCCGCTCTCGCGCGTATCGTGCTCCAATGCCGCGAGTTCGCGCAACCGGTATCACCGGACAGGAGGGAACATGGCCGATCCACGCCCGTGGCTGGCGCACTATCCGCCTGGCGTGCCCGCCGAAATCCAGGCCGATGCCTACCCGTCGATCGTCGCGATGTTCGACGAAGCCTGCACGCGCCATCCGCACCGCCCCGCGTATTCGAGCTTCGGGGTGACGCTGACCTGGGCTGAACTGGATCGCCAGAGCGCGCGCTTCGCGGCGTTTCTCGCGACCGAGTGGAAGCTCGGCAAGGGCGATCGCCTCGCGATCATGTTGCCCAATCTCTTGCAGTATCCGATCGCCTTGTTCGGCGCGTTGCGCGCCGGCTTGACGGTGGTCAACGTCAATCCGCTGTATACCGCACGCGAACTGCAGCACCAGCTCGAGGATTCCGGTGCGAAAAGCATCGTGGCGCTGGAGAACTTCGCCGCGACGCTGCAGGAAGCGATCGGCAAGACGCACGTCGAACACGTGATCGTCACCTCGATCGGCGACCAGCTCGGCTTTCCGAAGGGCCCGCTAATCAGTTTCGTGGTGAAGCACATCAAGAAGATGGTGCCGCACTGGTCGCTGCCGGGGCATCTGTGCTTCGGTGACGTGCTGCGCCGGGGCGCCGGGATGCCGGTGCCGCAGATGCGACTCGGCCAAGATGACATCGCCTTCCTGCAATACACCGGAGGCACCACCGGCGTCGCCAAGGGCGCGATGCTGACCCACGGCAACATGGTCGCGAACACGTTGCAGCTTGCCGCATGGGTGGGCGACCTGTTCACGCAAGGCGAAGAACAGATCATCACCGCGCTGCCGCTCTACCACATCTTCTCGCTGACGGTGAACGCAATCCTGATGGTGTACTTCGGCGGCGAGAACGTGCTGATCACCAACCCGCGCGACATTCCGGCCTTCGTGAAGACGTTGAAGAAATCACGCTGGAGCGCGATCACCGGCGTCAACACGCTCTACAACGCCCTGCTCAATCGTCCCGATTTCGCTTCGGTCGATTGCTCGCGCGTGAAGTTCGCATTGGCCGGCGGCATGGCCGTGCAACGCGCGGTGGCCGAGCGCTGGAAGAAGGCGACCGGCATTCCGCTGATCGAAGGCTACGGATTGACCGAAACATCGCCGGTGGTGACCGCCAATCCGCTGGACATCAAGGACTACACCGGCTCCATCGGCATGCCCCTGCCCTCCACCGACGTGGCGCTGCGCGGCGAAGACGATCGCGCGATGCCGCCCGGCGAGCCCGGTGAACTCTGCGTGCGCGGGCCACAGGTGATGAAGGGTTACTGGAACCGCCCCGATGAAACGGCCAAAGTGATCGACGCCGACGGCTGGCTGCGCACCGGCGACATTGCGCGCATGGACGAAAGAGGCCTGTTGTACATCGTGGATCGCAAGAAGGACATGATCCTGGTCTCGGGCTTCAACGTGTATCCGAACGAGATCGAGGACGTGGTCGCGCACCATCCGGGTGTACTGGAAGTTGCCGCGATCGGGGTGCCCGACGAACATTCCGGCGAGGTCGTGAAGCTGTTCGTGGTGAAGAAGGATCCCGCACTCACCGAGGCTGTGCTGAAGCAGTACTGCCACGACGAGCTGACGGGCTACAAACGCCCGAAGTACATCGAGTTCCGCAAGGAATTGCCCAAGAGTAACGTCGGCAAGATCCTCCGGCGCGAATTGCGCGACGAGGAAAAGAAAAAGGCAACAGCAAATACCTGACCGCATCGGATTCACGAGAAGACGAACATGCCCTGCATCGACACCAAAACACTGCCGCGCCGCACCGGCTCGAGTTATCCCGCTCCATTCGACAAACCTTGCGTCGATCGCATGCGGCGGAGGTTGGGCGACGCCGGTGGCCTGACCGACTTCGGCGTCAACCTGCTGGAGCTGCAGCCCGGCGCATGGTCGAGCCAGCGCCACTGGCACTCCGCCGAGGACGAGTTCGTGTGGGTGCTGGACGGCGAAGTCGTGTTGATCGACAACGACGGTGAACACATCCTGCGCGCTGGAGAATGCGCCGCGTTTCCCAAGGGCGACTGCAACGGTCATCACCTGGTCAATCGTTCGGATGCGATCGTAAGCTGTCTCGAAATCGGTTCGCGCAAGCCCGACAAAGACGATTGCAACTATCCCGATATCGACCTGCACATCGGTCCGGGGCGCGACGCCGGATACACGCACAAAAACGGCACGCCTTTTTGATGCGATCATTCCTGATCGCTGCGTAATGGGGTTGGCTGCTGAAGGAAACGGCCTGATCCGTGGGGATCAGAGCGGCCATCCGTGGCCTGACTTTTAAGAACAGCCGCTTCGAATCAACCAATCGCATCGGCTGAATCCCCGCCCAATCTTCCATGAATGGCTCACGACCGCGAACGCCGCACCGGTAAACAACGCGCGTAGCATCGCGTTCTAAGGGTTGGGTCATTCCGGCCCGTTCGGAGAATCCATCGTGAAACGCATCGCGACAACGTTGCTCATCGCAGGTCTGATGGCCACGCCGATGCTGGCGTTGCCGCCGTCCGCCGACGCTGCCATCAGCGTGGGCATTTCGGTCAACATCGCACCGCCGCCGCTGCCGGTATATGAGCAGCCCATCGCGCCGGGGCCGGGTTACATCTGGACGCCGGGTTACTGGGCGTGGGATCCAGCTTACGGTTATTACTGGGTTCCCGGCACCTGGGTGATGCCGCCCGAAATCGGTCTGCTGTGGACGCCTGGCTGGTGGGGCTGGTCCGACGGCTATTACCGGTGGCACGCCGGTTACTGGGGTCCTCGCGTCGGCTTCTATGGCGGCATCAACTACGGATACGGATATTTCGGCACCGGTTACGTGGGCGGCCAATGGCGCGGGCGCGACTTCTACTACAACCGCGCGGTCAACAACATCAATGTCACCAACGTCCGCAATGTGTACGTGAACCGAACCGTGGTCAACAACGTGCACGTGAACCGGGTCAGCTACAACGGTGGTCGTGGCGGCCTGCGGGCGCAACCTACCGCGGCGCAACGTACCTATGCCAACCAGCGCCGCTCGGGCCCCACTTCGATGCAGACGCGGCAACGCGAAACGGCAATGCGCGACCCGGCGCAACGCTTCAAGACGAACCAGGGTCGGCCCGCGGTATTCGCCACCCAGCGCGCTGGCAGCTTCAGCGGGGCGCATGCGGTACGTGCATCGGGCGGCCCGCAGCTGCGCAGCGCGGCTCACCCTGAAAGCCGCAACGGGCATCTCGTGCAGGCCCCGCACAACCGCACGGCGGCACCGCAGCGCACGCCGATGAACGCCGCGCCGAACCGCCCCCAACGCGGACACGCCGCGGCGCCTCCACGCAACGAACGCGCGCCGGTCAATGCGCCGCGCCCACAAGTGCAGGGTGCGCACCCGAACGCCCGGCCACAACCGGAAATGCAGCACCAACAGCGTCCGCAGCCGAACGTGAGACAACAGCCGCCGCCGCGCAGCGGACGCGGCGCACCGCGTCACGAGCCGCAGGCGCACGGGAAACAGGGCAAAAAGCCGCCGCCGAAGAGCAGCGACGGACATTGATAGTCAACGCGGCGATAGTCAACGCGGCAACAGCGAACGAGGCGCGGACTCCGTGCCTCGTTTTTTGAGTACCATGAGCGTGCCGCTCAGTCGTCTTCCCAGGATTCGAGCGTATCGGCGTAGCCGCCCAGCAGGGTCCAGAGGGCAGGCTGCGCTTCCTCGGGAATGCGCGCGAACGCCAATGCGATGTGCCTGGCGGTGACGCGCACCACCTCGGCCATCACATGGACATTGATGTTGTCGCCGAACAGCATGTCCAGCACCCACACTTCGCCCGTCTGTCCATGCCATTCGGTGGGACGCGACAACCTGACGCCGGTCGCTGAAATGTCGGCGAGATCGGTCTGCCAGACATCGCCGCGTCGGCTCATCAGCACCGCGGTCTGACGTACCATCCGCGCGTGCCGCACATGGCCGTCGATGGCCTGTTCCGGTTTGTGGTCACTCACCACGTCGAACATTCCCCTGCCACCTCTCGTTTTCCTTTCCCGCCGCCGGAGCGGCGAGTGTTCCCACATTACAACCCCCAAATTTCAAAGCAAGTTACGGGCCAACCCGTCGGCGTCGCCCTCTGGACTTGGCGGGCGTTCGGTCTTAACCTAGGCTGCGTATGGTCGGTGCGGGATTCTCCGGCCCATTCGCGGCGCCCCACCGCAGCCGCGACCGGCTCCGTCCAGTGGCAGTTCCTCGCTTGCGAATACGGGATTCGGGGATCTCCGGTTCGTGGCACGCGAGGCGCTGACAGCACCAACCTGGATCAATGATGCGCGGGTCGGCGCAAATGCCACGCCGGGCCAGATGTGTGATTCGATGTAAGCCGATTCACATGCAGGCAGAAATCGAATCCATCGTTCCCGACCGATGGGTGCGATGGCATTTTGGTAAACCCGCGTCTCCGATGCGCCAAAGGGCACGTCGCCAACGACGAGCGAACGCAAGCAAACCCGTGGATCGCGGCAAATGCTGCCGACGATTCGCTTCAGACAAGTGCCGAATGAGCACCGAACCACTGCCAACCGAAACCTTGCCCCGCACGCTGGACCCGCCTCCCGGTGCGGAAACTCCGCGACAGGAAGAGATGCCGCTGGCGGTGGTGCACGGCCAGCCGGTGTTGCAGATTCCGCAGGATCTGTACATCCCGCCCGATGCGCTGGAAGTGATCCTGGAAGCCTTCGAGGGACCGCTGGACCTGCTGCTGTACCTGATCCGACGGCAGAACCTCGACATCCTCGACATCCCGGTTGCCGAGATCACCCGGCAGTACATGGATTACATCGAGGTGATGCACGAGATGCGGCTGGAGCTCGCGGCCGAATATCTGGTGATGGCCGCGATCCTGGCAGAAATCAAATCCCGCCTGCTGCTACCGCGTCCGCCCGTCGAGGAAGGCATCGAGGAAGATCCGCGCGCCGAACTGGTGCGCCGTTTGCAGGAGTACGAACGCTTCAAGAAGGCCGCCGAGAATATCGACACGCTGCCGCGCATGGAACGCGACCTGGACAACGCCAACGCTTTCGTGCCCGATCGCGCGGTGGTCAAGCTTCCGCCGCCGGTGGACCTGCGTGAAATGCTGTTGGCGTTGCGCGACGTGCTGCACCGCGCGGAACTGTACGGCCACCATGAAGTGGAACGCGAACCGCTGTCGGTGCGCCAGCGCATGGGCGACGTCCTGCAAAGCTTGAGCGATGGCGCGTTCCATCGTTTCGAAACCTTGTTCGAAGCGGCAGAAGGCAAGCTCGGGGTGGTGGTGACCTTTCTGTCGTTGCTCGAGCTGGCCAAGGATCGCCTGATCGAAATCATGCAGGAAGCGCCGCTGGCGCCGATCTATCTGAAGGCGCGCGCCACGGCGGAAACGGCGGATTGACTGCTGAAGGCAGCGGTCCGCCGGCGAATGCTCGGCGGGGAAAACAGAGCGCCCTTTGCGTTGTTTGCTTTTCATTCGCGAACTGTTTCTGAAACAGGAATGACGGAACCTCACGTGGAACAGGAAAAACTCAACAACATCGTGGAAGCCGCCCTGCTCGCGGCCCAGCAACCGCTGACGCTGCCGATGCTGGCGGCGCTGTTTCACGAGGAAGACGGCGTCGGTCACGAAGATCTCGCGCGCGCCGTAGAAGCCTTGACGCAGGCCTGCGAAGGCCGCGGCATCGAGCTGGTGGAAGTCGGGTCCGGTTTCCGTTACCAGGTGCGCGAAGCGGTGCATCCGTGGGTCGCGCGCCTGTGGGCCGAACGCCAGACCAAGTATTCGCGCGCGCTGCTGGAAACCCTGGCATTGATCGCCTATCGCCAACCAATCACGCGCGGCGAGATCGAACAGGTGCGCGGCGTCACCGTCGCCAGCAGCATCATGCGCACGTTGGAGGAACGCGAGTGGATTCGCGTGGTCGGCTACCGCGACGTGCCCGGAAAGCCGGCGCTGTTCGGCACTACCCGTCACTTCCTCGACTACTTCAATCTGAAATCACTTGACCAGTTGCCGACGCTGGCGGAAATCCGCGAAATCGTCGATCCCGATCCGCAGCTCGCGCTGGCGCCCGAACCGGAGGGCGCGCCGGCCGAGGCGTCAGACCAGCCTGCCAAAGCTTCAAGCACCACCGAGGATGTCGCATGAGTTCCAACCCACGTTCCCTTCTGACCCTGAAGCGGTCGCCCGCACAAGCCGACGGCGGCGTGCTGGAAGAACGGTTGCACAAGGTGCTGGCGAACGCCGGGTTGGGATCGCGGCGCCTGCTCGAGCAGCGCATCGCCGAAGGCGAAGTCCTGGTCAACGGGCAGGCTGCGCAGACCGGCTCCAGCGTGCGCGCAGGCGATCGGGTGGAAGTGGACCGCAAGCAGTTCGTGGTCGCAACCGACCATCACGAACAGGCGCAGGTGCTGATGTATCACAAGCCCGAGGGCGAGCTGACCACCCGCGACGACCCTGAAGGTCGCCCGACCGTGTTCGAGAATCTGCCGCATTTGAACGGCTCACGCTGGATCTCGGTGGGGCGACTCGACGTCAACACCACCGGCTTGCTGCTGCTGACCACCGACGGCGAGCTCGCAAACGCGCTGATGCACCCCAGCCACGAACTCGAACGCGAATACCTGTGCCGCGTGCATGGCGAAGTGCCGGACGAAATGCTGGAGCAATTGAAAGCCGGCGTCGAACTGGAAGACGGCCCCGCGCGTTTCGATGAAATCCACGTGGTCAGCCGAGGCGGCAGCCACTGCTGGTTCCGCGTGGTCCTGCACGAAGGGCGCAACCGCGAGGTCCGCCGCCTGTGGGATTCGCAAGGACTGTTGGTCAGCCGCCTGAAACGCATCCGTTATGGGAACATCGAACTGCCGCGCGGCCTGCGCCCGGGTCAGAACGAAACGCTCGGCGAAGACGCGATCAGGTCGCTGCGCGAACTCGCAGGCGCGGGTTCCGTGCAGCCGACACTGACGCTGAAACCCGTGCTGCACCAGCGCAATGCCGCGCGCGGTGTCACCGAAATCCGCCCGGCCGGCAACACGCCGCACGCGTGGACCGGCGTGCGCCACGACGAGGCGCGCGAACTCACTGCGTTCGACCGGGTGCGGCCGGATGATTTCCCCAGCCGCGGCAAGCGCCGGCGCGGCCCGCCGCGCGGCGACGTCAATGGCAACGTGTTGAAGCCCGACAAGCCCGCAAGGAAAAAACGCAAGAACAAGCGCGGCGTCGCACCCGGCCAGGAACTGCCTTCGGTGCGCACCTGGTTTGCCGGCGACAAGCGCCCCGGCGGCGGACAAAATCGTGGCGGGCAGAATCGCGGTGGTCCGGGCGGCGGCAAGAATCGCGGCAATCGCAACGGACGCGGCCGCAATCGCGGCGGCGACGGCAATGGCCCTTCCCAAGGCTGAGGCCATGCCGACGCGAGACACCGTCACCATCTGGCACAACCCACGCTGCTCCAAGTCGCGCGGCACCCTGGAATTGCTGCACGAGCGCGGCGTGGAACCCGCGATCGTCGATTATCAGAAGAATCCACCTAGCGCAGCGGAAATCGAACATGCGCTGACACTGCTCGGGCTGGAACCGCGCGAACTGATGCGCGGGGGCGAGGCGGTGTACGGCGAACTCGGGCTCGACGACGCCAGGCTGACGCGCAGGCAGCTCATCGATGCCATGGCCGCGCACCCGATCCTGATCGAACGGCCGATCGTATTCGCGAACGGCAAGGCCCGCATCGGGCGTCCGCCGGAAGCCGTGCTGACGATTCTCTGAAGCCGCCTCACTTCAATTCGAACGCGTCGGCATCCATCCATGCAGGGAATTTTTCGCGAAATGCCGCAAGTGCCGCGGGAGCCAACGTCACGGTGACGACCTGCTCCTGCGCGCCGAGATCGGCCATCGTCTGGCCCAGGAAATCCAGCACCGCGCTGTCGCCCGAATACGGCAACTGATTGCCATCGACGCCGACGCGATTGACCCCGAGGCAGTAACTCAGGTTTTCGATTGCACGCGCGCGCAGCAGTGTGCGCCATGCATGGGCGCGCGCGGACGGCCAGTTGGCCACGAACAGCACCAGGTCATAATCGAAGCCCCGCCGCGCATCGTGGCCGTTGCGCGAAAACACCGGGAACCTCAGGTCGTAGCAGACCAGCGGACAGACCTTCCAACCCTTCCATTCGACTATCAGCCGACCATGTCCGGCGGCGTAGCGCTTGTGTTCGTCGGCATACCGAAACAGGTGGCGCTTGTCGTAATGCCGGATCTCGCCATCGGGCGTCGCGAACAGCAGGCGGTTATGGACTCCCTCGCCCACCCGCAACTGCACACTGCCGGTAACCGCGGCTTCGAGATTGCGTGATTGTTCGCGCAACCAAGCAACGGTCGGGCCGTCCATCGTTTCGGCATTGTGGATGGCCTCGTTGGAAAAGCCGCTGGTGAATGTTTCCGGCAACACCACCAGATCGGTTTGCCCCGCGAGCGGCGCGATCAACGAACCGTAGTAGGCGCGGTTGCCGGCCGGATCATGCCAGCGTGTGGCACCCTGGACCAGGGAAACCCTCAGATTTTGCATAGTCTTTCAGCCGCCGCTTGCAGCGTTTCGTCGCTCTTGGCGAAGCAGAATCGCACCAGTTTCGCATCCGGCGCGGTTTCGTAGAACGCCGACACCGGAATCGCGGCCACGCCCGCTTCGCGCACCATCCATTCGCAGAAATTCAAATCGTCGGTGTCGCGAATCGCGGAATAATCCGCCAACTGGAAATAGCCTCCGTATACCCCGGGCAGATCGAAGCGCGAGCCCGCCAGCAACTCGCGGAAGCGGTCGCGCTTGGCCTGGTAAAAGCCGGCCAGATCCTGCGCGTGTTGCCGGTCATTCTCCATCACTTCGGCGAACGCGCACTGCGCCGGGTGGAAGGTGCAGAAGGTCAGGTACTGGTGCACCTTGCGAAATTCGGCCGTCAGCAGCTTGGGCGCGACGCAATAACCGACTTTCCAGCCCGTGCAATGCCAGGTCTTGCCGAAAGATGAAATCACGAAACTGCGTTCGGCCAGTTCCGGCCGGCGCGACACGCTCAGGTGCATGCGGCCATCGTAGATGATGTGTTCGTAGACCTCGTCGGAAATCACCAGCAATCCGTGTTGCGTGGCGATTTCGGAAAGCGCCTCGAGATCGGACCCCGCGAACACCGCGCCCGACGGATTGTGCGGGCTGTTGACCATGATCATCCGAGTCTTCGGGGTAATCTCGTCGCGTACGCGCTGCCAGTCCACGCTGAAGTCTGGCAAGCGCAGCGGCACGTGCACCGCCTTGCCGCCGGCCAACGCGATCGCGGGTTCGTAGCAGTCGTAGCACGGATCGAGCACGATTACCTCGTCGCCCGCGTGTACCGCGCATGCGATGGCCGCAAAGATCGCCTCGGTCGCGCCCGAGGTCACCGTCACTTCCGTGTCCGCGCTGATGCGGCGACCGTACAAGCGATCCACCTGCAGGGCGATCTGCTCGCGCAGCTTCGGGACACCACTCATCGGCGCGTACTGGTTGCGGCCTTCGTCCATCGCGCGTGTCAGCGCGTCGCGCAGGTTCCGCGGCGTCTCGAAGTCGGGAAAACCCTGCCCCAGGTTCACCGCCTGGTGTTCCAGCGCGAGCTGGCTCATCACAGTGAAGATCGTGGTGCCGACCTTGGGAAGCTTGGTTTCAATTTGCATTCACGTCGTTCCGTTTGGACGGCCGAAGTCGGACGATGTTAGCACGCACGCACGCGATCAAAGCGCGCGCCGCTTGCATTCCTCGTGCCTGCGCTGCGTCGCGTCCGGCAAACGTTCGGCCATGAAATTCACCAGCGCGCGCACCGCCGGCAACATGCCGCGTCGGCTCGGGTAGACGAAATGCATGATGCCTTCGGGTGCGCTCCAGTCCCGCAGCAGCACCTCCAGTTCACCGCGCGCGACCGCCGGCGCGCACACGAACTCGGGCAACAAGGCCACGCCGATGCCCTTGCGCGCAGCTTCGAGCATTACCTGGAAATCGCCGCACACCAGGCGCGGCCGGATCTCGACCCTCACCCGTTGTCCAGCCGGTCCGGTCAGTTCCCACTCCTGCGGCCCCTCGCGTTCCAGCACCGACAGCGCCGGCAACGTGGACAGATCCTCGGGGCGTTCCGGACGCCCGTGCGTTTCCAGCAAGGCCGGACTTGCAACGGGCAATACGTTCGACTGCCCGAACGTGCGCAACACGAACGTCGCGTCGGTGTCCAGTTTGGTGCGCACGCGGATGGCAATGTCGATGCCCTCGCCGATCAGATCCACGCGACGATCGTTCGAGAGGAGCCGCACCTGCACTTTGGGATACCTTGCGAGGAATTCCGGCAGCAGGAACGCCAGCACGGTCTGCGCCAGCGACACCGGACAGCTCACGCGCACCACCCCGCGCGGTTCATCATTCAACGTCGCCACGTCTTCGGTCGCGGCACGCGCCTCGGCCAGCATCGCCTGGCAATGCCGATAGAAACGTTCGCCGGCTTCGGTGACCACGAACTTGCGCGTGGTCCGCTGCAACAGCCGCACGCCCAGCCGGTCCTCGAGTTGCGATACGCGTTTGCTCAGGCGCGACTTGGGCACATTGAGTGCGCGGCTGGCAGCGGAGAACCCGCCATGCTCGACCACCGCGGCGAAGAAGTACAAGTCGTTGAGGTCGGGCAAGGTTCCGTAGGCGACGGACACGGCGTTCTCCACGATGAACGATGCGTTCGGGTTTTGCCATCTTATCGAAGCGGCGCGACGTTTATATCTTGTCGCGGTCGCCGCGAATGCGGCACGAAAGGAGATGGTCATGAAACTGCTGCACATCGACTCCAGCGTCCTGGGAGACAATTCGGCATCGCGCAACCTCAGCGCTGCGATCGTTGCTCACGTGCGCGCGGAACAACCTGGCATTGAGGTCGTTCACCGTGATCTCGCCGCACGGACGTTGCCGCATTTCACGCCGGTTTTGGCCGAAGGACATCCTTGCGTGGCGCGCAACGGCGAGATCCTTGATGAGTTTCTGGCCGCCGACGTCGTGGTGGTCGGCGCGCCGATGTACAACTTCACCATTCCCTCGCAACTGAAGGCCTGGATCGACCGCATCCTGACCGCGGGCAAGACTTTCCGCTACACCGAAAACGGACCGGAGGGAATGGCCGGTGGCAAGCACGTGATCATCGCCTCTTCGCGCGGCGGCATCTACAGCGAAGGTCCGGCCGCGGCGGTGGACTTCCAGGAAACCTATCTCAAGCATGTGTTCGGCTTCATCGGCATTCAAGATGTGGAGTTCGTGCGTGCCGAAGGATTGAATCTGGGTGCCGAACAACGCGACGCCGCCTTGGCGCGCGCGCACCGGAAAATCGAAGGCGAACTGCGCGTCGCGGCGTAAGCTTTGGAGCCCCTCTTCCTTCGGGAGAGGGGAATCACGCGACAATTCGCACGGGTACCGATTTCGCCGCCGGCGTCTTGCTGAACTTCGCATGGTGCGACAACGGGATCAGCGGATTGCATTCCGGGTAATAGCCGCCCACGCAGCCGCGCGGAATGTCGAACGCGACCAGGCGCAGGCCGGCGACCTCGCGCTGCACGCCATCTCCCGCGTCGGACACCAGCTTCACCGTCTGGCCGTCGTGCAACCCAAGCCGCGTGATGTCGTCCCGATTCATCAGCACCACCTCGCGGGTGCCGTGGATGCCGCGGAAGCGGTCGTCGTAACCGTACACCGTGGTGTTGAACTGGTCGTTGGAGCGCATCGTCATCAACCGGAAGCGATCCGGCGCCTCATCGAAACCGGTTGCAGTGAGCAAAGGCGGAACGACGAAGTTGGCCTTGCCGGTGTCGGTCTTCCACACGCGCTCACGCGCGGAATTCGGGCGATGGAACCCGCCCGGCTGCCACATGCGCTGGTTGAAATCCTTGAATTGTTCCGGATAGGTCTGCTCGATCGCATCGCGGATCGCCCCAAAATCGTTTGCCCACGTATCCCAGGGCACCTGGGAATTCGGCGGCAGCGTCGCCTTGGCCAGTTCCACCACGATGCGCGTTTCGGATTTGAGTTCCGGACTTGCAGGCGCGGCTTTGCCCACCGAGGCGTGGATGCAACTGGTGGAGTCCTCGGTCGAAAGTACCTGTTCCTTGCCGTTCTCGACCACGCGCTCGATGCGTCCGAGGCACGGCAACAGGTAAGCGACGTCGCCATTGACCAGGTGGGAGCGATTCAACTTGGTCGCGACCTGCACCGTCAGGCGCAGCCTGGTCCAGGCCGCGTTCACGCGTTCCTGTTCCGGTATCGCGCGCAGGAAATTGCCGCCGAGGCCAACGAAGGCGTGCACGCTTCCATCCAGCACGCCTTCGCAGGTCTCCACGGTATTCAAACCCTTTTCGCGCGGCGGCTCGAAACCATATTGTTCCGCCAGGCGATCCAGAGGCACCAGTGCGGGATCATCGGCGATGCCGACCGTGCGCTGCCCCTGCACGTTGGAATGCCCGCGCACCGGACACAGGCCTGCGCCGGGCTTGCCGATGTTGCCGCGCATCAGCAGCAGGTTGGCGACCATGTGGATGTTGTATTCGCCGAGCACGTGCTGGGTCAGGCCCATCCCGTACACGCCGATCACCGCATCAGCTTGCGCATATATCTTCGCCGCGTTTTCGATGGCATCGCGCGCCAGGCCCGATGCGGCTTTGATGTCGGTCCACGATTGGCCACGGACAAACGCCGCGAATTCATCGAAACCGTGGCAATGTTGATCGATAAATGATTGATCTACAACGCGCTGCGTCCCATTGCGTTGCGCTTCGTCATCCAATGCCAGCAACGCTTTGCACAGCCCGGTGATGGCCGCGATGTCCCCGCCGGCCTTGACCTGGTGATATTGCGTGGCCAAGGGCGTTTCCTTCTTCGCCAGCATTTCGACCGGGCTTTGGGGGTTGGTGAAGCGTTCCAGCCCGCGTTCGCGCAAGGGATTGAACACGATGATCGGCACGCCGCGCCTGGCGGCCTTCTGCAGGTCGTGCAGCATGCGCGGGCTGTTGACGCCGGCGTTCTGGCCGAAGAACAGGATGCAGTCGGTCTTGGTGAAGTCGTCCAGTACCACCGTACCCACCGCCGAGCCTACGCTCTTTCGCAACGCGACGCCTGTGGCCTCGTGGCACATGTTGGAGCTGTCGGGCAGATTGTTGTTGCCATACAGCCGCGCAAACAGCGCATACAGGTAACTCGTCTCCAGCGATGCACGGCCCGAGGCGTAGAACACCACCGATTTCGGGTCGAGCTGTTTCAATTCCTTGCCGATCGCACGGAACGCTTCATCCCATTCGCACGGCACGTATTTGTCGATCGCGCGGTCGTAACGCATCGGATGCGTCAGCCTGCCCTGCTGTTCGAGATCGTGATCGCTCCAGTCATGCAACTCGGTGCAGGTGTGCTGCGCGAAGAACTCCGGCGTGGTGCGCAAGCTGGTCAGTTCCCACGCGCTGGCCTTGGCCCCGTTCTCGCAAAACTCGAAGGTCAGCGGCTTCTCGGGTTGCGGCCACGCACACGACACGCAAGTGAACCCGCGCGGCTTGTTCTGCCGCCACAGCTCCCGTACCGTCGAAGGAATCGGGACTTTCTCACGCTGCAGGATGGCCTTGACCGATTTGACCGAGCCCCAGCCGCCGGCAGGGCCGGGATAGGGCTCGATCTTCGGTTTGCGTTCGTCGGCCATCGCACGCTCCGTTTGCGGGAGATGACCCACAGTGTAGAACATGGCGGAGAGGGTGGGATTCGAACCCACGGTACGGCAAGCCGTACGCCGGATTTCAAGTCCGGTGCTTTAGACCACTCAGCCACCTCTCCAATCTCAATGTCGTCATTCCGGGGTCGATCCGGCTTCATCGGATCGGAACCCGGAATCCATTTTGATCTTGTTCGACGTGCAGGAGCAGCAAAATGGATTCCGGCTTTCGTCGGAATGACGATTCTATGATGTTCCGCGTGCGCAGCCGAGTACCGCGCTACGCAATTTGCTCCATGCCTCCCATGTACGGCTGCAGCGCTTCAGGCACGGCGATCGAACCATCAGCGTCCTGGAAGTTCTCCATCACCGCGATCAGGCAGCGGCCGACCGCAAGGCCGGAACCATTCAACGTATGGACAAGTTCCGGCTTGCCGGTCGCGGGATTGCGCCAGCGCGCCTGCATCCGGCGTGCCTGGAAATCGGTGCAGTTGGAGCACGAGGAAATTTCGCGGTAGGTGTTCTGCGACGGCAGCCAGACTTCCAGGTCGTAGGTCTTGGCCGCCGCGAAGCCCATGTCGCCGGTGCAGAGCTGCATCTTGCGGTAAGACAGTTCCAGTAGTTGCAGTACGCGCTCTGCGTGACTCGTGAGTTCTTCCAGGGCCTCGTACGACTTCGACGGCTCGACGATCTGCACCAGCTCGACTTTTTCGAACTGGTGCTGGCGGATCATGCCCTTCACGTCCTTGCCGTAGGACCCGGCTTCCGCGCGGAAACAGGGCGTATGCGCGGTCAGCTTCATCGGAAGCGCGTCGGCTTCCACAATCGAATCGCGCACCAGATTCGTCAGGGAAACTTCGGCTGTTGGAATCAGATAGCGTTTTGCTTCCCCGACAGTCGTGGAGAACAAATCCTCCTCGAACTTCGGCAACTGCCCGGTGCCCTGCATCGTGTCGGCATTCACCAGCAGCGGCACGTTGCATTCGGTGTAGCCGTGCTCACGTGTGTGCAGGTCGAGCATGAACTGCGCGAGCGCGCGATGCAGGTGCGCGAGCTGTCCGCGCAATACGGTGAAGCGCGCGCCGGACAATTTCGCGCCGGCCTCGCCGTCCAGCCAATCGTGGCGGGCGCCGAGTTCGACGTGATCCTTTGCCTCAAAATCGAACTTGCGCCGCGTACCCCAACGCGACACCTCGACGTTTTCGGTTTCGTCCTTGCCGACCGGCGTGGATTCATGCGGCAGGTTGGGGATGCCCAGCGCGATCGCCGACAGTTTCTGCTGCACGTCTGCAAGCGCGGCTTCGTTGTCCTTCAGCTTGTCACCGATGCCGGTGACCTCGGCCATGATCGGCGCGACGTCCTCACCCTTGGCCTTCGCTTGTCCAATCGCCTTGGAACGCGCGTTGCGCTGCGCCTGCAAATCCTGGGTTTCGGTGGCAAGACGCTTGCGATCGACCTCCATCGACTCGATGGAGGCAACGTCGAGGTCGTAGCCGCGCGTTTTCAGGCGCGCAGCAGTATCCGCAAGGTGATTGCGCAGCAGGGCCGGATCCAGCATGGAGGTTTCTTCATGGAGGCACGAAACCCGGCATTATCGCGGCGCTCCGCGATGCGGGCAAACCGCTACGGGTGCGCGCCGTGCTGGCGCAGCCAGGACTGCAGCGAAAGCCGGTATAACGCGGTATTGCCGGTAAAGGTGAGCGTGTGCCCGTCGGGCAGGACATGCGAACCCCAAGGCCCGACGCTGTTGACGGCACCGCCGAGGTCGATCGGCTTGCTCCATTGCCCGCCTTCGCGGAAGGCAATGCACAGTCGTCCCAGGCCCGCCGTGGTCTTGCCATAACCGAACACGATGAACGATCCATCCGGCGCGATGGCGGGATCGTGGGTGCTGGTGGCCGGATTGCCGAGCGGCACGCGTTCGGGCGGCAGATATGCTCCGCCGCGAAGGCGCGATCGATAGATGTGCATGGCATGGTCGTCGCCACGCATGATGAAAAACAGCGTGCCGTCGGAAGCAAGGCTCGGGGAAACCAGGAAGGGGCCGGCATTGACGATCGCGCCAAGCCACTCGGGTTTCCCCCACCCCGAACCTTCGCGTGCCACTTTCCACAGGTTGGCACCGTGGCGCGGCTTGCCTTCCACCATGCGGATTTGCCGGCTCCCGCCCGGCGCGATGGGGCGATCCGAACTGAACACGATCGTCAAGCCGTCCGGCGACAGCGCCGGATCCTGGTCGTACCAGCGACCGGAGAAACTCGCGACCTCGGGCGCAGACCATCGCCCATCGAGTCGATGCGCGGCCATGATGGTCTTGTGCTTGCCTTCGCTGCGATCGAAGAACACCGTGTTGCCGTCGGGCGTGAACACCAGTGTGTCGTCGCTGGCGGGATGGATGATGCCGCCCAGCGTGACCTGGTGCGGAATGGCATTCGCCGTCGCTGCAGACGCCGTGCACGGCAGAACGAAGACCAGACCGCAGGCAAGACAGCAATACCAGGCAATCACGGCGATGCGGTTCATTGGCATTCTCCTTTTGGTGAGCGCCGCGCGGGTCAGTGCTCGACCCCGTGCGCGCGCAGCACGCCGGAAATGTCGAAGCGCCACAGATTGCGCGAACCGTTCAAGGGCTGGCCCAGCCGTCGGTCCAGGGTAGCCGCCGTGTCACGCGGCTTCGGGAAACGCACGTCGTAGCGGCGATTGCTCGAGACGAACAGCTCACCGAAACGTGGTCCCAGCGAAGGCGCGTTTTCCAGCGCCGCGCTGTTGAGGCCAGCGGGGAGGTGCTCCGGCTTGCCCCAGCCGCCGTCAGGCTGGCGGAACGCAATGTAGAGATCGGCGCGACCCAGCGCATCGCCTTCGTTGCCCGCGAAAATCAGGAACCTTTCCTGCGGATCGATCGCCGGGTCCATGCGGTTGTGCTTGATGTCGCCCAGGTCGACACGCACCGGCGCCGCGTAGCCGGCGGGGCTGTGGCGGGCAACGTAAATCTGGTAGGCGTTGCCGGAATCCTTGCGATGCGCGGAAAACCAGATATCGCCGTTTGTAGCGACAGACGGGTTGTAGATCATGTTGCCATCGTTGAGCGCACCGTCGACGTGCACGGGCTTGCCCCAGCGGCCGTCCGGCTGCCACTCCACATACCAGAGGTTGGTGCCGGCGAAATGCTGTCCGGACATTTCGGCGGTCACCGGCGCGCCACCCGGATGTGCCGGCCGGTTGGAAACGAAGTACAACCGTTTGCCATCCGGCGACAACGTCGGTTCGGAGTCGTGCCACTGTCCCGAGAATGGCGCGACTTCGGGCTTGGTCCAGTGTCCGTTCCGGCGATGCGACACCAGGATGGTGTCGTCCTTCTCGCCGAAATCCGAACGCATGAAGTACAAGGTTTCGCCGTCCGGCGTCACCGCCACGGAGGTTTCCTGCAACCCTGTCGAAACGGTCCCCGGTCCGATCAATTCGGCTAACGGCGATGCCGCCATCACCACACGGAAGATGGACACCAGCAGCGCCAGGACGATGAGGTATCCGACCTTCATGGCGAAACTCCGGACTTGGAATCATGCCCGGCTTGCCGCATGTCGTGCGCGGCCAGCCACGGTTGCAGCGACACGCTGTAGATGTGATCGACGCCGTTGTCCCATGTGCGGGCGCGGGCAAGATCGCGTTCGGCGTCGGCGCGGGTGCGCGGCCAGCCTGCCTGGGTGACATGAGTGCCCGTGAAATACAACGTGGTGCCATCCGGCCCCAGGTGCGCGCCCCAGGGTTGGTAGGCGTCGATGGCATCACCGAGGTCAGCCGCCCTGCCCCAACCATCGCCCTCGCGAAAGGCGATGTAGAGATGATCAGGTTGGTCACTGCCATTCTTGCCGGCGTCGAACACGATGAACGAGCCGTCCGGCGCAATGGCGGGATCGAGTTCATGCATGCCGTCCGGCATCAACGCCAGCCGTACCGATTTTTGATAGTGCCTATCGCGCCATGCCGAACGGTAGAGGTGGAATTGATGCGATGGGTTATCGCGGCTCTGGAAATACAGGTCGCCATTGGCGGCGATGCTGGGCGCGAAGATGTACATCCCGAAGTTGACGGTGTCGGGTAGTCGAACCGGTGCGCTCCAGCCGTCGCCGGTGCGGTCCACGCGCCACAAGTGGCCGCCGTGCAGCGGCGCACCGCCGGGCGCATCGGGCCGATTGGACGGAAACACCATGAATGAACCATCCGGCGCCAGCGCTGGGTCGTGGTCGCTCCAGACGCCGGAAAACGAGGCGATCTCCGGCGTCGACCAGTGCCCGCCCGTCTTGTGCGAAACCATGATCATCCCGATCGCCCATGGCTGTTGGTGAAAAAAAACGGTCTTGCCGTCGGGCATGAAGGTCGCGCAGTCGACGCCCGCTGCCGAGGAAATCTCACCGGGCGCGAACACGCGCGGCAGCACCGAACCCGCGAATGCCGCGCCGGGTGCGCAAGCGATGACTGCGGCCGCAGCCGCCAACGGCAGGACCGAACGTTGCATATCCAATTCCATGCTAGGGTCAGATTCCGCAAAACTAGCCGCGGGACACGCCGCTCACCTCGCATTTGCCGCGAACGGCACGCGTCCGGGACAAGCGGACCGATTCCGGTGACAAGCGGGTTGTGCCGAATCGCGTTGACGTCGTGACGAAAGGTCGCGTCGGTGTGGCGGACGGTCAGCGCAAGCCGAGCACCTTGCGCGCGCCGTCGCGGAAACGGCGGCTCAAGGCGAGACGGGTGCCGTCCTGCAACACGATCTCGGCATTGCCGTTGAACAACGGATGCAGTTCGCGCACCCGATCCACGTTGACGATCACGCCGCGATGGATGCGCAGGAAACGCGCGGGGTCGAGCGTACCCTGCAAATGCCGCATGGTTTCACGATGCAGGAAAACCGCGCCTTCGGCACGGATGCGCACGTAGTTGCCTTCGGCACGGACCCAGTCGATGGCCTCGACCGCGATGACCCGGATGTGCTCGCCCACGTGCACGCTGATCCGCTGCAACCAGCGTCCGTCGGCGGCTGCGGGTAGTGATGCCAGACCCTCCGCTTGCGCACGCCGGACCTCGCGGCGCCTGCGCACGCGCGCCATCATCTCGTCGAAGCGGGCTTGATCGATCGGCTTCAGCAGGTAATCCAGCGCATCGGCGTCGAATGCGCGCAGCGCGTGCTGGCCGAAGGCGGTGGCGAACACCACCATCGGCACGCTGTCTGGCTTGAGGTGATGCATCAGCTTGAAGCCGTCGATGCCCGGCATCTTGATGTCGAGGAACAGCAGATCCGGATGCAAGGCATCGATCGCCTGCAAGGCCTCGAACGCGTTGCCGCATTCGCCCACGATCGCCACGTCCGGGTGCGTCGCCAAGGCTTGCCGCAAGGCCAGCCGCGCCAACACCTCATCGTCCACCAGCAGTGCGTGGATGGGCCGCGCGTTCATGCCGCGACCCCTTCGGCATGCACGCGGAACGGCAGGCGCAACCGCACGCGCGTGCCGCCACCCGGGCGCGACTGCATTTCCAGCGAAGCCGAGTCTTCGAACTGCATCCGCAACCGCTCTCGCGTGGTGCCCAACCCGACGCCATCGACGATACCACCTTCCGGCAATCCAAGCCCGTCGTCCTCGACCGACAGATGCAGGTATCCGCCTTCTCGACGCGCCTGGACCAGCAGGCAGCCGGGCGTGGTCTTGTCCAGCAGCCCGTGCCGCAACGCGTTTTCCACCAAGGGTTGCAGGAGCATGCCGGGCACCGCTGCCTGCAAGGTGTCGTCGGCCACGTCGAAACGGGTTTGCAGACGATCCCGGAAACGCTCACGCTGGATTTCCAGATAGCAGCGCACCAACTCAAGTTCGTGGGACAACGCCACCAGCGGGGCGTGGCGTTCTTCCAGCGTGAGCCGCAGCAGATCGCCGAGCCGCGCGATCATCCTGCGCGCGCGATTGGGTTCGGCCAGTGCCAGCGCGGAAATCGCATTCAGCGTGTTGAACAGGAAGTGCGGCTGCAACTGCATGCGCATCGCCTGCAACTGCGATTGCGCCAACTGGGTTTCCAGGCGGGCGCTGCGCACGCGCTCGTCCCTCAAGTGGCGTTTCGAATCCATGCCGCGCAACACCGCCAGGATGACCCAGTATGTCAACTGCGCGAAGTAGAAATTGAAAACGAATTCGCGCTGCAGGTATTCGCCGAATGAATGGGCGGTCGTGATGTCGACACGCCAAATCGCCCAGAACACCCCGACGCGGACCACCACTTGCAACAGCGCGATCCCCACGCTTGCAGGCACATGCACAAGGCAGAATCGTCCCCAACCCATGCCGGCGGTGCGTCGCCCCAGCCAGGCGAGCAGGGGAACCAGCAACATCCATAGCCAGAAGCTCAGGAGGTACCACGTCAGCAGCCGGCCCCAATTCGGCGTTTCGCCTTCGCTCAAGCCCGACAATCCGGCGCTTAACGCATAGGACACGGCCAGCAACGTCCAGAATCCGAGCGCTACTGCCATGGTTTTCAATCGACGCGATGGCGTGTTTTCGACGGCGGGCATGGGGCGATTCATGGCAGCGCGGAAGCCGAAGTGTGCGCGCGGAATGCACGAGATGGAAGCCCGTCTCCACTCGCCGACCTGCAACGACCGCTCGTCACGCCGACGGTGGCGCTCGTCACTCCCTTGCTGCGGAATCAATGTGCGTCGCACACGCTTCACCCGGCAGCGATCAGGAATCCCGAATGAATTTCCGCGAGCATCTTCTTGCAGCATGCCTTGGCTTCGTGCTGCCCGCCATCGCCGTGATCGGTCCTGCATCGGCTGCCGCCGATGCGGGCGCGAAAACAAACGAAGCCGCGAATACCGCCGCGGCCGTCAGGGCCGTGGACCAGCACTGGCTGGAGGCGGAAATGAACGGCGACACCGCATGGCTGGATGCGATGCTGATGCCCGACTACCGCACAGTTGGCGCTGACGGCAAAGTCGGCGACAAGGCCGCGATACTCAAGTCGGCCGCGAAAAACCGCGGCTCCGACAAGATGCGCAAGCAGGTCGAGGCCTGGCTCAAGACCCATCCGACCAAGCAATCCGTGGTCATGCACGGCGACGTCGCGATCCTGTCCTTCTCGGATCCCGAAACCGGCCGCATCCGGTCATCCGATATTTTCATCTACAAGGGCGGCAGCTGGCATGCGCTGTATTCGGAGCACAGCGAGGCCAGCAAGGGTTGACCAATACGCAAACCGGGCTCCATCCCTTGCGCACTTTCGCCAGCGCAGGCACGGGACGGCACTTTCATCGCAGCCAGGAAACAGGCATGACCCATCGGAATGTTGTCTCGAATGGTCGACTGGCGTGCTGTCTGATCATGTTCGCCTTGGAATTTGCGGCTTTGAACGTCGCCGCTGCCGGCGTCCCGGTCCATGCCCCGGACAGAAGGGAGCATGTGGACGAATCCGCACCTACACCCCAGGCCGTCATTGCCGTGGACGATCATTGGTCCGTGGCCGAACTGCGCGGCAACACCACATGGTTGCGCTCCCTGCTGCTACCCAACTATCGCTCGGTACGCGCGGACGGCAGCGTCTGGGATAAAGAAACACTTCTGGCGCAAGCCTTAAAAAACCGTGGTCACGGACCGGAAAAGCTGAAGGCGTTCCATGCTTGGCTAAAGACTCATCCGATGAACGAATCGGTGATCGTCCATGACCACGTCGCGATCCTCTCATTCTCGGACCCCAAAACCGGCCATGTCCGGTTGGCAAACGTCTTCGTGCACGAGAAAGGCCGGTGGTATGCGTTGTATTCGCGATTGACCAAGGCTCGATAAGCACGATTGGAAATTTCAGGGGGGGCGAGATCTCGTTCGACGCAGGCGACTCGAACTTCTCCTGTTGATCGCGTCGACGGCGATCACGGGTGGTGCGAAAGGACCACCGACGTTTCAACCTGCCGAGACGGAATGTCCCAGTAGCGCCGCAGCAAGACCGGAATCTCGTCGTGGGCAACCATCACGAACCCGTGCCGCGCGTAAAAATCGATCGCCCAACTTGCAGCGGCCCAAGTACCCACCAGGATGCGGGTGGGGCATTCAGCGATGAGATGCCGCAGGAGTTGTCCCCCGATGCCCTGCCCTTGGGCTTCGGGCAGCACATAAGCGTGGCGGATCAGATGCACATCGGCCACCGGCTGGATGCCCATCACGCCCAGCAGGCGGTTACCCTCTGCGAAGCCGTGGAACTCCACGCCGCTGGCGACCTCGTGGTCCAGTTCGGCAGCGGGCATGTACGGCTCTTGCCAGCGGTCGGCCGGGATGGTGCCGCGATAGCGCTCGGCGGCGCGATTGATGATCGTGGCCATTTCGTTGCGGTCTTTCGCGTCGCAAAGGCGCAGGTTTCCCATCGGCGTTTCCTCACTCGCGCAGTCGTCGGGAACGGCAGCGTAAGAGAACGCGTCACCGCATTCTTGAACGAAATTGCACACCAACGCAGTCAAGAGAATGCGCTGGCATACACGCCCGGGGTGTAACCGAAGCGCGCCGAGAAAGCGCGCGTCAAATGACTCTGGTCACTGAAGCCCGCGGTCATGGCGGCATCCGCCAAACCGCTGCCGCCGCGAATCAGGTCACGGGCAAGCTCGACGCGGCGCTGCATCAGATAAGCGTGTGGCGTGAAGCCGGTGGCGCGCGCGAACATGCGGATCGTCTGGAAAGGGTTCATCCCGCCCAGCGCAGCCAATTCTGCAAGCGTGAAGGCGTGCGCCGGATCCGTATCGATGGCGGCTTTCGCCCGGACGATGCTGCCGGCAATACCCGCTTCGCGTTTGCGCCGCGGTTCGCCCAATCGCCCCAGCAGTCTGAGCAGGCACTCCTCTTTCAGCATCGCGTCCGTACGATCGCCCCGGCCGCCGCTGCAAATGCCAAACAGATTGTCGAAGAGCGGCACGGCACAAGGATCACGGCATACCGGCGCATGGAATTCGAAAGCCGCCGACGCATCGTCGGCCAGACCGGAAGCCGCCGCCTGCAACACCGATTCATCGAAATACAGCATGCGCCAGCGGCGTGGGCTGCCGGCCAGCGGAGCGCCATCGTGGACCTCGGCCGGATTGACCGTGATGATGTCACCTGGCGCAGCCTCGACCATGCCTCGACCGCTCACTGACCGTTGTCCGCCCGCATCGAGCGCACCGAACCCGTACTGAGCATGGCTATGCCGCGCAAATCTGCGGTTGCTGCAAGCCATAACGGCAAGCACGCCTTGCGTGGCAGTGACCCTGGTTTCAATGTGCCGGCTGCTCATCGATGCAAAATTTGTCCCGAAACTATCCCATCTTGCGGCGCGCATCGGCCCGCGCCGCGCGCAACGCGTCCAGCTTTTCCCGGATCTTCGCCTCGATGCCGTTCGCGGTCGGCGCGTAGAACTCGGTGTCGACCAACGCATCGGGCAAGCATTGCTGGTCCAGCGCGACGCCGCCTTCGATGTCGGGATCGTATTGGTAACCCTTGCCGTAGCCGAGTCCCTTCATCAGCTTGGTCGGCGCGTTGCGCAGATGCATGGGCACCTCCAGCGTGCCGCTTTCGCGCACGTTGGCTCGCGCAGCACCATAGGCCGCGTAGGCCGCGTTGCTCTTGGGTGCCATCGCGAGGTAGAGCGCCGCTTCGGCAAGTGCGAGCTCGCCTTCGGGCGAACCCAGTCGCTCGTAGGTATCCCACGCATGCAGCGTGAGTTGCCACGCACGCGGGTCGGCAAGTCCGATGTCTTCGACGGCCATGCGCACCATGCGTCGCGCGAGGTACAGCGGTTCGCAGCCACCATCCAGCATGCGCACCAGCCAGTACAGCGCGGCGTCGGGATCAGACGAGCGTACCGACTTGTGCAACGCCGAAATCTGGTCGTAGAACTGCTCGCCGCCCTTGTCGAAACGCCGCGTGCGATCGGCCAGCACCTGCTGCAGCGTTGATTCGTCGATGCGGTTTTCGTGCGCCAGCTCCGCCGCGATTTCGAGGAAAGTCAATGCACGGCGGACATCGCCATCGGCGGCTTTGGCCATCAACGACAAGGCTTCGTCACCGACCTGCAGATGCAGCCCGCCGAGTCCGCGTTCGTCATCGACCAGCGCGCGCTTCAGCGCCACGACAATGGCATCGGCGTCCACCGCATCCATCACGTGCACGCGGCAGCGCGACAGCAACGCCGAATTCAATTCGAACGACGGATTCTCGGTAGTGGCACCCACGAACACGATCACACCGCGCTCGATGTGTGGCAGGAAGGCATCCTGCTGGGCCTTGTTGAAGCGGTGCACCTCGTCCACGAACAGCACACTGCGCCGGCCCTGCGCGTAAAGCGCCTCGGCTTCCGCCAGCACCTTGCGCACGTCAGCCAGCCCCGACAGGACCGCCGAGACCGCCCGGAAGTGCGCGTCCGCATACTGCGCTACCAACAGTGCCAGCGTGGTCTTGCCGCAGCCCGGTGGCCCCCACAGCACCATCGAATGCACGCTGCCCGCTTCCAGTGCGCGACGTAGCGCGGCACCCGGCCCAAGCAGACGATCCTGTCCCACGATTTCGTCCAGCGAGTGCGGACGCATACGTTCGGCCAACGGCTTCAGCGCGTCGGACTCGGGGAAGAGTTCGGTCGGACCTGCGGTAATGGATTTCGAGCGCGGCATGCGGCCATGATAGACAATCGGATCGCCGACAGGCGCTTATCCTTCCAGCGCCCTCGTCACGTGCCGATGCCGATAGATCACGTAGGCGATGCCGACAAGTCCCGTCAGCACCGCCGGTGCCAGCAAGGTGCGTTCTTGCCAGTGCGGGAATGCGAGCGCGCTGGCAACGCCGCCGCAGAGAAAACCGACGAACAATGCGCCGTACAGCCTCACCCTGCGCAGATCCACGCCGGCGCCGCGCAGCCACTGGCCAAGAAAGGTACCGAGATCCGTGACTATGCCGGACATGTGGCTGGTACGAACCACCGCGCCGCTGTAGGTCGCCGCAATCGCGTTCTGCAGCCCGGACGCGGAAGCCGCAAGCCACAACCCTGCGTCGATTTGCCGATGGAGCAGCGGCACGGCCACAAACAGCAAGCCCGATTCGATGGCCAGCGCCACGCCGTAACGGCGGCCCAGACGCAGCGCGCTGTCGCCTGTAATGAAGCCGCCGAGCGCGCAGCCCGCAAAAAACGTCAACAGCACCATGCCGAAATGCAGCAGATTTCCGGCGTCGCCGTCCGCCGCCGCGATGCCGAGCAGCGAGGTGGTGCCGGTCATGTGCGTGATCGCCTGATGGCGAAACCCGAGATAGCCTGCTGCGTTGATCATGCCGGCGATGAACGCCAGCACGACTCCCCCGTACAAGACCCAGCGTGGCAGTTTCGCAATCATGTTCGTCTTTCGCGCAATGTCACCCGAGAGCACCGGCTCTTGCCATCGTGCAGCAAGGCATTGCGCCCAACAGCCTGGACGAGCCGTTTCTCGGGTTGAGTAACAATGCGCTCGATCCATACGTCATACGCCATTTGGCACAACCTCATCAGGTTTGATCCATCGCCCAACGCACAAGATGCTCATGGTGTGACTTGCCCCATTCGGAGGCCACGAACTCGACAGCGGCAACACGGACCGCGAAGGGTTCGATGCTGCGACGCTCCACGGGCAATCCGTCCCCGTAACCGAGGGTGAGATGTGCTTCGCATCTGCCACGGGAGACGAACATCCCGACGCGACGCTGTGCGTCGGCAATCGCGGTGCGCAAGCCTGCGAAAATTTCCTGGCTTGCCGCGTCCGCAATGGCAGCGCATGCGTGCCCATTTTTTCCGAATCGTGCAATGGAATCGAATACCAGGTCGAAGGCAGGAAAAGAAAAATGGCGGGCGGCTTCCGACAACGCATCCGGCAATGGCTGCAGCTTTTGCTTGGGTTTGCCGCATTCCGCGACGCTGACGTGCAGGACTTTGGGTGGCCTCATGGCAATGGGCACGCAGCTCTGCCTGCAGATGCTCTGCTGCCAGTCGACCACGCGAGGCAGGTCGCGTTCTTCCGGATAGACCGCAAAGAACGTCGAATACAGATAAGGGATGACATCGGCTCCGAGCGAATCCGGCCGTTGACTTTCTGGAAAGAGGTCTCCCATGTCGTCCATAGCTCTGCAGGCTCCACCGGTAGCGCCTACCCGCATCCCGCGTCTAGTGATGCACGGCTGGCTTGCCCGCCGACGAGACGGGGGCGGCCGAGCCCTCGCCCACAACGTCGGTACCTTTTGGTGGCACGAAAGTGAACGTATCCGCCGGCAATGATGGATTACGCTGCCAGCCGGAGAAAGCAATCTCGGTGCGGTTCCCCAAGGTGTCCTTGAAAACCATCCGGCGCGGACCGGATGCATCGAAGCCGATTTCTGCGTATTCGAACTGCGGATCCTTGCTGCGCGAAACCAGGCGCAACCATTCCAGCCCGTCGCGCGTGCCCGCATCGGTCGCCTTGAACTCGCTGTCGAGTTGCGAAAGATCGGTGAGTACCGTGAGGGGGCTGTGCGCTTCCTCGGCGCCCTGGTTGCGCACCGTCACCTGCTCAAGGTCGGGTTCATAGATCCAGACCTTCCTGCCATCGGCAACGATCAACTGCTGGTACGGGTCGGTGACCTGCCAGCGGAACAGGCGCGGCGCCTGCAAGGCCAACGAACCGTGGCTGGATCCGGTGATGCTGCCGTGCGCGTCGTACACCGTCTGGCTGAAATTGCCCCGCAAGGAATGCAGGCCGTTGGCGAACGCGTCGAGGCGCGCCCGCGCGCCGGTGGCCGCGAAGACGGTGACTGCGAACAGCGACAAGGTGATCAGCAAAATCAATTTGCGCATGACGCATTCCTGTTGGTGAGTCATACCGGCACGCGCGCATTCTGCGCGGACCGTCTGAATGAAGCGTTAGGGAATCTCTGATTTTGCTCGTCATCCCGGAATACTCGCGCCATCCATGGCGCTCGCGCTTCGCGCCGCCTTCGGCGTTCGCGGTTGCAATCCTGCAAACGCAGCCGCGAAGCGACATCCGGGATCCAGTGTCTCTGCACATCATCGCATTGCGGGAAAGACACTGGATTCCCGCTTTCGCGGGAATGGCGACAAAAGTGGGCAACCAGGCGAAGCGGGTAGCAACTTCGCACCCGCTCAGGATGGTGGTGGAGGCGCCAGTACCTCGCGCTGCCCGTTGTGTTGCGGCGGCGTCACCACGCCCTCCTGCTCCATCTGCTCGATCAGCCGCGCGGCGCGGTTGTAGCCGATGCGAAGGTGCCGCTGCACGCCCGAAATGGAGGCGCGCCGGCTGGACGTCACGATCTGCACCGCCCTGTCATACAGCGCATTGTCATCGCCGGAACTTTCTTCCTCCGGCAGCCC
>Ga0157370_10001577_pt1 | contig 28199 bp, 15 predicted proteins | sample C35metaG_FD_113463 | JGI IMG/M metagenome (GOLD analysis project Ga0157370, IMG submission 113463) | Corn rhizosphere microbial communities from Kellogg Biological Station, Michigan, USA - C3-5 metaG | ecosystem: Host-associated > Plants > Roots > Rhizosphere > Soil | place: USA: Michigan...
ATGGGATGTTGCTGCAAACTTTGCGCATAATCATAATGTAATTAAAAATTTCAACAACTCAGCAACAGGTAAACCTCTCCAGATAATTACCGGGGAAATAGATGGTCAGGGAGTTTCGGGAACCTTATCGCAGGTTATTCAAAATGGCTACCCCGTGAATGAATGGTATCTGAAACCATTCCAGGGATTTGACCAAAATGGAAATCAGACCTTTGGAGGTTCACCGGTTGTTTCCGGTAACCCAAATCCAACTGTATTGGCAGGGTTTAGCACCACTTTAAGATGGACTAAATTCACACTTGATATTAATAGTGGTGGTTCGTTTGGATACCTTATATATAATAATACCGCCACGTCTGTTACCAACATTGCAGGTATTGCACAGGGAAGAAATATTGACAAAAAGGCCTATGATTCAAAAGAGCAGCCGGGTAGCCCTGTTGCTGCAAATAACAGATTCCTTGAGAGTGGCAATTATTGGAAATTGAGGAATGCTACTTTGAGGTATGACTTTGGTAATGCCGGTAAGTATTTCAAAAATATCAGTGCGTGGGTGAGTGGTAGTAATTTATTTGTAATTACCAAATTCAGCGGATTTGATCCTGAAGTGAACATTGACAAAACATCCGGAGGTTATCCATCAAGGTCCGTAGAATATATACCATATCCGACACCGAGGACTATTACTTTTGGTTTAAACTTTTCTTTATAAAAAATAAATCCTTCTTAATATGACAACATATAAAAATATTAAAAACATAGTCCTGCTGTTTTTAGCTTTTGGTGTGGTTTCGAGCTGTACCAAGCTACAAGGTAAGCTCAATAGCACTCTGTCCACATCACAAACTGCAGCTTCATTGGGCGCAGCAGGTACGGGATTTTTACTGAATGCTGCTTATGTAGATCTCACAGGTATCTGGAGTGGACAGGATGGAGTTTACTCTCTTGAAGAGAACACAGCAGATGAATCACTGGTACCAACAAGAGGCGGCGACTGGGATGATAACGGTGTTTGGCGCGTATTGCACAATCATACTTGGGACGCTAATCATGGTCAAATCCTTAGTGTATTCAACGCTTTGAACAAATTAAACTTCGATGCAACAAATGTGTTGGGATATGGACCCACACCAGCCCAGGCTGCACAGGCCAAGGTACTTCGTGCATACTCATTATTTTATTTGTTAGACCTATATGGCCAATTCCCAGTAAGGAATCCTGGCGATAACCTGTTGTTAGCACCAACTGTTTTGACAGGCGCCGATGCAGTAAAATTTATTGTAGATGATATTACTGCTGCTTTGCCCGATTTGCCCGATGCGACAGCGGGTAATGCTAACATAGTCAATAAAGATGTTGCCAATGTTTTATTAATGAAAGTTTTACTCCAAAAAGGAGTATTTATTAACAGGGCTTCTCCTACCTTTGACCCAGCGGACATGGCTCAAGTGGTTAGTATTGGTAGTGCAATTATAGCTAGCAATAGGTATTCATATGACTCTAGCTATTTCAGCACTTTCTCACCAAATAACCACAATTCACCTGAGGCTATTTTTCTATATCAAAATACCGGAGGTGTAGGTGCTGCACATTTATCGACCGAATCACGCTGGAATATGACCTTGCATTATAATAGCTGGGATCAACAGGCACCAAATGCCGGCTGGAATGGATTTTCTACCATCAGCGATTTTTATAATAGTTTTGGAGCAACGACCGCGACTTCTAACACAAATCGAATAAATGGGTTCTTTACAGGAGTTAGCAATCTAAATAATCCAGATACTGCACTTGATATAAGGATTGGAGAAAGGAAAAATAGTGACTCGATATCAAGAATAACATCAGGTATTCGACCAGGTTTTTTGATTGGGCAACAGTATAATGAAGATTCAGTGGCAGAAAAAGACAGGAAAGGTAATCCTCTCGCTTTTGATCCTCAAATCGCTTCGGATATGAAAGAGACAGGCGCAAATCTTGAAATGACAGGAATCAGGGTAATCAAATACGTGCCCGATTATAAATTCTACGGCGGCCCTGCAAATAATGATTATATGATTATGCGTTATCCTGAAGTAGTGTTGATGGTAGCAGAAGCAAAATTAAGAATTGACCCCAATGATGCATCTGCACTTATCATGGTAAATGACTTGAGAGCTGCAAGAGGTGCTGCTCCGCTTGCTTCTATTACTTTGGCAAACCCCGCTAATATATATACTGTAAATACCTTGCTTGCAGAGTATGGCAGGGAGTTTTATTGGGAAGGTCACAGAAGAACAGACTTACAGAGATTCGGCGTTTATAATACCATCTGGCAATATAAACCCAGCGATGATCCTAAGTATTTGTTATTCCCCATTCCCAGTCAGGCGCTTGCTGCTAATCCGAACCTTGTTCAAAACCCAGGGTACTAAGCGTGCGCTTTTTTCAAACTAATGAACAATAATTTTAAAAGGCCGTCTGACGGCCTTTTAAAATTATAACAAACTTTATCGCATAGAAATTTTTACATTTGATTCTTTTTAAAGTTTAAAAACTAATTGTTTCTTTGCACATTTGGTTTAGTAACTGATTGCACGATTAATAATTGAAAGATGTATAAAAAACAGTCTTCTGTCTATGTTTCGACAGGCTCAACATGACAGAAGACTGTCAGCCTTAGCCTGTCGAAGGCGGCTCCTGTATTGAGTTTCATGACTCAATCACAAAATGGGTTTTAGTATTTAATATAGCCAAACTTATCTGAGGTAATAATGCTTAACAAAATAATTCGACTCTTTATACCACCGGTTATTCTTCTCTCTATTTTTTCCAGTTCATGTACCGAAAAAAAAACTGCACCGCTTTTTCAATTGGTGAATAATACGGGAATCAACTTTGTAAATAAAGTGGTTGATTCCAGGTTAGAGAATAGTTTTCTTTTCCGGAATTTTTATAATGGCGCCGGCGTTGCTATCGGAGATATAAATAATGATGGCTTACCGGATATTTTTCTCACCTCCAACCAGGGAGAAAATAAACTGTATCTGAATAAAGGCAATTTTCAATTTGAAGATATATCAAAGCAGGCAGGCTTGCAGCAAGACAGCATGTGGAGTACGGGAGTTACGTTTGCTGACGTGAATGGTGATGGCTGGCTTGACATTTATGTTTGCAACTCAGGACACATGAAGTCGGGCAACCGAAGGAATAAATTATATATTAATAATCACAACAACACTTTTACCGAAGAGGGTCATAAATACGGATTGGATATTAAAGCATATACCACGCAGGTGGCCTTTTTTGATTATGATATGGATGGCGACCTGGATTGCTTTATGATTAACAACAGCCCGATGCCCATCAATACGCTCAACAATGCAAACCGCAGAGACCTTCCAGACTCTCTTTGGCCTGTTGCGAATTTTTTAAAAGGTGGTGGCGATCATTTATACCGCAATGATAACGGGCATTTCACCGAAGTAACTCAATCTGCAGGTATTCATGGAAGCCTTATCAGTTTTGGGCTTGGCCTTAGCATTGCCGATGTAAACAATGATGGTTATCCCGACATATATGTGGGCAATGACTCTTATGAAAAAGATTATCTGTACATCAATCAAAAAAATGGAACGTTTAAAGATGAATTGGAAGACCAGATTCAAAGTATCAGCATGTCTTCTATGGGAACAGAAGTGGGCGATTTTAATAATGACGGCAATTCCGAAATAGTTACCACAGATATGCTGCCTGCAGATGATTATCGTTTGAAAACACTCGGTTCATTTGATAATATTGATTTTTATAACAGCAAAGTAAAAGCAGGATTCTATCACCAGTTTATGAAGAACTGTCTTGAAATGAATAATGGCAACGGCACTTTTTCTGAGATTGGAAATTATGCAGGCATTTCTGCAACCGACTGGACATGGGGCACACTTATTTTTGATGCCGACAATGATGGGTTGAATGATCTGTATGTTTGTAATGGTGTAAATAAAGATGTAACTAATCTTGACTTCATGGATTTTTTCGCAAACGATGTCATTCAAAAAATGGTGCTCACAGGCGAAAAAGAAAGTGTTGACAAAGTGCTCGAACATATTCCTGTTAATCCGCTTCCCAATAAAGCATTTAAAAATACCGGCAATTTTAAATTCAAAGATGTTTCCACACAATGGGGATTTACACAACCTTCATTTTCCAATGGCGCTTCGTATGCCGATCTGGATAATGATGGTGACCTTGACCTGGTGGTGAATAACGTAAACGGGCCTGCATTTGTTTATAGAAATAATGCACGACAACAAAATAAAAATAATTTTCTTGGTGTATTTCTGAAAGGCGTAGGCAAAAATACTTTTGCTATCGGAAGTAAAATCAAATTGTTTGTTGGTGATCAGATACTCACCCGCGAAGTGGAACCCACACGGGGTTTTCAATCATCGGTAGATTATAAACAAATTTTTGGTTTAGGTAAAATAAAAAACATTGATTCGATGTATATAAGCTGGCCCGACAGGTTTTATTCGAAGTACATGAATGTTCCTGAAGATACGGTGCTTGTTATTAATGAAGCGAATCAACAAAAATTATCACCCGATACTATTGCACGTCCATTGCCTCCGCCAGACTTGTTGCCGGTAAAAAGCAATTTTGATAAACACCAGGAAGATGATTATGATGATTTTTATTACGAACGAAACTTGCCGGAAATACTTTCAAAAGAAGGCCCCAGAGCAGCAGTTGGAGATGTAAATGGTGATGGGCTTCCGGATATTTATATTGGTGGTGCAGCAGGGCAGGCAGGCCAGTTGTATTTGCAAACACCCTCCGGAAATTTTGTAAAAAAACCTGAAAAAGTTTTTGATGAGTATGCAGACTTTGAAGATGCAGCAGTATTATTTTTTGATTGCGATAATGATGGAGATCTTGATTTATTGGTTTGCCCCGGTGGCAACTGTTTCCCGGCCATAAGTAAGCAAATGCAATTTCGTTTATACAAAAATGATGGCAAAGGAAACTTTACGCTTGATCCTTCAGCGTTTCCTAATAACACTTCAAATATTTCCGTAGCTATACCTTACGACTTTGATGGAGATGGCGATATTGATTTGTTTGTAGGAGGCCGCGATGCTCCGCAAAATTATGGCGTTGATCCCTCGAGTTATATTTTTGTAAATGATGGCAAAGGTCACTTTATGGATATTGCAAAAACAAAAAACCCGGACATCGCTTCCATTGGTATGGTTACATCGGCTGCATGGGCGGATATGGTTGGCGATAAGAAAAAAGAATTAATCATTGCCGGCGAGTATATGCCACCAAGAATATTTTCGTACAATGGTGATCATTTTATTGAAGTAAAAACGAATCTCGATAGTTTATATGGTTTGTGGCAATCCATGACGGTGGGCGACTTTGATGGCGATGGCCGGCAGGATATTGTTTTGGGAAATATCGGGGAGAATTTTTATTTGCGGCCTGATCTTAATGATCCGGTGAAATTATGGATTGGTGATTTTAATAACAATGGCATATTGGATAAGATACTTACGCGAACAGTAGATGGCCAGGATAAAACAGTTTTTTTAAAGCACGAACTTCAGATGCAGGTGCCTGCTATAAAAAAACAAAATTTAAAACATTATGAGTATGCCAAAAAAACAATGCAGGAACTGTTCCCCGCAGATATGTTGAAAAAGTGTACCATCAAAACATTTAATTATGGCCCTTCCATCATTGCATTCAACAAAGGCAATGGTCATTTTGTAATTCAGAAACTTCCACCAATGGCGCAGATTTCATCAGTGAATGCCATTCGACAGGTGGATGTTAATCATGATGGATTTATGGACCTGGTGCTGGGCGGCAACAATTTTGGATTTCCCCCGCAGTTTGGAAGACTTGATGCCAGCTACGGAGATGTTTTAATTAATGATGGCAAGGGAGGTTTTACCCGGTTAAATTATTTTCAATCGGGGCTTGAAGTAAAAGGAATGGTAAGAGACATACAGGAAATACATTCTTTAAAAAATGATTATTTACTCTTTTTGATAAACGATGAATACCCGGCTTTGTACGAAGTGAATGAAAAAGAAAAAAAAGCCCTTCAATTGCAATAGATTTTCGGGCGGGCTGTAATAAGTTACCATGGAGATATCATTTAATCAATATCGTTTTGCGCATTTTAGTTTGTTGTTTTTTTTCATGCTTGCTTTATCGTGCAATGAAAATAAAACGGATGCACCAACCCTTTTTAAAGTATTAGATCATACACAAACCGGTCTCGATTTTAATAATGTACTTACGCCAACCAAACAATTCAATGTTTTTAAGTACATGTATTTTTATAATGGCGCTGGCGTTGGTGCGGGCGATTTTAATAATGACGGGCTTATTGATCTTTTTTTTACATCCAGCCAGGGTGACAATAAAATTTACCTGAACCAGGGCAAACTAAAATTTAAAGATGTAACTGCTGAAGCAAAAATTCCCGAAGATGGCGGATGGTCAACGGGTGTGTCGGTAGTAGATATAAATAATGATGGCCTGCTTGATATTTATATATGCAGGGTAGGCAATTATCTTACACTGCACAGCAAAAATCAATTGCTCATTTGCCAGGGCATAGATAAAAACGGCGTTCCCTATTACAAAGATGAAGCGCATGAATATGGATTGGATTTTTCCGGGTTTAGTACGCAGGCAGTTTTTTTTGATTATGATATGGATGGCGATCTGGACATGTTTTTGTTAAATCATTCTGTTCACCAAAATGGAACCTTTGCTCCGCGCGATCAGTTTTTAGGAACCTACAGTCCTCTTTCTGGGGATAGATTATTTCGTAATGATGGAAATAATAAGTTTACCGATGTAACAAAACAATCGCTCATCAATAGCTCTGCAATCAGCTATGGGCTTGGCATTTGTGCTGCGGACATTAATCTCGATGGCTGGCCCGATCTTTATGTAGGCAACGATTTTCATGAAAACGATTATTTGTATCTCAATCAGCACAACGGCACTTTTAAAGAAGCACTCAATGATCACATCATGCACACCAGCCAGTTTTCAATGGGTGTGGATGTGGCGGATATTAATAATGATGCATATCCTGAAATTATTTCGGTAGATATGCTTCCATCTGATCCACGGATATTGAAAAGTTCTTTGGGCGAAGATGAATACAATACATTTTATATGAAGATCGGGTATGGATACAACTATCAATATACCCGTAATAATCTTCAATTGAATCGTGGTAATGGAATGTTTAGCGAAGTGGGCTTGTATTCTGGTGTTGCAGCCACAGACTGGTCGTGGTCGCCCTTGTGGATGGATTTTAATAATGATGGCAAAAAAGATCTTTTTATTTCCAACGGAATTCCCAAGCGGATGAACGATATGGATTTTCTGAATTACATCTCCAGCGATGAAATACAACAAAAGATAAAAAACAATTTTGCAGATGAGAACGACCTCGAATTAATAAAGAAATTTCCCGAGATAAAATTGCCTAATAAATTTTTTCTCAACGAGGGTAATGTAAAGTTTGATGATATAGGCAGTGAAGTGGATAAAAACCCCAGTACATTTTCTAATGGAGCTATCTATGCAGATTTAGATAATGATGGTGATTTGGATGTAGTGGTAAACAATATTGATGATGATGCATTGATATATGAAAACACCACCAACGATGTTGCTAAAAAACCATACCTCGAAATAAAATTAAAAGGCTCTGAAAAAAATATAAATGCAATAGGTGCAAAGGTGATTGTGTATGATAGTGCGGATATCAGAACTTATGAAAAATATCCGGTGCATGGCTTTCAGTCAAGCATGGAAATTCCCATACACATTGGCCTTGATAATACCAGAGTAGATTCCATATTATTAATATGGCCCGACAATACTTACCAGCAAGTACCCTGGCAACGGGCTATTTCATCTCAAATAACTATTCAATACAAAAAAGGACTTCCGGCTTTTGATTATTCACGATTGACAAAACGTTTAAAAAACCCAACACGGGAGATGGTGGACATTACCAAAGATGTAAATCTTTCTTTTAAACACGAAGAAAATCCTTTTAATGAATTTGATCGTGAGCCGCTCATTCCTTTCATGGTCTCCAGGGAAGGTCCTGCATTGGCAATTGGCGATGCCAATGGAGATGGATTGGATGATGTATTTGTTGGTTCATCAAAAAGAACAAAGAGCGCTATTTTTTTTCAACGATCGAACGGAAAATTTGAAAAATCTAATCAACCCGAACTGGATGATGACAGCACTTACGAAGATGTGGATGCAGCATGGGTAGATGTAAACAATGATGGTAAAACAGACCTCGTCGTAGCATCGGGCGGTAATGAATATTATGGCAATGATGAATACCAGCAACCGAGAGTATATATAAATACCGGCAATGAACATTTTGCAAAACTGCCACATGCATTCGATAATATTTATCTTACTGCATCGTGCGTGGTACCTTATGATTTTAATGGCGATGGTTATGTTGATTTATTCATTGGTGGAAGAGCAGTGCCCTGGGCTTATGGGCAGATTCCGCAATCTTATTTATTGCAGAATGATGGCCGGGGACATTTTAAAGATGTTACCGCACAATACGGCGATGAACTGGCTCATGTTGGTTTTGTAAAAAGCGCAATATGGTATGATATAAATAAAGATGGCAGGAAAGATTTAATTATTTCTCCTGAATGGGGAAGTATTTGTGCCTTCATCAACGAAGGAAAAAGTTTTAAGAAACAATTGCTTACTGATAAAAAGGGATGGTGGAATTTTACTTTGCCTGTTGATATAAATGGCGATGGGAATATAAGCCTCATTGCAGGCAACCAGGGACTCAATAACCGGCTTACTGCATCTGCTGCAGAACCCGTAAGATTATATTACAACGACTTTGATGATAACGGCAAGAAAGAACAAATACTCACCTACTATCTCGATGGAAGAGAACTGCCTTTTGCAAATAAAGATGAATTGCAAAAACAAATTCCTGTTATAAAAAAGAAATTTTTATATGCATCAGATTTTGCAAAAGCAAGACTGGATGAAATTTTCCCGGCCGATAAATTGCAAAGCGCACAAGTATTGACTGCAGATTATTTTCCCAATTCGATTTTATTGAACAAAGGCAATCTGCAATACCAAACCATACCGCTTCCCTGGCAGGCGCAGCTTAGCCCTTACAAAGATGCAGTAGTAGTAAATGCTAATAACGATAGTCTGCCCGATATTCTTCTGGTAGGAAATTTTTATCCAAACAATATTCAAATGGGCAGGAATGATGCGGACTTTGGCACCATCTTATTAAACCAGGGTAATGGTAAGTTCACCTGTGAAAATATAAATGGGTTACAAATAAAAGGCGAAGTGAGGCATATTAAAAAGATTACTATCGGTAATGAACATGCCTTTGTGCTGGCCCGAAATGATGATAGCCTGATAGTAATAAAATTTAAAGACCCGCCTGCTATCAAAAAACAGGATAATAAATTTTGGTAATCCACTTGGTAGAATCCGGCTCCTGTATCCTGTCTGTTACTAAAGATTCAAACGGAATTGCCGGCACCGACATGTGATGATCGCGTATATATATATATATATCGTTCATGGCATCTCTTGCGCGATAATCGCCACCAATAACCTGTGCCACTAAAATTCTTCCCGGCACCATGCGCTTAACAGGATAGATTAAGGTACCCGGAATTGTGATGTTTATAGGAATTGCCACTTGTGTTTTGAAAATGCTGCTATCGCTATTTACATGCATCATCGGAAAGTTAGTTTCCTTTACATGGTAAGGGCTTATATGATTTCTTATTGCAGCAATAGCCTGATACACCTGTGCCATCGTAGGATAATTGGCGGATGAAAAATTAGTAGTAACAAGAATTGTATCCTTTACCGTTTCTTCATGAATTTTTACTCCATACACTTTTTCTGGGTTATCTAAAAAAATTTTCATTGCCTGCAACACCTGTCCAAGCTCATCCTTTATTTTTTTTGATGCAATCTTTAAATATATTTTATTGATAGGATTAAAATTGGTAGATAATGAATATCTCCATACTCCTTGTATGCTATCTGGCCCAAGAGGAAAGAAAGATAATTGTGTGTCGAAAGTTAAATCTCCCTTTTGAACTCTTATCAATAGCGCTTCATACTGCATTTCGGTAATGGTATATTTATAACCATTGTGAAAATATTCAACCGGAGCAGAAGAACCTTTCTGCGTATTGCCGGGCCACCATGCTGCCCATTTTTTATCGTCAATTACATATCGTTTAATGCTATTTCGGTTGCACAGAAAAGTAGTATTACCGGAGTCATTTACTTGTTTGGGAAGAAATATAGTTGCAGATAATAATATCAACACTACAATAGCTATTAACCAGACCAGGACTTTTTTCATTAACCCAATTTTAAAATAGATGCAAAATAAATAATTCATTATTTAAAAACCGCTATTAATTAAAGAGAAAAGAAAAGCCAGTAGAATTTTTATTTTTATTAACTCAAATAATTTAATTTACGCAATCCTATTTTAAAACGATGGTAATTATGAAACAACTTTTCTGTTTGATGGTGTCGGTATTCTTTGCATTATTTTCTTTTTCTCAAAAAATTGATATATGGAAAATTACTGCAGATAAGATAGATCCGAATAACTATTATGGCGAAACAGTTGCCAATGGCGTAATTGGTATTGTTTCTTCGGCAGAACCTTTAAAATGTAAAGATGTTGTATTGAATGGTGCTTATGATCAATATGGACGGGGAATGGTGAGCAACTTTTTGAAAAGTTTTAACCTCGTAAACATGTACCTCGATATTGATGGCCATCGCCTTGGTGCACCGGATGTTTCCAACATGCACCAAACGCTGGATATGAAACATGCCAATTTTAATACCACGTTTGATTATGGTGATAAGGCAACCATTTCATATACTTATTATGCACTTCGCCAACTGCCGTATAATGTGCTGGTAGATGTAACCATTACCGCTAAAAAAGATATAGAGATAGTTCCCGCAAGTGTAATGGAAGCACCGGACGAATTGAGAGATGTGCAGAATTATTACAACCAGATTGATCGCCCGCATGTATTGATTGATTTGCTTGCATCAACTGCTAAAAGCCCCACTGGTAAGCTCACGCTTGCTTCCGCCACTACCTTTATTTTTGATGAGCCACATGGTTCGGAGCCGCAAGTGATTCATGAAATGTGGGATAATAACATGCACCTTGCAAAATTTAAAAAACAAATGAAAGCAGGTACATCGTATCATTTTGCCATTGCGGGTGCATCCATCACTACAGCGCAACATGAAGATCCGCTGAACGAAGTACAACGGTATGTGATTTATGCAAAACTGCAGGGCACAAAAAAATTAATAGATTTTCATAATGCTGCATGGGATTCACTTTGGAAAAGTAATATTATTATTAATGGCGACGATGAAAGCGAGCGTGATGTTCATGCCGCCATGTATCATTTATATTCTTTTGTAAGAGAAGGCACCGCTTATAGCTCTTCCCCCATGGGGCTTAGCGGGCTTGGCTATAATGGTCATGTATTTTGGGATGCAGAATTATGGATGTTTCCTGCATTATTGGTATTACATCCGGAAATGGCGAAGAGCATGATAGAATATCGTTACGAGCGATTGAAAGAAGCAGAACATAATGCATTTGCTCATGGATATAAAGGCGCGATGTTTCCATGGGAAAGCGCTGCAAGTGGAAATGAAGAAACACCGGTGTGGGCATTGAGCGGTCCATTTGAACATCACATCACTGCGGATGTGGCCATTGCTGCATGGAATTATTTTGCAGTAACGCAGGATACCAACTGGCTTCGGGAAAAAGGATTTCCGATAATAAAAGATTGTGCTGATTTTTGGGTAAGCCGTGTTGAAAAAAATGGCCCCGGTCATTATGATATAAAAAATGTGGTGGCCGCCGATGAATGGGCGGAGAATGTAGACAATAATGCCTTTACCAATGCAGCCGCTAAAGAAAACCTGCAGGATGCAGTGATGGCAGCTACTATTTTACGGCAACGCATAGACGAAGATTGGATAGATGTAGAAAAAAATATTCCAATATTGAAAATGAGCAATGGTGTTATGCAGGAACATGCTTCGTATCATGGTGAAAAAATAAAACAGGCCGATGTAAATCTGCTTGCCTATCCTTTGCATGAAATAACCGATGTGGAACAGATTAAAAAAGACCTTGCTTATTATGAGGAAAGAATCGGCGAAGGTTCGCCAGCCATGACGCATGCAATCTTTGCAGTGTTGTATGCACGATTGCAGGAACCTGATAAAGCATGGGCTGCTTTTCAAAAATCTTATATGCCAAATGAAAGAGCGCCATTCGGTGTATTGGCAGAAACAGCCGGGGGTACTAATCCATATTTTGCCACCGGCGCAGGTGGTTTTTTGCAAAGCGTGCTCATGGGCTTCGGTGGATTGCAGATTACCCCACAAGGTATCACCCATGTAAAAAGTTCTTTGCCAAAAAAATGGAAATCTTTAACTTTGACAGGTATCGGTAAAAACAAAACAACTTTTACGATAAATTGATATAGTGAAAAAAGCTGCTGCTATCTTTTTTATTACCCTGTTCTTATTCAACCTTTTTGGGTACCGTCTTGTAGTAGAATACCTGCAGCAGCGCGTTTCCGAACAGTTGGACGCAAAGCTCGACAGCAATCAATATAAGGAATCTCAATTGGTGGAATTAAAAGTACCCATGAATCTTCCTTACCAAAATGATGTGCCCGAATATCAAAGATGTGTTGGTGAAATAGATATACAAGGAATATCTTACAAATATGTAAAACGTAAAATGGTAAATGATACGCTGTACCTGATGTGTATTCCTAATACTAAAAAGATGCACCTGGAAACAGCAAAGAATAACTTCTTCGGTCTCTCTAATGATTTAATGCAGTCCAGCAATTCAAAAAAATCGGATAACGCAAAAATATCTTTCAAAAATTTACAGGGTGATTACGATGAATATTGTTTTACCCTCAGCGCCCTGGATAAAATATTTTATAACGGCAATTTTTATACTGGAGTAGCTTCCGGTAAATTGCTTGCTTCTCCTCATGTTTCTCCCGAACAGCCTCCCGACATTATTGCATAAGCTGCCTTTGTTGTTTTATTAAAAATGATTCTTATAATCAATCTCTTTGTGACTTTTTAAAAGGCATATTTTTTACCGTGTATAGTTTAATGATTATACAATGGTTTTTTAAAACACAAATCCCGTTTTTCTTTACCGTAGCCAATTATAGGGCAGCATAATTTTAAGAATATACAACATCTGCGTATACCTCGTATTTACAAACGATGCGGATGTTTTACCAAGGAAAATAATAAGTTGATTTATTAAAGAATTTTTTAAAATGCGGGTATTGACAGTAGAAAATAAAATATATTATAGTTTGCGCATTGCCGCTGCCATGTGTTTTATAGGGCATGGAATTTTCGGCATACTTACCAAACCTGTATGGTGTAATTACTTTGGCGTTTTTGGTATTGATCATGCTATGTCTTACAACCTGATGCCCATTGTTGGAACTATTGATATTCTATGTGGCACTATTATTCTTTTGTATCCTTTAAGAGCAATCTTCGTCTGGCTGGTAGTGTGGGGAACCATCACCGCATTGCTGAGGCCCTTATCCGGCGAGCCTTTTGCAGAGTTTATCGAGCGTGCCGGAAATTTTGGAGCACCACTTGCACTGTTAATTCTTACAAGCAATATCCGTAAGACAAAAACATTGTTATCGCCTGTTAATGCTTCATTTAAGCTAAGCGAAAGAAATTTACAACGGGTTATCTATTGCCTCCGCATCATGGTGTTTCTTATTATTGCCGGGCATGGCTGGCTCAATCTTTCAGGGAAGAAAGACCTTTTGGATCAATACAAATTTTTAGGATTTGCGAACCCTGCAGAAACGGCACAGATAATAGGTTCCTCAGAAATTATTGCGGCATTTATTGTACTTATTAGGCCGATGCGCCATTTCATCTTATTGCTTTTTGTATGGAAAGTAACGAGTGAGCTATTGTATCCGCATTATGAATTGTTCGAATGGATAGAGCGGGGAGGCAGTTACGGATGTATCGCAGCGTTGTGGTTTGCATTACATGTACCCGGTGCAATAAAGAAAAGTATAACATTGAAACCCGTAAAAAGATATTTAATAACTAAAAGTAAAGCATATACGAAATGAAAAAAATTATTATTGCAATGCTTGTTTTTTCTTCCTGCACTTATGGAAACGCTGGAAGAGTTGATAAAGGTCATGTTGAAAGCCTGGCGATGGACTTTATGAAGAATGAGGTAATTCCGAAAATGAAAGAGCCCAGGCCTTATGAAGTTTCCGGGGCCAAAGTAATGGTAAGAAGAGCTTCGGATAAAATAGATGATTACCGCTTCAGCTACCAGCACATGTCGTTTAATCACGAGGATTCGGTGCTGAATAAACACTTACTGGATTCCGTAATAATGGCTACCGCTAACCCCGATTCAATTTTAAATATAACGGTAAATGTGGCTTACAAAACGAAGTATCAGCGCGGGAATATAGTAACGGATAGTATTAAACTCGGTTACGATGTTAAGCACGATAAAATATCTTATTGGCCTTTTTAAATATTTATATTCAACACACATTTAATTCAACTAAACTGGTATTATGAAAAAAAAATCTCTCTATACTGTGGTAGTAGTTATAAGCGCCGCAGCTATTTTTCTTGCTTCGTGCAAACAAAAAAGTAATGATTATGTAAAAGTGATGCATGATCCTTTGTTGTACACCGATGTGGTGCATAAATTAAATTATGTTGTTATTTACGACATCTTTTCTCCACCGGTGGCATCCAGGGTATTTGCTTATGCTAATCTTGCCGCGTATGAAGTGCTTTCCAAAGAAGGCAATCATTATGCTTCACTCGAAGGCAAGGTAAAAGGATTGAATAACATTCCGGCGCCGCCTGCTAATGTAAAAGTCGATTTTCCTTTTGCTTCATTAATTGCATTAATAAAAGTAGGAGATAACCTTACTTTTTCAGGCGATACCATGCGGGCATTAAAAGATTCTGTTGAAATGCTTGCAAAAAATTCGGGAATGCCCGATGATATGTTTGATGCATCCGTAGCGTATGGATCGCAGGTGGCAGATTCAATAATGTCGTGGAGCAAAAAAGATAATTATGCACAAACGAGAGGCGCCAGGTTTACGATATCCAACCTTCCAGGTCACTGGACGCCTACGCCTCCAGGCTATTTTGACGCAGTAGAACCGTTGTGGCCTACTATCCGATGCATGGTAATGGATTCAGCAAGCATGTTTCCGGTACCACCTCCTATATCGTTCAGTACTGATACATCAAGCCAGTTTTATAAAATGGCTAAAGAGGTAATGACAACAGTAAACACACTTGATTCAACTAAGAAGTGGATAGCCAACTTTTGGGATTGCAATAGCTTTAAACTACATGTAGAAGGCCATGCCATGTTTGCCACAAAGGCAATGACGCCTCCCGGTCACTGGATGGAAATTGTTGGCACCATCTCAAAAAACAATAACGCGGATTTTTATAAAACGGTTTATGCGTATACCGGCGCAAGCATAGGCATGTTTGATGGATTTATTTGTTGTTGGTACACCAAATATAAATATGATGTGATTCGCCCGGAAACATACATCAACAAATACATCAACCAGGATTGGATGCCTTACCTGCAAACCCCGCCGTTTCCTGAATACAACAGCGCCCATTCAACTATCTCTGCTGCGGCAGCAGAAGTGTTGGGTGACATTTATAGTAATACAGCTTTCAAAGATTCTTCAGAAAGAGATTGGGGATGGCCCGACAGAACTTTCAAGAATACGGATGAAGCAGCGGTAGAGGTTTCATTCAGCCGCTTTTATGGAGGCATTCACTACAAACCATCGGTGCAGACAGCCTATATACAAGGCAAGCAGATTGGCAATCTGGTAATGGCTAAGCTAACCGGTAAAGAACCAAAGAATGATAATTTATCATTTGACCAGATAAAAGATAATCTGAAAAAATAAAGGACAAGTTTCAGGTTCCCAGTTCCAGTAACCAGTAACAAACAACACTAACAAACAAAAAAAATTTAAACCGACTAAATTAATTATTTATGAAAAAATTATTCTCTATGCTGCTTGCCGCAACCTTTGCAATGGCAGCAATAAAAGCAAATGCACAAGGATGTATAGCTATACGTACTACCGGTGGCAGCTTATGCACGATGCAACATCCTGATGAAAACGCAAATGACAAGCCGGATGTTTGGCAATTTAATATAAGCAACCGCTACTTTAATTCATTCCGCCATTTTGTGGGCACCGTACAACAAAAACAAAGGCTGGAACAGCATACTGAAGTGATTAATCATGTAAATACAACTGACCTTTCTATTGCCCGCGATTTGAACAGGAGGCTATCAATATCTATTGGTTTTCCTATTCTGGCTACTTCCCGTTCGCAACGTGAAAATTTTGGAGCTCGTTCACGGTTTGTAACACACTCTTTTGGAATGGGCGATTTGAATGTTACTGTGTATCGCTGGATGCTCGATCCACTTAAATCGCGCAAAGGAAATTTTCAATTGGGGTTAGGAATAAAATTTCCAACGGGTGCTGATAATTACCAGGATTATTTTCCCATCAATGATTCTACAAAACAACTGCGTACCGTAGATCAATCCATTCAATTAGGCGACGGCGGTACCGGGTTTATTACAGAGGCAAATGGATTTTACAACTTCAACCCCTTAGTAGGCATTTATGGAAATTTATATTATTTAATCAATCCACGTGAACAAAATGGTGTGCCTACGTATCGCTCTAATCCCAATGAAGCAATTATGAGTGTGCCGGATCAGTACATGGCAAGGCTGGGTATTAATTATGGGTTCAAAGGACGACTTAAAAACCTTACAGCGGCATTAGGCGGCAGGTTGGAAGGGATACCCGTATATGATTTGATTGGTGGAAGCGAAGGTTTCAGAAGGCCCGGGTATATTGTAGATGTAGAACCGGGGCTGAACCTGATGGTGAAGAAATCAACTTTTTATGTAGCAGTTCCCATTGCTGTCGTTCGTTGTCGTACTCAGAGTGTTCCCGATAAAGAAACCACCGCACAAAAAGGTGTATTTACCAACGGAGATGCTGCGTTTGCAGATTACCTAGTAAATGTTGGGTTCACAACAAGGTTTTAGATAAATATGGAATAAATAGAAATGCTTTAATTCAAAAATCAATAAAAAATATTATAAACTCTTTTTTTTCGTAATCAGTGTTAATGTAAACCCGATAAGTCTTTATCGGGTTTTTTTATTTTTTGATGTTCCTGCCAATCGTGTAAATCATTTATTGTATATTCGGTTTTATAACTTCTAACGATTTGCTTATGCACAACTGGAGAATCAAATTTTCCCTGTTCATTAATTATTTTGTTTTTGCCATTTTATTAAATAGCTCAGGCATTGCCATTTTGCAGGTGCAAAATAATTTTGGTATTACAAAAAAAGCAGCAGCCTGGATTGATCCATGCAAAGACCTGAGCATTGCAGTGGTCTCTTTCCTCATAGCATCCTACATCGCAAAGTTTGGCTATAAAAAAGCGATGCTGGTTGCATTAGGAATTATTTGTGCAGCATGTTTGATTATCCCCAACACACCGGGCTTTTTTGCCATTAAAGTATTGTTTGTTGCTGTCGGCTCCTGCTTTGCATTAATCAAAATGAGTGTGTACAGCACGATAGGAATTGTTACGAAAGATTCAAAAGAACATATCAGCCTCATGAATTTTATTGAATCTTTTTTCATGGTAGGCAATTTATCTTTATACTTTATTTTCGGTTCATTCGTGGATAGCAAAAATCCGCAATCCACTTCGTGGCTGAATGCTTATTATTTATTAGGCGGATTGAGCCTTCTCGCATTTTTCCTTTTGTTGTCAGCGCCACTGGACGAATCGGCGGCTAAAGCAGAAAAAGATGGAATCGGTGCTATAAAATTTTCTGACATGTTTAAATTAGCGGCCGAACCCATCGTCATTGCATTTATTTTTTCTGCTTTCTTTTACGTGTTAATTGAACAAAGTATTCAGAATTTTTTACCCACATTCAATAATAAAGTTTTATTTCTTCCTGCAGCACTAAGTATTCAAATGGGCAGTATTCTGGCCGGTTCTACTGCTTTGGGAAGATTTTTGGCCGGCATTATTTTAAAAAAAATGAATTGGTTCTATGTATTAATTGGAACGTTGTTGCTGGCTGCATTGCTGGTGGTCATTGCCATGCCATTGGCAAAAAATGCACCTGCTAAAGAAATTACCGGCTGGCTGGATGCACCCATTGCTGCTTATATTTTTCCATTAATTGGTTTGTTGCTTGCTCCGGTTTATCCTGCTATCAATTCTGTTATATTAAGCTCCCTGCCTAAGCCAAAGCATGGATTGATGTCGGGCCTGATAATTATTTTTTCTGCTATTGGGGGCACTACCGGTTCATTACTTACCGGGTATATATTTGATAAGTATAATGGCCAAACGGCTTTTTATTTTTCACTCGTGCCCATTGGCATTTTGATAGTGTGTCTCATTATATTCAAAAAATTACAGAAAAAACCGGTAACCGCAATTCCTGCTTCCGGCACCCATTAAGGTTCAATAGTACCGTATGCCCATCAATAATATCTTTGAACTCGGAGAATTATTTGAACTGGTTCAGCAAAAAAAGATTTTTGCAGACGGTAAAACTTTTGTGGATTGTATTCCAAAAGCGGAATTTTCGTATATCCTTCACCGTTATGAAACAGAAAAAAATAATCCGGCATTTGACCTTGCTGATTTTGTGCATCAATATTTCAATGAGCCGGAAAGGGTTGCTGTAAATTATATAAGCGATGCCAATGAACCGTTGAAAGATCATTTAAAAAAACTCTGGCCGGTATTAACCCACCATCCGCAGAAAAAGGTGAATGATTCGCTGATTCCTTTGCCCAAAGATTATATCGTGCCGGGCGGGCGGTTCCGCGAAATTTATTATTGGGATAGTTTTTTTACCATGCTTGGATTGCAGGTATCGCAGCAGGCTGATTTGATAGAAAACATGGTGGATAATTTTTCTTACCTGATTGATCGTATCGGTTATATTCCTAATGGCAATCGTACCTATTATGTCGGGCGTTCACAGCCCCCGTTCTTTGCCTGCATGGTGCAGCTTTTAAGTGAAGAAAAAGGGAAAAATATTTTAGTAAAATATTTACCACAGTTGGAAAAAGAATATCATTTCTGGATGAAAGGAAGCGATCAATTAAATAAAAAAAATATTTCCGTGAATCGTGTTGTGCGTATGCCTGATGGAAGTATGCTTAATCATTATTGGGATGAGAATGATACGCCGAGGCCGGAATCATTTCGCGAGGATGTGGAATTAGCAACAAAGCAGAATGATAAAAAGAAAATGTACCGGCATTTGCGTGCTGCAGCAGAATCCGGATGGGACTTTTCTTCGCGGTGGTTTGAAGATGAGAATAGTTTGGCTACGATACACACCACCGATATTATTCCGGTTGATTTGAACTGCCTGTTGTTTAATCTTGAAAATGCCATTGCAGCAGCTTATCAAATAAAAGGAGAGGAAGACCGGCATCAGCATTACCTAACGGTGTTGGCTATACGAAAAGATGCCATCAATAAATATTGCTGGAGCGATAGTGATCAATTTTATTATGATTACGATTTCATCCGCCAATCGCCCACTGCTTCGGAATCGCTTGCTGCTGCATTTCCGTTGTATTTTAAAATCGCTTCGCAGTTGCAGGCGCAAGGTACTGCTGAGAAAATAAAAAGGTCATTTTTTAAAAACGGCGGATTAATAACTACCACCACGCAAACATCGCAGCAATGGGATGCGCCGAACGGATGGGCGCCGCTGCAATGGATGGCCATTATTGGTTTAAAAAATTATGGCTTTGGTGAACTGGCAAAAGACATTGCCCTGCGTTGGCTGGCGCTGAACGAAAAGGTGTATCGCAACACGGGAAAGATGATGGAAAAATATAACGTGGTTGATACAAATCTTTTGGCCGGCGGTGGCGAATACGATGCACAGGATGGTTTTGGCTGGACGAACGGAGTATTTTTGGCCCTGAAAAAAATGTTTGCTGTCAATTTTGAATAGTAACTTTCTAAACTGATGCACGGTTTTACCAAAAGAAAATTTTCGTGTAGGCCTGCCCGTTAGGTCAGGCGGGCTTGGCCGTTATTAATCGAATATTTGATTGCTGAGATGTTTGAAAGCTTCCATCGCGCCCATGTATTCACACGTTCTTGCGCCTGCCTTGTTGCCGTTGTAAATTATTTTTTTCCAATCATTGTCCGACAGGTTTTTTATTTCATTTAACGAAAAATTACTGAGTTGATATAAAACTGCTCCGACAAACGCATCGCCCGCCCCGGTAGTGTCCACGGGCTTTATGGGTATGCTTGCAACCGTCACTTTATTTTTTTTGTGTACCAGCAGTGTTCCTTCTTTGCCGAGTGTAATGGCAAAGGTGGCAGTTGTTTTTTCTGCAAAATGATTAGCAGCTTCTGCTATAGAATTTTTTCCTGTAAGCAGCATTGCTTCTTCATCACTTACTTTAAAAAAATCACATTGCTCAATAAAATTCCATGATTGTTCAATAAAACTTTTTGTATTGTTTTTAAAAAGAAGATGGCGATAATTGGGGTCAAAGCTGATAAAAATATTTTTTGCTTTGGCTTTTTGCAACAGGGAAAGATATGCCTGCTGCAATGGTCCGGGCAGAAATGCAGTGGCAGAGCCAAAGTGCACAATGGAACAATCATCGAGACTGATACCTGAAACGTCGGCCACATTCAATTGCCCGTCGGCTCCGCGGTTAAAAACAAAATCCCGTTCGCCATCTTTCATTAATGATACAAAAGCGAACGTGGTAAAATAATTTTTATCGGGTATCATCCATTTTACCGAAACGCCGAAGTCTTTCATTACATCAATCAATTGCTGCCCGAAAGGATCAGCACCTACTTTTGCGGCAAGCAACACATTGCCCCCCAGCGCTGCTATTGCTGCGGCTACATTAGTAGGCGCACCGCCCGGTTTTTTTAAAAAATGTTCGCCTCGTGATAAAGGCGATCCTGTATCTGTGCAGATCATATCAATCAATGCTTCACCAATACAAAGAATTTTCATGAGATAAAATATTTTAGTTTACCCATAACCGTTATATATATATATGCTGCCAAAGTGCTTTGTGCATATCTTTTATAGACGACCCGGAAAAGTTAGTTTGAGTGGCTCCGGGCATTCTCAAATAATAAATATACTGATAAGTTTAATGAGGCAATGCTTCATGATGGCAGGATGATTGTTATCTAATTTCTTTTCTGGCTTAATTATCAGATTGCTTCTCCCGCTTCGCGGGCTCGCAATGACGTTGGCTGTAGTTTGGTTTTGGATTGCCCGATCAACGCAAAGGCACCATCATTGCGGTTTGCCGGGGTATTGCCGAAACATTGGTGGGAGGCTGTTTTCAGGCATTGTTTATTTTTCAATCGCAAAACAGATTAATTGTATTAAATACAGTTATTTTAAATATGTACTTTTTACACAAAAGATAAATTTTTTTTAATGTAAGTATAAAATGTGCATAAAATTTCTAACTTTTTTCCAATAAATTTTTAATCATTTGATTGTTTGAATTAAATTTTTGTTAATTTCGACACCGAATAAATCAAATCGCTTGTTTATGAGAAAAAAACTTACGCTACTCAAAAGCGGATTTTTAATATCCGCAATTCTTTTTTCAAACCTACTTTTTGCGCAAAACCAACTTACTGGAACCGTTAAGGACGAAAATGGGAAAGCCCTGGTGGGAGTGACCATTTTTGTAAGAGGAACCAAAGTTGCTACCGCGACAGATGCAAACGGCAGTTTTAATGTTACTGTTCCGAAAAATCGCCCTGTTCTGGTAGTTTCTTCTGTTGGTTACGAACCGCAGGAGATATCCGTGAATGGCTTAACGGAAATAGCCATTACGATGAAAACCTCCGTTTCAACATTGAATACAGTAGTTGTTACGGGGTATGGTACTCAGAAAAAGAAAGATATTTCCGGATCAGTTGCTATCGTTGACGTTGGCGATGCAAAAAAAATTCCTGCAACAAGTACTGAGCAGTTGCTGCAAGGGCAAGCAGCTGGGGTAACCGTACTAAATTCAGGGCAGCCGGGAGGTTCGAGCACTGTTTTTGTACGTGGTATTTCTAACTTTGGGCAGACTCAACCGCTTTATGTGGTAGATGGTGTGCAGGTTGGTGATATGTCAAATCTAAACCCCAACGATATTGAAAGTATCAGCGTGTTGAAAGATGCTGGTGCAGCAGCTATTTATGGTATATCCGGTGGTAATGGCGTTGTGGTGATTACGACCAAAAAGGGCAGAGCAGGAAAGGCAACTATAAGTTATGATGGCTATGTTGGTACACAGCGACCCCTCTCAGGAAATGTTTGGCACATTATGAGCCCTGCTCAGCAATCTGAAGTTGCTTTCAGAGCTAATGATGTTGCTACAGAAGGCTTGTATCCAGGGGGTGCAGGTATTATACCTACTTACGGTTATCATGGAGCACCAGCCGCAGGAGCTTTTGGTATTGCCGGGGTAACCAATGATGATGGTATTTTACAATATTATAAGTTCGATGCAAATAACCCGGGTAATGATTTCCTAATTCAAAAATTTGCAACGGGTCAGGGAACAGACTGGTTTCACTCCATCTTTAAACCTGCATTGGAACAGCAGCACACATTAAGTGCAAGTGGTGGAAACGATAAAAGCACTTATTTCTTCTCTGCCAATTATGTGAATCAACAGGGAACAATGCTGAATACTTATGAGAAGAGATATGCCATTCGTATGAACACAACCTTTAGTGTAAAAAACCATGTTCGATTTGGCGAAAATGCCTTTGTTACTTTTAAAGACAATAATGGAGGATACAACGGCTCTCAACAAAATGAGGGTGGTTCAATTGCTTATACTTATCGTGAAATGCCCATTATTCCTGTTTTTGATGTAGCAGGTAACTTTGGAGGTGGCTATGATGGCCCAACAGGTGAACCTTTAGGAAATGGTAGCAACCCTTACGCTATTCAGGCAAGACAGAAGAACAACAGGGCTCACTTCGTGTTAGTACAGGGTAATGTATTTGCCGAAGCTGATGTGCTTAAAGATTTTACATTACACACGAGTTTAGGTTTCAATTTGTATAACCAATATTGGTATGCGTTTGGTTATAATACGTATGAAAATTATGAATCTCATGCAAGCCCGAATGGCGTAGATGAAGAAGAACAATATAGTACACAGTATAACTGGACGAATACTATCACGTATAAACATTCATTCGGAAAACATAATGTTCAGGTATTCGGTGGTTTTGAATTGAAACAGTCTGGCGGACGGCAATTCCACGCATCTGCTCAAAATTTCTTCTCGATGGATCCAAACTATGTGCAACTTCAATTCGGAACTCCTGTTAATGCTCCTTTAAGTTACATTTATCAACCAACTGCTACAGAGTCATTCTTTGGAAGGTTAGATTATACATACAATGACCGGTACATTTTGGGGGCAACGGTTCGTCGTGATGGTTATTCTATCTTCTATCCCGGTCATCAGTGGGGTACCTTCCCATCGGTTTCCCTTGCATGGCGTGTTACCCAGGAAGATTTTATGAAGAATATAACCTGGCTAAATGAATTAAAAATCAGGGGAAGCTACGGTGAAGCCGGTAATAATTTGAATATCGGCGGAGCTAATGCATATAATGCCTATGCTTCAGGAACCGGATCTTCATACTATGGTATTGATGGAAACTCGAGTTCTATAACACAAGGATTTAACCAAAGCCAAATAGGTAACCAAAAGACAACATGGGAAACCGATAAAATAACTAATATTGGTTTGGACGCCACATTGTTTAATCATTTAGACATTACAGCAGAATGGTATAAAAAAGCGATTGGCGGATTACTTTTCCCAGCTGGAGCTGCAGCAACGGTTGGTGGAGCATCTCTCCCTTCAGTAAATATAGGCGATGTGCAAAATAAGGGCCTGGATATTTCGATAACCTATCGTGACAGACTTTCCAAAGATTTTTCTTTCAGAATCGGAACCAATATAACGACTTACCAGAGCAAGATTACCTATGAACCCAGCCCAGGTTATTTTGACTTCGGATATTCCCGCGACTTGGATATTGTAAGGAATCAGGTTGGCCACCCCATCGGTGCTTTTTATGGATATAAGGTTATCGGGCTTTATCAAAGTAATACGGATGCTGCAAAGGGAGCCACTTATTCAGGAGCTGCAGCAGGTTCTTTCATTTACCAGGACGTGAATAAGGATGGTAAAATTGATGCCAATGATCGCACATGGATAGGTAACCCTAACCCGAAATTTACTTATGGGGTTAACTTGTCCGCCAATTATAAGAATTTCGATTTAACAGTGGTATTATACGGATCTTATGGTAACGACGATTTTAATTATGTAAAATACTGGACTTGTTTTTATAGCACTTTCCAGGGAGGTAAAAATATTGATTTGTATAATAAAGCTGCGATTGTTCAAAACGGTGTAGTAACTAACCCTGGGGCAACTTTGCCTGCTGCTAATTTTAACCAGGCATTTGGTTCAAGTACAGTTAGCTCGTTTTATGTAGAGAATGGATCTTTCCTCAAATGCAGGGTGGCTCAGATTGGGTATACTATTAACCCTTCTATTTTAGATAAGGTAGGAATTGACAAAATACATGTGTATGTTCAGGCAACCAACCTGTTCACCATCACAAAATATTCGGGATTGGATCCGGAATTAATTCCTTCCATTTCCAACAACGGTACCGGGAATTATCAGAGTGCAGCTTTTGGCATTGACTATGGAGCCTATCCGACAAACCAGAAGCAATTTATATTCGGAGCCAACGTTACATTTTAATGAAAAAAAAATAATATAAAAAACATGAAAAGATTTCATTCAAAATTGATAATACTTGGTGCGGCAGCTATGTTTATGCTCACCATAATATATTCTTGCAAGAAATTCCTTGATAAGCCTCTTGTTGGTGCTTTGAGTCAGGATGTTTTGGCAAGTAAATCCGGTTTGGATGGGTTGCTCATTGGAGCCTATTCAATGCTTGACGGTTACTCTGCAGGATCTTACACTTCATGGGAAGTTGGTACCGATAATTGGGTGTATGGTGGAGTGGGTTCTGACGATGCCTATAAGGGCTCGAATACTACGGACCAGCCAAACATTCCCTCCATTGAAAACCACTCTATAGATCCATCTAACGAATTTATGAATGAGAAATGGTCTTCCTGCTATAATGCGATTCAGCGGGCCAATGATGTAATCAGGGAAGTTCCACTTATTAAAGATGGGTCTGTTTCCACAGATTATGGTAATGAAGCGATAGCAGAAGCAAGATTTATAAGAGGTGTTATGCACATGGAGCTTGCACAAATGTGGCGCAATGTGCCTTATGTAGATGAAACAATTAGCTATTCATCTGGAAATTTTAATGTTCCAAACCCTGGCCCGATTTGGGATAAAATTGAAGCAGACTTTACAGCTGCAATGGGAGTTTTACCAAAAACCCAATCTCAAATAGGCCGTGCTAATTATTATGCTGCAGAGGCTTTTTTAGCTAAAGCTTACATGTTTGACCACCAGTATGCACAGGCACTTCCATTACTTACAGATTTAATGCAAAATGGTCAAACATCAAGCGGCGCAAAATATGCCTTGGGACCATTTGAAGATAATTTTGATGCATCTCATAGAAATAATGCTGAAGGTGTGTTCGAGGTTCAGATGACAGTGAATGATGGTTCAGGCGGACAAAATTCCAACCAGGGTAATATTCTGAATTTTGCTGCTGGCCCATATACCAGTTGTTGTGGATTCTATCAGCCTTCTTATCATCTTGGCAATGCCTATAAAGTAGATGCGAATGGTCTGCCAATGCTTGGCACCACTACAGTTACTGTACAGGATTATAATGCCGATAATAAAACAACTACTGCAGTGCAAGCAACACTTCCTAATTATGATGTAACGCCTTTGGCAAATGATCATGGATTAACTGCAAGTGATCCATTTACTCCGCCAACAGATGCATTGGATCCACGTATTGACTGGACATTGGGCCGCAGAGGTATACCATATCTTGACTGGGGTCTTTGCGGAGGCGAACAATGGTCTCGTGGTGATGTGGTTTCTTACAACCCGATTAAGAATGTATTCTGGCATAATGCTATGGCAGCTACGACAGATCCCAATGCCCAGGGTTGGGCTCCTAACCAGGGAACTTCAATCAATTTTGATTTGATTCGCTATCCTGAAGTTATCTTATGGCATGCAGAATGTGAAGTAGAAACAGGCAACCTTCAGGCAGCCGAAGATGATGTAAACATGGTTCGTAACCGTATGGCAGCTCATCCGGAATATTGGGTACATACTTATGTTGACGATAATGATCCGTCTAAAGGATTTACCAATACGCCGGCTGCTAATTATCATATCGGGCTTTACGGTGCTGCTGGTTTACATCCTGCAACTGGTTTCGTAGTTAATGGTGCAAGTTATGCCCGTGAAGCAGTTCACATGGAAGAGCAACTTGAACTGGCTATGGAAGGCCGTCGTTTCTTTAACTTGCAGCGCTGGGATGGCTTGTATGGTGGGCCTGAAGCATCCGGTTATATGGCTGATGTTATAAATAATTATATTAAGGCAGATACACGAATTTCAAACCCTGTTTTGAATGCACACTCTTTCACAGCGGGTAAGAATGAATTGTATCCGGTTCCTCAAAATCAAATAGACCTTGAAGCGGGAGCTTTGAAACAAAATCCTATGTATTGATTTAGAAAATACATAAAACTTGTAATAAAGAAGCTGTCTCAAAAATCAGGCAGCTTCTTTATATTTATATCCATTATTTTTACAATCGCTTTCTCTCTGATAATTTTCGCTTATGAACTTTTTACGCCTTTCTTTATTTGCTTTCATTCTTTTTTTGGTATCGTGCAATTCTAAACATACACTCTTTGAGCAAATACCTTCTTCTCATTCTGGAATTACATTTAATAATAAGATTACTGAAACTGATTCAATAAATCCATTGAAAGTGGTAAACATTTATAATGGTGGCGGAATAGGTATCGGCGATTTTAATAATGATGGATTGCAGGATATTTATTTTGGCGGAAACATGGTACCGGGAAGATTATATCTTAACAGGGGGAATTTTAAGTTTGAAGATATTACTGAAGAAGCCGGTGTTTCAGGCATGGGCCGATGGGAGAGAGGCATCTCTGTGGTGGATATAAATAATGATGGCCTGATGGATATTTATATCTGCAACACTATTGATAAAGATTCGATGAACCGCAGAAATATACTCTACATAAACCAGGGGGTGGATAAAGATGGTATTCCTCATTTTAAAGACATGGCTGCAGAATATGGATTGGATATTCATGTGCAATCTACAATGGCAAATTTTTTTGATTATGATAATGATGGCGACCTGGATATGTATCTAACCGTAAATGAAGCTTCCACTTCTTATAACCCGTCTGTATTTATTCAGCGTGTTGATAAAGACAGGGCGCCAAGCCGCGGGCGTTTGTTTCGTAATGATTGGGATCCTGTTTTAAAGCATCCTGTATTTCATGACGTTTCCGACCAGGCCGGGATAAAGTATGATGGATATGGTCATGCAGCAACCATTTGCGACATTAATAATGATGGATGGAAAGACATTTATGTTTCTGACGACTTTATTTCAAACAATATTCTTTATATCAATAATCATGATGGCACATTTACCAACATGTCCAAAGAATATTTTAAACATACTTCTTTCAATTCGATGGGGCAGGATGTGGTGGATATTAATAACGACGGCCTTCCTGATGTGGTGGAACTTGATATGAGCCCCGAGGATAATTATCGCAAAAAAATGATGCTGGGCGCTGATAAATATGTAACATTTCAAAACTTCGATCGCCTTTCCTATCAATA
>Ga0157370_10001578_pt1 | contig 28188 bp, 15 predicted proteins | sample C35metaG_FD_113463 | JGI IMG/M metagenome (GOLD analysis project Ga0157370, IMG submission 113463) | Corn rhizosphere microbial communities from Kellogg Biological Station, Michigan, USA - C3-5 metaG | ecosystem: Host-associated > Plants > Roots > Rhizosphere > Soil | place: USA: Michigan...
TAAACGTACTACTTTAATCGATGATAAAGTAAGAGTTTACAAAGGAGGTTCTTGGAGAGATAGAGCTTATTGGTTAGATCCAGCTCAAAGAAGATATTTCCCTCAAGATATGGCAACTGATTATATTGGATTTAGATGTGCAATGTCTAGAGTTGGTTCAAAATCTGAAAAGAGAAAATCTCCTAGAAATTAAGATTTAGAAATTCAAGTATAAAAAATTCCAAATTCCAAAAGCTGAATATTCAGTCTGGAATTTGGAATTTTTTTATTGTTTTTTTTCTACTTTTATGACCTATTAAAAAATTTATAAATGAATATTCAAGACATTCATAACCTGTTTTTACAATGCAGTTCTCTTTCTATAGATACAAGAAAGATTGAAAAGAATTCAATATTTTTTGCCATTAAAGGAGAGAATTTTGATGCTAATACATTTGCTAAAGAAGCTTTAGATTTAGGAGCTTTATTTGTAGTAATTGATAATGAATCTTACTTTATTGATGATAGAACTATTTTGGTTAAGAATAGTTTAGAAACACTTCAAGAATTAGCGAAGTTTCATCGTACTCATCTAGGGCTTCCAATTGTTGCATTAACCGGCAGTAATGGAAAAACGACAACAAAAGAATTGATTAATGTTGTGTTGTCCAAAAAGTTCAAAACAAAAGCTACAATAGGGAACTTAAACAATCATATTGGAGTGCCATTAACTTTGCTTTCATTTACAAAAGAAACAGAGATCGGAATTGTCGAAATGGGGGCTAACCACCAAAAAGAAATTGAATTCTTGTGCCAAATTGCGCAGCCAGATTTTGGTTATATCACAAATTTCGGGAAAGCTCATTTAGAAGGTTTTGGTGGGGTTGAAGGAGTAATTGCTGGTAAAAGCGAAATGTATCAATATCTCGCAGCAAATCAAAAGACTGTTTTTGTCAATCTTGAAGATCCTATTCAGATAAAGAAATCAAAAGGTATTAAAGCATTTACATTTGGTGTCAAAAAAGAAAATGCAGATCTAAATATTCAAGAAATAACAGCAAATCCATTTGTAGCCATAAGCTATAACGATTTTGCAGTTGAATCGCATTTAATAGGGCTTTATAACGCAAATAATATCAATGCAGCTGTAGCTATTGGGAAATATTTTGAAGTAAATGAGAGCGATATAAAGAGTGCAATTGAGAATTATATTCCAGCGAATAACAGATCTCAAATGATGCAGAGAGGCAAAAATGAAATTATTTTAGATGCTTACAATGCAAATCCGAGCAGCATGGCAGTTGCGATTGCTAACTTTCTTCAATTAGATAAAAATAATAAAATGATGATTCTTGGAGACATGTTTGAACTCGGGGATGAGAGTTTGTATGAGCATAAAGTTATAGTTGATTCTTTAGCGGATCAAGATCAAGCATTATGTTTTTTAATAGGAAAATCGTTTTATGCTAATCAAGTTTCAAAAGAAAACATACAGTTTTTTGAAACATTTGATGCTTTTACGGCTTTTATAAAATCATTTAAGTTTGATTCAAATACCATTTTAATTAAAGGTTCTAGAGGAATGGCGTTAGAACGGACTTTAGAATATATTTCATAAAAAAGAAGCCATCCAATTCGGATGGCTTTCTTTTTAAATACTCATTAAAAAACCAATTAGGTTTTCTTTTTTATTTAATCCTAATTTTTTTCTCAGACGATAACGAGCTAATTCAACTCCCCCGGTTGAAATGTTCATAATTTCGGCTATTTCTTTGGTTGACATATTCATTAGTAAATAAGTCGACAAATCTAATTCTCTTGGCGAAATAGTAGGGTATTGGCCTTTAAGGCGCTTTAAGAACTCAAAATGAACGTTTTTAATGTGTTTTTCTAAGTCTTTCCAGCTTTTATCTGTATTAACTTCTTTTACAATACTTTTATGTAATTTGCTAAACTCAGATTTAGTATTGTCGTCTAATATGCTGGTATCAATATCTTTAAGTTTATGAATAATTCCGTTTAATACTTTGTTCTTTTTTACGACTTGTAATGAGTTGTTTACTAGTTCTTTATCTTTTGCTAAGATTTTAATTTGAAGTTTATCATTTTTTAATTTTTCAATTTCTTTCTCCAAATCATGTTGCTCATGTCTTATTTTAGATTCTCTTTCAAGGTATAATCTTCGTTGTTCAATTGTTTCGTAGTATCTATTTTTTCTGATTTTTAGTTTAATTCTGATAGATATTAAGTAAGCACCGAGTAAAATGAGAATTAGATAAAATAGATAAGCAAGGAAATGTCTGTACCATGGCGGAGAAACAGTAAATTCAACTTCAGCAATATTAGACTCTATGCCGTAGCTGTTTCTGGCTTTTAATTTCATTACATAATTTCCTTCTCTCAAATTGGTATATTCTTTTATTGCAGTAGACGACCATCCTCTCCAGTTTTCTTCAAAAGGCTCCAACCTATAAGAATACATTACATTTTCTTGATTTTCGTATATTGGCGATGCAAAAGTAAATTTTACTCGATTGGATTTATATGGTATACTGTACGATTCTGTCTTGTTTGTTAGATTACCTGTCAATATAGTATCGCCAGGAAAAGAAAAACTTTCAATGAATGCTTTCGGTTTTGTCATGAATGCATTTGAAATGGTAGAATTGTAATGGGCTAAACGATCCGTTAAGCCTATAAAAATATTTTGAGGATCAATAGCATTTACAGATACGTAATTGTTCACTAAATTTCCTGTCAAGTTTGAAAATATAGCTTGTTTTTTAGCGTACGTTCCATTGTGGTTTTTAACCAAGACTCCTAGAGATTCATTAAATGCATACCATAAATTTCCTGAAGGATCTTCAATCAATGTATTAATAGTTGGAATTCCTTTAAATAAATTACTAATCTTCTTATCTTCAAAAAAAGCCTCCTGCTCAACTGAATATCTATAAAAATGATTGCGGACTTGAAAATAAACTTTACCATTAATATTTTGCAGGCTGTTGATTCCTTTATGATTTTCAGAAATATTAGTATGTTTTTTCATAAAATCAAACCTCTTCAAGTCATCTGATAATTTTACTTGGTAGAGGAAAGGGTTTTTCTTAAGCCATAAATAGTTTTCATCTATTTCTACAGAAAAGTTATTTGTAGTTTCATCAAATCCTTTTACTTGATGTAAATAATCATAACCTGTTGCAGATTTTTTGAAAACAGAAAATCCGCTATAGCTTTCTCCAATAATATAATTTTCATGATTTGGAATTTTTTTGAATCCAAAATATCCTTTATTATCTAATATTTTTGATACTCTGTTCTTTTCAATTACCAATGCGCCGCTGTTACTGGCGCAGATAAGGACATTGTTTAAAACTTGAATATTCCAAACTTGAGAAATTGTTCCTTCGACTCTTGTAAATGGGCTGTCCTTAAACGATTTTCCCCACGGATGATAAAATAAACCTTGATTGGTGGCAACATATAAATTATCTTCAAATGTTGTTGAGGCATAAACTGTTCCTATATTGTAACTGTAATCAAAATAAGAAAAAGGAGAATTCTCATTAATAAATGTAATACCATTGTCCAGACCAAGCCAGATGTTGTTTTTATTATCTATAAATGATGCTAAGATAGTATTGTTTTGAATGCCTTTTTGTCTATTTAAATGCTGAAGTATCTTTCCGTTTAAATCACAAATAATAGCGCCGTCTAATACAGAATTTAGCACTATAAATTTGTTTTTAATTATAGATCCCCCAAGAGAAGTATTTTTCTTGATGAAATCATTTGCTTCTGTTGCCCAGGGTTTTATTGTGCCATTTTCTGAAACAAAAAGCCCTTTTTCTAAAGTTGCATATAATAATCGATTATTTGGTAAAGGAAAAAGAGACCAAATCTCTTTATCATTAAAAAGAGTTGTGCCTTCTACTGCTGTCAGTCTCCTGTTTTTGTATTCGAGCATTCCCAATGTTTTGTCTTGGAAATAAAGACGATTGTTTACTAAAAATGAAAACTGGAATTTGTGAGGTGCGCTTAAAGTGGTTATTTTTTCGTTTTTCAGGAAAAATACTTTTGAAAAAGATTGAAATATAACCTCTCCTCTAAAGAGATGAATTCTCCAAATCAGATTAATGTTTTCTTTATCAATAGGACTTAATAAATTGTAGAGGGAATGGTATTTTAATATTCCTTTTTCATCAATTTTAAAATAACCAAATTCATTGTTTCCTCCAACAAAAATTCTTCCTGAAGGATCAATTTTTAAGCTTCGTATTTCAGATTTATTAGGTAATGAATATTTATGCCAATTAGATCCATCAAATTGGATCAAACCACTGTTGTTTGCAAAATAGATATTTCCGTTTTTATCCTGGTCTATACTCCAGTTTTGAGTTCCTCCTTTGTATTCTGATCTTTTGTAATTTTTAATATCTGGAATTCCAATATTTTTTACCTGAGAAAAACTTATGTTTTGTATGAAAAATAGTAATGTAAGTGCAAAAGGTCTAACTATGAATTTCATAAAATTTTAAATGTATTTTTATTAGAAATGCTTTATAATGTCATTTGATTGTTTATTTTTCAATCTCAATGACTCTACTTTTTTAAATTATTTTTAATTTATAACGTTATAGTTGTTGTTAAACTAATGTAATATACGTTTTTTTTAATTAACATTTTTATAACAATTTTTTGTTAAAGCTAAAATACAGTAAATTAATATATTAAAAAAAAAATGTTGTGTTTTTGTAGTGTAACATTATTTAGTTTGAAGTGTTTTTGTAAAGAATTTTAATTCAAGTTTATTAAAATTTAACATTATAATTGCATTAAATTACTAATTAATTAACCAAAATTTTTAGAAAAATGAAATTGACAAAATTACTTATTTTTTGTGTTTCGTCTTTGCTGTTTTCGGCTGTCGCATTTGCTCAGGATGTGACGGTAAATGGAACCATAAATGATGAAAGTGGATTACCCGTCCCAGGAGCGACGGTTTTAGTAAAAGGAACGAATAAAGCTACTGCATCTGACTTTGATGGAAAATTTCAGATTAGTGCTCCTTCAAATGGGGTCTTAGTTATTAGTTTCGTTGGATTTCAGACACTAAATGAGACTATTAATGGAAGGACAAAGATTAATGCGATTCTTACTGCAACATCTCAAAATTTAAATGAAGTTGTCGTAGTAGGTTATGGTACTCAGAAAAAAGGCCTCATTACCGGTGCTTCTACAAATCTTAAAGGAGAAACGATTAAGGAACTAAATACAGGATCTGCTATGGAGGCGCTTCAAGGTATTGCTCCTGGTATTAGTATTACAAGAACAAATGGTTCGCCTGGGGCTGGTACTAAGGTAACTATCCGTGGATTGGGTACGAATGGAAACTCTAATCCATTGTATATCGTTGATGGTATTTCTGTTGGTAATATCGATTATTTGAGCCCTTCAGATATTGAATCTATTGACATATTAAAAGATGCGGCTTCTGCTGCTATTTATGGATCTAGAGCAGCTAATGGAGTTGTATTAGTTACGACAGTAAAAGGTAAAAAAGGAAGAGCTGCAAGAATTAGTTATGACAGTTACTTCGGTATTCAAAATATCTATAAAAATTTAGATCCTTTGAATGCGCAAGAGTATATGTACATTATTGATGAAGGAAGAGTAAACGATGGATTGCCTCGTCAAGATTGGCAAAAACTTTTGACTAATAATTCATGGTTAAATACTCAATTTCCTGGCGCTGGTACTCAATTAGGAAATGAGATTTGGGAGAAATTACAAAATGGATGGACAGGGACAAACTGGATTAATGAAATGAGTAAAAAAGATGCTCCGATCATGAATCATTCTCTTAACATTACTGGAGGCAGTGAAGATATAACTTATGCTTTCGGAGTTTCTTATTTTCAACAAGATGGTATTATTGGTGGAGATTTAGTTGATGCAGGTTTTAAAAGACTTACAACTAGATTAAACACTCAAATGGTATTGAAAAAGAATGATAGTCATAGTATCATTACTGTAGGAGAGAATGTTACTTACACTAATTCTCAAAATAGAGGAGTTTCTAATGGTAATATTTATGGAAATGATTTGCATAATGCATTAACTGCAAACCCATTACAGCCGGCTTATTGGCAGACTTCTATTGATAGAAATATCGATAAATTTGGATTTACACCAACTTTAGATGGCATTTCTACAGGACAAACAAATCCTTTAGCAGTAATGTTTTACAGAAGTAATTATAATTATCCAAAAGATAATAGAATTACAGGAAATGCTTTCTTAGAAATTGAACCAATTAAAGATTTGAAATTTAGAACGGTTTATGGTATTGATTCTTGGTTTGGATATGGAAGATCTATGAATCCAACATATAATTTGGGTGTACTCTATCAAGATTATATCAATGGTGCATCTCAGTATTCTTACATTGGGGCTAACTCAACTTGGACAAATACTGTTTCTTATAAAAAACAATTTGGAAACCATAATGTTTCTGCCGTTGCAGGAACTGAGTTGATTCAATATTTGGTGAACAATAATGTTAGTGGTTCAAGGAATAATTTGACATTTGGTGAAGATCCGCGATACGCATATTTAAACAATACAGCTCCAAAAACAATTAATGATATTGGAACTAACGGAATGGATACTTCAGCTGGTGGAGGTGGTATTATGTCTTATTTTGCTAGAGCACAATATGATTATAAAGAAAAATACCTTCTTTCAGCTACAATACGTGCTGATGGTTCTTCTAACTTCGCAGAAGGAAAAAGATGGGGATATTTCCCTTCTGTTTCTGCAGGTTGGGTAATTACAAAAGAAGATTTTATGGAAAGTTCTTCTAAATGGCTTAATTCATTAAAAGTAAGAGGAAGCTGGGGACAAAATGGTAACCAAGATATTCCTAACTTTTATTATTCTTCAAATATTGCTTACGTTTTTCCCGGATACTTTTTTGGAGATACAAAACCAGTTTCTGGAACCACAGCTTATCCAGCTAGAGTTACCAATCCAGATTTAACTTGGGAAACATCGGAGCAATTAGATTTCGGTCTTGATGCAAGTTTATTTGATTCTAGATTAAACGTGACTTTAGATTGGTATAACAAAACTACTAAAGACTGGTTAGTTCTAGCAGCAGGAAGAGGAACGGATGGAGCTGCACCACCTTATTTTAATGGTGGAGATATCGAAAATAAAGGTTTTGAGTTTTCTGTAAATTGGAGTGATAAAATTGGAGGCTTTAAATATGGAGCTACTGTAAGTGGAGCTTTCAATAAAAATAAAGTTACAAGAATTGCAAATGCTGACGGAATATTGCACGGACCTTCTAACGTATTATCACAAGGAACAGGAGAAATCTCAAGAGGTCAGGTAGGTTTCCCATTAGGTTATTTCTACGGTTTTAAAACAGCAGGAATTTTACAGAATCAACAAGAAGTTAATGAGTATGTTGGTCCAGACGGGCAGCCATATTTTAGCGATCAACGTCCTGGAGATGTTCGTTTTGTAGACCAAAACAATGATGGTATTATTGACGAAAGTGATAAAGTTTATTTAGGAAATCCAAATCCAGATTTTGAATTAGGGATTCAGTTAAATTTTGAATACAAAAATGTTTACTTGAACACTACTATGGCTGGTAAATTTGGTATGCAACTTATGCAGTCATATAGATCTTTTGCAGATAGTCCTGCTCAAAATTATACTTCTGATGTTTTTGATCGCTGGCATGGAGAAGGTACATCTACTAAAATGCCTAGATTAAGTGCTACTTCAAATAGAAATAGCAATTATGTGTCAGATATTTATATGCAAAATGCAGATTATTTGAGAATAAATAACTTAACGTTAGGGTATAATTTCAACGAAGTATTTAAAGATTTCAAGTTTATCTCAAATCTTAAATTTTATGTTGCAGTAAATAACCTATATACATTTACTAAATATGATGGTATGGATCCAGAAGTTCGTTGGTCAGGAGATAATACAAATGCTCCATGGGCTTCAGGAATTGATTTAGGTTTGTATCCACAAGCTAGAACGGTGATGTTTGGTTTAAGTGCTGATTTTTAATATAAATACAATTACAATGAAAAAAATAAAATATTTAGTAGCGATTTCGGCTGTATTTATTGTAGCAAGCTGTGATGATTATCTTGATACTGATAATTTAACAGAAAAGAGTTTAGAGAATTTTTACAAGACACCTCAAGATATTGAAGAAGCAACTGCTGGAGTTTACAACGCTATTTATACAAATAACGTGCATAGCGAAGAGCAGATTGCAGCCAATCTTATGGATAATATGATGTTAGGAGGAGGAGGTCCTGATGATAAAACAGCCAAATGGGTTGATAATTTTGAAGATCCTGTAGATGATACATATTTAGATATGTGGGTTCAATCTTACAGAGGTATTGCTAGAACAAATGCAATTATAGAGAAAACTCCTCTTGCAGATTTTAGTACTTATTTCAATACTGCTGCTGAAGCTGATCAATTTAAGCAACAAGCAATTGGCGAGGCTTATTTTATGAGAGCGTTCTTCTACTTTAGATTGGCTAAGTTTTTTGGAGGAGTTCCATTAATCATAACTATTGATGGAAAAAAAGACGGCCCAAGAAATACTTACACTGAAACATTTGCACAGATTGCTTCAGATCTAAAAAAGGCAATCGAAACGATGCCGGCAACTCCTTTTACAAGTATTCCAACATCAAGATATGGTCATGCTAATAAATGGGTTGCAGAAGCTTATTTAGGACGTGTATTTTTATTTTACACAGGCTATATGACAAATATGGAGAAACAAGCCACTGAAGAATTACCTTTAGCAGAAGGAGGTTCTTTAAATGCAACACAAGTAGCAAGTTATTTAACTGACTGTATGACTAATAGTGGTCATGCTCTTGTTCCAGATTTTAGAAACCTTTGGCCTTACTCTTATGTTAATAAAGCTTCTGGAAATAATGTTTTGCCATGGGCTGCAACTGAAGGTTTATCTTGGGTAGGACAAGATGGTATCAGCCCGACGTTTGGAACCGGAAATTATGAGACAATGTTCGTTCAAAGATTCTCTTTTGGAGATTGGAGCTGGACAAATGGTAATATTTATACTAATAGATTATGTCTGTTCTCTGCATTACGCGGTAATTCATTGGTGCCATTTGGAGAAGGATGGGGCTGGTGTACAGTAAATCCAAGTTTATATAGTAACTGGGAGGAACGTGATACAAGAAAAAGAGGTTCTATACTTGAAGTAGGTAAGGCCGATCAAGGAACGGCTGCTTATGCGCAAGATAAAGGAGACCATGAGACAGGATATTTCAATAAAAAATATATTTCGTTACAATATCCTAATGCAGGTGGAACTACTGTCGGAATGTTTGTTCAATTGTACAAATGGTCAAATACTGATATGCAATTAATGCATGCACAAGATTTTATCTTCATGCGTTACGCAGATGTATTATTGATGCATTCAGAAATTACTAAAACTGCTGCAGGTTTAAATGCAGTTAGAGCAAGAGCAAAGCTTGATCCAGTTGGGTATTCGCTTGAAAATATTAAAGCAGAGCGTTTGCATGAATTTGCGTTTGAAGGATTACACTGGTTTGATTTAATTCGTTGGGGAGATGTTGATAACGCATATAATAGCACAATTCCAGTTAGAAATTCAGGTACTTCAGCAGTTTACAGCGTAAAATATAGACCAGAGACTAAGGGTTTGGTTTCTATGCCTGAAACAGAACTTAGACTATCAAATGGAGTTTATTCACAAAATCCAGGGTGGTAAAATTTAACAATATTAATATAGATAAATATGAAAATCAATAAAATATTATATCTTCTTTTGGCTCTTTTTACGTTGACTTTTTCAGCATGTGATCCAATAGTAGATGAACAGCATTTAACGAATTCTACTGACGTTGCTGGAGTTGAATTAGTAGCTACTCAAAGCACTCCAGGAGGGAATAAGATCACCCTTAATATGACAACTCCAGGCGTGACTGGATATTGGGATTACGGTTTAGATAAAGCACTAACAAATGAAGTGACGTTTGTTTATCCTATCCCGGGAAAAGCAACATTTACCTTTGTTGGAACTCTAGGCGCTGAATTTTTTACTAAAACAATTGATGTTCAAATTAATCAGTTAGATACCCCTTTAGACCAAGACTGGTATGATTTAGTAGGAACTAATACGGCTGCTGGTAAAACTTGGGTTTTTGATGGTACGCAAGGTTCTGGAAGATTCTGGTGGTTTATGTCTCCAAACGGAAGTGCCGAAAGCGCTATGACCGCGTGGTGGAATGCTGGAGATTGTTGTGCTCCAAGCGATGCGCTTGGGAAAATGCATTTTGATTTAAATGGAGCAGCAAATTACAACCATTATGAAACAACAAGTGCTGCACCAACAAAAGGAAGCTTTAAATTGGATATCAAAAATAAGCAGTTAACTATCATAAATTCGAAAATGTTAGGTTCGGCTGCAGGAAATGCTGATGGTGTTTACACTATCGTAAGTCTTGAACAAGATAAAATGATTCTTTACTTAAATAATAGTGAAACATATGGAACAGGTTGGACATTTGTTTTCAAACCTCAATAATAATATTTCATGTTAGTTATTTTCGAAAAATGAAGATTAAAAAATTCCTTTTTCGATTTTTCAAACATTTATATTTCATTCTTTAAAATGAAATATTTAGAAGATTTAAACTATGGTTAGTTTAAGTTAAGTTTATTGCCTGGGTAGCCCATAATTTCGATTATGGGCTATTTTTTTTACTTCAAATTTCGGGTGCTAATTAAATTTTGGTGCTAATTAAATTTTAAAGTATTCAAAGAGAACTACTTCAATAATAGGCCGATTTTAGTATCATTTATCGATTGAATACTTTGTAATTTACTAATTAACTAAAACGATTCTATCTTCATGTAAAGTCTTAAAACAAACGTTTAAGACTTTTTTTTCTAAATAAGAATGTAATATCTGTCGAATATCGATAGCTAGACCAGTTAAACTTCTAATATTAGAGCAACATCCATTCTATGCCTGTTTTTGTTAGCTATAACGTACTTTAAATGGTCAAAGCAAACCAATGGCCAATTATTATATTTCTTCATAAAATCAATGTTTTTATAGCATTTATAGATCAATTTGAGTTAGATCAAATCAACTTGAATTTAATTCACTTTTTAAAAAAGCTCAAAATAGTATAACTCCTTAAAGTGAATTTTACAGTCAAAATTATCTACTTACTTCCATAATCCCATCATTTTTAAAACTTATTTCCTATAAAATATATAAAAATAAGAATTTACCTATTTAAAAAATCATTGCTAATAATGTAAAAAAAGTATTGTAAAAATATCATATTCTCGGTTTGCTACTTTTCTCAAATTTTGTTTGTTAAGTTATTGTAAATATTTAGAAAATAATAAGTTATGGTGATATTAACAGTACTATCTCGTTGTAGTTTATGGTACTTTTTAGTAAGTTTTGGTCATTTTAACTATATGTAGTGTTTATTGATAATATTAACTTTTATTTAGTACTATTTTTTGTTTTTTTAAATATTTATAAATCAAATGTTTATGATTTTTTTGATGTGTTTTTATAATATTAAAATCTTTAATTTGATGTGTTTTTGTAATGATTTTTAAATGTGAAAAGTGAAAATTAAGTTTTAGTATTGCATCAAATTACTAATTAATTAACCAAAATTTTTAGAAAAATGAAATTAACAAAATTACTTGTTTTTTGTATTTCATCTTTATTATTCTCGGTTATAGCTGTGGCTCAAGATGTCACAGTAAGTGGAATAATAAATGATGAAAGTGGTATGCCTGTTCCAGGTGCAACAATTTTATTAAAAGGTACAACCAAATCTACTGCATCTGACTTTGATGGAAAGTTTCAAATGCAAGTACCTTCAAACGGAACTTTAACAATTACATTTATAGGTTATACTACAGTAACTGAAGCTGTAAATGGAAGAACTAAAATTTCAATTCAATTAAAACCAGAATCACAATCTTTAAATGAAGTTGTTGTTGTAGGATATGGTACTCAAAAGAAATCTGTTGTAACTGGTGCAATTTCTAGTGTAAAAGCATCAGATTTGGAAGATTTACCAATTACAAGAGTTGAACAATCTCTTCAAGGTAGAGTTTCTGGGGTTACCATTGCAGCAAACGCAGGACAACCAGGATCTTCTTCTACAATACGAGTAAGGGGTATTACTTCTTTTGGAAATAATGAGCCTTTATGGGTTGTTGATGGTGTAATTGTTGATTCGGGCGGTATTGGTTATTTGAATCAATCTGATATTGCTTCGATGGAGGTTTTAAAAGATGCGGCTTCTCAAGCTATTTATGGTGCTAGAGCAGCAGCGGGTGTTATCCTTATCACAACTAAAAAAGGTAAATCTGGTAAAATGAGTGTAAATTATAATGGTTACACTGGATTTTCTGCTGCAGCAAGAAAACTGGATTTATTGAATGCTACTGAGTATGCGACTATAATGAATGAAAGATATGCTAATGGGTATACAGATACTAGTAAACCTTATGATCTTCCATATAAAAACGTTTCTTCTTACGGAGCAGGAACTGATTGGCAAAAACAAATTTTTAATGATAATGCCCAAAGAACTGGTCATGAATTAAGTTTATCAGGAGGAAATGATGTTTCTACTTTCTACGTTTCTTTTGGTTTATTAGATCAAGAAGGTATTGTAGCTACTCCAATTTCTAACTACAATAGAAAAAACATCCGTTTAAACTCAACACACAAAATTGTAAAAGGATTAACTTTTGGGCAAACTTTAGGTTATTCACATGAAAAAAATGTTGGAATAGGAAACACAAATAATGAATATGGTGGACCATTAAGTTCTGCAATCAATTTAGATCCAACTACTCCTGCCATTGTTACAGATCCAACTGTTGCAGCTGGATATCCGTACAATCAAAATTATGTTTTAAGAGATCCAAACGGAAATCCTTATGGAATTTCTCAAGTAGTAACTCAAGAGATGAGTAACCCTTTGGCATATATCCAAACAAAATTGGGTAATTATGGATGGTCTGATAATTTTGTTGGAAATGCTTACTTAGAATTAGAAGCTATTAAAGGCTTAAAAATTAGAAGTACCTTAGGAGGTAAATTAGCATATTGGGGTTCAGAAAGTTTTACTCCAGTATATTACTTTAACTCATCTACAATTAATGCGAAAAATAATTTAAGCAGAAATTCAAACAGAGGTTTTGGATGGAATATTGAAAATACTATTTCGTATGCAAAACAAATCGAAGATCATAACTTTTCAGTTTTAGTAGGACAAGGTGCTTATGTCGATAATATTACATCGGGATCTACGGTGACTTATTTTAATATTCCCTACACTAATTTTGATGATGCAACTTTCCCGAACGATCATCCACAAGACAATATTACTGCTTCAGCTTACAATGGTTATGAGCATAAAGTAACTTCATTATTTGCAAGAGCGAATTATGATTACAAGGAAAAATATCTATTTACAGGTATTGTACGTCGTGATGGTTCTTCTCGTTTTGGTCAAAATTACAAATATGGAACTTTCCCTTCATTCTCATTAGGATGGGTGCCAACTAAAGAAAATTTCTGGCCACAAAATAAGGTAGTAACTCAGTTAAAGTTTAGAGGAGGATATGGTATTACAGGTAGTGATGCTATTGGAGATTTCAAATACTTAGCAACTATTGGTTCAGGAAGAAATTATACTATAGGAGATCAAGGTTCAGTAGTTGTTGGTAATAGTCCAAATGCACCTGCGAATCCAGATTTGAAATGGGAAGAAACTAGTCAGGCAAACGTTGCTTTTGATATCACTTTCTTCAATGACTTATCATTAACAACAGATTTTTATGTTAAAAAATCTACAGGTATTTTACAAGATATTGACTTACCTGGTCACGTTGGTAGTACTGGTAGACCGTCTGCAAACATTGCTGACATGGAGAACAAGGGGGTTGACTTAGAACTTTCTTACCGTAAAAAAATTGGTAAAGTTGGTTTAAGTTTAAGTGGAAATATTTCTTATTTAGAGAATGAAGTAACTAATTTAGGAAAAGATATCCAGTTCATTTCTGGAGATGCCTCTTTCCAAAATATGGGTGCTGTAACAAGAACACAAGTAGGACAATCTTACAACTCTTTTTACGGATATAAAACCCAAGGAATTTTTCAAAATCAAGCAGAAATTAATGCTTACACAAATGCTACAGGCGGTTTAATTCAACCAGGTGCAAGACCAGGAGATTTTAGATGGCAGGATCTTAATGGTGATGGAAAAATTTCAGATGATGATAAAACTTTCCTTGGAAGCCCACTTCCAAAATACACATACGGTTTCACAGTTAATTTGGATTATAAAAACTTTGATTTGTTAATCTTTACTCAAGGAGCAATTGGAAACAAAATTTTCCAAGGACTTCGTCGTCTAGATATCACCGATGCTAACTACCCAGCTTCTGCTTTAGGTCGTTGGACAGGCGAAGGATCAACTAATACATATCCAATTTTATCAACGGTTGATAACAATAAAAACTTCTCAAACCCATCAGATTTCTATTTAGAAAACGGAGATTACTGGAGAGTTAAAACAGTTCAAATTGGTTATAATCTACCAAGTGACGTAGTTGCAAAGGCAGGTCTTTCAAAAACAAGACTTTATTTGACTGGAGAAAATTTATTAACATTTACAAAATACTCAGGATATGATCCAGAGATTGGTGGAGGAGTTTTTGGTATTGATAAAGGATATTATCCACAAGCAAGAACTGTAATGTTAGGTGTTAATTTACAATTTTAAAATTAAGAATCATGAAAATTAAAAATATAAGATATTCATTCATCGCCGCTGGATTATTACTTCTAGGCTCTTCTTGTGGTGAAGATTTTTTAACAGTTGAGCCAAAAGGGCTTCCGTTAGTAGACAATTATTATAAAGATGAGTCAGAAGCATTTTCTGCGCTGGTTGCTGTTTATGATATAATGGGTAAACAATCTAAAGGTTTTGAAAACATGATAACTATGCTAAATGCTGGTTCAGATGATTTTTATGCTGGAGGTGGTGGACCTGGTGATGGTGCTGGTATACATGCTTTTGATAATTATAAACTGGACAAAATAAATATGCCAAGAAGTTATTGGGGTGATTTTTTTCAGGGAATTGCTAGAGCAAATATTTTATTGGCAAAATTGCCAGGAGTAGATATGTCTGATGCTAAAAAAACACGTTTTGCAGCAGAAGCAAAAGCATTGAGAGGCTATTTCTATTTTGAATTAGTAAGAACATTTAAAAATTTACCTTTAATACTGACCCCAATTTCGCCTGCTGAGGGATATAACGTTACTCAAGTTAGTCCAGAAGAAATTTATGCGCAAATAGAAAAAGATTTAATGGAAGCAAAAGCTGTACTTCCTAATAAAGTTGATGTTCCAACAGAGGGAGGTCGCCTTTCAAAAGGAGCAGTACAGGCATTATTAGGTAAAGTTTATTTGTATGAGGGTAAAAATTCATTAGCAGCTGCCGAATTTGCAGACGTAAATGGTACACCTGGAGGAACTAGCATGTACGGTTACAAATTGTTAACTAAATTCTCTGATTTATGGGTAATCAGTAACAAATTTAACTCAGAAGCTATTATCGAAATCATGCATACAGATAAAAGTAATGCAGACTGGGGATTCTGGGGAGGCGGAGCTGACGAAGGAAACTCTGTAAATATCATGGTTGGCCCAAGAGGATATGGTAGATCTGACTTAACATTACCAGATTATATTTCAGGATGGAGTTTTAATCCAGTAACTCAAAGTTTATATGACGCTTTAAAAGGAGATCCACGTTTTAATTCTACAATTTTTGATTTACGTGCTCTTAAAGCATCAGGAGCAGCAGATTATGCGCCTGGTGATCAAGATACAGGATATTTCTTAAAGAAATTTATGCCTTTAAATTCAGACACATCTACAGGCGGGGGAGCAACAGCTTTAAATTACAAACAAGATACTTATGCAATTCGTTTAGCAGATACTTACTTAATGGAAGCAGAAGCATTAGGAGGAACTGGAGCTAGAGCACAAGCTTTATTAGATGCAGTAAGAGCTAGAGTTGGATTGGCTTCAGTGCCAGTATCATTAGATGCAATTGCTAACGAGCGAAGATTAGAATTGGCTGGTGAAGGACACCGTTGGTTCGACTTAGTTAGAACTGGAAAAGCAGCTACTGTTCTTGCTGGTGACGGATTTGTTGCTGGTAAAAATGAAGTTTGGCCTATTCCACAAAAGGATTTAGAAAATACTAAGTTGGTTCAAAATCCTAATTATTAATTAGTTAATACAATATCATATGAAAATAAATTTAATAAAAAAACAAGGTTTTTTAGCATTGTTTTTTATGGCAGTAGTATTAAGTTTAACTAGCTGTCAGCCTGAAGATTCTGTTACTAATAATGGATTAACTGATGATAATGTTGATGCATCTTTTACGATTACACCTGTTGAAGGAAAAGTAAATACTTATAAGTTGGTGGCTCAGCCAAAAGGAGTTTTAAAATCATTATGGGATACAGGAGCAGGAGCTTATGTAGGTAAAATGGAAGAAGAAATTTCTTTGCCAGATGCTGGAACTTACACTATTGTACATACTGCGATAGGTAGAGGAGGTGCTGAGGCTACAGCTTCAAAAGAAGTAGTAGTTGCAACATCAGATCCTTTAAAAGGAAATTTAGTGCAAGGTGGTTCTTTTGCCACTGCTGAAGATCAAGCAAAATGGACTGTACTAAAACTTAGTGCTACAGGTGCAGCATTTTGGTCATTTGCTAATAACAGTGCAACCATTCACTCTCCAGGAGGATGGGCACAAGAAGGAATCTACCAAGCAATTGATGTTGTAAAAGACAAAGAGTATACGATAGACATGAAAGTTTCTTCTACTAGTGGTTCTGATGAAACTTGGTTTGAAGTTTACGCTGGTAAATCAGCTCCACAACCTGGAGTTGAATATAAAGACAATAAAGTGATGGGATTAAGTACTTGGGATGGTTGTGCAAAATCAGGTTTTTCAGGAATGCTTTCTGTAGTTGGGTGTGTGAAAAACGACAAAACAGGAACAGTTTCAAACGTAGTTAAATTCACCGAAACAGGAAAAATCTATTTACTAATCCGTTCTGGTGGTAATACTTTTACAAAAGATGGAATCACAGTATCAAAAGTTGAATTCCGAGGAAAATAAAGAGTTAAGTTAAGTTTAAGTTTAAGTTTGGTTGTAAGTAGCCCATAATCATTATGAGTATGGGCTATTTTTTAAATTCTTTAAAAGAGATTAAAAAAATCAGTTTTAGATTTCTCCAAAACTTCAATTAAAAAACAATAATAATTGGGAGCGAATGAAAAAAAATAGTCTAAAAATTTTATGCCTTTTGTTTACAGCTGCATGTTTTGCACAACAACCAAAAACAAAAAAAGAATTTACAACCAATGGTAAAAAAATAACCGTTTACACAACTGCAGAAAATTCGAAGTTACGATTAACATCTACAGATAACTTAACTTTTTCGGCTGCAAAACAGCCCTTAGAAACAGAATTTTCGGTTTTTGTAGAACCTGCAAAAAAGTTTCAGACTTTTATGGGAATCGGCGGCGCTATTACAGATGCAAGTGCCGAAATTTTTGCTAAACTTTCAAAAGAAAAACAAGCAGAATTCTTAGATGCTTATTACGATAAACAAAAAGGTATTGGCTATTCTTTGCTAAGAACAACAATTCAAAGTTCTGATTTTAGCAGTGGAAGCTATTCTTATATCGAAGAAGGAGATAAAGACCTGAAAACTTTTTCTATTGATCATGATAAGCAATATCGTATTCCTCTAATAAAACAAGCTATTCAAAAAGCAGGTGGAAAGTTAACAACTTATGCTGCGCCTTGGTCACCAAATGCTTTTATGAAAAGTAATAAAAATGTACTAAAAGGCGGAACACTGCTTCCAGAATACTATCAGACATGGGCAAATTTCTATGCGAAGTTTATTAAGGCATACGAAAAAGAAGGAATTCCGATTTGGGGAACTTCTACACAAAACGAACCAATGGCTGTTCAGACTTGGGAATCTTGTATTTATACAGCAGAAGCTGAAAGAGATTTTATCAAAAACTATCTTGGGCCAACTTTGAAAAAAGAAAATCTAGGGGATAAAAAAATTATCATTTGGGATCATAACCGCGATTTGATGAATTACCGTGCTAATGTAATTTACTCTGATCCAGAAGCATCAAAATACGTTTGGGGAATGGGGTTTCACTGGTACGAAACATGGTCTGGCGGTGCGCCGCTGTTTGATAATGTTGCTAAAGTAAATCAAGCATATCCAGACAAAAAACTAATGTTTACAGAAGGATGTATAGAAAAATTTGATGCATCAAAATATCAATTTTGGGGTAATGCAGAACGTTACGGAATCAATATGATTAATGATTTTAATAACGGAACAGTTGCTTGGACAGATTGGAATATTTTATTAGATCAAAATGGAGGACCTAATCACGTTGGAAATTTCTGTTTTGCACCAATTCATGCAGACACCACAACAGGGGAGTTAATTTACACACCATCGTATTATTACATCGGACACTTTTCTAAATTTATTCGTCTAAATGCGGTTCGTGTAAGTACTGCAGTAAGCAGAAGCGCATTATTAAGCACGTCATTTTTAAATGCAGATGGAACGATGGCAACTATTGTTATGAACCAGTCGGCAAATGAACTTACATATAATTTGATTATTGGAGCTGAAAAAGCGGTAGTTAAAATTCCGCCACGAGCTATACAAACGCTTGTTTATTAATATTTTGTAGTAAAGTAAAGAAGAAGGCTAATCTGAATCATCCTTATTAGTCTTCTCTTACTTTTAATTTAAAAACTATTTTTTTAAACAACATGAAAACAACATCAAAACTATTTCTATCTGCCTTTATCTTAATACAATTAAGCTGTTTTACTTCAACAGTAACAGCTCAAAAAACCAATGCTTCATCGCAAAAAAAAAATAAAATAAAGGTTTTTACTACTGCCGAAAATACCAATTGGAATTTATCATTATCCAATGATTTAATTTCAAATAACAATACTACACAACAAAAAACTTCAACAGTATCTATAATTGTAAATACTGAAAAAACAGATCAGACTTTCCTCGGAATTGGAGGAGCAATTACAGATGCAAGCGCGGAAGTTTTTGCTAAATTATCTCCAAAAAAACAAAGGGAATTTTTAAATGCTTACTACGACAAAACCAATGGCATTGGTTATTCTTTAGCCAGAACCAATATTCACAGCTGTGATTTTAGCAGCGATAGTTATACCTATATTGCTGAAGGAGACAAAGATCTGAAAACCTTCAATATCGATCACGATCGAAAATATAGAATTCCATTAATCAAAAAAGCAATTGAAACAGCCGGCGGAAAACTAACATTATTTGCAAGTCCATGGAGTCCCCCAGCTTTCATGAAAGACAATAATGATATTTTGCACGGCGGCGTTTTATTGCCTGAGTTTGCTCCATCTTGGGCATTGTATTATGCCAAATTTATAAAAGCATACGAAAAAGAAGGAATTCCGATTTGGGGTTTAACAGTTCAAAATGAACCAATGGCCAAACAAAGCTGGGAATCTTGTATTTATACTCCAGAAGCAGAAAGAGATTTTCTTAAAAACCATCTTGGTCCAACTTTAGAAAAAAAAGGTCTAGGCTCCAAAAAGGTTATTATTTGGGATCATAATAGGGGAGACATGCTGGAAAAACGTGCAAATCTTGTTTTTTCAGATCCTGAAGTTTCTAAATATGCTTGGGGAATTGGATTTCACTGGTATGAAACTTGGAACGGAGGTCCGCCTCAATTTGAATCTGTAGCAAAGGTTCATGAAGAATTTCCAAACAAAAATTTAATATTTACAGAAGGCTGTATTGAAAAATTTGACGCCAAAAAATATCAGTTTTGGGGAAATGCCGAGCGTTACGGAATCAATATGATTAATGATTTTAATAACGGAACAGTAGCATGGACAGATTGGAATATTCTTTTAGACCAAAATGGAGGGCCAAATCATGTTGGTAATTTTTGCTTTGCACCAATCCATGCCGATACCACAAAAGACGAATTAATTTATACGCCAATGTATTATTATATCGGGCATTTCTCAAAATTTATTAGACCAAATGCCAAAAGAGTAATAGAAACAATAAGCGATAAATCTTTATTGAGCACTTCTTTTAAAAATTCTGACGGACAATTGATTACTATCGTTATGAACCAATCTGAAAAAGAGATTGTTTATGCTATCGAAAATCAAACTACAAAAAATACTATTACAATTCCAGCACATGCTATACAAACTGTAGTGTTTTAATTGTGCACGCTAACTAAATAACCAAGAATATGAAATTGAATACCAAAAATACTATTAAAGCATTTTTCTTTATGGCAGCCGTATTGGCACAAGTAAAATGCTCTACTTCAAATGATACGGTCGAAAATCCTCCAGTAGATCCACCTGTGGTAAATCCTCCAGTAGTGGTTACAAACGACGTCGATTTTTGGCTGACAAAATCAGATCAAACTGCTTTGCTGGCAAAACAGTCTGGAACATTAGGTTTTGGCACAACATCTAATTCATTTACAAATATTGAAGTAATCGATTCTCAAAAATATCAAACAATAGACGGTTTCGGTTATACTTTAACAGGCGGAAGTGCTGATGTGATTAACAATTTAACCCCAGTTAAAAAAAGTGATCTTCTGAAGGAATTATTCGGAACTGGTGAAAATTCTATTGGGATAAGTTACCTAAGAATCAGTATTGGAGCTTCAGATTTAAATGCTTCACCTTTTACATATGATGATCTTGCAACAGGAGAAACAGATTTAGATTTGGCAAAATTCAGTTTAGAAAAAGATAAAAACGGAGTAATTGCACTTCTGAAAGAAATTTTGGCTATCAACCCTAAAATACCAATTTTGGCCACTCCGTGGACAGCCCCGCTTTGGATGAAAGATAAAGACAGTTTTATAGGCGGTAAATTACAGCCTAAATATTATGATGTTTACGCAAAGTATTTTGTAAAATACATCCAGGCAATGAAGGCAGAAGGAATTACAATTGATGCTGTAACTCCACAAAACGAGCCATTGCACGACGGAAATAATCCAAGTATGTATATGTCTGCGGCAGAACAGACCGTTTTTATAAAAGCTAATTTAGGACCAGCGCTAAAAGCAGCAAATCTTACGACAAAAATTATAGCTTACGATCATAATTGTGATAATCCAAATTATCCAAAAGCAATTTTGGCAGATGCCGATGCATTTCCGTTTGTCGATGGTTCTGCATTTCATTTATATGCGGGCGATATCAGCGCGCTTTTAAATGTTTACAATGCTTATCCGACTAAAAATATTTATTTTACAGAGCAATGGACTTCGTCGACCGGAGATTTTGGAGGAGATTTAAAATGGCATGTTCGAAACGTAATTATTGGTTCTATGAGAAATTATAGTAAAAATGCCTTAGAGTGGAATTTAGCCAATGATGGAGCATTCAAACCTCATACAGATGGAGGATGTTCAATGTGTAAAGGAGCTTTAACGATTACATCTAGTGAAAATTTTCAGAGAAATGTAGCGTATTATATTATTGCTCATGCTTCAAAATTTGTTCCGATGGGGTCTGTTAGAATTCAAAGTAATTCAAGTGGAGATTTACAAAATGTTGCATTCATTACACCGTCTGGTTCTAAAGTTTTGATTGTTGAAAATGATGGATCTGCAAACCAGACTTTCAATATAAAATATAATGGAAAATGGGTTACAACTTCGTTAGACGGAGGATCTGTAGGAACTTACATTTGGAAATAAAGGCTTTAGTTTGAAATATTTTGACTTTAATAGTAACAAAAGCAAAAAATAAACAAATTATATCTATCTTGATATTCAATTTATTAACTACAAACCAATCTTAAATAAACCATGAAAACAATTAATCTTGTAAATAAGGCAGGTGTGTTTACACTAATCTTATTGTTTATATTTCAATCTTGCAGCAGTAACAATGATGCAGGCGATGATTCTTCGGTAAACGCTGCTCCTTCTAATCTTTCTGTACAAGTAGAACCTGTTGGTAAAACTGCAGAAAACCCAAATGGAGATGGTAGCGGGAAAGTACAATTGACTATGAGTGCCACTAATGCACAACTTTATAAAGTATTGATAAATAATGAACTTAAAGAGATTACTACAGGCAGTTTGACTTATGAATTTACAGCATCGGGAACTAAAAGTTATCCTATAATTGTTTCGGCTTACAACGGATCAAAGTTTGTGAGCAGTTCAACTTCAGTAAATGTTTTTGTAGCCCGTAAAGTAATCTGGTCTGATGAATTTAATGTAGACGGAGCTCCAGATTCTTCAAAATGGGGATATAATACAGGAACAGGTGACGGTTGGGGAAACAACGAATTAGAATATTACACTAATCGATCTGAGAATGTAAAAATTGAAAATGGAACCTTAAAGATTACAGCAATTAAAGAAAATTATTTAGGAAGCCAATATACGTCAACGAGAATGCTTACAAAAGGTAAATTTTCATTCAAATATGGAAGAGCCGAAGTTCGTGCGAAACTTCCCGTTGGCGGCGGAACCTGGCCTGCATTCTGGTTACTTGGAGATAATATTGATACTGTTGGATGGCCTGCCTGCGGAGAAATTGATATTTTAGAATCAGTTGGAAACAACCCAAATGTAATTCACTCATCATTACATTCTCCAGGGCGTTCAGGAAATACCCCGGACACAAAAACAACAACTGCCGCAAACTCAACTACAGAATTTCATATTTATGCTGCCGAATGGAGTGCAGAAAACATCAAATTTTATGTAGATGATAATTTATTCTATACTTACAAAAATTCAAGTACAACTCCTTTTAACCAAAAGTTCTTCATCATTCTTAATTTAGCAATGGGAGGAAATTTTGGAGGAGCTGTAGATCCCAATTTTACAAGTGCGACCTTCGAAGTTGATTATGTAAGAGTGTATAATTAACATAACTTTTAAATAGATTTTTTTCTGTAAAGCTTGGGAAAAACTAGCTTTACAGATTAAAATTTTTTTAACATGAAAAAGATAAACAAACTTGTTTTAGCAGCGCTGTTTTTGGCAGTAAACTCATTTTATGGTCAAAACCTAAAAATCATGACCTATAATATCCGCTTAGATGTTGCTTCAGATGGAGAAAACGCATGGCCAAACCGAAAAGATTATTTTACTTCTCAAATTGGTTTTTACAGCCCGGATATTTTTGGAGTGCAGGAAGCAACACCCAATCAAGTTATTGATATAGCATTGGCTTTGCCAAAATACAACAAATTTGGAATCGGCAGAGAAGAAGGAGGTTTAGGAGAAGCATCTTCAATTTACTATAAAAAAGATCGTTTTAAAGTAGAACAATCTAATACTTTTTGGTTATCAGAAACGCCAAACGTGGTTTCAAGAGGATGGGATGCAGCTTGTAATAGAGTTTGCACTTATGGACTCTTTAAAGATTTAAAAACGAAAAAAACATTTTGGGTTTTTAATCTTCACTTAGATCACATGGGAGAAGTTGCCAGAGTAAAAGGTGCAAAGCTCGTTCTTTCTAAAATAAAAGAAATAAATACTAAAAGCTATCCCGTTTTTTTAATGGGTGATTTTAACTCAGAGCCTAATACGCCGCAAATTGCCGAAATCAAAAAAGTAATGGATGACACTAAAGATGTTTCAAAAGAAAAGCCTTTTGGTCCATCTGGAACTTTTAATGATTTTAAACATAATGAACCCGTAACATTATTATTAGATTACATCTTTATATCAAAAAATAGCGGACTTACAATTCAGAAACATGCAGTGTTAAGTGATTCTAAAGATTTAAAATATCCGTCGGATCATTTACCTGTTTTAATAGAAATAGATTAAATGAAAAACAGCATCAAAAAACTTCAAATCCTAGCTTTACTGCCATTAATTGCACTGCAGTTCAATTGCGGATCTTCAAAAAATGGCACAACTACTAATTCTGGAAAAGTAGCATCTTGGATTACTACTTCAGATGAAACTTCAAAACTCAAAAAACAGCCTGATTTAGTTTTTAGTTCAGAAACAAATTCAAATCAGACAATTGAGGTAAATCCTGCGGAGAAATTTCAAACTATAGAAGGTTTCGGATTTTCATTAACCGGCGGAAGTGCCCAGGCAATTATAAAACTAGATAAGCCAAAGAGAGAAGCTTTGCTTCAGGAATTATTTTCTAGAAAAAGTGATGCCATCGGTTTAAGTTATCTGCGAATTAGTATTGGAGCATCAGATTTGAATGAGAAAGTTTTTTCGTATGATGATGTGCCGGAAGGCGAGACAGATTTAAAATTGGAAAAATTTAATTTAGGACCAGATTTAGAAGATGTAATTCCGGTTTTAAAAGAAATTTTAGCCATAAATCCTAAAATTAAAATAATGGGTTCTCCGTGGTCGCCTCCAGTTTGGATGAAAGATAACGGAAGCTCAAAAGGAGGAAGTTTACAGCCAAAATATTATCAAGTGTATGCTGAATATTTTGTAAAATACATTCAGGCAATGAAATCACACGGAATTGTTATTGATGCCATTACACCTCAAAACGAGCCTCTGCATCCAGGAAACAATCCAAGTTTATTGATGCTGGCAGAACAGCAGGCAGATTTTATAGGCAATCATTTAGGTCCCGCTTTCGCGAAAGCCAAAATCAAAACTAAAATTATTGTTTACGATCACAATTGCAACAAACCCGAATATCCTCTAACCATTTTAAAAGATCCAAAAGCAAATCCGTTTGTTACAGGCTCTGCTTTTCACTTATATGAAGGAGATATTAGTGCTTTAACAACAGTTCATAATGCTTTTCCAGATAAAGATTTGTATTTTACCGAACAATATACAGGAACAGGAACTAATTTTGAAACTGACCTGAAATGGAGTGTGAAAAATGTTGTAATTGGTTCTATGCGTAACTGGAGTAAAAATGCACTTTCGTGGGGATTAGCAAATGATGAGTTTTACAAACCTTTCACCCCAGGAGGATGTTCTACTTGTAAAGGCGCATTGATGATTGATCAAAATCAAAATATCAAAAGAGAAGTGGGATATTATATAATAGGACATGCTTCGAAATTTGTACCAGAAGGTTCAGTAAGAATTGGAAGTAATATAGTAGGAAATTTACACAATGTTTCTTTCAAAACTCCGTTAGGACAAATCGTTCTGATTGTAGAAAATGACGGAGCTTCAGCAGAAACTTTTAATATTAAATACAACCAAAAACAAACCTCAACAACACTAAACGCTGGTGCTGTAGCTACTTACGTTTGGTAAACAACTTAAACTTATGAAGAAAGTAACCACAATTACGTTGTTGCTGTTTTCGCTTTTTGCGTCGGCACAACAGCAGACAATAGATCAGAAAGTCAACGATCTATTGAAGAAAATGACAATTGAAGAAAAAATTGGACAGTTAAATCAGTACACAGGAGATAATCAGGCAACTGGACCAATAACAATAAATCCAAACAAACAATCCGAAATCAAACAAGGGTTAATAGGCTCTATGTTAAATGTTGTTGGAACAAAATATACCAGACAATATCAGGAATTAGCCATGCAGTCAAGACTTAAAATTCCGTTGTTATTTGGTCAGGACGTTATTCACGGTTATAAAACTACATTCCCAATTCCGCTTGCAGAAGCAGCGAGCTGGGATTTAGAAGCAATCGAGTTAGCAGCAAGAGTTGCAGCTACAGAAGCAGCAGCGAGCGGTATTCACTGGACATTTGCACCAATGGTCGATATTGGCCGCGATCCGCGTTGGGGACGTGTTATGGAAGGAGCTGGAGAAGATACTTATCTAGGTTCTAAAATTGCTTATGCAAGAGTTAAAGGTTTTCAAGGAAATAAACTGGGAGATTTAAACTCAGTTATGGCTTGCGTAAAACACTTTGCAGCTTATGGCGCAGGTGTTGGCGGAAGAGATTATAACTCTGTAGACATGAGCGAAAGAATGTTGTTTGAAACTTATTTACCTCCTTTTAAAGCTGCGTTAGATGCAGGTGCAGCAACATTTATGAATTCATTCAATGATATTAATGGAATTCCGGCAACAGGAAATGCTCATTTACAAAGAGATATTTTAAAAGGAAAATGGAATTTCCAAGGTTTCGTGGTTTCAGACTGGGGATCAATTGGCGAAATGGTAGCGCATGGTTATTCTAAAGATCTGAAAGAAGCGGCTTATGCTGCCATTACTGCAGGAAGCGATATGGATATGGAAAGTAATGCGTATCGTCAGAATCTAGCGCAATTAATAAAAGAAGGCAGAGTTTCTATTGATTTAGTGGATGATGCCGTAAAACGTATTCTCCGCAAGAAATTTGAATTAGGATTATTTGATGATCCTTACAGATATTCGGATGAAAAGCGTGCTGAAAAAGCGCTGTCAGATCCAGCAAACAGAAAAGCAGCACTTGAAGTGGCACAGAAAAGTATTGTTTTATTAAAAAATGAAAATCAGACTTTACCAATTTCGAAAAATGTAAAAACTATTGCTTTCATTGGACCAATGGTAAAAGAATACAAAGAAAATATGGGATTCTGGTCTGTAGAACTTCCTGAGGTTGATTACAATAAATGGATTGTTTCACAATGGGATGGTCTTCAAAATAAAGTGGGTAAAAATACAAAGCTGCTTTACGCTAAAGGATGTGATGTTGATGGAACCAACAAAGATGGTTTTGCAGAAGCTGTTGCAACTGCAAAACAAGCTGACGTTGTTATTTTGAGTATTGGGGAAAGACGCGACATGAGCGGTGAAGCAAAAAGCAGAAGCGACCTTCATTTGCCAGGCGTTCAGGAAGATTTGGTAAAAGCAATTCAAGCAACAGGAAAACCAGTTGTCGTTTTAATTAATGCAGGAAGACCTCTTGTTTTCAATTGGACAGCAGACAATGTTCCTGCAATTGTTTATACTTGGTGGCTGGGTACAGAAGCTGGAAATGCAATTGCAAATGTTTTATTTGGAGACTACAATCCGTCAGGAAAACTGCCAATGACTTTCCCGAGAGAAGTAGGGCAGGTGCCAATTTATTACAATCATTTTAGTACGGGAAGACCAGCGAAAACAGAAAGCGAAACTAATTATGTTTCGGCTTATATCGACTTGAAAAACTCTCCTAAATACCCTTTTGGTTACGGATTAAGTTATACAAAATTTGATTATTCTGGTTTGAAATTATCGGTATCAAAAATAAAAAGTAACGAAACGATTAAAGTTTCTTTCCAATTATCAAATGTTGGAAAAGCAGCTGGAGAAGAAGTAGTTCAGTTGTATTTGAAAGATAAATTTGGATCTGTTGTGAGACCAGTTTTAGAGTTGAAGGACTTTAAAAAAGTGAAATTAAATGCAGGAGAATCTAAAACAATTGAATTTACAATTGATAAAGAAAAACTCTCTTTCTACAATGATAAATTAGAATGGACAGCTGAGCCAGGAGATTTTGAAGTAATGATTGGAGCTTCGTCTGCAGACATTAAATTAAGATCTGATTTTGAATTGCTGGCTAAGTAATAATTTACTTTTAATAAATAAAAATGGGGCCGTTAAGCCCCATTTTTTATACGAATTATTTAAGACGTTTTTTAAAGTTGAATTTTATAAGATTAAGTAAACCTTGCTCTATAATATCAATTCCTATTCCAAAATTGCTGTCGGCAATAGTATGATGGTCTGTTCTGAATTTTTCAAAATCAGCTGCAGGGATTTCTAGATTAACAAGAGGTTTAAAATCTACAAAAATAGAAGCACTGTTTTTAGTTACTTTTTTACGGCTTATATAATCAAAATAAGGATTACTTATTGAGCTTTCCTGGCGCGTAAATTTCTCTTCGGTATCTATTTTCTGATCTGTATGGAGATTGATTTCATATTTTTCGTTATCAAAATTATGCCAGAACGGAACATCGGTATGCATAAAATCGCGCGCATTATTCTTCACCACATTTCGATCAAAATA
>Ga0157370_10001579_pt1 | contig 28187 bp, 22 predicted proteins | sample C35metaG_FD_113463 | JGI IMG/M metagenome (GOLD analysis project Ga0157370, IMG submission 113463) | Corn rhizosphere microbial communities from Kellogg Biological Station, Michigan, USA - C3-5 metaG | ecosystem: Host-associated > Plants > Roots > Rhizosphere > Soil | place: USA: Michigan...
TGCTCGATTCTTTCTCGGAAACCGTCAATTTTATTGGTAGGGAAATGTTCTGTTTCTTCCAGATCCAAACGCATCTGAATTAATTTTTTTCTGGTAATGCTCCAGATATTCGGACCTCTTAAAACCTGTATTTTCTCGATTTTCATATTTAGTAGTAGATGTTAGATATTAGACTTCAGATATTAGATTTAAAATCAATGCATTAAAATACTTTTTCTGATATCTTTTGTATTTGAAAAGCCTTTTTTTAAAATCATTTATAAGTTCTATTTTATCAAAGATAATAGAAAAGCAATTAATTAAAGAAAAATCGGAAATAATTATTTTATTATTAAAGATTATCATTATCAATTATTCAAAATAATTAACAATACGTTAATTTAAAATCAGTATTTTCTCCAAACAACTATTTAATATTTAAAACTTTAAATATTACCCCCTAATTTTTACCTTGAAAATATGAGGCATATTCTATTATGATTTATTATTTTTGTTAACTATGAAATCAAAAGGAAAACTAGTCATCATTGGAGGCGCTGTAAACAAAGGGAGTTTTACAGAGACCAGTTTTGACCAAAATGTTGAAAAAAACCTCAACTTTTTTGAACGAGGAATCCTCAGAAAAATCATCAATGAATCTAAATCCAAAGAAGATTCTGTCATCGAAGTTATCACGACAGCATCTCAGATTCCTGACATCGTAGGCCCGGAATACAAAAAGGCTTTCGAATATCTTGGCATAAAGACTTGCAATATTCTGGACATTCAGAACCGCGAGCAGGCAAATAGTGACGCAATTGTTGCAAGAGCCAATGCAGCAGATGTGGTAATGTTCACAGGTGGTGATCAGCTTCGTTTAACGTCAATTCTTGGCGGAACGAGATTTCACGATGCAATTCTTACTAAATATCAAACCGAAGATTTTATCTACGCAGGAACTTCAGCAGGTGCTGCAGCGGCTTCTGAAAACATGATTTATCAGGGTTCAAGTTCTGAAGCTTTATTAAAAGGTGAAATTAAGACTACGCAAGGTTTAGGATTTATAGAAAATGTGATTATCGACACGCATTTCGTGCAGCGAGGAAGAATCGGGAGATTGTTTCAGGCAGTTGTGAACAATCCAAGAACATTGGGAATTGGTCTTGGAGAAGATACCGGATTATTTATTGAAAATGATACGATGACAGCCATCGGATCCGGACTGGTAATCATCGTTGATGGTCTCCAAATTAAAGATACAAACCTGACTAATGTTGATCTTGGACAACCAATTTCTATCAAAAATCTGGTTGTAGATGTGCTTTCTATGAATGATACTTTTGATCTGAAATCGAGAGAAATGACAATCGTCAATTCTCAGTACAATCCTATTCCACAAGTTATTCCGAATAGTTAATACTTATAAGTCAGATATTAGAAAAAACACTTCGACTCCGCGCAGTGTGAAAACTCTGATAGTAAATGTTTTATATCTTTCACATTGTCAGTCTGAGGTTCTCGAAGACCAATAAAAACTAAAATTCCATATTAAAAATGAAAATAATAATCCACGGTGGTTTTTTTTCCGAAAGCAGCCAAAGCAATGAAGTGAAAGTTGCCAAACAGAATTCGCTGAAAGCTATTGCCAAAAAGTCTTACGAATATCTTCAGAGCAATTCGGCTTTTGACACCGTTGCTTATGCGGTTTCGCTTTTGGAAGATGATGAGCTGTATAATGCAGGCATCGGTTCTCAAATCCAAAGCGACGGAATCATAAGAATGAGTGCTGCAATTATGAACGGCGAAACTCAGAAAATGAGCGGCGTCATCAACATTCAGGATGTGAAGAATCCGATTTTCGTAGCTAAGGAATTAATGAAAGAAGACGACCGCGTTCTTGGTGGAAATGGTGCTAAAAAATATGCAACCGAAAATGGTTTTGAAGATTTCTCAACAGAAATTCCTCAAAGAAGAAAAGAATACGAAGAAAAACTGAAAACCGGCGGAAAAGGAACTGTCGGCGCAGTAGCTTTAGATAAAGAGGGAAAACTTGCCGTTGCAACATCAACAGGTGGGAAAGGTTTTGAAATCCCCGGAAGAATCTCGGATTCTGCTACTGTTGCAGGAAATTATGCCAATCAATTCTGTGCTGTAAGCTGTACCGGCGTTGGTGAAGATATCGTGAGCAATGCAACTTCAGCAAAAATTGTAACCAGAGTTACAGACGGACTTACTATAGAGAATGCCTTTGACAGAACTTTTGAAGAACTGAAAGAAATTAATGGTTTTGCAGGTGCAATCGGTATTGATTGTGAAGGGAATATCTTCCACCAGGATTCTTATCCAACGATGGTTTTTGCGAGTTTTGATGGAGTGGATTTTGAAGTTTTTGGGTAAATAAATTTCAAATGACTGAATCAGAAATAATTGCTCTTATCCAAACTGAAATAGAAAAAAAAGATTGGGGTTTTACAGAACAATTTCTAGAAATTCATTCTCCGGTTGGTATTGATAATATTATCAAAATCGAAAATATAATCACGGCAAATAACGAAGCAACTGTATATCTGCCGATTGCAGGAGAAAGATTCTATTTGACGTTCTATATTGATTTAATCAAAAAAGAAATTTTTGGAATATCAACTGAGCCTTATATTTCAGTTTATTTTAGAGCAACATCGGAAAATTTAAGTAGTGATGAACTTAAAAAACACACAAAACTGGCAGTTACTGAAAGTTGGAACAAAGGAGCTATTAGAAAAACAGGAAAAGGAAATTACGGCTTCAGTTCTATAATTATCGACATTACTAAAACTCCAGATACATTTGAGACAAAGCTCAACGAATTGATTTCAGAATTAGAAAATGACAGAGATGGCATTAAAAAATTATCTGAACTTGCAGATGGATACATCCAGGTTTTTATGGAGTTTCATAACGGAAATGGCTTGATTGGAGGTCCAAATTTATCTAAAGAAATGATTCAAAAATTAAGCGAAATGAATTTATCGATAGATTTTGATTTAGCTGTTTCTGGAAAGCAATTTATTTCTTGATATTTAATTTTTCCCATTTAAATTTTTATTCATAAACTCCAAAGAAGTATTACGACATCATCTTGATTCATTACTTCAAGGCAGGGATTCATTACAAAGTTTCATTGATTCATTACGGTAATCCAATGATTCATTAAGTTGAGGCAGATGCATCGATTTTATTATAAATCAACACTTCAAAGACATTCATTTTTGAAGATTTTAGAAAGTTTATTGATTACAGACCAAAATAAAACCGCCTGGTTTTACAACAAGACGGTGTTATTTTATTTAATTATTCTTTATTAATTAATCAAGCCAGCCCATTTCCTTCATCCATTCGTCGTTGTAGATTTTTCCAACATAACGGCTTCCGTGATCGTGAAGAAGTACAACAATGATATCATCTTTTGTGAACTGATCTTTCATCTGAACCAAAGCAGACATTGCACTTCCTGCAGAATAACCGCAAAAAATCCCTTCTTCTTTTGCCAGTCTTCTTGCATAGATTGCGCCGTCTTTGTCCGTCACTTTTTCGAAATGATCGATGACGCTCATATCATAATTTTCAGGAAGAATATCTTCACCAATTCCTTCTGTAACGTATGTGTATGCATGATTCAAATGGATTTCTCCGGTTTCGTGGATTTCCTTTAAGATGGAGCCATAAGTATCAACACCTATTACTTTGATATTTGGATTCTTCTCTTTGAAGAATGTTCCACAACCCGTAACTGTTCCGCCCGTTCCTGCTCCAGCCACGAAATGTGTCAGTTTTCCTTCGGTTTGTTCCCAGATTTCCGGAGCCGTGCTTTCGTAGTGCGCCAATCTGTTTGATAAGTTATCATATTGATTGACATACCAGCCATTTTCCGTTTCAGCAGCCAGTCTTTTGGAAACTGAATAGTAAGAACGCGGATCTGTCGGTTTTACATCAGTTGGACAAACGATTACTTCGGCACCAACAGCACGAAGAATATCACATTTTTCCTTGGACTGTTTTGAGTTGGTTACGAAGATGCATTTATAACCTTTTTGGATTGCAACAAGTGCGAGACCCATTCCTGTGTTTCCGGAAGTTCCTTCGATGATGGTTCCGCCTGGTTTCAAACGGCCGTCTTTCTCTGCATCTTCTATCATCTTCAGAGCCATTCTGTCTTTTACGGAATTTCCCGGATTCGTGGTTTCTACTTTTGCTAAAACTAAAGCCGGAAAATCTTCCCCAAGAACTCGGTTTATTTTAACTAACGGTGTATTGCCAATCGTTTCTACGATGTTGTTGTAATATTTCATTTGTTTTATTTTTATTGATTATTCATCAATATTTTATTTTAATTCTTTTTTTAACCAGGTCTTATCCTCTCGCTCTTTCCAAAAGCACCATCATCAGAAAGCTCAAAACAACCAGAGATTCATCTTCATCATTAATGTCAATCAGTCTTTCCAGCTGGAATCTTCTTCCAATCAGAGAAGGCATTTTTTTAAGTCTGAAATATTCTTTTCCGGCTTTATCTTTAACAGTGTAAGATGGATTGAGAAAATATCCTGTAAACATTCCAATGATTGGGATTTCGCTTACCATTCCGTCGAACACTTTTATCCAGCCGTTATCTTCGTTAATCTGGTATTTTGTCTGATCATTTTCATCGATGATATCATACTGCGATTTCCAAATGGAACGCATTCCTCTTCTGGCTAGTCTTCCAAAATTTCTCCCATTTACCAAATCGGTTATAGAAAAAGAAGCATTGAAATCTATCCATTGGTTCGCTTTTATCCTGAAAAGTTCCTGAGATTTTGATTCATTATTATAAACAATGACATCGTCTTTCAGTTTGAATATCTTTTCGCGGACATAAGCCACATAATTTCCATTGTTGTCAGTAATATTAAAATCACTGGAAATAGTGCTTATTTTAAATTTAAAGTCAAGTGGATAATTGAGGTTTTTCAGTATCATTTATGTTTATTTTGAGGTCTTTAATTTACAATAATAAATTAACTGTATTTAATTGCTCTTACGGGTGAAATTTTACTTATCAAATAACTCGGTAGGATCATCGCTATCCCTGAAACAATAAAAATACCAACCGAAACTGCAATGATATAAACCGGATTCAGATCCACCGGAACTGTACTGATAAAGTAATTTTCAGGATCCAGTTTGATAAATCCCGTATATTTTTGAATCAATAATAATCCTATTCCCATCACATTTCCTGCCAGTAATCCGGGAATCATAATCAGTAATGTGTAGTTGATAAATATCGATCTGATCTGTCCATTGGAAGCTCCCATTGTTTTCAAAACACCGATTGAGTTGGTTCTTTCGATGATTAAAATCAATAAAACCATCACGATATTGATGACTACAACTAAAAGCATAATTGTAATAATGAGCGAAATATTCTGATTGAAAATATTGATCCAATCCAGAATCTGCGGATATTTTTCAGTCACTTTTTCAGCATAATTTTTATAGCCGATATATTTTTCAATCTCCGGAAAAACCTGATCGATTTTGTCTGTATCATCTAAGAAAATATCCAATCCTCCGACTTGTTTGTCATCCATATTCATCACTTTGCGGACGTGGTTGATATCGCCAATCATATAAAGATCATCTACTAATTTGATGTCGGTTTTATAAATTCCCTTGACAAGAAATTTTCTGTAAATCGGTTTCTGGTCTTCTTTTGAAAAAATGGTGACGATGCTGTCATTCGCTTTCAGAGAAAGGTCGTTCGCAATCTTTTCTGAGAGAATAATTTCATTATTATAACCATCTTCCTTATAGTCCGGAATAGATCCTGAAATCATAAACGGTTGGAATCTGGCTTTGTCAAAGTCTTTTCCGACACCTTTTAATATAATGCCTGCGAAGTTAGTTTCTGTTCTCAATATTCCACTTACTGATGCATAAGACTGCAAACCTGCAACACCGGGAATTTGTTTTACGGCATTAATGTCCAATCCTTTTGTTTCTAAAACCGAGGAATTGTAGGAAGAGTTGGAACGTGTGGATTTGACAGAAATGTCTCCGCTGAAATTTGAGATTCGGTCTTCTATAGCTTTTTTGGAACCAAGACCTGTAGAAATCGTAATCAGAGAAACAATAATGCCTAATGCTACGGAAAGCCTGCCGATGTAGACAATCACTTTCGAGAGATTATTTTTGTTATCTTTGGAAAACGCTATCTTTTTCGAGAAATATAACGGAAAATTCAAATCAATGATTTTAAGCCTCAAAAATAAAACTTTAGTTTTTATCCTGCTAATTTATTTTAGTTCAATCACTTTTATTAAATCTCAGAATTCTTCAAAAGACTGTTTTGCAACTGCTGCCGACAGGCCGGAACTTTATCTTCCACTTTTGAAAAATAAAAATGTAATAGTCGCGGCGAACCAAACCAGTCTCCTGGAAGATAAAAAACATTTGGTTGATTTCTTAGTTGAAAATAATATTAAAATCAAATCCATCTTCGCACCGGAACACGGTTTCCGGGGAAATGCTGATGCAGGCGAACACGTAAAAAGCGGGATTGACACAAAAACCGGACTACCAATAGTTTCACTTTATGGCGATAATAAAAAACCAAAATCAGAATATCTGAAAGGTGCTGATGTGATTTTGTTTGATATTCAGGATGTTGGCGTTAGATTTTACACTTATATTTCTACGCTTTCTTATATAATGGAAGCTGCGGCTGAAAATAATATAGAAGTTATCGTTCTTGACAGACCAAATCCTCAAGACGGTTACACAGACGGACCAATGATGCGTGACAAATGGAAAAGCTTTGTCGGATTACATAATGTTCCGGTTGTTTACGGACTTACGATTGGTGAATATGGAAAAATGGTAAACGGAGAAAAATGGCTGAAAAATGGAATTCAGGCAAAATATACTTTGATCCAAATGCTTAATTATCACAAGCAAAAAAGATATGGCGTTTCTGATAAACCATCGCCAAATCTGCCAAATGATAAATCGATCAATCTCTATCCAAGTCTTTGTTTCTTTGAAGGCACTCAGGTTTCTGTGGGTCGTGGAACAGATTTGCCTTTTCAGATCTATGGAAGTCCGTGGACAGAAAGCTTCGGTTACCAATTCACACCAAAACCAACTTCAGGAGCTAAAGATCCTTTCCTGAACGGTAAATTGTGTTATGGAGAAAATCTGAGTAATTATTCAAAAGATTTGCGAGGTTTGAACTTAGAATGGCTTCTGAAATCCTACAAAGATTATAAAAATGCAGAGCAGGATTTCTTCCTTAAAAATCTATTCTTTGATACGCTTGCCGGAAGTGATGAACTGAGAAAGCAAATCATTGCCCGAAAATCTGAAAAAGAAATCAAAGAAAGCTGGAAAAAAGATCTTGAAAACTTTGAAAAAATAAGACAGAAATATATAGTCTATCCAAACTAAAAAAACCTCGCAAATTGCGAGGTTTTTTTTTTATAAATTTTGGTGAAAATTATTTCAAACCAAAGTTTTTAGAAATACCAACGGTTACACCTTTACCAAATCCAAATCCAAAAGAATTGGTTTTAATATCAGAGTCTTTCAATTTATTAGTTTCATAACCTAAGCTACCAATATTGAAGTTCAATCCAAAAGAATTTTTGAAGTTAATGAATAAGTTTGGTGTAAATTTAACTCCAAAATTTGTTGTTTTACTCGTAGAAGACACATCTCCAGGCACATTAGAAGAATAAGTTAATTTTCCATTTCCTGCATAAACATCCAAATCTCCAAAAGCTGCAAAAGTTTCATTTAATGGTAGTGTATATCTACCAAACACACCATAAGTAAATGTATTTGTTTTTTTTGTGGCCTCATAAGAAGTAGCTGTTATTGGCATAGTAATTTTTTCAGTACCAACACCTAATCTAACACCAGCAGTCCAGTTGTCAGCAAATTGGTAACCAATCGTTGGATTGAATTCAAATGCATTTCCTTCTGATGTTGTAGTACTATTAGATTTGTTTTTTACACTTTCTAAAGAAATGTTACCACCAACTAAAATGGTATTTTTTTGAGCATTCATTGCTCCGAAAAGCGCAATCGCACTTACAACTAATAATTTTTTCATAGTTTGTTTAATTTAAGGGTGCAAATGTATTAATTTTTATTAAAACACCAAATAATTATTAAAAAAAATAATGAAAAATTATCTATATGGAAATCAATTTTCTTCAGCCAGCCATTCTCCGTAAGAATTTTCGGTCTCGTGAAGTTTTAGGTAAGCAAGCTGAACTTCGGAAGGAAGTTTCGATTTGATCTTCGAAGCAATATCGTAAAGCATATTTTCACACGTCGGCTGATAGTTGCAAAAGATCACTTTATGACCTTGATCCTGCAGACTTTGGCCAAGACTTTTATGAGGAGAAGCGCCATTTACCAAAACCGAATGATCCCAAAGATCGATGATTTCTTCTTTCACAATTTTTTTGATGTCACCAAAATCTATGACCATTCCATTCTTGTGATTATTCAAATCATTGATAGGATTACCCTTTACCGTGACAAATAATTTATAGGAATGACCATGCATATTCTTGCATTTGCCGTCATAATTATACAGTACGTGAGCCGTCTCGAAAGTAAAAATCTTGGTTATCCTTATCATTCTGCAAAGATAATCAAAAATCTGTTTTGTATTTTTAGTAAAAGATTTGTTGCCGTGTTTTGGAATGCTTATTTTTGTAAGTGAAAAACACAATCCTTATAATGAAAAAAACAATTCTATTCTTAAGTTTAATTTCTTCCGTTTATTTTTATTCACAAGACTTTTCCGGCATCAATAAAATCCTCGAAAAGATTGAGGAAAAAGGAAAAAAAATGAAAGATGCCACCAATTACGATCTAAAAGGTAAAAAATTCGTTTTGGTTGAAGATTTTGAAGATCACGCAGAACGCCACGTTTTAGAATTCAATGCCGATGGCACTTTGACACTGATTGAACTAATTGATGATAAATCCAGCGGACAGAGTTTTTCCAATATCTTTACCGGAGATTACATCCGCAAGAAAAACGCAGTTTCTGTAAGAGCCAATTTTCTGGAAGGTAAAAAAATTGCAATGCCTTTGGTTTATAACCTTTATATTATGAACGCAAGTGATATTTGGTATCTGAAGGATATCAACAATAGCAAACGCTGGATCGAGAATAATAATCTGATCAAAAAGAAGAAATAATTTCTATTTTTCTTTTATAAAATTAATACAAATTTCTACGGCTTCGTCTAATTTTTTTGGTAAAGAATCTGTTTCCCACGGCTCTTTTGCTCCGAAAGTATGACCTGCATTTTCTATGATTTTAAATTGAGAATCTTTTGTCCACTGATGGAGATTTCCTGAATGATCGACAGTTACAGATTCGTCATCGGAACCGTGAATAAATAAAGTAGGTATCGTCAAATTTTTACAGGCTTTTTCTACATCAAATCTTTCCTTATTATTTTCGTAATTTTGATAGAATTGAAAATAATGCGGCATTTTCTGTTTGGTTCTGGCATTTTCGATGAAATAAAAACCTTCTTTTTTCCAATTTTCGAATGCTTCATTTTTTGGAAATCTGTCAAGTGTGGAAATACTTGCAAGTGTTATTAATTTTGTAATATTTTTATTTTCAGAAGCTTTTATAATAGAAATTCCGCCGCCTCTGCTGTGACCTAATAAGGTTATATTTTGAGGATCAATTTCTTTTTGAACTTTAAAATGATCGATCACAACTTCCAGATCATTTAACTCTTTTGAATAGTTATTTTGTCCGAAAGCTTCCAGATCGGCAAAGTTATTTGGATCTTCAATTGTAGTTCCGTTATGTGACATATTGAATTTAACGAAATAGAATCCCGCTTCAGCAAACTTTTCTCCCATCAATTCCCAGGTTCCCCAATCTTTGTAACCCTTGTAACCGTGGACGAAAATTAAAAGCGGAAGTTTCTCTTCGGATTCCGGGAAAATTGCATCTGCTAAAAATTCTTTCTCACTTTTGAGATTAATATTATTTTGTTTGATTAAGTTCATTTGAATTTGTATTAAAAATAAAAAAGGAAGTTAATGAAAACTTCCTTTAAGTATTATATCGTCATAGAAAAAATCCGAGTTTCCGGTTTATTCCTCAACATTCTGAGATCGAAAACCATCGCTACATTTCTCGTAAAAGCACGTCCTTTTTCTGTAATTTTTATTTGATTTTCTGAAATCTCAACCAATCCGTCAGATTCCATTTCTCTTAATTTTTCTAAAGAATTTTCAATTTCAGGGAAAGAATTCTGAAGATCCCAACTCGTTTCCAGCTGGCACATGAGATTCAGAATATGTTTTCTGATTTTTAAATCTTCGTTATCCAAAATATGTCCACGGAAAACAGGAATTTGTCCTTCTTCCACCAGCTTTTGGTATTCTTCCACCGTCTTCACATTCTGAGCAAATGCATACCATGAATCTGAAATTGCGGACATTCCCAAACCAATCATCAACTGGGTTTTGCTGGATGTATAACCCATAAAATTACGATGAAGTTTTTTCTGAATCTGAGATTGATAAAGATCATCGTGCTCCAACGAGAAATGATCCATCCCGATTTCTATGTAGCCAAGATCTTCCAGAAGTTTTTTCCCGTCTTCGTAAAGTCTTCGTTTTTCGTCGCCACTTGGAAGGTCATTCTCGTCAAAACCACGCTGACCAACGCCTTTTACCCAAGGAACGTGTGCGTAGGAATAGAAAGCCAATCGGTCTGGTTTCAGTTCCATAGTTTTACGGATTGTGAATTCCATGGCTTCCCAAGTTTGATGTGGCAATCCGAAAATCAAATCGTGACTCACACCTTTGTAACCTATTTCTCTTGCCCAATCTGTCACGTTTTTCACATTTTCGAAAGGCTGAATTCTGTTGATTGCTTTCTGAACTTTCGGGTCATAATCCTGAACGCCAAAACTAACTCTTGTAAATCCAAGATCAAACAATATTTGCAAATGGGCTTTCGTCGTATTATTCGGATGACCTTCAAAACTGAATTCCTGATCTTCGGCAATTTCAACTGTGTCGAAAATACCTTGTAAAAGTTTTCTCAGATTTTCCGGAGAAAAGAAAGTTGGGGTTCCGCCGCCAAGGTGAAGTTCTTTGAGTTTTGGTTTTTGATCAAATAATTCCAGATACAATTTCCATTCTTTCAGAACGCTTTCCAAATAAGGAATTTCTACAGAATGTTGTTTCGTAATCCGCTTATGACAGGCACAAAACGTACATAATGCTTCACAAAATGGCAGGTGAATATAAATGGAAATTCCTTCTTCAGAATTGCTTTCTGAAAAAGATTTTATTACTGATTTTCTCCAAAGATCTGCGGTAAAATCTGCCTCATTCCAATATGGAACAGTTGGGTATGACGTATAACGCGGACCTGGAATATTGTATTTGTCAACTAAAGAATTCATTCCTGCAAAGTTACAAAAATTGAGTTTGGAATGAATTTGAATTAGGATGACTTTTGATTGTTAGTTTCTATATTAATCTTGCCATTTCTGTTGATGACAAAACCCATAGCCCCGATAGAAACGGCATCCTTTTTTGTTATTGCGATTCTGGAGAAGTTCTATTAATGGTTTCACTTCTTCGCAATGACAAAAAAGATATAGTGGATAGCGGGATCAAGCTTCTAAAAAACTTTGACAAGATGGGAAAAACTGAAAATAAAAAGCCTTTCAAAGTTCGAATTTTGAAAGGTTAAAATTTAAATCAATTTTTAATATTATTTCTTTACGATCTTGATAGACTGTCTTCCAAGATTGGAATGAACTGCTAAAATATACTCTCCTGCAGGATATTTGAAATCTAGAGAATATTTTTTCAAATCTTTTGCACTAATATCGTCTTTCAGAATATTTCCTAAGTATTTTCCTGTCAGATCATATAATCCAATGATAATATGGTCTGAATGTAAATAATTAATATTAAGGTTAAGCTTGTCTTTTATTGGATTTGGAACAACATCTATTTCCAGATTAACCACTTTTTCATTTTCAGTTTCATTGGTTGCCAAGCCTGTAGTTGTCATTTTATAAATGTGATTTCCAGAAGCAAATGCAACATTATCATTCACAAAAAAGATCCGGTTAAGTGATCCGCCAAGATTATTGTTGATCCAACTATTTCCGCCATCAAAAGTTTCCATAAAACCAGAATTGTGACCACCCATCCAGCCGTGCGTTTCTGATACAAAACCAACAGCCTGAACATAATGATCCGGGAAGTTTTTTGTCTGCCAAGTAGTTCCGCCGTCTAAGGTTTTAAGTAATTTACCTTGTGTTTCAGATTCTATTGAGCAAAACATTCTGTTCTGATCTCCAAGGATTTGCATTTTCCAGACATAATCGCCGGGTTCATTGGTTCTGTAGATTTGAGTCCAGGTATCGCCACCATTCGTGGTTTTTAAAATAACAGCACCATCATTATCCCCTCCGGAAACAAAACCAACATTCTCATCTATGAACAATATTTCTACAAGCGCAGTTGCATAAGCGGACATATCTATGTATTTCCAAGTATTCCCAGAATCTGTAGATTTGATGACATAAGCTGGAGAAAACCAAGCGCCACAACCATAAACCGTAGAAGCTCCAACGGTATCCAATCCACAAATCGCTTCTGGATAAGGCGTAATATTATTAACTCTTGTCCAGGTTGTACCTCCGTTTGTTGTTTTATAAAAATTATTATTGAGTGTTCCTACGAAGCCAATATTTTCATTCAGGAATTCTATATTTCTAAAATATTGTCCTGTGGTAGAACTTACGGTTTGCTCTGTCCAGCTTTGTCCGCCATTGATTGTTTTGAAAACGGTTCCGTTTCCGCCTCTTGCAGCCCAGCCAAGATTTTCATTCAGGAAAAACACGTCGTCATATCTTCCAGTTGTCGAAGGTGGCGACACCAATAATTTCCAGTTATAAGTTTGGGCAGAAGCCAAACCTGCAATAAGTAAAAAAGATAGTAATAGTTTTTTCACGGTTTTAATTTTGCTTAAAAATAAAAAAATCGGGAGAGATTTCCCGATTTAATTTTATTGATATTAATTGTTATCTTAATTCTGCATTTAGTTCTTTTGTAAAAGACTTGATAAGTGAATTCATTACTTCTGAAATGTCTTTGTCTTCCAAAGTTTTTTCTTCGTTCAGAAGTTCGAAACTCATAGCGTAAGATTTTTTTCCTTCCGGAAGATTCTTACCTTCGTAAACATCAAAAAGATTGATCTTTTTAAGGAAAGGCGATTTGTTTTTCTTTGCTAATTCATATAGTTCTGAGTAAGAAATTGTCTTATCAACCAACAATGCAAGGTCTCTTCTGATCTTGTTGAATTTTGGAATGTCAACGAATTTCAGATTCTCTTTGCTTCTGAAAGACTGGCAATTTTCCAGTTCTATCTCTGCGTAGAAAACTTCCTGACTGATGTCGAAATCCTTCAACAATTGTGGTGAAACTTTTCCTAATCTTGCCAAAGTTTTTCCTTCAGCCTTGATTTCCAAAGCATCGGAAAAACGTGGGTCTTCCAAAGCGGATTCGTGAAGATCAAGATTTAATTTTTCCAAAAGAATTTTCACGTAAGCTTTCAAATGGTAGAAGTCTGTTGCACTTTTTGGCTGAAGCCAGTTTTCTGCAACTTCTCTTCCAGTCGTCAAAATCGCTAATTGCTTTCTTTCTTCGTAATTCTCTTTTTTATGGTAAATTTTCCCTAATTCGAAAAACTTGATATCTGCAGATTTTCTATTGATATTGTAAATTGCATTTCCTAAAAGTCCTTCTAACAAAGACTTTCTCATAAACGCCAGATCGTTGCTTAATGGATTCAACAACTTCACCGCATCGGTTTCGTCTTTTACAGAAGTCAGAGAATTGTTCATCACTTCATTAAAACCATTTCCTTGCAAAGTTCTTGCCCACGCATTTTCCAGAGCGTCCTGATCTTCAAAATCAAGTTTTACAGGCGTGAAGGAGATTTTCTTCGGTGCTTCGATCTTGTTGTAACCGTAGATTCTTAGAACTTCCTCGATCACGTCGATTTCTCTTGTCACGTCAGCTCTGTAAACCGGAATTGATAATTCCAATCCGTTTTGGATCTCGTTAAGAATCGTGATTTCAAGAGATTTCAAAATTTCTTTGATCTTTTCTCTGTGAATCTTAGTTCCAAGAATCTGATCTAATTTAGAATATCTGAAAACCACATAATGATCTTTGATTTTTTCGGGATAACTTTCAAGAATTTCACCAACTAATTTTCCTCCAGCTAATTCCTGAATCAAATTGATTGCGTGCGTCAAAGCCGTTCTTGCATTATTTGGATCTACACCTCTTTCGAAACGGAAAGATGCGTCGGTATTCAATCCGTGGAATTTCGAAGCTTTTCTGATAGCAACCGGATTAAAATAAGCACTTTCAAGGAAAATTGTTTTTGTACTTGTTGAAACGCCACTTTCACTGCCACCAAAAACGCCGGCGATACAAAGTGGATTGTCTTTTCCGTCTTTTATGATGATTTCAGAACCATTTAAAGTTCTTTCAACACCATCTAAAGTTTTGAATTTTATTCCTTCATTTACGGTTCCAACTTTCACAGTTTTGTCTGCAATCTTATCTGCATCAAAAGCGTGAAGCGGCTGTCCAAGACCGTGAAGAATATAATTGGTAATATCTACAACGTTATTGATTGGCGAAAGACCGATGGCTTTCAATCTTGCTTTCAACCAATCCGGAGAAGCTTTTACTTCTACATTTTCTATTACTGCACCCAAATATCTTGGCGTGAGTTCAGAATTTTCTATTTGTAATTTGAAATCGTGAGAGCCTTCAACCGTTAAGACTTTGGATTCGATTTTTGTGAATTCTGATTTCAGGTTATTGGAAACCAAGAAAGCCTGCAAGTCTCTTGCAACACCGTAATGCGACATTGCATCGGTTCTGTTTGGCGTGAGTCCGATCTCGTAAACCTCATCGTTTATCAATTCAAAATAGTCAGCGAAATTCTTCCCAACTTCAAATTTTTCTGAATCCAAGACCATAATTCCGCCGTGATCGTCGCTTAAACCTAATTCGTCTTCTGCACAGATCATCCCTTCGGAAACTTCGCCACGGATCTTTGCTTTTTTGATATCGAAATAAGTTCCGTCTTTTGCATAGATTTTTGTTCCTACAATTGCTACGGGAACGGTTTGTCCAGCAGCAACATTTGGTGCGCCACAAACGATTTCCAAAACTTTTCCACCACCAACATCAACTGTTGTTTTGTTGAGTTTATCTGCATTAGGATGTTTTTCGCAAGTCAAAACTTTACCCACGATGATGCCTTCCAGACTGCCTTTTACGCTTTCGAATTTATCCACGCCTTCTACTTCCAGACCGATGTCTGTAAGATAAGCACTGATCTTCTCCGTAGAAAGTTCAGTTTTGATATAATCCTTAAGCCAATTATTTGAGATTTTCATTTTTTATATTTGATTTTTTTGAACACAAAGTGCACAAAGAAATTATTAATTAATACTATTTATAAGTTCACAAAGCCGTAAACTTAAATAAGATTTTTATACGTTGAAGTTGCAGCCCGACTTGAGTGGAAATCCTTTTTTTGCGGCTGGAAAAGCTTAGGCAAAAAAGATTGGGAACGGAAGGCGGTAATAGCTGCCCAAAATATTTATTAAACAAAATTTGAGATTTGAATCATCAAATCTCAAATCTTACTTATTTATAAAATTGATAAAAATCATTCATCAATTATCATTTATCACTTATAGTCCAATCACTGGCATTGACAGCATTAGGATACTTTCGTTTTCCTCCAGTCCGTCAACTGGTTCTACGATTCCCGGTCTGTTTGGTTGAGACATTTTCATCGTGACGTCGTCAGAAGCTAAAACGGATAACATCTCTGTCAGGAATTTTGAACTGAACCCGATGTTGATATCATCACCGTTGTAATCGCAAGGAATCTGCATATCCGCTTTGTTCGCATATTCTGTATCTTCTGCGTGAAGGTGAAGCACGTTTCCGGACAATTTGAATCTTACCTGATTGGTAGATTTGTTTGACATAATGGAAGCTCTTCTGATAGAACTCAAAAGCAAACCTCTGTTGATGGTCAAAACGTTTGGATTTTCTTTCGGAATCACAGCATTGTAATTTGGATATTTGCCATCGATCAAACGACATATCCAAGTGTTGTTTCCAAAAGTGAATTTCGCCATATTATCGCTGAATTCGATCAAGACATCTTCAGTTGAATTGTTCAGGATATTTTTGAAAATCGCCAAAGGTTTTTTCGGCATAATGAATTCCAAAGTCTCAGGATGCGTGACATCTGTTCTTTTGTAAACCACCAATCTGTGAGAATCTGTGGAAACAAAATTGGTCTCATCTTCTTTGAATTGAAATAAAACCCCTGTCATAACCGGACGAAGAGAATCATTACTCGTAGCAAACAACGTGTTCGCCAAAGCTTCTGCCAAAACGCCGCCAGAAATGGTCACTTTTTGAGACGCATCGAATTCCGGCAATTCCGGATAATCGTCTGCATTGTCAAGCGCAACTGCAAAATTATCTTTCTCATCCAAAATCTCCAGAACGCTTCCGTTTCCGTCTTCGGAATCTTTCACGGCCAAAGTCAAAGGTTGTTCGCCATAAGTTTTCAAGAAATCCTGAAAGATCTTTCCTGGAACTGCTAATTTTCCTTTGTCATCTGACTTCACTTCAAGAGAAGTTATCAAGGTTGTTTCACCGTCTGATGCGGTGACAGTCAATAGGTTCTGATCTAACTCGAAAAGAAAATTCTCCAAAATCGGTCTGGACTGTGAACCGGAAATTACGCCGCTAACTGTCTGTAAAGCTTTTTGCAAATCGCCACTGGCAACAATAAATCTCATAAACTGTATTTATTTCAATTCTACAAAGATAATGAATTTGATGTGATTTTAAAAGCTGTATTTATTTAGTTATTAACAATTTTGAGATTTATCTATCTTTGTTGATATTATTCCTATGAAAAAACCGCCATTTCATAAAAGCGTTCAATTCACAATCCGTGGGATTTTGTGGATTTTGCGACACGAACGTAACTTTCAGATTCATATTTTGGGATTAATTATTAATCTTTTTTTGATCATTTTTCTTGGACTTTCAAATTTTGAAAGTGCGCTTATCATTCTTTTCTGTGTTTTTGTTTTTGTTACAGAAACATTAAATACTTGTGTTGAAAAGATTTGCGATTATATTCAACCTGAATTTGATTTTGGAATTGGAATAATTAAGGATTTGGCTGGAGGAGCGGTAATGTTGGCAACCATTGCTTCTATTTGTGTCGGGATTTTGGTTTATTGGCCTTATTTAAGATTGTCTATTTATTAAAGTCTATATATTATTATTAAATAAGCCCAAAGGATTAAAATTTGAAAGATTTAATCATCGTTTTTTACATAAAATTTTTACATTTGTTTTCAATATAATTCTGGAATGAGCAAAAAAAACATAGCCGTCGTAATGGGCGGATATTCTGATGAATACAAAGTTTCTCTAAAAAGCGGACAATTGATTTTCGATTCTTTGGATCGTGAAATATATAATGTTCACAAAGTTGTCATTCTGAAAGACGAATGGTATTTTTTAGACGAAAACGACCATAAAAAACCGATCAACAAAGCTGATTTTTCTGCCGATCTTGAAAATGGAGAAAGCCAGAAATTCGATGCCTGTTTCAATATCATCCACGGAACACCCGGAGAAAATGGAATCCTGCAAGCTTACTGGGACGCAGTCGGACAAAAATATACAGGTTGTGATTTCTACCAAAGCGCACTGACCTTTAATAAAAAAGACACTTTAGCAGTTCTGTCAAAATACGGAATTCCGTCTGCGAAAAGCATTTATCTGAGAAAAGGAGAAGATATTTCTGATGACAAAATTGTTGAAGAACTCGGATTACCTCTTTTCGTAAAACCAAATCAAAGTGGTTCTTCTTTAGGCATTTCTAAAGTGAAAGAAAAAAGCGAACTTAAAAGTGCGCTTGAAGTTGCTTATAAAGAAGACGACGAAATCCTTATCGAAAGCGCCTTGAACGGAACTGAAGTTTCCGTCGGTGTTTTGGATTACAAAGGTGAAGTGATTGTTTTAGGAATTACCGAAATCATCCCGGACAAAGAATTCTTTGATTATGAAGCCAAATACGAAGGTGCTTCTCAGGAAATTACCCCGGCAAGAATTGATGAAGAAACTAGGAAAAAAGTGGAAGAAATTTCTATAAAAGCTTACAAATCGCTTGGAATGAGTGGATTCTCCAGGTCAGAATTCATTATCGTGGACGGAATACCTTACCTTTTGGAAATGAATACGAATCCTGGATTTTCTCCGGCAAGTATTCTTCCGCAACAGGCAAAGATCTACGGAATTTCCATTAAGGATCTTTGTGGAAGCGAAGTTGAAAAAGCTTTAAATAAATAATTATAAATGCTAAATTTTAGATTTTAAATTATAGCAAATCTAAAATTCTTAATCTAAAATTTAAAATTTCTATGAAAATTGCTGTTTTCCCCGGATCGTTCGACCCTATTACACTTGGACATTACGATATTGTTGAACGAGCTGTTCCATTATTTGACAAGATCATCATTGCGATTGGAAGAAATTCCCAGAAAAAATATATGTTCTCTCTGGAGCAACGTAAAGAATTCATCAGAAAAACATTTGAAAAATTCCCTAATGTAGAAGTAGATGATTTTGAAGGCCTTACAATCGATTACTGTAAGAGTAAAAATGTGAATTTCATTTTGAGAGGTTTGCGCAACCCTGCAGATTTTGAATTCGAAAAATCAATTGCGCAAACCAACAGAGCTTTGACAAGAGAAAATACGATTGAAACCATTTTCCTTCTTACCTCTTCCGGTAAATCCTATATCAGCAGCAGCATTGTGCGGGAAATTATTTCTTATGGCGGAAACTATGAGATTATGGTTCCTGATGCTGTGAGGGTTGAAAAATAAATTTGAAAACAAATCACTTGTTTGTAAAGTGATTTGTTTTTAAATTTTTATATGTAGGTTAAAAACCTTAAGTTTTTTTACTCCAGATTTTCCAGCTGCTTAAAAATAGGAATAAATGATCTTCCTTTCTCGGTAAGACAATATTCAATATGCAGCGGTTTCTTTTTAACTACAATTTTTTCTAAAAGTTCTGCTTCTGTCAGATCTTTCAGAGCAATTGCCAGCGATTGTTTATTCGCACCTTTTATTTCCCTCAACAAAACATTAAATCTTAAAGTAGATTTTGTTGCTAAAAGAAATACCTCAGGTTTAAATTTTCCCGAAAATAGCTTTATAAGCTTTTGCACAGGACAAATTCCCATGCTCTCATTTGTATTTTTTGTAGTCATATTTTTTTGACTTATTGTGATATTTGTTTTTAAAACGAATATTTGTGGATTATTTTATCAATCATTTCATCGTAAAAATAACTTTTATTTTTTAATTAAATTTTTTTTATAGAAAAATTTGCTTATAAAAATATAAAAAATCTATGTATTAAATTTTTTAATCAAAAAATCATCTATTTATGGAATGTTTATGAAAAAAATCTCTAATCATTCTATGGTTATTTCAAATAAATTTAAAAACAATCTAAAAACACAGTGTATGAAAAAAAAATCTTTATTTTCAATTTTGACTGCAATATGTTCTGTTGCATCACTTCATGCTTCTTCACGGGGCAACCCATTATTAATATCAGATGAGAGACCCTTGGTTTCTAACCGAAGTATTCTTTTTACAAGTTACACTTACGATCTGGATCCTCTTATCGTCATTTCACAGAATGTGAATGAAAAAGGGTTGGTTGTCATGAGTGGTCAATTCAATAAACCCTTTACTAATAGTAATATTCTTCTTTCTGTGAAATATCAGAATGCTCAGGGAGAATGGGTTACCGGATGGTGTAAGACTTTGTACTCGTACAATCAGTATAATGAAATCCTGAAAGCTACTTTTGAATTACCAGCTTCTGCGAATCCCACCTACAATTTAAAAATTGAGTTGAGTTCAGATTCCAGCACAAGCAACTTCAATAGTGTTGTTTGGGGGAAAGTTGTAAGCCATTACAAACAGTCAGATTATACTGCTGCAAATTGTGATCTGGATGAAAATGAATATACTATTTTACTCACACCAAGGAAAGAAAGTACACTGATTACTGATGCTAATGGAAAAGTAACAGGCGTGAAAGACAGAGTTACCTCAGCCAATTCCTGGAACAAGCTAGGAAATGTGATTATGAACAACAAAAAAAGCAATGTTGTTTTTTCTCCTAAAAATCCGGCAATTTTATTTGACAGCAATGGTATCAAGTCCATTAAAATGCTTAATACAGGTGCTGTAAGTGATACTTTAGGCTCTACTCCTGAGCTAATTTACGATGCAGTTGCAGGACATCCTATCCCCTACCTGTATACTTACAATGATCCTGTTTATATGGTTGCGGGTAAATTTTCCATTAGTGGACTGTTGCTGAAATTCAGCCAGTGGCCAGGAGATGCAAACGGACCAGGTTACCATGACTTCAGAAATCCAAGCCTATTAAAAAGCAGATATTTTAATTTATACAATGCGATGTATGAAAAGCTTTCAGATTTTATGCAGGATCAGGAGCCTATTGTGATCGTATCCAGCCAGGCAACAGGTTTACGAATTTATAAAAGCAATGGTACTTATATCAGTTTTAGTAATTTGACTGGTACTAGTAATTATGGAGCAGTATTTTTTGGATATGGTAATGATCAGGGTGGTGCAAGAAGAGGTCCGGGTTCTGAAAATCTGATCATATCAAATACGCCGGAAATGACACTTTACGGAATGGGCGCTTTGCGAAATGATGCCACAACAACTTCTCAATCCGTAAGATCATTATCTGACATAGAATCAGAAATTGCGAAATTCACCAATTATGTCGGGATTTTTGGAAATGTAAGACTGGATACCGGCAGTTGTTCCAATTCTTGCTATACTCTCAATTCTGGTGCACAGCCAAATCTTGTTACGGACTGGACGAAAGCTCCGAATAGTTATATTTTTACAGGAAAAGATAAAAATGGAAATGATGTAGAAGGTTTATATATCCCCGTAAAAAAGGCTTACGAAATGTGGAGCTCTAATTCACACATGGGAGGAAGTCCTATTCCTACAGGCACATTAACTGCAGATGTTTATTGGGAAGACAATCATGGATTGATTAAATCTGGAGTAAATTATAGTTTGGAAATTTTAGGCTCAGGAGAAAATGCAAAAATAAAAGTTCTTATTAATAAATCCAAGGAAGGGAATGCTGTAATTGCTTATAAGGTAAACGGAGAAGTATTCTGGTCTTGGCACGTTTGGGTTACAGATGATCCTTCAAATGGTTCAACATACAAAAGCTTTGATGGAATAAAGAGACAAAAAAGTGATGGTACTTTAGAACTAATTCCTGATTCAGACTGGGGATGGATGGACAGAAATCTTGGGGCAATCGGTAACTCTCTCACAGGAGACGATTGGATCAGAAATGGCGGACTTCTTTATCAATGGGGAAGAAAAGATCCTATTCCGCCTTTAATGACAAAAGGTAATGATTCTTATGAAGCGTCAGGTTCTGTAGGAAGAATCAGACATAAACAAGCTAAAAACTGGGCAAATGGTGCTAAAAAGATCGACGACTTGATCAAAACTGTCACATTATCTAATGCAACAGTTCCAAATAACATCCGTTTATCAGTAAAAAATCCTTTAAGTTTAATTTATGTAAACAAAGATGACAACTCTGGTCAGGCATATTATAACAATAACCTTAATTTACAGGTTAACTGGTTTGGTAATTCACCTACTTTCTCTACGGATAGATTATCCGAATTGAATTTATGGTCCGACAACTCAAGAGGGATAATTACAGATGGAGATTACAATACTGATAACAGCGCCAATCCTTACAGAGATAAATCTGCATTTGACCCATGTCCGAATGGCTGGAGAATACCTTCGGTTCTTGTTTCAAATCTTGGAAATGTAAGTTACATTGACGATTTAAGAGTAGATTTCAGCCCGTTTGGTATTAAAAATAACATTCACAAAAATGTTTTTGAGGCAAATAACTACCATATTATTAAACCAAATGATGATAGTACTCCGAATTACATGAAAGGTATCAAGATATATCGTAATATTGGAATGGATTTCAGTAATGTGGGAGGAAATAATATGGGATTATTTCCGGGAACTGGTATTCTTGCAAGAGGATATCATGAAGGTCAATATACAGATCAGCATGAAACCTATTTATGGACATCAACGATGGCTAAATGGTTTGACACTACGCCTGCAGTATCAGCAAGAAGTCTTCGTATGATTCCAGACGGAGATCAACCAGACATTCCAGACGCATCGCTTTCCACAGTGAAAGGAAGATATCAATATTATCCATTAGGAGGTGCGGCTACTTCCGGCACAAGTGGATGTAGATGTATAAAAGATCCTTTGTACAAAGTTAATCAATATGATTTTCCAACAGAATTTTTCACTGAAAATACTCAATATATTGAAGGCCTTAATAATCCGAATACCTACACAATAGTTAAGAATACTACAGAATCAATAATTCAAATTCCTATAAGTAAGGCGTTCTCAGCTCAAAGCCAATTACTTAACAATCCTGATATTTTGAATTCTTCAAATTATAATAATTTGAAAGTAAATGTGTTATGGTCTACCAATCCTGGCTTGATTAGTAATATTTCAGTTTCAAATCCTACACCCGGTTCGTTATCTGTAATTTCAAATACAAATATTACTGTTAAGATTGCTCCAAATAATGTTGGTAATGCTGTAGTTACATTACATAATGGGAGTATAACGAATCCAATTTACTGGTCTTGGCATATCTGGGTTACAAATTCAGCAATCGGTTCTACAACTTATATGACTGATCAGCCAATGTCAGAAGCTTCCAATTATATAAATTACGTAAATGGAAGCCAAGTTTTGACAACCGAGTTTATGGATAGAAACTTAGGTGCTACAGATTCGTTCCCCACAATTTCTGGAGATAATTTAAATCCTGAAACAACCCTTGCTAGTTTGTCTAGTCAAATCATCAATTCAGGAGGCCTTCATTATCAATGGGGAAGAAAAGATCCTATTCCTACATATAGACCGGCATATGTTAATGATTACAAGGATACTAACGGAGTATGGCATTATTATAAGACAAATGCTGTGAAATATTATCTAGGAACAGTAAATGTTTCAGGAAGCGTAACCTACACTCAATTAACAGAAGCCAACTATAATTCAGGATATATAAGACCATATAATACTTACAGCAACACTTCAAATGCAAATGTACTTTCCACAGATAAACCTTCAGAAAAAGTTGCAAAAGTATTATCTTATTCAGTCAAGAATCCTCTTGTATTTATGGTTCCAAGCTCATTTGCACCAGTTTATGCAGGTGATTCTAATTACAACAATGGATCAGACTGGTTGGCAGCTGAACCCAACTTGGCCGCAGACAGATGGGGAAGAGGAAGCAAAAAATCACCATTTGATCCATGTCCTGAGGGATGGAGGATTCCAGATTTCACAGGTTCAGAGCCAGCAGCAGGTTATGGAGTATCACCTTGGTATAAAAAAGGATTGGCAACCGGATTGGCAGGTCGTACAATAAATGATTATCTGGGAATTAGAGTAAGGGTTGCAAAAAGTGTAAATACCGGGCTTACATTTGATAATGCTGCTTACTCAATTTCAAATTACCCTATTTTTACTGGAATCAGAGGTAACAGAAGCGTAACAGCAAATACTACTCCGGACTTTACAGTGAGTGATGGAGTTTATGCAGGCATCTGGAGTGCAAGTTTAGCGTCTAATTACAGAGGAAGACCCATTAATTTGCTGTTCCAAAATAACAACTCCGATCAGGCAAAAATATATTCGTTTGCTTACCATGACAACAATGATCCTTACTTTGGAGAAAACTGCAGATGTGTAAAAGTAAAATATGATAATGTAATAGAACAGGGACCAATTCCAAGATTGCAAGTCACCACAAATACTATAGGCCCAGGAACTACTTTAACAGCACAAGACTTAAATAATATGGTAAAGAATAAGCTGATTGTTTTTCCTAATCCTGTAAAAGATCTATTAAATCTGGATGCAAAAGATGATAAAGATTATTATTATCAGATTTATAATATGGCAGGACAACTTATTAAAAAAGGAAAATTTAATAATAAACAAACTAACATTTCAGAATTGCCAACAGGAAATTATTTAATCAGAATTAATAATTCTGAGAGTATAGTTAAGATTATAAAACAATAAAAAATATTTAGTAATTTTAATATAATTAAGAGTAGGTTTTGGCCTACTCTTTTTATTTTCTCTAAAAACAAACATAAACTGAAGCTATTTGTATTTGAAATAATGTAGGGAAAATGAAGTAGAAAAATATACTGAATATATTGACACGAAAAAAACCGCCTGTAATTAGGCGGTTTTAAGTGGTTTCTCCAGGGATCGAACCAGGGACACATGGATTTTCAATCCATTGCTCTACCAACTGAGCTAAGAAACCATTGTTTTTTTGAGTGTTAAAAACTCTTTAATTAGTTTCAAAATGTTAATCGTAAAATCAACATTTTTAGAAAAAACAGCCGAAATAGGAGTTTTCTGTAATGTGGTTTCTCCAGGGATCGAACCAGGGACACATGGATTTTCAATCCATTGCTCTACCAACTGAGCTAAGAAACCATCACTCGCATTGTTATTTTGAGTGGTGCAAAAATATATTCTTTATCCTTACAATGCAAATTATATTGAAAATTAGTCAATATTTGTTTGAAAATTACTGATTTTCAGAGGATTTTTTTTCAGTTTGTGCTTTAAAAAAATCGCTTAACTCTTCCAAAACCGGTTTTATAGTGTCTTCAGGAAGATCGCTAATGCGAATGTACATCAATCCATCAATCGCATCATTGAAATTTGGATCTACATTGAAGGCAATCATTTTTGCATTCTGCTTGATATATTTCTTAATCAAAACAGGCAATCTGAGTTCCGGCTCAAGATCATCAATGATTTTGTCCAGCTTATTAAGATCAGCATCCATATCCTCAAAAAACAAAGCCTTATCACGCTCTTTCATCACGACTTTGAATTCATTTTTTGGATGAATATATTGTGCAACGGCAGAATCGTAATAATGGGAACGCATAAATTCTATCATCAATGATTTAGAGAATTCTGAAAATTTATTGCTGATACTCACGCCACCCATCAGAAATTTGTGTTCTGGATTTCTCAGGCAAACGTGTACAATTCCTCGCCAAAGCAAAAATAAAGGAAAAGGCTTTTGTTGATATTCCACAGAAACGTAAGCGCGTCCCATTTCGATTACTTTGCGGAAAAATGGCTGTAACTCAGGATCATACTCAAAAAGTGAACTGGTGTAGAATCCATCGATCCCAAATTTCTTCATCACTTCTGAACCCAAAGCCATTCTGTAGGCACCAACCAGTTTTTTTGCGGCATTATCCCACATAAAAAGATGGTGGTAATGGTTGTCGTATTCATCCAAATCAAATGGAAGATTGGTTCCTTCCCCGATTGCACGGAAAGTGAGTTCTCTCTGTCTGCCGATTTCCCTCATTATAGAAGGGATTTCTTCTGACTTTGTAAAAAAAACATCGTAATCGCCGTGAGAAAAAAGCTTCTTATTTTCAGTAGTTTTAAGGTTTTCTATTTCTCTTTCCAGATCTTCTGTTGGCGTTTCATCAATGATATTCTGAACGATATTATTCTGTTTCAGCAACGGAAGTTTGAGGGCCATATTCGGCAATTTCAGTTTCTCGGTAATGCTTTTTCGTTTTTCATAATAAGACTTGAGCATATAGACCTTTTTATAAAGATAATCGCCCAATTCTTCGATGCTTTCTTCCTCCTGAAGCTGCTTTACGGAGATTGCTTTCCCAATTCTTATTCTAATTGGCTTGTCTCTTTTACGCATCATTTCTGTTGGCAGCATCAATGTTTGTAAGTCCGGATGCAGCTTGGCAACATTATAAAAAATCTTGCTGTTGGTTGCGTGGAAATACATTGGAACTACGGGAACTTTTGCTTTCTTAATGATCTTCAGAGCGGTTTTGCCCCAAGGTCTGTCAAGAATTTCGCCATATTCATTATTTTTATTGGAAACTTCGCCAGCCGGAAAAATCCCTAAACATCCACCTTCCGACAAATGTCTGAAAGTTTCTCTCATTCCCGATGAACTGCTGTAAGCTTCTTTTCTCTCTTCGAAAGGATTTACGGAGATTACAAAAGGATCCATTGGTTTTATTTTCGAAAGGAGAAAATTTCCCATCACCTTGAAATCCGGACGGACACGCAAAATAATTTTACACATCAATATGCCATCCAATGCACCAAGCGGATGATTTGAAACTACAATAAACGGACCTGTTTTAGGAACTTTGGCAAGATCTTCTTCAAAAACAATATAGCTTAGTTCTTGTTCTCTCACAAATTCATCAAAGAATTCTACCCCTTTTGTATGAATCAGCTTGTCATAAAGGGCATTGACTTCATTTATCTTTGTCAGATTCATAATAGCCGACGCAACAGGTCTCTTGAGAAAACCAATTTTATCTAGTCCTGCTGCTTTTATCAAGTCTTCTTTGGAAATTAAGCTCATAGTGTTTTTACATGGTTACCATTTGGAAGGTTTTTTTGGAAATCTGTTCCAGAAGTACTTTTTTGTCTTTGTAGAATTTATCCAGCTTGTCCAGTTCCGCATTTCTAACTGTGAACAACGATACATTTTTCGTCATTTGCGTGATGAAACTCTGCTGAAGTTCTTCATTAAATTCATTCGCTGTTCCGAATTTATCTTCCAAACATAAAGCTAATGAAATTGCTGAATTCTGCATCAAAGAAACTTTAATTTTATATTTTGCCAATAATGTAAAGATCAAACTCATATGATCCTCGGCTATAAAAGAGAAATCGCGGGTTTCAACATTCAGTAAAGTCTGATTTTCTTTTAAAATATAACTTTCTATAGATTCATTTTCTGTTGAATTTCCAACCTTGGTTCCCGGTTCTTTTGGCTCAATGAAGGATTTTACAAAAAACGGAATATTTTTCTGTTTAAGTGGCTGTAGTGTCTTTGGGTGGATTACTGAAGCTCCATAATAAGCCATTTCAATTGCTTCTTCGTAAGAAATGAAAGACAAAAGTTCCACGTTATCAAATTTTCTGGGATCACCTGTCATTACGCCTGGAACATCTTTCCAGATTGTCATTTCGTCTGCATTTAGGCAATAAGCGAAAATAGCTGCAGTGTAATCTGAACCTTCACGACCTAAAGTCACTGTGAAATTATTACTTTCGGACCCGATAAACCCTTGAGTGACATAACAATTGATCTTATCAAGCTTAGAAATATTCTGCTCAGTTTCCTGCCAGTTGACGATTCCTTCTCTGTAATTGCTGTCTGTTTTAATATAATCTCTAGCATCCAGCCAATGATTAAAAAATTGAATATCATTAAGGTATTCACTAAGAATTTTAGAAGAAATCATTTCTCCGCAGCTTACAACCTGATCGTAAACGAAGTTGTAATTCGGTGATTTGTTTCTTCTTAAAAAAGAATCGATGTCATCAAAAAATAATGAGATCTCTCCAAAAACCGGATGGTTTTCTGAAAATAAACCTTTGGCAATATCGATGTGATTTTTCTTTATCAACTCAATTTCCTGCTGATAATCCTGTTTCTTGAAATAATATTCTACCACCTTTTCCAAAGCATTAGTCGTTTTTCCCATTGCAGAAACCACCAGCAGACATTTTTCAAAACCTTGAGTTTCCAGAACCAGGGCCACATTTTTCACACCTTCGGCATCTTTTACAGATGCACCACCAAATTTGTAAACTTTCATTTAGATTTTAGCTTTTTTAGAACAAGCTTTTTTTATATTAATATTGGATAGAATTTTTTCAAGATCCAAAAATATTAATAATGAACGAAATATGAAAATTGACTTCGACTTTTTTAATGCCTCAGAACGAAACATTAAACCATATTAATAGGAATATGATAAGTATCATCAA
>Ga0157370_10001580_pt1 | contig 28179 bp, 25 predicted proteins | sample C35metaG_FD_113463 | JGI IMG/M metagenome (GOLD analysis project Ga0157370, IMG submission 113463) | Corn rhizosphere microbial communities from Kellogg Biological Station, Michigan, USA - C3-5 metaG | ecosystem: Host-associated > Plants > Roots > Rhizosphere > Soil | place: USA: Michigan...
CGGAAAGCGCAATGTCATCCTCGCTCACCTCCAGCGTACAGCAGCAGTCGCGGTGATATTTATTCGACTCATCGCGCAGCCATCTTAGCGCCGGGATAAGGCCCATGTTGAGTACCGCCGGACGCAGAATGGTCGACAGGTCGCGCACAACGCGAATGGTACCGTCGACAATATCCTTTAGCGCCTGCATCTGCTCGCTGCACTCACGCCCTTCGGCATGCATCAGCGAGATTACCACCCGCAGCGTACTCAGCCGCTGGCCCAGCTCGTCATGAATTTCGCGGGCGATGTGCTTGCGCTCGTTCTCCACGCTGACCTGAATTTGCTGGGTCATCTGGCGCAACTGCTCGTGGGTGCGTTTCAGCAGTTGGTCATCTTTGAACTGGCGAGTAATGTCCTGGCCGGTGATCAGCACTGATTTCAGCACGTGGCGATCGCTAAATTCCGGGATGAAGCGCAGCTGAAGAATCGACTCCTCTTCGCCATCGAGCTTGCGTAACACGTTCTCGAACAGCTTGCCGGTCTGCACTACGGAGCGCACCGACAGGGCGATTTGTTGGAACAACAGGCTGTTTTCCAACACGTTTTGTAATGTCTGCCCCACCAGCGGGCCGTCGACATAGTCCAGCCAGCGCTGGGCCGCCTCATTGGCGTACAGACAGCGCAGATGAGTATCCACGCGCAGCATAACGTCGGGCACGTTTTTCAACATGCCGCGCAGGCTGTTTTCGCGTTCGTAGTAAAAGCGGTGTAAATCGTTGCGGTGGCGCGTGTCGCAAATCACTACGGTCGCGTGCTGGCGCTGTTGGTAGATAAATCGGCTGGTGCAGACTTCAGCGGGAATAATGCCCTGCGTCTGGGTGGCATAAAAAACGTTAAATTTGTCGCCGTAGCTGGTGGTTTCCACTTGCCACAGCAGGGCCAAAATATTCTGTTCCTGATGCCCATGCAGAAAAGAGAGTATGTCTTTGCCATACAGCGTCTGGGCGGTTTCGCCCATTAGCTTCATCGCATGTCGGTTGGCGTAGGCGATCCGATTGTTGTCATCAATGATGTAAACCGATTCGCGCAAATTCTCGAAAGCCGCGTCGGTCAGATTGGTAGCGGCAGATAACTCTTCATGCTGCGGTTGGTTTTCTAGCATTGCCGGTTGATCCTTTGGCGCATTAACATCACCCTGCGTTCACAGAACAGGGCAACGTTATTGGCGACCAATTTTCATATTTTTCATGTGAAATTAGAAAGCGATATCCGGATCAAGCTCGTTTCGCAGTGACTGACGCAGGCGCGACAGCCGGGAACGGACGGTGCCAATCGGGATTGCCATTTCGAGCGCTACTTCCTGATAGCTAATATCACCGTCGACGATCAGCTGTAACATTTGCTGGGATTCTTCGGGTAGGTGCGCCACAACGCTGAGCACTTTGGTTAAGGTGCGGTGCCCGGCAGTGAGGTCATCTGGCTTGTCGTGGCAAGGCAGTTGGCTCAGCAGTTCATCGCTTAACTCATCGTGCAGGAAACTGGTGGCCCGCGATTTATAATAATTGCGCACCAGATTCAGCGCAATGCCGAAAACCCACGTCTCAGGGCGAGAAGCGCCCGAATACTTATGCTTGTTTTTCAACACTTCCAGCCACGTAGACTGAACTAAGTCCTCCACGTCAGCGTAGTTTGCCACGCGTTTACGGATGAAGTTAATCAGGCGCTTTTCCTGCTGGCTCATCACGCTCTCCCAACGAACTACCGGCACCGGCTGCGGGAAAGGCTGATCCACGTAGTGCATTTCATAATCTAATAATGCTGACATTTGAGAACTCCTTATAAGGGATGGAGTTACTCCTATAGCAAGCGCCGTGCCAGCATAAAAAACCACTTTAACCCATTGATTTATATAAATCACAAAGACGTATTAGGACCATTCTGAGTCTGAAGCGACACAGCTTTTTTAGCCACTTGTGCAACTTTTGACACAAATCCATCCCGGCTTTAAAAATTTCAATTCCTACGGAACCGCGCCGCATTACGCACCACACAACTGCATTGACCTGTAGAGGTGTTTATGCGAATTCATCCCCCCCTTCCGAAAGTACATCACCAGATTCAGCCGACGGCCGATGAGCTGAATGACATTGATGGCGGCGATAGCGACGACAGCGGTAAGAGCGTCACCACTCTGCGCAAGGTGAAATCACCGGCGGTGGAATTTGCCGAAGCCATGGAGAAAGGCGGGACCCAGCTGGCGGAGTCGATCGAAAGCCGTTCGAAGATTGACGAACAGCGCGCGGCGAATAACCGCCCGACGGGACGGCTGCGGGTGGCTATCGACAAAATCGAGCGCCTGACCGAGCTGTATCAGCTGCTGGACAACCAACCCTCTGCGACCCAAAGCAGGCAGCAAGGAGCGATTGACGCCCTGACCTCACGCAGCGGCGGCGCCACGCCGGAAGAGTATGTGTCTGCCGCCGACGGCGACCCGGCGGTGGCGGATACGCTGCTGCGCATGTCATTGGAGAAGGCGCAGAAGAGTCAGGACAGCGCGGCGATTGAAAGTATTCAGCAGGCGCTGGCCAGCCTTGGCAGCAAGTTCGGCGAACAGATTGCCGCTGGCGTAAACACCGCCGCCGCTATTTCTCTATTTACTACCCAGCCTGAGCAGAAACAGGCGATGCGCCAAATCTATTACAACTCGGTGATTGGTCAGCAATCCTCGGGGTCGATTTTCGACGCCCTGCTCGATAAGTTCGGCAAAGAGGGGTTCATGCCCGCCCTGCGCACCTTGCAACGCGCGCTAGCTGACGACATTGCCGCGCTGGCTCCGTCGATGACGCCGGTGGCGCTGCGCAAAGTGCTGAGCGGCCTGAATGACACGCGCTCCATTACCCACACCATGGCAGCGGTCGATACCCTGTTGCAGCGCATGAACAGCAAATATCCGCACATCTCTCTCGACGGCTCGCAGCTGACCCGCCGCCTGCTCAACCTGACCCAGAACGGCTTCTACGCCCGCGACCTGACCAATCTTGGGCAGGAAGTGGCTGGCCCGCAGCCGCAGCATCAGTCGGTGTTTTTCAACCAGCTTTTGCCGCTGTTGCAACAACTGCCGGCCACCCTGTGGCGCGACGATAAGAACCGTGGCAGCGCGCTAACCATGCTGCGCTCGCTGATTGGTGAGTACGTCACTTGGGAACAGAAAATGGCCCGACAAACTAAAACATCCACCGGCGGCTAATGCCCGTTCGTTACCCATTTTGAGCATGGAGATGGCCTGAGGCTGTAGATGAATACCCTATTTAACCTGTTAAATAAAATTGCCATCAGCGCGATGCAGCGCTCAGAAATTGTCGGGGCGGCTATCGCACTGGCGATCGTGTTCATGCTGATTATTCCGCTGCCGCTGCCCCTGATTGACGTGCTGATTGCCGTCAACATTAGCCTGTCTTCGCTGCTTATCGTGCTGGCGATGTACCTGCCAAAACCGCTAGCCTTCTCGACCTTCCCGGCGGTGCTGCTGCTGACCACTATGTTTCGCATGGCGTTGTCGATTTCCACCACTCGCCAAATCTTGCTGCAACAGAACGCCGGGCACATTGTGCAGGCGTTCGGCGACTTCGTGGTGGGCGGCAACCTGGCCGTGGGTCTGGTGGTGTTCTTGATTCTGACCGTGGTCAACTTTCTGGTTATCACCAAGGGGTCTGAGCGCGTGGCGGAAGTGGCGGCGCGTTTCACCCTCGACGCCATGCCGGGCAAGCAGATGTCCATCGACAGCGACCTGCGCGCCGGCATGATCAACGTGCAGCAGGCGAAAAAGCGCCGTGAAGATTTAGCCAAGGAGAGCCAGCTGTTCGGTGCCATGGACGGCGCGATGAAGTTCGTTAAAGGCGACGCCATCTCCGGCTTGGTCATCCTGTTCATCAATATGATCGGCGGCTTCTGTATCGGCGTTTTACAGCTGGATATGGCGGCGGGCGACGCGATGCACACCTACTCGATCCTGACCATCGGTGACGGCCTGATTGCCCAGATCCCCGCCCTGCTGATCTCGCTGACCGCCGGGATGATCATCACCCGCGTGTCGGGTAACGATGAGATTCAGGACAACAACATTGGTCGCGAGATCACCGAGCAGCTCACCAGTCAGCCGAAAGCCTGGATCATCTCCTCGTTCGGCATGCTGTGCTTCGCCCTGCTGCCGGGAATGCCGACGGTTATCTTTATTATTCTGGCCGCCATCACCTGTACCACCGGCTCCTTCCAGCTGTGGAGCGCGCGCAAGAAGGCCTCGCAGGTGGTGCATGAAGGGGGCGACGCCGTCGCACCTGACATGAACGGCAGCGAAGATCTGCGCTCCTTCAATCCGTCTCGCTTCTTCCTGCTCAGCTTCCCGGCAGCGCTCAATGGCGACCCGATGGTGGAGCAAATCACGGAAGAGATCCGCCGCATGCGTAACCGCATTGTCTATCGCTACGGATTTACTCTGCCGCCGTTCAATGTGGAATTCACCACCGCCATGCCTGACGACGAGTTTCGTTTCAGCGTGTATGAAATCCCACAGGTGATCGCCAGCCTTAGCCGCGATCGCTACGCCGTGGATTCGCGCTGGCTGACCGAAGAGCAGCGCAATGAGAACAACGGCCGCATGCCGGGCAACGAGCGCCGCAACGAAGGCCAATTCCTGTGGCTCAGTGACAACGACAGTCTGCTGCAACAGAAAGAGATCCCGGTGTGGAGCGCCTCCCAGCTGCTGCTCACCCGCATGGAGCAGGCGCTGTTCGCCAACAGCCCGCGCTTCCTCGGCTTGCAGGAAACCCGCGCCATTCTGGGTTGGCTGGAGAGCGAGCAGTCTGAGCTGGCGCAGGAGTTCCAGCGCATCTTCCCTCTGCCGCGCCTGACCGCCGTGTTGCAGCGTCTGGTGGCGGAACGCATCCCACTGCGCGCGGTGCGCAGCATTACCGAATCGCTGATTGAGCACGGCCAGCACGAGCGCGACGTCAACCTGCTGGTCGATCAGGTGCGCATCGACATGAAAGAGCACATTTGCCACCAGTATGCCGGTGACGACGGCATGCCGGTCTGGCTGTTGACGCCGGAAACCGAAGAAGTTCTGCGCGACAGCCTGCGTCAGACCCAGAGCGATACCTTCTTCGCACTGGATCAACAGCAGCACTCCCAATTACTAGAACGCCTAAGAGAGATCTTCTCACCCTTTGATTCGTTATCCGGCGTGCTGTTAACGGCGCAAGACTTACGCAGCCCGCTACGCATGTTGATTCAGGATGAATTCAACCATGTACCTGTCCTGTCGTTTGCCGAGCTGCAGTTCAATCTGCCGGTGAACGTGCTGGGTCGTATTGAGCTGAATACTTCACTCGAATCCTTCAACGCATAAGGACGTCATCATGTATGAGCTCAGAGTCTTAAATGGTCTTCATGAAGGTGCCGCACTCCCCCTCAGCGGCAACCTGTGGTGGATAGGCAACGCGGTCGAGAGCGACCTGCAACTTTGTGACAATGGCATCAAGGCGCGCCACTGTCAGCTCATGCGTCAAGACGCCCCCTCGGGTCAGCCCGCTCAGTGGCAGATTCAGGCCGAAGACGGCGTGGTGTGCAATCGCGAAGGCGAGCGCCAAACCATGCCGTTCACTATCGTGCCGGGAGAGATTTTCACTCTCAGCGGCGTGTGGATCTGTCTGGAAGCCGCCGAAGCCGCGTGGGCCAGCGGCCCGGCCATCACCCAGCCTGCGGCGCAGTCCGTGGCCCAGCCCGAGCTGGCATTTCAGGCTGCCAGCAACGATGGCCGCATTGCGCCAACTCCGACGAAAAAATCGCTGATCAAACGCCTGCTGCCACCGTGGGCGCAGATCACCGCCGTGTCGCTGATGCTGCTGTTTGCCATCACTGTGACCAGCTGGATTTTACAGCCGGGCATGGCGGAACAAAGCACCGACACCACCGCGCAAATCAGCAAGCCGCGCCTCGACGATCAGGCCGCCATGCGCGCCGTGGTGGATCACATGCTGCGTGAGCGCCAGCTGAACAATCAGGTGAAAATCGATACTTCGCAAAAAGGCATTATCCTGCGCGGCTCGCTGGCTAAAGAACAGTTACCCATTGTCCAAAGAATGGTCGACAACGTGGAGAACAACTATCAGCTGGGCGTGCCGTTGATTAACGACACCGAGGCGCGCGCCACCACCCTGCCGTTCCGCATCACGCAAATCACCGACGGCAGCAAGGCCAATATCGTCACTGACGACGGCCAGCGCCTGTTTATCGGCGACGAGCACGACGGCTTCCGCTTAGTGCGCATCAGTGCCAACGAAGTGCAGTTCAGCGGGCAGGATAACAGCGACATCACGGTGAACTGGTAATGAACGCCGCAGACGCACTGGACAGCTGGTATCAGCAACGCTCGCAGGCGCTGGGTGCCGTTTCGGCGGTCACTGCCAGTGGCAAAATTACCGGCATCAACGGCATTCTGCTGGAGAGCAGTTTGCCGCAGGCGCGCATTGGCGACCTCTGCCGCGTCAGCCGCAGTGGCGACGAAGAGATGATGGCGGAAGTGGTGGGCTTCAACCCGCACCACACCCTGCTTTCGGCGCTCGGTCCGCTGGACGGCGTGGCGCAAGGGGCCAGGGTGGTGCCGCTGTTCCAGCCGCACAGCATCGCGGTGTCCGAAGCGCTGCTCGGCAGCGTGCTCGACGGATTTGGCCGCGCCATTGATGAAGAGAGCATTTCAGCTTTTGCCTTATCCAGCGAACACCCTAATGCCACGCCCGTACTGGGCGACGCACCTTCTCCGACCGACCGCCCGCGTATCGACACCGCGCTGACCACCGGCATTCGCGCCATTGACGGCCTGTTGACCATCGGCGTCGGTCAGCGCGTCGGCGTGTTCGCCGGTGCAGGTTGCGGCAAAACGACCCTGCTGGCCGAGCTGGCGCGTAATACGCCGTGCGACGCGATTGTTTTCGGGCTGATTGGCGAGCGTGGCCGCGAGCTGCGCGAATTCCTCGACCACGAGCTGGACGCCGAGTTGCGCAGCCGCACCGTGCTGGTCTGCTCCACCTCGGACCGCAGCAGCATGGAACGCGCCCGCGCGGCCTTTACCGCCACCTCGATTGCCGAAGCCTTTCGCGACAGCGGCAAAAGCGTGCTGTTAATCATCGACTCCCTGACCCGTTTCGCCCGCGCCCAGCGTGAAATCGGTCTGGCGCTGGGTGAACCACCGGGCCGTGGCGGCCTGCCACCGTCAGTTTATACCCTGCTGCCCGGCCTGCTGGAGCGCGCGGGGAAAACCTCTAAAGGCTCGATTACCGCGCTCTATTCCGTGCTTATCGAGCAGGACTCGATGAATGACCCGGTGGCGGACGAAGTGCGCTCGCTGATTGACGGTCACATCGTGCTTGCCCGCCGTCTGGCCGAGCGCGGCCACTATCCGGCGATTGATGTGTTAGCCAGCCTGAGCCGCACCATGTCCAGCGTGGTGGAAAAATCCCAGATGCAGGATGCCTCGCTGGTGCGCCAGCTGATGTCCTCTTATCAACAGGTCGAAATGCTGATCCGCCTCGGGGAATACCAGCCCGGCAACGACGCCATGGTGGACGCCGCCGTGGTGGCGCAGGACGCCATCAATGCCTATTTGCGTCAGGCGGGCCGCTCGCCGACCGCCTTCGAAGATGTTCGTTACGCCCTTGCTGAGGTAAGCCGCTATGCGCCGACACATTGATGCCGAAACCCCGCCAGAGCCCGATCTGCAAGCCGAAGAGCTGCACCGCATTCTCAAAGTGCTGCTGCCGATCCGCAAACAGCGCCTGAGCCGCAGTGAGCGCCTGCAACGCGCCGAGGCCGCCAAGCTGGTGGCCTGCGACCACGCGCTGAGCGCCGGTGAAGTGAAGCTCACCGAGCATCGCGAGCACTACAGCACCGCCAGCGAGCTGGTGGATGCCCAGCACGTCGGCCAAACCGAGGCCTTAAACAAGCTGCGTAAGGCCCTGAATGATGAGCAGTCGCGCCGTCTCGCGGTATTACAGCAACAGCACCAACTGGCGCAGTTAGACGCCGACCGCCAACAGCAGCAGCTTCAGAATGAAAGCGCCCAGCGCGACGTCACCCTGCGCCAGCGCGAAGTGGAAAAAGTGGAGTATCTGCTCCAGCAACATCAAGGGAATCACTCATGATGCATCGCCCTCTGCTTCATCCATTGGCCTCCGTGGCCCGCCCGCCGCAGCATCATAACAGCGACGCGCAGGCCGAAGCTCAGGCCAGAAACCGCCCGGACCCGACGCCGAACAACAAGCCAAAAGCACCCGCGCAGCCTAAAAATCTGCCGTTTACACCGGCATCGAGCCAGCAGAGCAGCCGCCCTTCTGCGCCGTCACGCGGTGCGGACAAACAGCGGCTGAACCGCGATAAAGACGATTTCGCCAGCCTGCTCTCCGGTGACGACCAACCGCTGGCCCCACTGCTGCCGGTGATGCTGACCGACAACAACGCCGGGCAAAGCTTCCAGCCGATGCTGTCGGAAACCAGCGAAACCGCGCCATCTGCCCCGCCTCCGGCCTGCTGGCAGATTGTTGAACCGGCGCTGACGGAGGGTATCGACAAGCAGCCCGCCTTTCCGGCGACCTTCAGCCTGCTGCTACCGCAGCTGGGGGAGGTCACCGCGCAGGTTAACCAAAATACCAGCGGCGAGCTGGAAGTCGCGCTGGCCTTCTCACGCGGCAGTTTTGAGGCGGTGCGCGGCGCACAGGAGAACTGCGGCCGCTCGCTGTCGCAGCGTCTGGGGCAGCGAGTTCGGCTGCGCTTCAACCTGCAAGACGGCCGCCCGCAGGACAGCACGCAGGATAAATGGGCATGAGTTCACTCTTTTTTAGACAGCAAAGCCGCGCCGAGGCCGATGCCCGCCGCTGGATAGGTAAGGGCCAGACACTGGCCTTCTTCCATGACAATCAGCCCGGCGAGCTGAGTCTTCGCCTGAGCGAGAACGCCGCCAGCGACGCCGATTGGCAGCGTTTTAGCTGTGCGGCGGGCACGCTGGCATTTAGCGATTTCGCCCCGCTGTTCTCCCTGCTCAGCGAATGCCCGGCGATGAGCGGCGACAGCGATGACGACGGCGAATGGTACTGGGGGCTGTTCAATCAGAGCCTGTTTAGCGAGGTGGCGTCGCTGTTTGGCAGCCTGCGCCCGCTGGACTCGGCATCCGGCAGCCCGGACGCGCTCTGCTTGCAGATGCAGGTCAGCTTTGCCGGTCAGCAGGCTCGCAGCCAGCTGCGCCTGTCGGCCGAAACCCTTAACCGGCTGGCGGCCACGCCCGGTTGGCAGCCACAAGGCGCGGCGCTGATTGAGGCCCTGCCGCTCAATTTGCCTCTGGTGGTGGCGACCTTCTCGCTGCCGCTGGAGGAAATAACCCAATTACAGTCAGGTGATGTTCTGCGTGCGCCCTCTTCACACTTCAGCGTTGAAGGCCACGGCGTGATTAACATCGGACAATTGGCACTGCACGGAGCGTTACAACCTTCGCCCGACTCCCCGCACAGCGCCTACTTTTCACTTTACGATATCAAGGAGTTACCTATGAGCTACCCGAATGACCCACTGCTGCCTGAAGATGAAGATAATCCGTATCCACACGTGGATGAGACAGATTCCGGGTATTACGCGCAAAGCGAAATGCACGACGACATCGGCAGTGAGAGTAAGCTCAACGTAGCACTCAACGCCCTGCCGCTGGAGTTAAGCATTCGCTGCGGGCAGCTCAAACTGACGCTGGGCGAATTGCAGCAGTTGGACGTCGGCTCGACGGTGGTGGTGGATAACGTCACGCCGGGCGCGGCCATGCTGTGTCACGGCAGTTTCCCGATTGCCAAAGGGGAGTTGGTGAACGTCGATGGTCGCCTTGGATTGCAACTGACCAGTATCATCAATAACCAGCCTGTTGGCGCCGAGAAAGGTGTGTAATGACCACCGACCTGAATGCCTTTAACCCGCTGGCGCTGGCGCTGCTGCTTGGCGCGCTATCTTTAATGCCGCTGGCGTTAATGATCACCACCAGCTTTTTAAAGATTTCCATTGTGCTGATGCTGACGCGAAACGCCCTCGGCGTGCAGCAGATCCCGCCAAACATGGCGCTCTACAGCATCGCGCTGGCCGCCACCTTGTTCGTGATGGCCCCGGTGTTTAACGGCATGCACCAGCGGTTTACCGACCGGCCGATAGATACTACGTCGTCTGAAAAGCTGGAAAGTACTTTAGCCAATGGCATTCAGCCTCTGACCGTCTTTATGCAGCACAATACCGACGCCGATATCGAGACGCACTTGCAGGAGAACACCCAGCGCATGTGGCCGAAGGATATGGCGGATTCGGCGGTGAAAGATCGCAATAACCTGATGCTGTTGATCCCGGCTTTTGTGCTGTCCGAGCTGCAAAGCGGTTTTAAAATCGGCTTCCTGATCTTCATCCCCTTCGTGGTTGTCGACCTGATTGTCTCCAACGTGCTGCTGGCGCTGGGGATGCAAATGGTGTCGCCAATGACCATCTCGTTACCGCTAAAAATTCTGTTATTTGTGATGGCCAACGGCTGGACGCGCCTGCTCGACGGGCTGTTCTACAGCTATTTGTGACGCTTTTGAGGGTGAGGAAGTATGGATATTATCTACATGTTTAAGCAGGCGATGGTACTGGTGGTGATGCTCTCCGCGCCGCCGCTGGCCGTGGCGGTGATCATCGGGATCATTATCTCGCTGTTGCAGGCGGTGATGCAGTTGCAAGACCAAACGCTGCCTTTCGCCATCAAGCTGGTGGCCGTGGGTGCCACCCTTGCCCTGACCGGGCGCTGGATCGGCGTTCAGCTGCTGGATCTCACCCAGTCCGCCTTCGCCATGATGGCCACAGTGAACGCGCCGTAAGATGTTAAGTACGCTGATGCACGGCCTGTTCAGCCATATTTTGGCGCTGGGCTTTGGCATAGCCCGTATTTTCCCCTGCCTGCTGATTGTACCGGCCTTCTCCTTTTTCACCCTAAAAGGCATGGTGCGCAGCGCGATCATTGTTTCGCTGTCGCTGTTTCTGGTTCCGGCGCTGCAACCCGCGGTATCGGCGCTGTCGGAAGATCCTTACGTGCTGCTGGGTATCGCCATGAAAGAGGTGGTGATCGGCATGTTCCTCGGTATCCTGCTCTCCCTGCCCTTCTGGATCTTCGAATCCGTCGGCGCGCTGTTTGATAACCAGCGCGGGGCGATGTCCGGCGGCCAGCTCAACCCGTCGCTCGGCCCCGACGTCACCATCATCGGCCATATGCTGCAACAGTGGTTCATCATGCTGATGATGCTCAGTTTCGGCCTGTCGCTGATGACTCAGGTGATCTGGGATAGCTACCGGCTCTGGCCGCTGGAGTCCTGGCTGCCGAGCTTCACCGCACAGGGCTTCAGCTACTTCCTCGACCTGCTGGCCGATATGTTCACCCACATCGTGCTGTTCGCCGCGCCGCTGGTTTTGGTGCTGATGCTGCTCGACTTCTGCGTCGGCGTGCTGAGCATTTACAGCCCGCAGCTGCAGGCCACGGTGCTGACCGTGCCGCTGAAAAGCATCGTCGGCATTCTGTTTTTCCTGATGTATTTGCCGACGCTGGAATACCTCGCCAACCATCAGCTCTCGACATTCCATGACCTGATTGCCCATCTGGCGCTGGTCTTCCCGAAAGGAGGTCCTCTTTAGTGGCCGAAAAAACGGAGAAAGCTTCCCCCCAGAAACTTCAGGAAGCGCGACGCAAGGGGCAAGTCAGTCAGAGTCAGGACATCCCCAAGCTGCTGATTATGCTTGGCGTGACCGAAACCGTATTCGCCATGGTGGATGAGAGTCTGGAGAAGCTAGAGGCGCTGATCGTGCTGCCGCTGCAACGCCTCGACCAGCCGTTCGACGCGGCGCTCAATGATATTGTCGGCAGCGCCCTGCTGCTGGTGGCGGTGTTTTTCATGATGACGCTGGGGGTGGCGGTGCTGCTGCGCATTGTCGGCGGCTGGGCGCAGTTCGGCCCGCTGTTTGCCACCGAGGCGTTGCAGCTCAAGCTGGACGCGCTCAACCCCATGGGCAAGTTCAAGCAGATGTTTTCTGGCCGCCAGTTTGTGCAGCTGCTGGTGAGTATTCTAAAAGCCGTGGTGATGGCCTTTGTATTCTACAAGTTGATCACCCCAAAACTGGGGGAGATTGCCGAGCTGTCGACCACTTCGCTGGAGGGCTTTATCCACGCCGCCGTCGAGATCCTTGAGAAGCTCACTCGCACCATTTTTGGCGTACTGCTGGCCTTTGGCGTGGCGGACTACGGGCTGCAAAAATACTTCTTCCTCAAGCAGAACCGCATGAGTATGGAAGACCTGAAAAACGAGTACAAACAGAACGAAGGCGACCCGCACACCAAGGGCCACCGCAAACAGCTGGCGCAGGAGTTAGCCAACGAAGCGCCGAAAAAACGCGTCGCGCCGGCCGATGTGGAAAACGCCGACGTGCTGCTGATCAACCCTACCCACTTCGCCGTCGGCCTCTACTATCGCCCGGACGAAACGCCGCTGCCGAAGCTGGTGTTTAAGACCGAAGATGAGGAAGTGCGCGAAGTGATCAAAATGGCGCACGACGCCAAAATCCCGGTCATTCGCTATATCTGGCTGACTCGCACCCTCTACCGCACCACCCGCGAAGGGGCTTACATCCCGCGCGAAACCCTCAAAGCCGTGGCTCAAATCTACCGCCTGCTGCGCGAGTTGGAAGAGCAGGTTAGCGACCAAATTATTGAATACGAAGAGTGAAATCACGAACGAAAATGCCCAATAAAAAAGGCGACCTATGAGAGTCGCCAAAGAGGGTAATGCTGGTAAAACTTCTTATTATCAACTATTAACGACATCCTTGTCGTTCGGCACAACGAGAGGTACTAAGGTTTTAAACCAGTTGATTCATGGCCGCTTTGTTGATGTTACCGGCGGTCATTGCAGCGTCCATCCCGACCGAAGAACCACCAACGCCGCGCAGTTGCAGGTTCGGGTTGCCCATGTCGCCTTCCATCACGCTTTTCATCATGCCTTTGGCCTGCTGGAATTTTTTCACTGAGTCATCGCTCAGCATACCGCCGTTGCTCAGGGCATCTTCCCAGCTGCCGTTATGCTTGTTACCGCCCACCAGCCCAGGCAGTTTACCGGCGTCCGGCTTGCCAAAGATGTCTGGGTATTGGTCCATGAATTTACCCATTTCTTTGGCGGTTTCTTTCGAGCCACCTTCGATTTTATTCATGCCCGGGAAAGGGCCACTTTTGGCGGTCATATCGTCAATTTGTTGCAGACCGGCTTTGTTAGACATCGCGCTGCCCATCTGGTTACCCAGCTGCTGGAAGTTGCCCGGGCCTTGCATAGAAGCCGGGCTAAACTGGGACTGCTGTGGCGGCATCGCCAGGCCCGGGCCGCCGAAGCCGCCAGGCCCGCCGGTAGCGCCCATGCCGCCACCCTGTGATGGGTTGCTTAGGCCATTTTGCATCCCCTGACTGAACGCGCCAGCGTTAGCCTGACCCGCTTGGCCTGACTGGCCGTTAAACGGCGAATTCTGCGGCGTGATGCCCAAATCTTGCATGACTTCTGCCAGCAATTGTTGCAGCGAGCTGCCGCCGCCTTGTTGACCGCCAACCGGTGAGCCGCCGCCAAAACCGCCGCCCTGACCTCCACCGAAACCGCCCTGATTACCAAAGCCGCCCTGGTTGCCCTGAGCGCCCTGCGCACCATGCTGGCCGCCGAACAGCGCGTTAGTAATGGCAGCAGCCAGTTGAGACATAAAGTCACCGCCGCCCGAGTTCAGCGGGCTGAAGCTTTGCGTTGGCGCGGAGTTTCCAGATAACGGAACGGTAAAGGTCAGGGCACCGCCAATAGCATTATTCATTTTGTCGCCTCTCACTATCGTGGATATGTAGGAAAATGGGCATCTGCTAAAGATGTCCGGACTCGCTAACAATGTGCAGAAGTCTGATGATTAAGTGACAAAATCGGCTCGTGGGTTCCCCAATTCGGCAGGGAAATGCGCTTTATTTATGCGATAAACGGCCAAAGAAAAGTGAGAAATGAGAAGAGATAAAAACTAGAAAAATCAGAAAACTGCGCCGTGTGCAATAAGCTGCACACGGCGCGTAGAGTTAACGACCGACCGGGATTTGAGAATAATCCTGAATGCCGCTACGGATATCCGACGGCCACCAGATAGTCAGACTGTGCGGGTTAGACAGCGGGCGGCAGGCCGCCTTGTCACAGCCGTTGTCATTGGAGGCCGCGCAGGCGCTGAGCAACAGGCTGGCTACCGCGAGTAATGCTAAACGAATCTTCATTGCAGCTCCTTAACGGGTGGTGCTCAGCAGAGAGGTACGGGTACGGCGAGCCGTGCCGCGCGACTCATACGCCACATAGATTTCAGCCGACTGGCCCGGTGCCAGCGACGCACTTGGCCAGACCGACACCGCCAGCACGTCCTGACCACGGCAGCTTGCTTCGTCGAAACGCAGCGGGGCAAGCGAGGTGTTGCGCACGAGTCCGACGGTGATCTGCACGTTTTTGTTGCTAAACCACTGGCTGTGCGAGGTGTCGTAAGCAATGCCGCGCAGCGGGTCGCACAGGGTGTTGATGCCCACGCCCTCGCCGCCCGGATTAAAGCCCGCCGGGATATCGCTCTCGGCCAAGTCGCGCATTGCGGATTCGACGTCATTCTTAATCGAGCCATATTTTTGGCGGCGCTGTACTTCTTCCAGCGAGCCATTTAGCTGGGAGCGGAACTCGTCGCCGATGTAGCGCGACGGGTCCACCTGATCCCCCACCAAGTGCGGCGTGATGATAAACAGGCGTTCGCGCTGCGAGGTTTCATGGCGCGTCGACGTGAACAATTTACCAATCAGCGGAATGCTGCCGAGGATGGGGATCTTATGCTCTTCGTCGCCGGTTTCACGCGAGTGGAAACCGCCCATGACCAGCGAGTTTTTCTCCTGAACCTGCGCCTGCGTGCTCACCACCGCGCGGCTGTCGCCGGTGGCCTGGCCGTCATCCCCCTTGTCCAGCTTGCCGTCTTCAACGTCAACAATCAGCTCAACCGTCGATTTGCCGCCGTTATCGATGGCGCGCGGGATCACCTGCAAGCTGGTACCCGCGGTCACTGGCGTGACGTTGGCCACGCGCTCGCCGACCGTGGAGATAAAGGCGGTCTGGCTGAAGTCGATCACCGCAGGCTGGTTTTCCAGCGTCAGCACCGACGGGTTCGCAACGATTGAGGCGTTGCCGTTGCCCTCCAGCGCCTGCACCTGGGCGAAGAAGCGCTGATAGTCGGTGACGAACAGCGTGCTGCTGCCGTCGAGCAAGGTTGAACCAGCGGTGATGTTGCCGAAGCTACCGCCGAGGTTGGCGGAGAGCGCCGACATGGCGTGGCGGTCGACGTCAACGATCAGCGCATCAATCTCAATCAGCTTCTGCGGCACGTCGATTTGCGAAATCAGCGCCTGATACTGCTCGCGTTTTTTTGGATCATCGCGCACCAGCAGGGCGTTGTTACGCACGTCGGCGGAAACCAGCGGGTTCAGGCCGCTTTTGCCATCGTCAAAATCATCGTTGGAGCCGCGCGGATCGCCACTCTGGATCAGGCTGGAGAGAATGCTGTCCGCCTGCTGCTGCGACAACTGGCTCAGGCCGTCTTGCCCGTTACCGCTGGCCTTCACGCCCTGCGCGCTTTTATTGTTTTTCTTCCCCAACAGCTCGTTGAGGATGGTCGCCACCCCCGGCACGGTGAGGGTTTTGTCGCGATAATGAATTTCGCGGTCAGAGACCGAGGCGTATTTCAGCGGAAAGCTCATCATCTCTTTGCCGGTTTTGTAATCTTTCTCCTGCTCGCTGAACTGACTGACCAGCGCCACGTACTCCGGCGGGCCGGTAACCAGAATCACGCCGTCGTCGGGCAGTTCGCCGTAGCCAAATTTCGGCTCAAGCAGGCCGATACCGTCGAGGGCATCTTTTAAATCCGGGGCGGCTTCCGAGGAGACGCGAATACGCTTGGAGATCTGCTCAGACTGCGGGCTGATATAGAGCATGTCGTTGTAGACAAACCACTGGAACTGGTACTCAAGGCCGAGGCGGTCGAGGAAGGTCGCGGCGCTGTCGGCGCGCAGGCGGCCACTGACCGTGGCTTCTGGCACATTGCCCAGTTTCAGGGTGACGCCGTGGCTGCTGGCGAAGTCGGCCAGCACGGTGCGCAGCGGCGTGTTTTGTGCCGAATAGGCGTAGGCGCCGCTGCTCCAGCCGTCCGGGGCGCGGGCCGAGGCGCTAAAAGAGAGGCTGCCCAGGCTTAAAGCCAAAGTGGCGGCCATCAGGGTATGAGTCAGTGTGGTTGAAAAGGTCTTCATAGCGATTTTCCCCTCTGAGGGAGAATGTCTCTCTTCAATAAAGGACCCAGTCCGTTCGAAGAGATAAAAAGAGTCGTTGTGCGCATCGTTGCCCTGATTTCCGTCGAGTCTTAATGAGTGGATAAAAGCAAAAAACGGCTCTGAAGCTACTCAGATTCAGCCAGCCACGAGCCGTTGCAGACATTAGTTAATTGAATCGATGATGCCTTTGCTCAGATCGTGCGTGAGCGTACTCAACTGACCAGACGCCCAGTTAGCGGTGGATTCGCGCAGCATGGCTTGCTTGAATTCAACGATATCGGAGAAGTCCGGTGCCCCGCCCATCGAGTCACGGGCTAAGTCATAGACATTGGAATTGCTGGTTATCAGTGCCGAATCGAGACGGCGCTGTACCTTATCGAAACTGCTCATACTCACCTCCTGCTTTGACTAAAGGTGATAATGAGTAGCGGTGGACGGGAATTGGTTCCAAAAAAGCGGCGGGTTTTCATCAATGCTTTTATTTAATCAGTGAAGATTGGGCTATTTAAACTGATAAATGAGGCGTTCTAGGCCGAAGCGCGCAGCAGCTGCGTTTTCAGAGCCTGCCAGCCAATGCGCAATTCACCACTGGCGGTTTCTAACAGCAGCTGGTCAGCCTCAAGGGATTCATCAAACTGCCGCTCCCACGTGAGATGCGGGCGCGCTTCAAGCCATTGAGTAATATGCTCTTTATTGGCCGGATGGCACCACAGGGTAGCCTGCTGGCCGCGCGGCTGGGCCTGCAATAGCTGGCGCAGTAAGGCATTCATCTGCTGCGCCGGGCCGGTGTCTCCCAGCAGGCGCGTCATCACCTGATGAAGCAACTCGCTGGCTCGCCCGACAATCATCGCTTCCTGCTCGATTTGCTGCTCCTGCCAGCCAGCGAACAGGGTTTCCGCCCGGCTCAAAAACTCGAATTGGCTATTGGCGAGCAGGTCGGCAACCCGCTGCTCTGCGTCGTAGCGCGCCTGGTCAATCAGCTGCTGGGCCTGAATTTCGGCCTGTTGCACAATCTGCTCGGCCTGCCGCCGGGCCTCTGCCATCAGCGAAAGACCTTGCTGATGCTGGCGCAACATGGCCTGCGGCAGCCGGATGCTGTCTGCTGGCTGCGCCTCCACCAGCAGTTCGAGGGTTTTAAGCTGCCACATCTTGCGTCTCCTGCGCCGGACCGGATGCCAAGGCTACCGGCAGTGAAGCCCGCCACAGCGCGGCTTCCCACAGCGGCAGCAGCTTGTTTGCCGCCAGTTCCGCGCCCTGCTCGGCTTCACAGGCAATAATCCACGGCTGGGGAAAGAGAAAACGCACGCGCTGCCAGCAACCTATCGGCAATACGTGGCGCAACAGCAACAGGATGGTTACTTGCCAAGGCGACGTAAGGTTTTCCGGCAGCCACAGGCCGGGGCGCAGCGCGCGGGAGATGCGCTTGCTCCACAGCCGGGCTTCTTCAGGCAGTAACTGTTCGTTGGCTTCGGGGGAGTATATACCGCAAATCTGGGCGGTCAGGCGCAGCGCTAAGCTCTGCTGCTCCGCCGTCAGCGCCAGCAGCTTGAGCGTCAAGGTGTGAGGGGCAGACGGCAGGCGGGCTTCAATGCCTAACTGGCGGGCAATCAGCTGCGGGTCGATAGACTGCAACCGCGCGATTATAGACTCAGGCTGCTGGAAGAAAGCCAGACCCTGCCAGCTCTCCTCCGCCTGCTGCCAATAACCCTCGGTCCACCAGTGCAACCAGGCTTGTGCGTCATTCATCGGTTATTCCCCCTGAATATCATGCGTTTTCTGGGGTGACGTCAGCGCCCTTTTTGGCTGACATGCGCCGCTGAATTTTCGGTTTCACCACCAGCGCGATGGCGATTAACGCCAGTATCACCAGCAGAGCCAGAAACAGCATTTTCACCGTGCCGTACTGGTTCATGGTCAACTGGAAAGGCCCGAGGTTGACCATTTCGATATGATCTTTGTAGACCTCTGCCGGAACAAACACGATAGACAGCGCGCTGTTATCTTTGCCCGCCAGCCCCGGAATACTGGTGGAAACCAGACGGCGAATTTGCGGCTCGATGCTGTCCGGGTCAAGGTCCGGCTGGTACTTAATGAAGACCGATGCGGAGGCCGGTTGGATCGGCTCGCCCGGTGCGACGCGCTCTGGCAGCACCACGTTAACCCGCGCCACCACCACGCCATCAATCTGCGCCAGCGTTGACTCCACTTCCTGCGATAAGGCGAATATGTAGCGCGCTCGCTCTTCGAGCGGGCTGGAGATAATGCCGCTTTTCTGGAATACCTCACCCAGATTGGTGCGCGCTTTGTGTGGCAAACCGGCCGCGTTGAGGATCTGCACGGAACGCTCAATGGTGTCCTGATCCACCAGCACGGTTACGCCGGTTTTATCGATCTGCTTATCGGCAGAGATTTTGTAGCGGGACAGCTCGGCGATAATGTCGTTGGCGTCGTTTTCGGTCAGACCGGTGTTGAGCACCACCCGTTGTTCGCATCCGGCTAAGGCCAAAACAATCAGCAGAGTGGAGAAGATCTTCAGCGCGATGTTAACCATGTTCATTATTGCAAGTTGGTCAGTTTGTCCAGGCCCTGTACGGACTTAGAGACGATTTTGGCGTTCATCAGGTTTTCTAAATCGTACTTCGACAAGTCGCCGCTCACTTTACTGAGTGCCATTGGGTCGGTAGAGCCAGCGGCTTTGGTTAGCTCATTGCTGATGTGGCGACTGTCCACGTTGATCTGCTTGAACATGCCGGAGACGTGGTTCAGCAGACCATTAGAATCATTGCCGTCGACATCGCTGCTCTGGCCAATTTCTGAGGCAAAGAAGCTGGCATCGGCGGGGGTCATTGCACTTCCTTCACTGCCCGACAGGTCAGGTGCCGCCAGCGGCTGGATAACAGGGGGTTGATTGATTTTCATAATGTCACTCCGCGACTGCACAGGAAGGGAATACAGGGAACCAGCATCGGTTCCCTGTTAACACTTAGAACGAAATTTTGTTCTGTTGGATAGCACTGATGAAAGTGGTCGCAGAACCTTGCACACCAGCGATCTGTGCGTTCTGACGGTCACGTTCCATTTTGGTCAGGGTGTCTGCAACAGACTGCCCTTGGATTGCATCGGAACCAGCTTGCAGAGCTTGGCTAGAAGCACTACCAGCGGCGCTTGACGCCAAACCACCAAGAATATTTAACGGGCCCATAGTGTTACTCCTCTCAAGGTGAATAGAGTGAATGAGTGTTCATTCACTAGTTGAGTAGGAATTGGCGGCGATGGGTTCCATCATGGGGTAATTATTTTCACGGATTTAAGCGGATTAAGAATCCGCCTAGAAAAACCAATTAATCCAAACTATTCAAAGACTTAATTCGCTGATACAGCGTGCGGCGCGGGATCCCCAGCTCATTGGCTGCGCTGACAATTTTGTTCTGATGGCGCATCAGGCAATCTTCAATCAGGCAGTGTTCAATGCGGCGCATGCGCTCTTTCAGGCGGAAAGATCCGCTGTCGATACGCATGGCATTACCCAGAGGTGGCATGCCCAGCACAAAGCGTTCGGCGGCCCCTTTTAGCTCACGAATATTGCCCGGCCAGTCGTGCATGATCAGCGATTCACTAAGATTGGCGGTGATAGAGGGTAGCGCGCAATTTAAACGCAACGCCGCCTCCTGCGCGAAACGGGCAAACATTGGGATGATATATTTGATGCGGGAACGCAGCGCGGGCAGCGTGATTTTGATGGTAGTCAGTCGGAAATAGAGATCCTGACGAAACTGCTTCTGCTCAACCAGGCTTGCCAGCGGCTTTTGCGAAGCCACCACGATACGCAGATCTAGAGGAATTTGTTGCGTGCTGCCCAGTCGGCTGACGCTACGCGATTCCAGCACGCGCAGTAACTTGGCTTGCAGGCTCAGCGGCATACTGTCGATTTCATCGAGGAATAAAATCCCGCCGTTGGCACTTTCGATATAGCCCGCGCGGGCGTGAGTCGCGCCAGTGTAGGCTCCGGCCATAATGCCGAACAGTTCGCTCTCGGCCAGAGATTCGGGGATCGCCGCGCAGTTAATCGGCACGAAAGCCCCCTTGCAGCCGGAACGCTCATACAGGCGCCGGGCGAAAGTGTCTTTACCTGTGCCAGTTTCCCCCTCGAGGGCGAGGTCAACTTTCAGCGGCGCTAAGGTCTGGAGCATGGAATCAAAGTCGCTATGAATATCCCACTCTTCACGCACTTCTCGCTGTTCAGGAATATCCTCATCCAGGGACTCTTCATAAACGTGGTGGTTTATTTTAGCCGGCTTTGTCGAGTTCGGAAGATTGTCTCTCATACTTTCCTCGCATCCATTTCTATCAAGAAAATAATAATGTTGTGATTATTAAAATAAAATAATGACTCAGGAATGAATTAGCGCCCGGTAGGCATATTAAAAGTTAAACATGCAGGAACGATGCATATTTAGTTTCTCTGACAGCGTTAATCTGCAGATAAATTATCACTAGAAATAAGACTGGCAATCAGGAAAACGGAATGAAGATTGTAGGGAAATCCTTACAAGGTTCAAATCATTAATAAAGATATTACTCAATACGGTTTTACCTATCACAACATTCAAAAACCACCCCCTATAGGTCATTATTTGCCTATTTCGGAAAATGATACCTTTCGCTCAAACAAGAGGTTAGCGCGGATCACCAGCAAAATGGTCAATTAAAGAGCATCAAAAAAGCGTTATACAATCAATGGGATGCTGGGCACGTTCCCAGTTTAATTTATTTTCAATCTTTGAATATATTTCCCCTAATGGACCGTGCCAGCCATTGAAAAAACCGATTAAAACTCGCTGAATCTTGCATAAAAATAGTGCGTCAGATCTCACTTCTTAACGAAATCTTAATATAACGCTCACCAGAATCGGCAAAAAAATCGTGCTTTGACATACTTCTTACAATTAGACATATCCCAGCCGACGCGAAATCCATAAGATTTGAGATTATTCTTACCACTTAACTGGGAATTTTATTAGAAAACTAAGCCAAATTAGGTTTCAGAAAAGTTATATCTTCAAAATAATAACCATAAAAAAATCCGATAATGAATTTCTTTCATTATCGGATGAAGTTTATTAAATCAATTCAAATGACATAATCCGCTATTTAGGCCGGTAATTGGCCTTGGCCTGATTCAATAATTTTAGCAAAGCTTAAAACATTATCGACATAAGGCGCGGCACCGGTTCCGGTTTTCGAAATATCCGACAGGTTGGATAAATTCACGTCATTCGGGCCCGAGTTATAAGCACGCAGACCTGCGCCAATATTTCCACCAAAGGCATTGGTCTGCTGTTTAAGATAGAGCGCCCCGGCCATAATATTGTTCTGCGCGCTGTTCGGGTCACCCGAAAGCAGGCCCGGGTTCTCTTTGGCCATCTCATTGTAGGTGTCTGGGTTGACCTGCATCAGCCCGGCGTCGGTTTTGCCATTTCCGCCGTTGGTGGAAGCCGCAGACAAGTTACCGCGAGATTCCGCCCAAATCTGACCGGCAATCACGCTGGCTGGCATTCCCGTGGCCTGCGCCGCGTTATTGATGGATTGACGGTAAGGCTCCAGCTGCGGCGGCAGGTGTAAGTTACCCGAACCACTGAGGCCAGCCATGCCCGAAGTCGCACCGGCCCCGCCCGCGCCGCTGGCTCCACTCGCCCCGCTAGCACCATTCGCTGCACCCGCCCCCGCGCCCGGTTGGGCTAACAGATTGTTGCCAACAGATGGGCCACCGCCGCCGCCGTCACCCAACGACGGTGCCGCTGAACCACCACCACCACCACCCGAAGAGGCCGACGGCGTGCTGTTCTGCTGGTCTGAATTGTCGCCGCCGCCCAGCATTTTCAACAGTTCTGACAGCAGCTGGCGGATCATATTCATCAGCTCGGCCATCTGCCCGCCGCCCGCGCCCGCCGCGCCATCCTGTCCCTGCATCGACTGCAATGGGTTAGTCGGAGCATTGTTTTGCGTTGGGCCATTAACGCCAGAGACTGATGGCGAACCGAAATCCACCGGCGTGATACCCGGTGCGGCGCTAAAGGTGACCGTTAACGGCATAGAAAGCGCGCCGGCCCCTGAATTATTATTGTTCACCGCACCACTATTGTTACCGACCCCGCCTGACGGACCGAGATCCGCCGGGGGAATGTACTGAGGGGTAAACCCCGAACCGTTAACATTCATCATTCTTCCTCAATCCTCATAATAAGTGATGCTTTTGCTCTCACACGGCGCTGCCACAGACCACCCGATTGAGCAACCCTGTTATGGATGAATCAAAAGACAGGAAGCCACGCTCATGGCGCTTCTACCCTGTCATTTGTGTGCGTCCTGTCGCGGGTTAGTTCCGAGCCATCACACTTTTTGCAAAAAACGCTATGCCGTGGAACCGCCGCCCGGCAACGGCCACATAAAAGTATTCGAATTTCAGCCTTTATCATGGAGCGCGGCGATGAAGCGACATTTGCTGGCCATCACTCTCTGTCTCTCCGCCAGCAGTCAGGCAAATTGCTTTAAGGACGCCGGAAAAGCCTTCGGCATCCCTCCTGCCCTGCTGCTGTCGATTGCCATTAAAGAGTCACACCTCAATCCGTCGGCGGTGAACAGCGCCAATCGCAACCACACGGAAGATGTCTGCATGATGCAGGTGAACAGCACGCACTTCGCCCATTTGGCAAGCCTTGGGGTGTCGCGCACTAAGCTGTTGAATGAACCTTGTACCTGCGTGAATACCGGGGCGTGGGTGTTGTACGGCATGTTCCAGCAGTATGGGAAATCCTGGAACACGGTAGGGATGTATAACGCCGGAGCCGCGCCATCACGCCAACCGCAGCGCGATCGCTACGCCAGTGATGTACGCCGTATTTACCAGCGCCTGCTGCACAGCGTCAGTCAGGATACCCTGCTGACGCTGGAGCAAATGCCGTCAGGCCGGGAGAGCCGTCGGGAGGGTGTGGACGAATTCGCGAATAAATGACTGTACTTCGCTGGCTTGCTGAATGAAGCCATCAAGCAGGCCGGAGAAGTTGCGGTTATCCAACGAGGAGAGCGGCTGCTGAGTACACAGACGCAGATTCTGCTCCTCCAGCGCCAGCCAGCAGCCACGCATGGCGTCCATCTCAAAGTTCAAGGTTAAAATGCTGTGTAGCAAGGCGGCAGAGCTGTTTGGCTCCAGCACCATCACCTGACAATGCAACACCACGGCGTCACTGCCCGGCGGTAACTCAATGATTGCAGCTTCTTGTTTCTGCGGGGTGAACAGTGCGCAAACGCCGTTTTCCAGTTTCAGCGATGTATTCAATCGACGGCCATAGTGGCTCAATAAATTCTGCAAATATGCGCTTTCGTTCATCTTATTTTCCTGTGATTAACATTTCAGTTATTCATTTGCTGGCCCGCCGCGAAGCGGGCCGCGTCCCTAACCCAGACTCTTACCCTTTAATAACAAAACCCTGTTTCTGCGTGGCTGAAAGCGCCTGATGTATCTCTTCATTTGGACGGGTGATTTTCCCTTCCAGGGTGAATCCTGTTGGGTCGAGTTGGTCCTCCGCGTAGCTAAAGTTGATTTTGCCAAGGTTGACGCTCATCGCCACCGAGGCGCTGTTAGAGCCGCCAATCAAGAAGGCCGGGGTAGCGAAGCCGTCACCTTTGCTTTGCGAACGGGTAAAGCCAATCGACTTAATGCGCAGGTTGTCGCTGTTACTCAGCACGGCCACAATTTCTTGCGGGGTGATGCCGCCCACCTGCCATTCACCGGCCATTTTGTCCTTCTGCGACTCGTTCAGCTCCAGCGTCACCACGGCTTCGGTGCTGCTGTTTTGCTGCAACTCGCGCACCATCTGTTTCAGACGCGGGTCGTCATCCATCATCTTGGCAATACGGTCGGCGTTACTGTCCGATGGCCGGGTGCTAACCATGTGGAACAGGTTGTGGAAGAAGCTGTTGCTGTCGAGCTTGCTCAGGTTGCTGTAAGTGGAACGGTACTCGGCGGTGCCGATCTCCTTGCCTTTGCGCTCGGCCAGGATCTGCTGACGATTGCTCTGCGCCAGCTGCAAGATGGCGTCGCGCTGGGCATTGCCGCGCAGCGTAGTGCCCGGCTCGAACGGCGTATTGAGCTGGGTTTTGAAGTGGCCCACCAGCAGCTTGAGCTTCTCTGCGGGCAGCTTGCCCTCATCCTCTTTCAACTCCTCAAGCAGCTTATTGGTGGCCGGATCGGTGAACTGATCCCCCAAGGTTTTGATCAACTTGTCGATATGCACATCGGCCAGCGGCTGGACGTCTTTCAGCTGAAGGTTGATATTCTGACGGGTGCGGTTATCCACCGAAGCCTGAATGCTGGCCCCGGCCCCGGCAAACAGCGGCAAGTGAGTTTCATCACTGGTTTTCTGGTTTACGCCCACCGGGATGGCGATGTTGGCCCCGGCGTTAAACTGGTTAAAGGCGCGCAGGCGGTTGTCACTCTGCGACTGCTGTTCGCTGACATCGCGGCGAGTGGTGCTGCGCTCGCGCGTGCCGTTGAGCAGGTTAGCCCCGGCGTAAACCCCGCCACCAAAGCGGGCGCTGGTTGACGAGTTCTTCTCATGATCGTTGGTGATTGGTAGGCCGACGCTGGCGACGGCGGCGGCGTTGATATCCATACTGATACGCAGGGTGTTGCCGTTCTTCACGCTGTGATCCATCCCTTTATCCATCAGCGCCTGCGGGTCGAGGTTTCCCTCGGTCAGCGCGTCCAGAAACTCCGGCAGCTCGGCTTCGCTGAGGCTAAAGCTGATGCCGTTTTGCATCTGCCGCTGCAACATGGCCGAGACGGTTCCGCCAAGGCGGAAGCCCGGGGAGAGGGTGCGTTCGCTGTCCAGCGCGGTTTTGTGCTCGTGAAGATAATCAGTCAGCATGTTGTACCCCGCCGCGCCGAATACCGTGCCCGAGCCGCCGCCGTTGCGACCAAAGCTGACGTTGATGCCCGTCTCGCCGCGCGAGAAGTTCAGGCTGTAGCTGCGATCCACGTTGACCCGCACGCCGGGGCTGGCAAAGCCTTGCGAGCCGGGGATCATGGTGCCGGTCCCCGACGCGCCATAGGCCCGGTTGAAAGTGATGTCTTCGCCACTCTCCAGCGACAAAATCGTCTCCTTCATGCGGCTGTTCAGTTCGGCTTTATCGCTGGCGCTCATCACGTTGCGGCTGGTGACGTGCACCCCGTGATCCTCTTTAGAGAACGCCTTGGTCATCGACTTAATGGCGTCATAGTTGGCTTCCAGACCGCGGTTGTTGACGAAGCCCATGGAAGTGGCTTTTTTGATCGGGTTTTCACCCCAGGTCATGTCGCGCAGCTCGTTGAATTTCGACCGCAGGGTTTGCATCGCCGCCTCTTTCTCCGGCCCCTTTTTGGTCATCGCCTGCTGCATTTCGGTTAGCAGGTTATGCATGTCAGCCTGAGTCAGCGAGGTGAGGATCAGCTGCGATTTTACCAGCCCCACGTCGTCGTGGGTGTCGCGTTGCTTGCCAAAAGGCACCTCCGGTTTCTGATGGTTAAGCACCACCTTCTTGCTTTCCATCAGTGACAGAATGCTGTTCGCCGGGCTGTTTTCGCTCGACGGGTAATAATGCATCATGCGATTGAGGCTTTCGGTCAGTTCACCGTCGCGGGTACTGGCCGGGTTAAAGCGCCCGCTGCCGCTGTTCTTGGTTTTACCTTCGCCGAGAACTAACTGGTTGTTGCTGTCCACCACGCCATAGTGCTGGCCCAGCAGATTGGCGTGGTGGCTGGAGACGTCGGTCAAATCTTGGTTGAAGCGAATCAAAGCGCGTTTCAAATCTTCGTTGCCGGTCCAGTCCATGCTGTCGATGCGCGAACTGATTGGCGCGCGCGGCGCTTTTGCCCCCTCTTTAGAGTTGGCGGGATCGGCGGCGCGCAGGCGATTGAGCAACTCACCCTGCTCCTGATAGATCGGGCGCAGTCCTTCGCGACCGGCATAGCCGTGCTGGACAAAATATCCGGCGTTTTTCACCGGGCGCGGCGTTTCCATCGTCGGTTTGAACAAGAAGGCGCGCACCCGCGATTTAAACGGCGTTTGCACCCGCAGGCCGTCTTGCCCAGTGGAACCGGCAATGTTGACCTCGCGCTTCACGGTGATGTGGGTGCCCGGCAGATGGGTGTCTTTGGTTGCTACTTCGAGGCGCTGGAAGACCTCTTCCGCCACGCGTTTTTCAGGGCGCTCGTCTAAGTCCACCAGCCCCTTTTTCCATTCGCCTTCGTGCAAGGTAGCCTGATCGCCCTCTTCATTGCTGAGCAACAAGTTGTCCGCGCCGCGCTGGGTCAGAGAGGTGTACTTCGGCCCCTCGCGCGGCACTTCCATAATCTCAGGTTCGGGGGTGCCCGCAGGCATTGCAGGCAATTTCGGTTCGGTGGCCGGGACGTTTTCGCGCGCCAGCCCGGTCGTCTGGCCCTTCTGCCACGAGGTCGCGGGTAGGCTGAACAAGGCACCCTCTTCGCTAAGCAGGTACATTTGCTGGTTTTTGCCCAGCGCCATATCGACGATTTTCCCCGCCTTGCCGCCGTCGTTGAGTCCCGCGATGGCGGTTTTCAGCGCGTCGGCTTTCAGGGTTTGGGTACTGACCTTTTCGCGGCGATTCTCTTTGTTAATCTGCTGGTATTGCACGTCACCGTCGCCACTCAGCGCCACAAAGCGCCCTTCTGATAACGCATCAATCGCCACGGTTTTCTGTTTTTTGTCCAAGCCGCCCGCTGGCAGGTCGGCCTTGACGCTGTTCTTCACCCGGCCCAACGAGAATAAGCTGCTGTCGTGCCGGATTTCATCACTCGACAGGTTGACCTTCAGACGGCGCAGCTCGCCTTCATTGAGGATCCACGGCTGGCCGTCCTGCCCGCGCCGCAGCTGCTCGGCAGACTCTTTCGACGCCACCCAGCTTTGGGTGGCGCGGTCGAGGTAATGCACCTTGCCGTCGTGCAGCGCCAGTTGTCCGAGCGGGCCGAAATCCATGATGCTCTTAGCTTCGGGTTCCGGGCGCGGCAATCCTTTCTGGTTATCCAGCACCATGCTGTCGCTGAGACACCAGCTCGACGCCACGTTGTTGCCATTAAGCGTGACGGCGTGCTGCTGGTTCTGCATATCTTTTAACTTGGCGTGCAGCTGCTGCTGGTCATCGGTGAACAAGGATTCCACCCGCACGCCCTGCCCAAACTGCATCGTCAGGTTCTGGTTGAGCGCGGCAGGCACTGGCTCAAAGGTCATGGTCTGGCCACCGTTGGTCGGCAGCTTCGCCTGATAAAGCTCACCAATGTTGTCCGTGGCGTAGAGCATGTTGTTGTGCAGCGCCAGCGCGCTCGGGGCAAAGCCTGCCGGAGCAATCGTCATTTTCTGCGCGGCGGCCATCGGCGCATTCAGCTGCGGGTAGAAACTCAGTTGCTGCTCGTGGCTGGTTTCATCGGCAGTGAGGATCACGGCGTGGCCGCTGGCGTCCATCGCCACCTGCGAGATTTTCCCCGGCGCCTGTAGCGACTTGCCGGTGGTCAGATCCAGCAGCTTTTTGTCGTCGGCAACGGCATAAAGATGGCCATTGCCCTGCTGGCTGAGCTTGGACATCTTTCCGTCGAAGGCGTCGTGCACCTGCCATTCGCCGCTGGCGGCATCGTGGCGATAAATCTTTTTCTCATGCAGCCGCAGGGACTCTTCCCCCTTGGCGGTCCGATGGCTAAA
>Ga0157370_10001581_pt1 | contig 28174 bp, 23 predicted proteins | sample C35metaG_FD_113463 | JGI IMG/M metagenome (GOLD analysis project Ga0157370, IMG submission 113463) | Corn rhizosphere microbial communities from Kellogg Biological Station, Michigan, USA - C3-5 metaG | ecosystem: Host-associated > Plants > Roots > Rhizosphere > Soil | place: USA: Michigan...
TCATAATCGAATAACAAAATAGATAAAACTTTACTCATAACAAATATGTAAAGCAGTAAATCAAATTTTGTGGCAAATTCGTAGCATATGAGATTTGGAGTGGATATCTTTTTTGACGCAAAATTTTAAGGAAGTTTTTAATAAAAGAATTTAACTATCTGCTTTTTGATACTACATTTTTCAATCAATCCCCAACAGTACATCCAAACCAAATTCTTTAAGCTAATGAAAGACAGCCTTTACCAGTAGTAAGCCAATCTCTTCAAATCTTCCATAAAATTTATAGAAATTTGTCCTGTTGCTGTCACAAAGCCAAATGGCGCCAATTGAAGACAATTGACGCCATTTTTTATATAGTGTATTAATAATAGTTAGCTTTTAAGATTTCATTTAAAATATTAAACTTTTCCTCTTGGATCATCAATATGCATTCTCGAAATATCATAACGAACACCTTCCCGATCCAGTATTCTTACGTTTTTCACTACTGTAGTTAAAGCAATCAAAAATGTTTCGGAATTTTCATGACGTTCATATGCTTCTTCATCTTTCCAGCCTTCTAAAAGATGGAACGTATTTTCATCTGTCAGATCCTGCGAGAAAGCATAGTAGATACAGCCTTCCAATTTGTTTGCAGCAATCATTTCAGGAACAACAGCATCTATAAATATCTGCCTGTCCTCTGGATGAACTTTGTAATAAGCACTTACAGTGATACCTGTTGTTTGTGTTTTATCGTGGCTATTAGAAGTACCACTTTTAATACTATTTTCCATTTTATTTTATTTTAATTATGATAATAATTTTTGCAATAATTATAGGTAAGTCACAAAATCTTCAAAAGGTTTGCGAACTTTTTTATTCTTTAAATTCCAATCATTTTCCTTGTGGCGATAGCCTACTGCCAACAGCATCGAACTTCTAAGGCCTTTAGAAGGCAGATCAAGAAACTGATCGAGCTCTGAAGCATTAAAACCTTCCATTGGTGTTGTGTCAATCCCTTGTGATGCGGCGGCAACTATTGCCAATCCTAACGCTATGTTGGCTTGTTTTGCAGCATGATGAAAATTCTCTTCAATACTCATGTTTCCGAAAAATTGTTTGGCAAAATTTCTTTGTCTTTCATAAGAATCAGACTCTGCTTTTCGTTCTGAAATCAAATGGTCAAAAACGCCATCTATTCTTTCCTCGGTATATTTATTCCAAACGGCAAAAACTAAAAGATGTGATGACTCAACAACTGGAGCCTGATTCATTGCAATAGACAAAATCTGCTTTTTAATTTCGGAATCAGTTATCACAATAATTTTATACGGCTGTAATCCAATTCCTGATGGAGCAAGATGTGAAGCTTCTAAAATGATATTAATCTGCTCTTCTGCTACTTTTTCTCCCGTCATTCTTTTGGTTGCATACCTCCAGTTTAAGAGATCTATTATATTTTTCATTATTTATAATTATTTAAAATCAAAAAATCCCTAACTGCCCTAAAAGTATCGTTCCTGCATTGAAACAATGGAACGATTTTACTTTGCCATTTTCAATTTTAAAAACGTCACAACATGGCACTTCTATTTTTTTTCCAGTAGGCTCGATTGTTCCTGATGAAAACGGAAGAGGTCCTTTATGAGTTCCGTTTAACGATAATTCTACTATAACAGTATTTTCATCATCCAGAACATATAGTTCGTATAATTCTCTGTGCATATCGGGAAAAGCTGTGGCATAAACATCTACTGTTTTTCCAATATCTTCGCCATAATACTTAGTTCCGGAAGAAACATCCCAGAAATAGCCGTCGGCTGTAAATAGTTCAACAAATGCTTTGGCATCCTGGCTTTCTGCCACACTGTAAAGTTTTCGGATTAATTGTTCATTTTCCGAGTTTGAATTCACTACTGAAGCTTTCATAATTGTTCTTTTTTAATATTAATTATTTGAATAAAATTGTGGTTATTCTTTAAAAGTTCTGAGAACAAAAAATTAAGGCTAACCGATAATTTGACGGATTTTGTCTTATTTCTTGCTATCAACAAAAACATATAGTTTGACAGCCTTTCCGTTCTCAAAAACGAAAAGATCCATTCCAGTAACAGCATCAGATTTTTGGGGAGTGCCGTGTTGCCAATAAAGTCTAGCGGTATTATGATTGACATCAATTGCTTTAACAGGTGAAAATCTTGAATTCAAACTTTTTTTCTGAAGATCATCAATAAATCCGTTGATTTCTTGGTGTCCATTGGCAATAAAATGACTATCAACCATCTGGATATTATCAGCATAGACTTTTTTCATCAAGGCTCCACGTTTTTTAACATCATGTTCATTCCAAATTGAAAGATGTGATTCTACTAAAGCTTTGATTTCAGATTCAGATATTACTTTCGTATTTAGTTTATTAGTTTGATTTTCAGCTGTATTTTTTGGCGACCAAAGAATTGTACTAGGTTTATTTTTTTCATATCCTTTTCCATTCGGATAAGAAACCAGTTCCATTTTAGACCCCCAAGGCGTTTCAAAATAAACCCACGACTCGCCAGCTGTCTCTCCTGAAGGCGTAGTGAAGGGTTCTCCAATTATTTTTACGCCTTTACTTTTTAAATATTCTACAGATGCCTTAATATCATTCACATAAAAGGCAATATGCGATGCTCCAATATCATCTGTATTTGGTTGGGTTTTGCTTCCTTTATTATCTGCATATTCAAATACTTCAATACTGGCTCCTGTTCCTGCATTTATCATTTTTATGGTAACTGCTCCCGTTTGACGATTGATATGATTTAATTCTTTCCAAGCAGTATCAAGCGGAATTGGCCCAAGTTGAGTTACTGGCGTAAAACCAAGAACATTATTAAAAAATGTCACGGCTTTATTAAGATTCGGAACATTAATTCCGACGTGATCTACTCCAACTATTCCTGCATTATTTTGAGCTTCGGTTTTTTCCGAAACAGAAAAAAGTATTAATAAATTAAGCATTGCTGCCGCTGAAGTTTGTATTTTTTTATTTGATTTTATATTACTTGTTTTCATGATTATATCTATGTTTATATTTAAAAGAAAATTAATTTGTATAAGCAGCTAACCATTTTGTTTTTATAGCAGCACGAGCTTCAATGAATTCTTTATCAGTTCCCTGTGCAATGGCATCAAGCGGAAAACGAAGTGGTCTCTCCCCTTTTTTCATGTTTACAAGTTCAAGAATACCATCAGCAATGGTCTGCGGATTCATATCAAACTGAGCCATTTTTCCAAATAATGCTGTTCCTAAAGCGTTGAATTTATCGGTTGCTTCGTCTCCGTATTCTTCAATAATTTCTGGTTTATCGGCATGAATACCGGCTTTAGAGCCGTTATTCATTTCTGTCGGATACACTCCAGGCTGGATACTTACGTTTTCAATTCCGTAAGATGCAAGTTCATCCTGCAATCCTTCTGTAAAACTTTCCACAACAAGTTTAGAAGCGATGTACGGAATCATAAAAGGAAGTGTATGTCCGCTTGCGCCAGTGGTTATATTGATAACAAGACCATTTTTTTCTTTTCTCATAGAAGGAAGAACAGCTTGATACATCCGAAGGACGCTGTAAACATTGACATCCATCATTCTTCGAACTTGATCAATTGAATAACCCTCCAGTAGACCAAAACCACTTACCGCTGCGTTATTGATCAGCACATCAATTTTGCCATATTTATTGAGTACTTTTTCGATTGCTTTGCTAACTGATACATCTTCTGTAACATCAATATCTACCACTTCAATGTTTTCTATTGCTTTGAGTTCTTTTGCAACTGCGGCATTTTTATCATTTGTATTGCGCATCCCAGCAATCACTGAATGCCCAGCACTTGCTAATGTTATTGCTGTTAATTTTCCAAAACCTGTACTTGTTCCTGTAATAAAAATTGTTTTTGACATGATTTCTAATTTATAAGTTTATAATGTTTGTTTCTTTTGAACATTACAAAGTTGCGTCTAATGCAAGACCTGCAAATTGATTAGAAATAAGTAAAAACTTGATCTAGATCAAGAGTTTGGAATAGGCATAAAAAAAGGAGCTCTTAAAGCTCCTGATGTTGTTATTTTTTTGCCGTCTGTTTCCGAATACGACTGAGTGTTTCTGGTGTCATACCTAAATAGGAAGCAATCATAGTCTGAGGAATTCTCAAAGCAAATCCCGGATATTTATTGATAAAGTTTAGGTATTTTTCTTCAGCTGTTAAAGTCAGTGAAGCTTGAATTCTGTTTTGAGCCGCTATAAAACTTCTTTGTAAAATCGCATTCACCATATTATTAAAAGCAGGAATTTCTCTGCACAGCAATTCAAAATTTTCATGAGTAAAAAGTACAAGCTCTGTATCTTCTATAGCATCAATATTAAAACGCGACGGTTGCTGCATCAATAAACTCTCACGATCTCCTGTCCACCAGTTTTCAATGCTGAAACTGTTTACATGTTCGCTCCCTTTTTCATCTACAGTATAGGTTCTTACACAGCCTTGCGTAATAAAAGCATCATACTTCCATATATCTCCTTCCTGAAGCAGGTATTGCCTTTTACGAAGTTTTTTAATAATAGCAAAGGATTGTATATAACTAGACTCTTCAAGACTCAGCACTACTTTTTCATCAAGATATTTTTGGAATATTTCATACATAGTATGTAAAATTATGCAAATAGTTACTGATGTACAAATTTTTCAAATTATGCATAACAGCAACCTTAATAATAAAGTTTATTCAAAATCCTTGGCAAATCTCATAACATAATATTTTGGAGCATGCTCCAATTCAGCTACAAAATCTAACGCGGTTTTTATAAAAAATGTAATCTACTCATTAGTGCAAACCTCTAATTTTGAAACTGGACTTGATACTTTTTTCACACAAAAAACTAAGGCGAATGTTAAATAAATTTTAACCTTGAATTATGAAATTTTTACTGCAAAATTAAAGGAAAACTTAAATTATCATTTAGCTAAAAAAGTTTCGAAAATCAAATAGACTTATTTTAAAATCCCAGACAGTAATTCAGAGAGCCAAATAAAGACAATTCACCTTAACTTAAAACATCCTTTTCAAATTCTCTATAATATTTGTATAATTATATATTACTTTAATGCAATAAAAAAATTGAGTTTTTATATTTTTTGCATCAATCCCCAACAGGAGATCTAAACCAAATTTACGAAGCCAATGAAAGACAGACACTACATATAATAAGCCAATTTCTTCAAATCATCCAAAAATGATGTTGAAATTTGTCCAGTTGGGGTCACAAACAAGCCAAATGGCGCAAATTGAAGACAATTGACGCCATTTTTGTTTTTAAAATTGATCAGGTTTTTTATCCAAAGTATCTTCTAATCAAGGCTTTTTCTCGATAACAAATGCTTTGAGCTCTGCTATCTTCCCATCTTCGAATCGCCAGATATCACAATAATCAAAATGTTCATATTTTCCGACCTTATTTTTTAATCGGATTTCCCCCGTCACCATAACAAAATTGTCTTCTTCGATTGCCTTTTCCACACTGAACACCGGTGGCTCCAAGTAGAATTCTTTCATATAAGCACGGACTTCTTCTTTTCCATTAAGAATACGCTCACCAACGAAAACCCATTTGGTGTTTGGGGTACAGTAAGCTAAAAAACTTTCGTAATCGCCATTTTTCACAAATTCATTGGCTTTGTGTAAGATTGTTGTATTTGTCATTTTTCTCTGTTCTTTTAAATGATTATTTTTTGTTTGGGCACTAGGATTAGATGTGACAATAAATAGTGCGATAATGATTAATGATTTTTTCATTTTAAATTGTAGTAAAACGTTAAGGAACATTAGATATTCTCTTCAATAGTTTGAATTCCAAATTCTGCCAAACGGCTTATAATATTGTCCGATGAGACTATGGTTTCAGGAAGGTAAAGACCTCCTGTTTTCTGCACAGTTTGTCCACTAAGACCAAGAATTCTCTCTGCGATCATATAGACACCTACCGCAGTTAGGTGAGAATTACCTTTAGGACCGGACACAATGGTTCTAACTTTCTTCGGTTCTCCAGATGATGAGATCCCTTCTATCTCAATATACAAATCGTGTGATGCTGTCAAACCATTACTGCTGCCTATTGATTCCCCAATAATGAAATCAAACCGAATATTGCTGGCATTCGTAAAAGCGGCGATACTCGGAACGTCAAGGGTACTCATTGGATGGCCAATAGCCGATGATCCACCATACAGGTTAATCGGTCTTGCATTATTTTTTGAATCCACATACTGCCAATTTCCATCCTGACGGATCAGTGCCTTACCTACAAAACCACTAACTTCTTCTGCAACCAATGGTCCTACCGGATCTTTTTCATCGTATAGTCCGGCGGTTTCTATATGCGTAATGCTGCTGAATCCGGAAGCCATCTGCTTTACAACTAATGTCAAGAGTCCAGCCTGCCAATGCCCTGCGAAAACTATAGGAGCAGAAATTGTTTTATGAAGGCCGAGAAATGCTGTAGCAGCAATCTGATCAGCCAATTCGCTTACCGTAATACAGGCAATACCATTTAAAATAGCCGTTTCCCTTAAAATATTGCTATGGTCATCCAAAGCTGATATGATAAGGTCAATTTCTCGAAATTGAGCTAAATTGAAACCTTCTTCCAAATCGATATAGGCTGTTTCAGCGTGGGTTAATTCTTTAGCCAGCAACTCTCCTTTTTGGGGATTTCTACCAGCAAGAATAAGTTTGATAGCACTGTCTGCTTTTCTTATCAAACGTGCTATGTTGGTTCCTACCTGCCCGTAACCGCCAACAATTAAAATTCTTTTTTCTTTTAATACCATATTATAATATTTTATAGATTAAATTTAGGTCAAGTGACCTAATGCAAATATAGGTCAAGTGACCTAGATAAAAAATGTTTTTAATATTTTTTATTTAATTTTACAGCATGGACAAAAAAGAAGAGCGATTAAATCAGATCTTATCGACAACAATAGAGGTACTAATAAAGGAAGGTGCAGAAAATCTCTCTATGAGAAAAATAGCGAAAAATGCGAATTTGTCTTTAAGTAATCTCCAATACTATTATAAAGATAAAGATCTTCTCTTGATTGCTACAGTGGAATTTTACTTTGAAAGCTGCAAGAAAGAACTGACTCAAGCTGTTAAACTTTTGGCAGCTGACAGCACACCTGATAAAAATGTTTTTCTGGAAAAGGTTTTGAGTATGTTATTGATTGACGGAAGATCCAGTCATCAAACTTTGATGTTTCAGGAAATATGGACTTTAGCATCCAGAAATAAGGAATTACAAAACGCTGTGGAAACCTATTATAAAACCTATTGCTTATGGATGATCGATTTGGTTTCTGCTTTTTGCAGTAAGCCTGAAGAAATCGTAAGTTTTCTTATTCCTTTTGTAGAAGGATACACCATTGTTAATAATGTCATTCCTCTGACTAAGGAAAAAGTAATCGAGATGATGGTAAAACTGATCACAATTGTGGAAAAGTAAATACTACCTCTTTAAACTTTGCTCAATCAGTATGTTTCCGAATTTCCATGACATTTGCATTCATGTTTTAATTTATTTTAGGAACTAAATTTTTAATCATCCACTCTCTAATGGTTGTAGTTTTTGAGGAAGCCTCTGTTCTTGGCTCTAAGTCATATAAACCATTACCAATTGCCGTCAACATTTCTGTTAAAGAGATTGCAAATGCTTCGCTTGTGTGATGTTCTTCCAACAGCGTTTTTATATAATTCTCTTTTGAAATCTCCATAAAGTAAATAGGTTTTCCTGTTAATATACTCATTTGTCTTGCAATCTCATTATAGCTTATATCTTCCGGACCAAGAACTGTAAATCCTTCAACGCCAGTCCAGGTGTTATCCGTCAAAAATTCTACAGCTTTTGATGCGATATCTTTTACAGCGATTTGCGGCGATTTATAATTTCCGTTCATTGGCAAAGAAAATACTCCCTGTTCTTTTAGAGATGCCATTTGATACAAAAGGGTTTCAAAAAATACCGGACAGCGCAATGCCCTTACTGATGCTCCGCATTGGCTGATTATATCTTCCCCCTTGTGTAGAGCTGTGACAAGACCTGCCTGCAAATTGCTTTCTTTACCGCCGCTGGATAAATAAACGACTCTTTTTGTACCCGCATTTTTAATTGATTTTGAAGCCACTTTTGCAAAATCTTCATAATAGCCATTTACATCTTCCTGGGTATTGCTTTGAGGCACACAAAAATAAAGAGTATCGCAGCCACGTAGTGCCTCTGTAAATTCATATTCGTTGAGCAGAGAACCTGTTGCAACTTCTACTTTTTCTAAAATATCAGCTGGTATTTTTTGAGGATCTCTTAAAAAAATTTTAACCTTTTGCCCCTGCTCTACTAATTGTTGAAGAACTATTGAACCTGTATTTCCTGTTGGTGTTGTTACTAAAATCATAATTGAACTTTTCTGTGTTTGTTGAAGTGCAAAGATGATAAGAGTATATTTTGTAAACGTTGTCCTATGTTCACATTTTTAGATCTTTGATTTTAATCTGCTTAATGTTTGAGGAGTAAGTCCTAGGTAAGATGCAACCATTTTATTAGACAACCTCGTCAGCAATTTTGTTTGGTTTGTTAAAACCCAACGGACTTTTTCTACCGCATTTAGACCTTGAAAACAATATATACGTTCCTGGGATTTTATGTAGGCTAATTCTAAAATCTGTCTGTAAATAAACCCAAACTGAGGAACATTGTTTACCAAATGAAAGTAATCTTCGCGGTTTATCACTAACAGTTCCGAAGGTTCAATAGTCTGCATAAATTCAAATGAAGGTTGTTGATTGATTAAACTGGACAGTGCAGTTCCTAAGGAATCTTCAAAATGAAAATATCTTGTTGCCTCTTCACCTTCTTTATTAATGTTAAATAGTCGGATACAGCCTTTATTGACAAAGTAGAAATTATTACAGATTTCGCCCTCTTTCAACAGAAATTCGTTTCTTTTGGTTTTCCTAAATTTAAAATATGAGTAAATATAAGAAAGTGTCTTATCGTCAATTTCAGTTCTTGATTTAAAATATTTTTCTAATTGTTTATACACTTTAAATATTTTTAGGTTTCACTAAAAGCAGGGAACGCGGCACTATCCATACATATTTTTTATCTCCGACATAACAAAGGTACTTTGGGTACTCCCTATGCTTTCGACTGATCCCAATTTATTAAACACAAAATCCTGATAATGCTTCATGTCTTTGGCAGAAACTTTCATTAAAAAATCGTAATCTCCTGAGATATTGTAACATTCTACAACTTCTTCTATTTTCATGATATCACTAACAAACTGATTACCGATATTACGATCGTGCTGCTTAAGTTTGATATTACAAAAAACAATGAAACCTCTGTTTAGTTTTTCTGCATCAAGCAGGGCAATATATTTCTTAATGTAACCGTTGTTCTCCAATCTTTTAATCCGCTCAAAAACAGGCGATGCCGAAAGATTTACCATTTTAGCAAGCTCTTTTACAGTGTATTTAGAATTATCATGCAGTATATTTAATAACTGAAGATCAATATCGTCTATTTGTTCCATAGAATATTTTGGTTTAATTTATTTATAGGACAGAATAAAATTCTTCAAATATAACCAAAAACAATACAAAAATCTTATTTTACTTCTTTTCTCCGAGCCATACCCTGAGCGATGATACTGGCAGCAATCAATTGCAAGGCATGATAAAGCATGAGTGGCAGCAATACGATGCCGGTGATGGTACTGTGCTGAAAAAGTACTTTTGACATAACGGTGCCATGTACCAATGACTTTTTAGACCCGCAGAATAAGACCGTAATACGGTCTTCATCTGAAAAACCAAGCAAACGGCTGAGTAGTCCGACACAAAAGAATACGGCAAAAAACAACGCCATCATCCCTGCAGCGAGTCCGGCAAGTTCAAGGGCGGTGAAGCCTTCAAAAAGATGTTCGGAAAATGACTTGCAAAACGATGTGTAAATAATCGTTAGAATAACTGCCTGATCGAAGTATTTAAGCTGTTTCTTGTATTTTTCGGCAATGGCGCCGAAACGGGAATTGAGGCTTATTCCAATGATGACTGGCAGCAAGACTTGAAGAATCAACTTTATAACGATTTGAGTAACATCAAAATCGCCTGTCGCAGAAGCTATAAACAGCCCAACCCAGAGCGGCGTAACCACTACTCCAATCAAACTGGAAATGCTTGCATTGAAAATGGCCGCGGGAATGTTTCCCTTAGCGATCGAAACCATGACCACCGAAGAGGAAACTGTAGACGGTAATGCTGCCAGAAAAAATACACCCAGCCAAAGCAGTTCGAAGCCGTTATTGACAAACAACGGGCGAAATGCCAAAACAATGAGCGGAAAAAATAAAAAGGTTGTCAACTGAACGACAATGTGCATTTTCCAGTTGGAAAGTCCGGCTTTTAGTTTCTCAACACTTAGCCGTAAGCCATAAAACAAGAAAATCAACGAAACGCCTGCATTGGCAATCTCCTCCAGCGAAACAGGTTCTTTGACCATGCCTGGCTTTGGCAAAAAATAAGCCATCAGAATCATGGCGGCTATCATTAACAGGAAACCGTCGAAACCTGCTTTTTTTAATACTTCTAATAATTTCTTCAATGTGTTTTAAATATTATTTCTCCGTGGAGGCACGGACTCCATTATTAATATATTGAAACTAAATCCCAAGTTCTTTGCGTATAATCTCTGCTCCTGCGCTTAAAGCACTTAATTTGCCTCTGGCTACGTTTCGAGATAGCGGGGCCATACCGCAGTTTGTAGAAGGGTAAAGATTTTCGGCGTCTACAAACTCAAGGGCTTTACGCAGGGTAGCAGCTACTTCTTCTGGTGTTTCGATAGTGTTGGCTGCTACATCAATGGCACCTACCATTACTTTTTTACCTCGAACAAGTTCCATTAAATTTAAAGGCACATTAGAGTTGTGACATTCTAAAGACACTATATCAATTTTAGATTTTTGAATTTTCGGGAAAATTTCTTCGTATTGTCGCCACTCTGAACCTAATGTCTTTTTCCAATCAGTATTTGCTTGTATTCCATAACCATAGCAAATATGAACCGCAGTTTGACAGTGTAAGCCTTCAATAGCTCTTTCTAATGCTGCCATTCCCCAATCGTTTACTTCATCAAAGAACACATTAAATGCAGGTTCATCAAACTGGATAATATCTACCCCTGCGTCCTGAAGTTCTCTTGCTTCTTCATTGAGTGCTTTCGCAAATTCCCAAGCCAATTTTTCCCGGCTTTTATAATGGTCGTCGTACAAGGTATCTACCATTGTCAGCGGGCCTGGCAATGCCCATTTTATTGGCTTGTTAGTCTGTTTACGTAAAAATTTAGCATCTTCAACAAAAACTGCTTTTTGACGTGCAACCTCACCTACAACCACTGGAACACTTGCGTCGTAACGGTTACGGATTTTTACTGTTTTACGATTTTCAAAATCTACACCGCTTAAATGCTCGATAAAAGTTGTTACAAAATGCTGGCGTGTCTGCTCACCGTCACAAATGATATCTAGATCTGCCAATTGCTGTTCCTGCAGCGAAATGCGTAAAGCATCTTGTTTCCCCTCAAGCAGCTGATCGCCTTCTAATTTCCATGGTGACCAAAGTTTTTCGGGTGGTGCAAGCCAGGCAGGTTTCGGTAAACTTCCAACAATAGAGGTAGGTAATAATAATTTCTTCATAATAGTATAATTTTAATGCGTTGTAATCAATTAAAGAGTAAAATTAGCGGACCATTGTTCTAGGAGACTTTTGTAAGGCTTAATGAAATGCTCTTCTGCATATTTACCCTGTTCAACAGCCAGTCGGCTGCGCTCTTCGCGATCATAATCTACACGAGTCAGTGAATAATCTTCGTGTTTAAGACTAGGCTGGTAGATTTTCCCAGCCACTGAATTTGCATTGTAAATTTCAGGGCGATAAATCTTTTGGAAAGTCTCCATCGTACTGATTGAGCTGATTAGTCCAAGATCAGTATAATCAGCAAGCAAATCTCCGGAATGATAAAAAGCCATCGGTGCCACACTATTTTGAGGCATGAAAAAACGAACTTTTAAGCCCATTTTAGAGAAATATTCATCAGTGATCGAATACTGATCCTGCAGATACTCAAAACCCAGAACCGGGTGCTGATACTCCGTACGAGTATAAGTTTTGTTGCTCGATACACTTAGACAAATGATCGGTGACATCTTAAAGTGCTCTTTATAAGTAGCTGAACTCACAAAACACTTATAAAGTTTTCCATGCAAATCACCAAAATTTTCAGGAATACAAAAATTAGGTTTATTTTTATTGTGCTCTATCAATAAAATACTGAAATCATAATCACGGACATAAGACGAAAAATTATTTCCGGCAATACCTTCGATACGCTGGTTAGTCTTGCGGTCAAAAATATTCGTTTTTAAAACTTCAATCAAGGGCAGATTGTTAATACTATTTTTATCATCAATACTCATCGTTACTGTGATGATTTCAAGTTCTACAAGATAACGATCTGCTTTTGGATTATCCACATGAGCCAATGCATTGAATCGATTGTTAATCATATTTAATGCATTACGCAAGTTTTGCTGGCGATTATCTCCTCTGGCCAGGTTTGCAAAATTGGTTGTCAAACGCGTTTCGTTTGAGGGGTGATAGTTTTCATCTAAACAAGTGCTTTTTAGTGTGAATGCAAAATCATTCTTGATTGTATTCTGGGTGTTTACAATATTCTGCTTTTCGTTTATTCCCCTATCTTCTTGTATGTTCGCTTTCATCTGATGATAATGTTTAGTTTTTTTACCCTGCAAATTTGAATATAAAAGATTAAATATTTTTATTTAAACAAAAAATCAGTTAATTACTCTTTTAAAATACATTCTAAAAGAATAATAATCTTTAAACGAATAAAATAATGAAGGAAAACAGATAAATATTCTTTAGCGACCTGAGATTATTGATTTAGAGTTTCCCAGAGCGCTTCAAAAACTCGAAAAAGAAAACAATATCATTTATATTTGCCAAAAATTAAGACAGACATAGCAATGAATTTGATAGAAAATTTAAAATGGCGCTACGCCGCAAAAGCTTACAATAACATTAAAGTAACAGAAGAGAAGATCGATCAGATCTTAGAGGCTATAAATCTTTCAGCATCTTCTTGTGGTCTGCAATCTTACCGTGTTTTTGTTGTAAGCAACCCGGAAATTCAAAAAAAATTAGGTGCTGATTCGTATAATGGACAGATTAGCTCTTGCTCTCATTTGTTGGTTTTCGCTGCATTTAGTGACATGTCTTCGACTTACATTGACGATTACATAGCAATGACAGAAAAGCAAAGAGGTCTTGATGCTGGTGCCTTATCAGGATTTAGAAATGGCTTGCATTCCTATTTCAGTGCTATTAATGCAGAACAAAAAGCCCATTGGGCGTCCAAACAGGCTTATATTGCACTAGGAACTGCGCTTATTGCTGCGGCAGAGTTGAAAGTGGATGCCACTCCTATCGAAGGATTTAATGCCTCCGTTATCGATGCCGTTTTGGGGTTGAAAGAGAAAAGTCTGCATTCAACAGTTATCCTCGCTTTAGGATATCGTGATTCGGAAAAAGACTATATGGCAGCGACGAAAAAAGTTCGTTTACCTATAGATGAAATGGTTACAAAAGTTTACTAGTAATTTCCGGTCACAGTTTAGCATTATTTAAATTTTTCTTGAGGTATTTTTCTAAATCTTCGGGTTACCAGCCGAATCATAGCTGAAAGTGATTTTTTGCTGGGCATTTGCAAAAGCACAAAACCCAAATAGTAAAGGTGTAATTAGTTTTTTCATTACTTATTTTCAAGTTTTTTTAAACGTTTATTCTGTTCTGATATAATTTTATTCTGATCAGAAATAAAAGTTTTTAATTGTTCTGTTTTCTTATCCTGTTCGATTAGATACAGTGTAAGCTCTTCAATCTTCTGAAGAAGTTTCGAATTCATTTCCCCAAGATTAATTCCATTTTTCAAAATCTTACCAGCCAGACATATCAAATTTTACTTCTTTGGAATGGCCCATTCTATTTACGTCTAACTTGTTGTTTATGTTTGTGATACCAATTCAGACGTTTCCTCCATACAGGTGAAAAGCTATGTTTATTAAGTGAACTAAATGTTTTTGAATACCCGTTAAGGTCTCAAGATTATTTTCATAAACACATTTTTAGAAAATTAATTCTTTGTCAAAACTATTAAATAAGCTTTCTAAAACTTTACGGGATTCCTCATTTTAATAAATTTCCTTCATAGTTAAACAAATCATTCTCAACCAAATTATCAAAGCCAATAAAAGACAGCCTCTACTTCCAGTAAGCCAATCTCTTTAAATCTTTCATAAAGTACACAAAATAATTTAGCTTATTTCTTATTAATCTAAGTACCGCTCTTGGAAAAAATAATAGCGGCTTTTTCCTCTGAAACATTTTTCTTAATCAAACTTTAAAAATTTGCAATTTGAATGCTTCTCCTAAATTGATCAAAATGTGCTTACTGCCACAAACAACACAATAAACTAAAAATCAAATAATTACATGAATCTATAAAATATATAAAAGTTTATTTTTTAGATTTAATAAAAATAGTTTTAGATTTTATTTGGCAAATTTAAAATAATCGACTATTCTTGTAGTATTAAAAAACTTGTTAAAATACAGTTAATAACCCAAGAAAATTACCACTTAATTGATAAAAAAAAACATTTTATTGAGCCATGATGCATCTAAAAAAGATTTTAAATTGTACAATCCTATTACTATCGGTTAATTTACTTCATTCACAGGATAGAAATCCTATCAGTATTAAATCACCAGAAACTCATTCCTTTGAAAAAGCTGGAAATGTCCCCATAAACCTTTTCGCAGGATCTGTAGACTTAAAAATTCCAATTTGTGATATTCAAGCTAAATCATTAAATATTCCAGTTGTATTATCATACGATTCTTCTGGTTTTGTACCACATAAAAAAACAGATCTTGCCGGTACGAATTGGTCTCTAATGGTGGGAGGAAAAATATCCAGAAATATTAATGGATTGCCAGATGAATATGAAGGGAATCCAACATCTCTCGTACCAGGCTCTTTGTATGGATTGGATATTCATGGATATTTGAAAGGCGTTCGTCTTAAACCTTTTTCTAAAGAACAGGTTTATGATTTAAACAGCGGTGTAGGTACAGCAACTGTTTCAACATGGGAATTAAGTTCTGGTATTAATGGTTATGAAGGCGAACCAGATTTATTTAGCTTTAGCATTTTAGGTCTTAGAGGTAAATTTATGATAGGCAACGATGGTGTTGTAAAGGTTGAATCTAATGACCCAAACTTAAAAGTTGATATTAGTGGATTAAAAACCTATGGCGGAAGCGGATATTGTCTGCCTCTTGATTCCGAAATAATATTAACAGATGGAAATGGTAATAAATATTTTTTTGGTGGTGATTTTTCAAAATATGAAGTATCATACAGCAGAACTACGTCTGGCTTAAGTAAGGATGGGTTTTATGGCTTTCCAACGATAAATTCTTTTAATATTTCTAAAATCATAATGGCAAATAGCGAAGTAATCACTTTTGATTATTATAAAGGAACCTTAGATAGTTCTTTTTGTCAAATGATGACCAGTTCTACTAATTTATTACAAAACGCAAAAATCTTAAGCCTGGATAGTTATTATCAAGAAGGAACCCGAATCGATGAATTTCGAAATTGTCCGGGAGGAGTTTCAGGATGTTATACTTCTTCTTCAAGTGGCCCGGCAACAGGTACTTCATACACTCTATTAAAAAGATCCATGCTGGAAAAGATTACATACAATAATATAAATATATCAATAAATTATAAAAGTCAAGGATATCCAATTAAACATGCTGAGGATTCTAATTTGTATTTTAATGAATTTGTAATAGATAATATTGAACTTAAAGATGGTTCAATACTTGTAAAAAAACATGTTTTTGAATATCAGGATTTAGGTGGTGTTAATAAAAGACCTTTTTTGACTGGGTTACAGGAAACAACTGCTGGTAAAAAACATTCTTTTGAATATAGTAAAACTGATAACTTACCCGCTTATTACACTACAGGAATAGATCATTGGGGATTTTGGAACGGAAAGGACACAAATACGCAATATGCTCCCTTTGATACTTATAATTCTGCAACTGGTGATTATACTTTAAATAATACCTCTAGAGATGCTAATTATTTATACGGATCTTCAGCATTATTAAGTAAAATAATTTACCCAACAAAAGGATTTACTGTTTTTGAATATGAGCCGCACCTTTACAGTAAAAGAATCGAAAGAAATTCAGGTAGTTTATTCCTGCCTGTTTTAGTAGATGCACAAGGAATCTGTGGAGGAACAAGAATACAAAAACAAACAGATTATTCAAGTCAAGGTGTAGTATCAAATATAAAGGAATACAAATACAATACAGATATATCTAACACTGTATCGTCTGGTATTTTATCAAATTGGCCAAGATATGTTTATTATTTTGAATTTACTGCTCCAGGTTCTATTCAAAAATTATTCTTAAAATCCAGTAGTAATGTTCAGCAGAATACACTCGACAGCTACAATGTTGGTTATTCTAAAGTATATGAAATTAATAGTAGTAACGGCTATATTGAGCATTCATTTTATAATTATTCCGACAAACCTGATATCTCACTTCCTTATACCAATAATTTACGTAATTGGACTAATGATAATACAACTACAATAACTCCATTAAATTTATATAAAAACTTTAAAAATTTATATGGTTTAGATTATAGCTCGATCAGAGGATTGAAATCGAAAGAGAAATTTGTCTCTCAGGATGGTATTGCTAAGAAAACAATTGATTACTTGTATAATGATTTTGTAGATTACAATCCAAATTCATCAAAAGATAATAATAATTATGTTTCAATAAATCATTTAAGCGGTATTTGGGTTCAGGGTTATAAAAAATATTTCAACTCATTTGAGTTAAAGAGTAAAATTGTAACAGAAAAATTTAATGGTCAAGATATTATAACTCAATCGGATTTTTTATATAATAGCCCTAATCATTTACAACTTTCGTCAGAAAGCAATACTGGTTCTAATAATGTTATCCAACAAACAAAATATAAATATCCAAATGATTATTCATTTCCACCTTTAAGCACTATACCCGCTGCAAATGAAATTCATGATATGGCTGCATTAGTCTCAAATAATGTTGTTAATGTTCCAGTCGAAATAAGTCAGTCTATTATAAAAGGAGGAGTAGAATATGTTACCGGTGGTAAATTAAATTATTTTGAAAATTTAAATGTAGAAAAAGTGTTTGAGCTGGAAACCAATGAGCCAATTAATGCCAACACTTTTAGTCTTTCAACAATTTTACCAACAGGTTTTATTTACGATAGCAGATATAAAGAATCATTATCTTTTCCAAAATACGATACTAAAGGAAATATTTTAGAAATAAAGCCAACAAATGGTATTACCGAAAGCTACATCTGGGGATATAATAATCAATACCCAATAGCAAAAGTTGTAAATGCAACGTATCAGGAAATTACAAATACTTTAGGCACAGCAGTATTAACTCAATTAAATAATGGATACAAACAGGTTATAGTCTCTCCTGGCCCACCGCAGATTATTTATAATAATATACCCTTAACTGACTTGGAAATTCGCACTATGCTCCTTCCATTACAAACAAGTTTGAGTAATGCTCAAGTGACGATTTTTACCTACAAACCACTTGTTGGAATGACTAGTACAACTGATCAAAAAGGTATTACAACTTATTATGAATATGATAGTTTTAACAGACTGTATCTTGTAAAAGATAATGAAAGTAAAATTTTATCAGAGACCAATTATAATTACAAAAACTAACTCAAGAGAAATATGAAAAACATAATCATCATGGCATTTATTCTATTTTCTGTTGCAGTATTAGGTCAGACTCAGACAGAAAATTATATAAAATCAACTAGCTATAAAGCGGAATCAGCTTCAGTTATACCAAATCCTACATTGTCTCAGGCAACTGAAAACATTACTTATTTTGATGGTCTTGGCCGTCCTGTTCAAAAAGTAGCTTACAGACAATCTGGAAGTGGAAAAGATGTTGTTACACCAATAGAGTATGATTCTTTTGGACGAATTGTAAAAGATTATCTTTCTTATGTTCCTACTACAGCTGCTTCGCTTGATTATAAAACTGGTGCATTAACAGATATTAATCCATTTTATAACACCGTAAAGTACCAAAACACTCTCAATCCTTATTCTCAAAAAGCATTTGAGGCTTCTCCTTTAAATCGTGTTCTAAGGCAGGCTGCTCCAGGAAATGATTGGAAAATGGGCGGAGGACACGAAGTAAAATTTGATTATCAGACTAATTCGGGATCAGCTGTTAATCAGGATCAGGTAAAAAAATTTAGTGCCAATATTGTAAATGTAAACAACACCTACTCTACTACATTAGTGCAAAATGGATATTATAATGCCAATGATTTATTTAAAATGGTTACTTATGATGAAAATACAGCTAATTCACCTTCTGAAAATAATGGTTCAGCCATTGAGTTTAAAAATAAACAAGGCCAAGTTATTTTAAAAAGGACCTATGGTACCACAGGAGCTAATGCAGTAAGCGAAAGATTCGATACTTATTATGTTTATGATGATTTTGGGAATCTTAGTTTTGTTATCCCGCCAAAAGCATCAGATTTAATTTTTACAAATACATCAACTCAAGCTGATTTAACCTCTACAGATGTTATTTTATCAGGAAATGAACTTAATTTATCAGCATCAAACAGTATAACTTTACTTTCTGGTTTTAATGCTAAAAGCGGTAGTACTTTTACAGCTAAAATTCAAATTGGAGATGATACTATCTTAAATAATTTATGTTATCAATATAAGTATGATTCTCGAAATAGATTAATAGAAAAAAAACTACCTGGAAAACAATGGGAATTCATAGTTTATGATAACCTGAATAGAATTGTAGCTACGGGCCCTGCTAATTCTCCTTTTGATAATACAGCTGCTGGTGCTGCAGGCTGGAATATTACAAAATATGATGCTTTTGACAGACCTATTATCACAGGATGGATGCCTGCAGCATCTATAAATTCGACTGAGAGAAAAAATCTTCAAGATGCAAGAAATGCCGAAACAGTAAATTTTAGCGAAACGAAAACAAGCTCAACTATTACCACAATTAATAATGTTGATACGCGATATACAAATTTAGTATGGCCTAACAATTCATCTACAGCGCCAATTAGCACTTATTATATCCTTTCGATAAAGTATTATGACAATTATGATTATCCGGGCGCGCCTACAGCATTTAACAATGTGGCACAACAGCCTGTTTATTATAATGCATCTGTAAAACCAAAAGGATTATTAACCGGCTCATGGACAAGAATTTTGGAGGCTACTACAGCCCCGATAAAAGGTGAATTAAGCTATACACTTTATGATCGTAAAGCAAGACCTATTCGTACTAATACGTCCAATTACTTGGGCGGGTATAACCAAATAGACACTAATTTTGATTTTTCAGGAAAAACGATCTATACAATCACAGAACATCAAAGAGCAGTTAATGAGTCTGTGATTTCTATTAAGGATGAATACTCTTACACGGCACAAGATAGACTTGAATCTGTTAAACAAACTATTTCAAACAATACCCAATTTTTAGCATTTTATATTTATGATGAATTAGGGCAATTAGTCTCAAAAAAGGTAGGGAATACTCAGGCAGCACCTCTGCAAATTGTTGATTATACTTATAATGTCAGGGGATGGCTTAAAGGAATCAATAATGTAAACCAATTAATTACGGGTACAGATCCTAAAGATTTATTTGCCTTTCAGGTAAACTATAATGATATTACAGATACATCGAAAAGATTGTATAATGGAAATATCAGTCAGACTATCTGGTCAAGTGATAATACAGATAAAAGTGTTAGAAACTACACCTATAGTTATGACTTACTAAATAGGTTAAAAAGTGCAGTAGACAATTCTGGATTCTTTAATGAAGATAATATCCAGTATGATAAAAATGGTAATATTTTAAAACTTCAGCGTACAGGTGCACTCGTACCAAGCCCTTCTACATCGATTCCATCAAATTATGGACAAATGGATAATTTATCTTATTTTTATGACAGTGGAAATAAATTAATGAAAGTAACCGATGATGCGCCTATAGATCAATATGGATTTAAAGATGATGCTGTAAATGGTGCGGCAGATACTGCCGACGATTACAGTTATGATATCAATGGAAATATGCTTACCGATGCCAATAAAGGAATAACCAACATATCCTATAATCATTTAAACCTGCCTGTTAAAATTATTCTTTCAACAGGAAATATTACATATCTTTACAATGCTGTAGGCCAGAAAGTTAAAAAAACTGTAGTTGAAACTTCTTCAGCAAATACAACAATAACAGAATATTTAAATGGTTTTCAATACAAGAAAGTAAATTCACAAGCAACTGAGCTTCAGTATTTCCCAACAAAAGAAGGATATGTAGCCAATAAAGCAGGTAGTTATTCGTATGTTTTTCAATATAAAGATCATCTAGGAAATATTAGATTGAGTTATGCCAAAAACATAAGTTCTGGTCTTACTGATATTATTGAAGAAAATAATTATTATCCATTTGGATTAGAGCACCAAGGGTACAATAACAATCCTAACCCTACTTATGGAAATGTTGTATCTGAACAATATAAATACAACGGCAAGGAGCTCCAGGATGAGCTGGGACTTAATGTGTATGATTATGGAGCTAGAAATTATATGCCTGATATTGGAAGATGGGGATCTATTGATAATAAATCTGAAAAATTTATCTCTTTATCACCATATCATTATGCAGGAAATAATCCTATACTATATTTAGATGTTGATGGTAATGAATTTACAGAGGATGCCTGGAAGTGGGTTAATAGGTTAATTGCAGAAATTAATTCAAGGCAAGCATCAAATAATCAATCTATTAAAAATGCTGAAGAAACTATTGCATCAGGCAAATATGGATGGTTTCAAAGTGAAAAATCACTTAAAAATAAGATCGCACGTCTAAAAAGTGAAAATACTGAACTAGAAACTACAAGAGGAGAAACTGCCGTATTAGCATCCTCTTCACAGGTTTATGACGTTGTAAATAATAGCAGCAATACAGAAAGAGATATGTTAGGAACTTCTACAACTACTAATCAAACAACTTTTAATAGTGATAATAATAGAGTTCAATTAACTGTCTCTTCAGGTACCGATTTAGGTCTATTTTCACATGAATTAAAACATATGTATCAATTTGAAAAAGGAGAAACTACGCTTGGTTTAACTAAAAATAACGGAGGTATCAATCTATCTGGCGGCAAGCTTCTATTTTATGATTTATCTGATGAGGTACAAGCTTATCAAAGAGGAGCCATGTTTGGTCAAAAAGAAAACATAAATTCAACAGCAGATGTTTTAGCTAAAGGAATATATAGCGATAAAATTCCTTCAGGGCCTATTAATTCTGTTAATCATCCTAATGCTGCTGCAATAAAACAAGATCCTCAATCATTTGCAGATAAGCATAATGCTGCATTTAGAATTGGAATCACAACATATAAACCCAAATAAGTATGAAAAGAATAATTATATTATTAATTGGCTTTTTTATTCTATTTACTTCTTGTAGTAAAAATATTTATGGAAAGTATAATACAACTTATCGAGGAAACAAGAGTGATTTTTTTCAAATCACTCTACATCCTGATAATACAGTAGAAAAAACTGAAATACATACAATAAGTAATTTTTCAAGCGGGAAATTTATAATAAAAGAGGAAAGAATAATCTGTTATTTAGATTCATCAAAATTAGGATATCCTCCAGATACCTTAGTTTTTAAATTGAAAGGAAAAAAACTTTACCAAGTAAGAAAAGGTGTTATAAACAAAAAATTCTACTTAAAAAAAGAGGATTCTATATAATTGATAATGCTTAATGATAGAATTATATTCTTTTAAGTATTAACAAAAATAACATAGGCGATCAAATGATCGCCTATGTTATTTTCTACTTTTCCTATCTTACAAAACCTGAATTGATAGCAGCATTTCATCATTTAGGATTTCACGATTATTTCAGAGTAGAACCATAATAATTCTCAAAACATTTAAATAGAAAACGAGTCGCAGGCAAAGCTTACAACTCGTTCTTTAGCTTTTATTATTCTATTATAACCTGATGACTTTCAGTAGCGCCATCTATATTTATTTTCAGGACATGTATTCCTTTTTTGATGCCGCTTACATTTATAGAAGCGGTATTGTTTACCACACTCACACTTCTTTTTTCCTGTCCATTCAAGTCATACAATATTGCCGTTATAGGAACCTGCGGGCTTGGCGTTATCGTTTCGTTAAGCAATGAGATATTAATGATGTGGCTCGATGGATTGGGGTAAATTTGGTAAAAAGAAGTATTTTCTACCGCATTTGATATTCTAGATGTTCTTGGGCATCCTCCCGAAACTAAAACACGAGCAGTAGCAATTCCGCACGGAGTATTTGCCTCAACTTTTAATAATCCCCCACTACAGCCGAAATTCACTGTTCTAATTCCTCCCGTCTCGGAACTAGATAACAATGTAGACTCGCCTCTGTAAATTTTAAAATAACTTCCGGAATTACCAGTTATAATTACATCTAATTGCCCATAAGGACCTGGTCCATTATAGCTTACTGCAATTGGGGTTCCAACGGTAATAATTTTTGTTAGAGTTTTATTACCACAATTGTCATTCCCTAAATTAAGACTTAACGTAACTTTGCCAGTTAGATATACTGATGTCCGATTTAATACAACCGTATTTGTATTACTTCCGGTAAGGGTTACCAAATTTGATCCTTCGGTAATTGTCCAATTATAGGAAGAGCTGACATTAGGTACAGAATAAACTTCACTGGCACATAATGTTTCGTTTCCTGTAATTGCAAAATCAGAACACATGTAGGAACAGTTTACTAAACTTGGAATCAGGGCTGGGTTACTCAATGCCTCTAACTCTGATGCAAGCCAGTTTCCATTTCTAGCATTAAAATTGATATGTCCTGAATTACTGGCAGAAGGATTGCTTTTATTAAAATCAGTCACAAAATTTTGAAATGGAGTATTTTTCGGAGCAGCAGGAGGAATTGCTCCCGCATATGGTTTTCTGAAATCACTATCATTAAGTGTAACCAAACCTTTTCCAATATCAAGTGCGCTCGCCGTGGGAATAAAGCTAAAAGAATTTGAAACTATTCCGTCCAGAACTAAATCACTGGTGGAGGTTTGCTGCCTGCCTCCTCCATAAATATCATAGGGAAGAATATTGCTTGGCTGAGCAGCGTTTTTTTCAGAAACTGTAATAGATACCGGAATAAACCATAAAACTTTTTTCTTATATTTTATACTACCGTGATATATGTTTTTATTGTCATTTAATACAGTCATGTATTTAGACTGAAAATTAATTTCCCATTTAGAATTGCCTGGTAATAAACCAACACTTACAATATCAGGACGTGATAAAAAAGTCCCATAAACTCCATCTAGTATACCTATATAATTTGACAACGCAGTATTGCTTCCCGCAGTCTTAATATAACTCATAATATTCCCGTTATCAGGTTGAAGGACTCCGCATTCACTTCCGTTTGCTATGGCAATATTTCTAATTGGCTTTCCTGGGTAACCTTGAGGATATCCCATAGCAGTCAGTTCCTGCTGCCAGAGATCATGAATTCCATTTTTTATTTCATACTTTCTATTCATCCAATTCACCATCATCTGTCTTGCCGCTGGAGCATCTGATGCTGAAAAAACAGTCAAAGGAGTTACATAATCAATTTCATTAAGATCAGTATTGTTACCATTATTACTGTTTATAAGGTCGATAATTCCATTTGCCAGATTTGAAATAACAGGAATATCAGATTCACCAGTAATCATAGCAATTGGTGAGCTTACATATATATTACGAATATGTCTCATAGCATACTGCACGCTTAAGGGAGTATTAGCGCCCAGATGCGGTGCATCATGCGAAATGTACATTTTAGTATCATGATTAAAGTTTCTGTTCAGCTCTATATCGCGAAGTGCATACCTTGCTATTAATCCGCCCATACTCTGGCCGATAATTACATTTGGAGTTGTGCTTCCTATTACCGCTTTTCTGGCATTGACATACTTAATAACCTCTTCAAGGACATATGCATTTTTTTGAATAAAATCGACCCCATTGTTCCAATTAACATAAATTATGTCATATGAGCTGAGAGCAGATGGTAAGCCTGAACCAGAGTAAGTATATTTATTAATAAACTGCAGCCTGGTGTTTAGTCCTTCCTCTTGTTCGGGGCTTACTATGACACCCAAATCAAAACCTTCTGCAACAATTAGAGGTTTACGTATTTGATGATCGGGACTGGCATAGTTAATATGAAGCACCGCTTTACCGAATTGATTTTTGTACGGAGTAGTTGCTGTAATAGGGATTTTATCATCAGCTTTATCATAATTAGTTTGAGTCGATGCCGTTTTTAAATAAGGGCCAATTGGTGCTTCACAGTTAATGCACTCTCCAACAATTGGATTACCTATCTTTACTTTGGAGTGTCCATTTAGAATCTGTCCATTGGTAAGGGTTAATTTGTATCTCCATGTATAATAGCCTTCCGCGGAATAATTTACATTGATTAATTGATTATAATTAACTACTTGATAACCTTGATTATTCGAAAAATCAATTTGAATATTTTGAATTCCGGCGCTGTTATTGGATAGAAAAAGATTCGAAGGCAGCTTTACTTTTAGATTTAGCTCATTCTGCGTATTTACTGCCGGCGATATAGCAAATACTTGTTTTTGGATGTAAGGATTCTGCCATACACCGCTGGTAAATTTATCGGAAAACTGATTGTTCGTATAATTTAGTTTAGATGGATATGCATTTTCATCAAATTTACTGTAATTAAAAAACAGTCCGCTTAATATCATTACTCCGGGCTCACGCTGTGAGTACCATCTCGTTGAGTATTCCTGCATCGATATGAATCCAGATGAACTTTGGGTGACCCTGGACATTAATAGCGTTTTGTAAATATCTGTAATTGTTTGGGAGGTGGTTAATGTAGAATCGCGTAAGACACCATCAAAAGCCAAGAGATTGGTAAAATCCATACCATAATCAAGTAAGATCCCGTTGGGAATCCGCGATTTGTCTAAATTTTGAAATACCTGGTTGGCCGCGTTTTTGAATTCAGCATTCTGCGTCTGCTGGGCCGAAAGAATATTAAAAAGCAGAATGAATGCACAAAAAGTAATTTTTCTTATCATTTATTTTTTTTTAAAGGTTAATATTTCCAATCAAAACGTCCTTCTCTTATCTCCACTTTTGCACCTTTATCATTTACAGCGTCAAACCAAAAACTGCCTGCGATAATTGATTTTGAGATATCTAAATGTGTTATTTTCAATTCACCGGTCACTATTTCATTAGTATAAAATAACTGACTCTCTGCTGAACTATAAACTCCTAATGCTCCGGTTAGTTCAGGTGCTATAGTAAATGTTTTATTCAATTTATAAACCTCTCCTTCTTTTACTTCAATTTTTCTGAGCATTAGTACAACCATTTCATTTTTTCCATTGCGATGATCTGCGAAATTCATAACGAAATATTGTTCTCCCCCTTCAATCTGATAAAAACAATTTACTGAAGGATTAATACCGCTTTGATGCGGCAGGAATACTTTTCCATTAATTAGACATCCAACAGTGTTTGCGCCAGTATTTGTTATTGGCGGCAGTTTTTCTTTTTCGGATATAATATTACCGTCCTTGTCACAAGAACAAAAGAGAAATAAAATTATAAATAATGATAATATTTTTCTCATAGTTTTAATTTTTTAGTAAAGATGTAATATTTTTTTAAATATAAGATAAAGTTTACATTGATTTTCATAATTAATTGTTTTTAAAACAAATATGATTTTTAAAGTTACAAAAATCTAAATATCATACCTCTTTTTTATCTTTTGGAGTTGTTTGTAATGGATAGCAAGCCAATTCTCTTAAATCTTCCAGAAAAATTTATAAAAACTTGTTCTTTAAAAGTCACAAAAATCAAAATCCCATTTCGTTAGAAATGGGATTTTTTATGTTTTTAAAATCTGTAAGGAACTAAGGTAAGAAAGCAAATGCAAACTTATTTTTTGAAGTTAAATCCTAACATCCAAAACTCTTGTTTTTCCAGTCCTTCTAATGGATTTTCTCCTTTGTTGTAGGATAGACCTATTGATAAATTATCATTATTTATAGGATAAAATTTTAATTCTCCTTTTAGTAAATAAGTATAGTTTGGATTATTATCAAAATTATCCAGCAGGCTGTATCTTCCTTCATAGTTGATAATTAATTCTAATCCTTTTTTACCGAAAGTCTCTGTTAAAACAACTTCTTCACTTTCCTTCCTATTTAATTCGATTCCTTTACTGTTATATGAAACAGTCTTTGTCTTTTTTACAGCTTCAATAACAGCCCTTTTTTTCAACAAAACAGCTCCTCCTACATTAAAATAGCTTCTAAAATAATAACCTTGTTCTAAAGGTAAAGCTGCATCATAGTTACCTTGATATTCTAACCCAATTTTAGGCAAAAGTTTATATGCAAAAGCACTATTTCTAAGTGCATAACTTTCAAAAATAAGTTTTCCGCTATTAGATCTAATACTCAAAGTTGATAGTGCTATTAGTGACTGGGCTTTTTTTACATTATCATTTAGATACTCTAATGAATTGTCATTGATTATTCCTAAATCATTTTTTGTGAAATAAACAAAATTGTGGTTTATTCCAAGTTTATAATTTTCTTGGTGTTTGTCGATCTGATTGTTTTTATTATAAACAAAAAATCCTGTAACAGCATTATATTTATTATCATTTAATTTATCCAACGTATAACCAATACCTGCATTAATTTTGAAGATATCATCATTGTCTTTTGGAAGTGTCAAAGAAACTGTGGCCGCCTTTTCATCATCATCTGTTTTACTATCAAATGATTTTTTAATGCTGATTTTATCCCAAAATGGTTTAATAATAGTTTTAAAAGATTGAGTTTTTTGTATCGTAACAACCTCTTTACTTACAATTGAATCATTCTGGCCTGAACAATCTTGAATTCCTAACCCGAGACTGAAAACCAATATTAGATATAATGATTTCATATATTATAATTTACTGTTTAATAAATCAATACAATCTCCAACTGTTTCACATTTTTTCATTTCTGATACCGTTATTTTCTTTGAACTGTCAGTAATAAACTTATTAAGTTTTACTGCCAGCAGGATAAAATCGTTACTGTTAAAGAGTAGATCAGCCTCCAATTCCTTTGTGTCTGAAAGTGTACTTGGATCTTGTGAGTTATTCCCTTTTACATTCAATATGGCTTTTTTAACCTGAAGCGATACATCATTATTCACTTCAAATGCCGAAGATGTAAAATTAGATTCTCTCAGCATCTCATGCAGTCCTTTAAAGTTTACAGCATTTGATAATTGAAAACTACTATTACTTAATCTACTGCTCATATGATAAGATTTGAATAACTTAATTTCGGTACCGTTTATTTCTCTAAGTTTTCCGCTCCATACCAGCTCATATAGTACTTTTAAATCTTTAACATCATCTGCTGTCAATTTACTTTTGTCACCATAATTCATGATCGAAAATGCGTTGTCAGCTCCAAATAATTCGCTAGACCATTCTTTTTCAGATATATTAGCGAAGAAATGTCGTAACCCAAAAATATGACCAATTTCATGTTCCATAGTTTCTATTTGTTCCTTATGATCTTGTTCGAACATGGTAGGATAGATATAGAAAATGTTTTGCCCGGGATCAGGAAAAAAAGCAGATGCTAAAACACATCCATTATTGTTACAATTCTTTTGATGCATAGCGATTTCAAA
>Ga0157370_10001582_pt1 | contig 28163 bp, 18 predicted proteins | sample C35metaG_FD_113463 | JGI IMG/M metagenome (GOLD analysis project Ga0157370, IMG submission 113463) | Corn rhizosphere microbial communities from Kellogg Biological Station, Michigan, USA - C3-5 metaG | ecosystem: Host-associated > Plants > Roots > Rhizosphere > Soil | place: USA: Michigan...
CATTGAGTGCCACGTCGGCCGTAGTGAACCCGGGGTAGATGACGGCGCCTGCCACCACTGTCGCGGCCACAGCCGCCATGCCGGTGATCCCCAGGAAGCGTTTGTTGCGCAGCGTTGAGGCGCGCAAGGACGCTATAGACATGTGATTCCCCCGGTTGTGATCAAGACCCCCACGTATTTTCGCAGAAAGTCCATCGTCTTGACAAACTTTTTCTCACCCCGAACCGGCACTTAACGTGGATGTTGCTCTGAAACATCCACGTTAAGTGCCGGTTCGGGCTAGCACCCCAGGCTATTGCCGATGCGGTCCACCGTATCTGCCTTGACCCAGCGACTGGACTGCGGGCCCGAGGTCATGTGGTAGTAGCTCGCGGTTGGGCCGCCGTAGGGGTTCCCGCAGCGGTCCACCGTGACATAACCGTCGGCGTAGTCCAGCCAGTGGCCGCCCAGATTAACGTTGCCGCCGGGCGACACGTTGCCGTCGCAGGTTGCCGGCGGAGAACTGAACTTCCCGTCGCTTCCATTAGTAGTGCACGAATGCCACGTGCCAGCCTGCACCCGCACCGTGGTTACAGGTGGTGGAGGTGGCGGGGCTCCTCCGCTGGAGAGGGTCTTGGATGCCGTCGGCCCATAAGTGCCCACCGAGTTGACCGAACGCACTGAGACCGTGACGGACCTGTTGTAGCCGCCCGTGTCATAGCTGGCGCTGCCGTTGCCGCCCTTGGACACCCAACTGCCGCCGCCCACCTTGACCTGGATGGACTGGGCGTCAACGGCCCCGCCGGGGTAGCTCCAGCTGTAGGTGAACGAGGTGCTGCCCGTTCCCCCGTTGCTGCCGCCCACCCCTGCCTGGCCCGGCGTGCCGTAGGGCGTGACAGCGTTCGACCGGCTCGACGCGTCCCCCGCCGTGGCAAAGGCGGACGATTTCGCGTAGACGGTGACGGTGGTGGAGGTGCCGTTCGGCGCGGGAACAGTGCCTCCGGGAGCAACCACCACGTCCGCCCCCGTGGACGAGACCAGCGCATGGTAGCTCAGCTCACCGGCCGTGGAGCCGCCCGTGGCAGTGCCCGACAAAGGGGTGAAGTTGACGGTGACCCGGCCTCCGGCGGCCCCCGTGTTGGCGGGGGCAATGGACACGCTTTGCACCGTGCCGGGCTTGCTGACGGACCTCCGGGGCGCCGATGGCGTGCTGGGGTCCGACGACGACACCTCCGTGGTGGCCGTGACCGTGAAAGTGTAGTTGCCGCTGCCATTGGGCAGGGACACCGTGGCGGTGGTGTTGGTGGTTGTGGTGGACTTCTGCGCCGCGCCGTCCAGGTACGTGGTGAGCGTGTACTCCTTGAGCACGCCGCCGTTGAGGTTGGGCTCGTTCCAGTCCACCCGGACCTGGTTTTGGCTGCCTACGGTGTCCACCAGCGTGGTGGTCGGGGCTGCGGGGGCATAGGGCTTGCCCGCCGGCTTGACGGGGACGGCCGTGTACTGGCTCCAGCCAGACGGCTTTGGCGCACTGTTGACGGCCTGAACCCTGAAGGTGTAGGCAACGCCGTTCGTCAGCCCGGTCCAGGTCAGCTTGTTGCCGGTGATGCCGCTCCTTTGCGGATTCTGGCCGGCCGGCACCGGGGAGATTTCCAGGTTGTAGCTCTTCACGGGAGAGTATTCGCCCACGGGCGTGACCCAGCTGACGTCCAGCTTGGTGTCCCCCCGCACCGCAGTGGGTGCCGCCGGGGTGTCCGGCTGCTGGTCCGGCGTGACCGAGGCCGATGCCGGTGAGTACGCAGACTCACCCACGGCGTTCGTGGCGCTCACGGTGAAGGTGTACGGCTTGTTGTTCGTCAGCCCGGTGATGAGGCAGGTATTCGTGGCGCACGCCTGGGTGCCGCCGTCGCTCTTTTTCACTGTGTAGCCCGTGATGGGCGCGCCGTTGTCAACGGGGGTGTTCCACTTGAGCATGACCTGCTTGCTGGTCACCTCCTGCACGCGGGGTGCGTCAGGGGTGCCGGGCTTGCCCTTCACGTTCAGGGTGATCCGGCCCGTAACCTGCCGGGCCTTGTCGCCCGTGGCGTCCTGGACGGTGTAGCTGACCACGACTGTTCCGGTGAAGTCATCCGGGGCCGTGACGTCCACGGATGCGCCCATGGGGGCCACTCGGGTGGCACTGGCTCCAGAAATTATGGCCGTGTTGACAATTTTCAGCGGCGTGGCCGGGAACGGATTGACGTCATTCGCGAGCACCGGCACGCTTTCCAGCCGCCCGGCATGGGCGTCGGGCACGGAATCGTCATTGGCCACGGCCAGCGGCTTCGTGGAGGACGTGACGGTGATGGTGACGGTTGCCTTGACGGGCGGGTTGTGGCCGTCGCTGACCTGGATGCCCAGCGTCTGCACGGAGCCCAGCGCCGCCGACTTTTCGGCACCCACTTTCAGCGTGGCCCCCTCGAGCTGGGCCTTGATGCCTGCCGGCTGGTCGCCGGAAAGCGCAAACGTGAGCGGGTCCTTTTCGGGATCGCTGGCCAGTTGCGAGAGGTTGACCTCGGAGGATTCCAGCTGTGCCACATTGATGGCGGTGCCGCTCAGCTTGGGCGGCAGGTTCTTGGCCGGCGACGGCGTGACGTCCGTCATGACGGTCAGCGTGGACTTCAAGCCGTTGGGGTCATCCGGGCCGGAGCCGTCCGTGACCTCAAAGGTGATGGAGCCGGGTCCGTAAAAGTCGGCGTTGGCCCTGTAGATGATGGAGCCGCCGTCGCCGGAGAGGACGTTGCTGCTTGAGGCACCGATGAGCCTGACTTTGTCCGCCTGGGTGATCCGGGGCGTGCGGCCGCTGCGCACCTTGACGTAGTCCTTCAGGTTCAAGGTGGCCGTGTTGCCCGCCTGTACCTTGATGGGATCGGTCTTGGCCAGCACGGGGTACTGCTGGCCAAGGCCCGGCACCCAGACAATGGCGGTGGAGCTGAGGTGGTCCGGATCCGTCACGGTGTATGGCACCATCTGGGGTGCCTGGGTGAGCTGGACCTGCAGCGTACCGTCGGCATTGACGGAGGCCGTCGGGGTGTTTCGGGTCAGGGTCACCTTGAGGTCGTCGGTGACGCCGTCCGGGTCCTCGTCATTTTTCAGCACGGGGACGTTGACGGTGTTCTTCCCCAGCGCCTCCGCCGTGGTCACGATGTCGTCCCGGGCGATGGGGGCGCGCAGGGGCGCTTTGGCCGTGACGTCCATGCGGATGTTCGCGTGCGCCGTGGCGCCTGAGGGGTCGGTGACGGTGTAACCCATGGTGGCCATGCCGGGGGTGGCCGGGGCCGTCACAATGACCCTGCCCTGCTCGCCCACATGCGGCGCCATATCCGCGGGGCCGCTGAAGCCGTTCTTGACCACGGCGAGGGGGTCGCCGTCGGGGTCTGAATCGTTGAGGAGCACGTCGACGGCCACCTGGCGCCCGGGCCGCATGGAAATGAAGTCGTCGGCGGCCTGGGGCGGGTGGTTGGTGGTGCCGGCCTTGGCGATGCCCACCCTCACGGTGCCGGTGGCTTCGGCGCCGAGGCGGTCCTGGACCTTGTAGGTGAAAGTGTCGGTGCCGGCCGAGTTGCCGGCGGCCGTGTAGGTGATGAAGCCGTTGCCTGCCACCGCCGTGCCCAGGGAGGGCGGGGTGTCGATGCCCACCAGGCGCACGGAGTCGCCGTCGGGGTCGATGCCGTCGAGCGGGACCTGGATGCGTGTCTGCGAGCCGGCAATGACGCGGCCCTCCACGCTCTTGGGCGACGGCGGGAGGTTGTGCTGGGGGTCCGGGGCGATGATGTTGATGGTCACGGACGCGGAATCCGACTGTCCGGAGTTGTTGGTGACCTTGTATACGGCGGAGACGGAGCCGGCCGTGGGGCCGGCCAGGAAGCGCAGCGTGTCCTGGTCCACCCACAGCCTGCCGGCGGCCGCATCGGGGCTTTGGGTGATTTCCGGGTGCTTGAGGACATCCCCGTTCGGGTCGGTGTCGTTGGCCAGCACGGGTATGCGCACCACATCGCCCGCGCGGACGGTGACCACGTCGGGGCGGGCAACGGGCGGCTGCAGGGTGGAGCTGCTGGGGATGCGCATCACGGAGATGGCACCCGTGGCGGTGCCCTGGCCGTTGGCCACCGTGTAGGAAATGGTGACGGGCTGGCCCGGGTCATTGACGTCCGTCAGCTTGACCACGTGGTGGTCAAGGACGGTGGCCGTGAGGCCGGCACCTTCCGGAACTGTCACGGACTTGACCACCAGCACGCCGCCGGAGGGGTCGGTGTCGTTGCCCAGCACGTCCACCAGGGTGGAGCCGCCCACGGGCAGCCGGGCGATGTCCTGCACGGCGATCGGCACTTGGTCAGCCTGGGCCGGCACCACGTCAATGCGGATCAGGCCCGTGGCGCTTTGCGGGCCGTTCGTCACCTGGTACGGCAAGTAGACAGTGCCCGGGGTGGAGGAGGTGAAGGTAAAGGTGCCGTTGTCCGCGATGGCGGAAACAGAGCCCGTGGCGGGCTTGTCCACGCTGGCCAGGCGCAGTTCCCCGCCGGAGGGGTCCTGGTCGTTCTTCAACGGTGCCACGGTGGTGGCCTGGCCGGCCACGGCGCGCACAAAGTCGGCGTTGGCCACGGGCGGCACGCCGCCGGACTTGACGGAAACCTTGATGGTCTTGTCGGTGACGGCCCGGCCGTCGGAAACCTTGATGGTGACGGTCTTGATGCCGCTGCCCTGCCCGTTGTCAAGGTAGGTCAGTTCGCCGTCGGGCGTGAACTTGACCTGCCCCGTGGCGTCCCCGGCCGCGGCGCCCACCAGGAAGAGGTCGTCGCCGTCGGGATCGATCATGTCCGCCAGCACGTTCTGGGTGATGGACTGCCCCTGCGCCACCACCATGGTGGTGGCCCGCAGTGAAACCGGCGCGGAATTTTCCGACGGCGGCACCACGCGGATGGTGACGGGGGCGCTGGCGGTGCCGCCGCGGCCGTCACTGGCCGAGTAGCGGAACGTTTCGCTGCCCACCGGCGTGCCGGCGGGGACGGCCAGCTGCAGGCCCGTGCCGCCATAGACGGTTTGGAGTGTGCCGGCCTTGATGGCGGCCGGGTGGTCGCCCACGGTGAGCACGTCGCCGTCGGGGTCGGAATCGTTGTACAGGACCGGCAGCAGGGTGGTGCGCCCGGCACGTACGCCAAAACTGTCAGGATTGGCTATGGGCGGGCGGTTCGGCTTGGTCCGGTCCGGCAGGGTGTTGACCACGTTCGGGTCGGTGGATTCCTTCTTGGCGTTGTCGGCGTTCTTTTGGTCGGCCGTCAAGTCCTTCCAGTTGTTGACCAGCAGCAGGTTTTGGTTCACCAGCCACACGTCTCCGCCGTTCATGTCATTGAGCACCACCACGTCGCGGTTTTGGCGGAACACCAGGTCAGCCTGGCCGGCGGCCTTGGGCAGGTCCACCGGCTTGGCGTCCTGGCCGGGGCAGTAGTGGAGGTACTTGTTGGAACCGTTCCATGCAGCGTGCACGCAGCCGCCCTGCAGTACCGGGGCGATGGCGCGCCCGGTGCCGCCGGCATCCACGGTGGTGCCCTGGCCGCCGTCGAGCGGCTGGACCAGGAGCCCGCGTGAGGTCTCCACCACCACTGAGCTGCCGCCGGCACTGCGTTGCTGCAGGCGCGCGTTTTGGCCGTTCGGGACGGTAATTTTCTTGTTGCCGGGCAGGAACAGGGTGCCGGTGCCCGGGTCCAGGACCACCGGCTTGTCCCCCACCACGCTCAGCTCCAGCTTGCCCGTGTCAGGCAAGCCGTCCAGCGTGGTCTTGGAGGTGGCCTGCGTGCTGCCGTCAGCGGCGACCTTGGCCGTGGTTAATTCGCCGGTCCGCGGGTCGAGCACGAAGACGCTGCTGGTGCCGGAGTCCGTGACCAGCCCGACGGCGGCCTGCGCGTTGGCCACTTTCGACAGGAGCGGCTTGCTGGTCTTGTCGTCGAACGATGCCACCGCGTTGCCGGGCACGGCCCAGACCTTGCCCGCGGCCGGATCCGTGATGGCCACCAGCTCGCTGCCGAGGGACACCTTCTTGGCTCCGGAGAGTGAGGTGTGCTGGGAAAGGGCCATGTCCGGCACGTCCACCTTGTTCAGGAGCGTGCCGGAATCGTTGTCCATGTAGACGGTGCCGGCGTCTTGCAAGACGTCGAAGCCGGGGGTGGTGGCCGTGAAGCCGCCGTCGAGCACCTGGGATTGGGCGTTGAGGTGGCCCACCATGTTCATGGTGCGGTTGGTGACCCAGACGCTGCCGTCGTTGAGGTCCACGTCGGCGGTGTTGAAGCCGGGGTAGATGACGGCGCCCGTCACCAGGGCAGCGGCAACTGCGGCGGTTCCCGTGATCCCCCAAAGCTTTCTTCCGCGCTGAGACCGATTGACAAGTCGTGGCAAAGCCATTTAACACCCCTGGTTTGCCGCCCCTGAAGCCTGGCGGCAAACTGTTAGATTCCTTTTTTACTCTGTGCGCGGCACCGGTTGGGCAGCCACCGCGGCTTGGTTCCCCGCCAAGTCACTACACAGTTTCCCCGAAATCCCGGGATGCATGCAATGGGGAGCACTTCCCATGGGGAATTTCGCCGACATGCACGCAGTGAAGTACGACCACAATCGTAACCGATTGCTCCAGTTGGTGGGTTAATTATTTCCTGGCCCGGTTATTTCCTGCCCCGGCGCAGTCCCGCCGCCCGCGGCACCAGTTCCAGCGCCCTGTCCTCCACGTGGTTCAGGGCCAGCCGCACGGCGCCCAGCGTCACAATGGCGTCGCCCAATGGTGAAACCTCCACGCGCGGCGGGGCGGACATGAAGCTGGCGAGTTCCTCCCGCAGGGGCGGGAGCAGGACGGCCGACGACGCCGCCACCGCGCCGCCGATGACCACCAGTTCCGGGTCCAGAAAGGTGGCGAGCAGGGCGATGACCCTGCCCATGCGCCGGGCGACGGCGTCCAGCACGCTCACCGCGGTTTTGTCGCCGCGCGCCGCCGCCTCAAAGACCTGCTCCGCGCTGACGCCGCCCTTGTCTTTGCGGGCAAATTCGGCCAGCAGGGAGGGGGCAGCAGCGCCGGCAGGGGTGGTTGCGTCAACGGCCCCGGTGGCCACCGCCTCGGTGGCGAGCGTCCGCACCAGGGCTGCAATGCCATCCGGCGTCCCGACGCCGCTGACCAGTTCCAGCGCGCCCACCTCGCCGGCGCGACCCGTGGCGCCGTGGAGGAGTTCCCCGGACGACATCAAGCCAAAGCCGATGCGCTCCCCCGCCAGCATGACGGCCAGGTCCCCAACCCCTTCACCCGCACCCATCCAGTGCTCGGCCATCGCTGCCAGGTTGGCATCATTGCCCAGCAGCACGGTCCAGCCGTAGCGTGCCTGCAGGTATTCACTGACGCCGATGTCAAAGTTCTCCCAAAAGGCCTGGCTGCGCGGAATGCCGCCGTCGTTGTCCACGGGCGCGGCAATGCCCACACCCGCCACCAACACGGCATCCTGCCCCGCGCCTGCCGACTCCAGGGCTGACTGGACGGCCTTGCCCATGGTGTCGAGGCGCTCGGCGGCCGGGGCCGTAAAGTCGCCAAAAACCTCCGTGGCCCTGCCCAGGATGGCGCCCCTCAGGTCCGCAACCACCGCCGTCGTCTTGGCCACGCCAACGTCAAGGCCCACCACCAGGCCCGCCCGGGCATCAAATTCAAAAACACGCGCCGGGCGCCCCTTTTGCACACCGGACTGGGGCCGGCGGGCCGGCAGTTCGCGGACCCAGCCGGCGGCGATGAGATCGTCACACACGGCGATGACGGTGGCCCGGGCCAGCCCTGTCTCGGCAATGAGCTCCGTGCCGGTGAAGGAGCCGGCCCGGCGCATCACGGACAGCACTGCCGCCATGTTGGTGTGGCGCAGTTGCTGGGGCGTATTTGCCGTAAGTTCCAAAAGTACCCCTTGACGCGTGCCGGTGTGGACGGACATAATTCTAACAACATATAAATTTACGTTCTAAATAAACGTCTCATACCCACGCCAAGGAACCCCCCATGCCGTCGTCACCGCTCTCCGTCCTCCCGGCCACCGCCGCTACGCCAGGCACTTCCGGGGACCCCACCTGGTGGCGCCAGGCCGCCGTCTACCAGATCTACCCGCGCAGCTTTTACGACGCCAACGCCGACGGGCTGGGCGACATCCGGGGCATCACCGCCAAGGTCCCGTACCTGAAAGAACTGGGCGTGGACGCCGTCTGGCTGAGCCCGTTCTACCCTTCCGAGCTGGCCGACGGCGGCTACGACGTCGCCGACTACCGCAACGTGGACCCGCGCCTCGGGACGCTTGAAGACTTTGACGAGATGACGGCCAGCCTCCACGGTGCGGGCATGAAGTTGATCGTGGACATCGTCCCGAACCACTCCTCGGACCAGCACGCCTGGTTCCAGGAGGCCCTTGCCGCAGAACCGGGCTCCCCCGCCCGCGCACGTTACATCTTCCGGGACGGCCAGGGCACCAACGGCGAGCTGCCGCCGTCGGACTGGACCTCAATCTTTGGCGGCCCCGCCTGGACCCAGGTGCCCGATGGCCAGTGGTATCTGCACCTCTTCGCCTCCGAGCAGCCCGACTTCAACTGGGACAACCGTGAAATCCGCGACGACTTTCTAAGGACGCTGCGCTTTTGGTCAGACCGCGGCGTGGACGGCTTCCGCATCGACGTGGCGCACGCACTCATAAAGGACCTGTCCGAGCCGCTGCCCTCCCAGGCCGAGCTGGAACGGCTGGAAAAGCTCCACAACGGCACCAACCCGCTGTGGGACCGCGACGACGTCCACGGCATCTACGCCGAGTGGCGCACCCTGTTCAACGAGTACAACCCGCCGCGCACCGCCGTCGCCGAAGCCTGGGTGGACCCATCCCGCCGCGCTCGCTATGCCTCCCCCACAGGCTTGGGCCAGGCGTTCAACTTCGACCTGCTCATGGCCGACTTCGACGCCGCGTCCTTCGAGGGGATCGTGACGAAGAACCTGGCCGAGGCGCAGGCCACCGGGGCCTCCTCCACCTGGGTTTTTTCCAACCACGACGTCGTCCGGCACGCCACGCGCTACGGCCTGCCCCGGCTGGTGGCAGGGACGGGCGGCGGTGCGGATGCCGGCTCGGATCCCGTAGACGGCATATCCCAGGACGGCAAGGCCTGGCTGCTGGCCGGCGGCCCGGAGGCTGAACTGGACAGGGAGCTGGGCCTGCGCCGGGCCCGTGCCGCCACCTTGTTCATGCTGGGTCTGCCTGGCTCGGCGTACCTGTACCAGGGTGAGGAACTGGGCCTGCACGAGGTGGCCGACATTCCCGCCGCTGAGCGCCAGGACCCGACCTTCTTCCGCAACGCCGGGGTGGAGGTGGGCCGTGACGGCTGCCGTGTGCCGTTGCCCTGGACCCCTGCCGGCCCTGCCTTCGGTTTCGGCGACGTCCCCGCGCACCTCCCGCAGCCGTCGTGGTTTGCCGCTGCGGCGGCGTCAGCGCAGGACGCCGACGCGGCCTCCACCTTGAACCTGTACCGCAAGGCGTTGGGCCTGCGCCGCTCCTTGCAGTCCGGCGAAACCCTTGAATGGGTGCCCAATGCCAATCCGGCCGTGCTGCATTTTGTTCGCCCGAACGGCTGGACCGTGGTCACCAACTTCGGCGACGCCGACGCCGCCCTTCCCGAGGGAACTGTGGTGCTGAGCAGCGTCCCACTCGAGGACAGGACGCTCCCGGCCGCCGCCACCGCCTGGCTGGTCAAGCCCTAAACGCCGGTCCGCCCGTTTTTGGCTGTTTGGTTCGTTCCGGTGGTCCAGATCGGCTGGTCGCTGTGAGTTGTCGCCCATGGCGAACGTCCTAGGCTGAAACAACCAGTGATGGTTAGAAGGGTGGGGGGTCGTCGTTTTGGGTGGTGAGGTAGATGCGTCCGGTGGGTGTGGTGGTTTTGGTGGTGCCGGGGCCGGCGGGTTCGACGGTCCAGCCGGTGTTGGGGTTGTCCTTGAGCATGTGGCAGTACTTGGAGCGGGGGCGCAGGTTTTCCACGCTGGTGGTGCCTTTGGGCAGGGGGGTCCCGTCGGGGCCGTAGCGGTTCATGTGGAAGGGGATGGTGTGGTCGAGTTCGCAGGACGCGGCGTCGCGGTCGCAGCCGATTCCGGTGCAGGTGGGTGATTTTGCCCGGACGAGGCGTTTCATGTCTTCGGGGGGCTGGTAGCTTCGTCTTCCGATGTCGGTGACGGTGCCGGTGACGGGGTCGGTGAGGAATTTGTACCAGGAATCGGACTCGCCGGCGAGTTCCCTGGCCTGCCCGGCGGGGATGTGGCCGTATCCGTCGAGGTAGCCGGGGTCCTCGGAGGCGCCGGTGGCCGTGGCCGCGGTGAGGTGGATGTTGATCCTCGCCGGCACCCGCGCCCTGAACCGGGACCCCGCCCCGGCACCCCCGCCGCTTGTGCCCTTGCCGGTGTTTCCCTTGTTGGTGCCGTTGCCGGTGATTCCGGTGGTGTCCGCACTCCCGGTGCCGCTGCCGTCGCTGTTGGCGCTTCCCTTGTTGGCGCTTCCGTCGCTGGTGCCGCCGGTGCTTCCGTCGCTGTTGCCGCCGGTGTTTCCGGTGGTGGTGCCGCAACCGTTGTTGCAGTTGCAGTTGCAGTTGCAGTTGGTGCAGGTCCCGGCGGGGTGGAGGAGGGCCTGGTGGAGGAGGTCGGTGAGGGCGTCGGCCCGGTATTCGTTCAGGGACCGGGCTGCCCGGCCTGTGGGGGTTGTGCCGCCGCTGGGTTCCCCGGCGAGTTGGGCGGCCCGGGCCCAGGCGTCCACGCTCTGGTACACGGACAGTGCCGGCACGGCGGGCAGGACCATGATGAGTTCGGCCATCGCGTCGGGCAGGGGCCGCAGGAACACGCCCCGGCCCTTCCGGGCCCGTTCGTGCCGGACGGTGAGGGACTCGGGATTGTGTTTCTCGGCCAGCATCCGCACCCGCCGGGTCAGGATGCTCGGCGGGGTCCGGGAGGCATTCTTCAAAAACAGGGGCTCGATCAGGGGCAGGACCGTGTCCGGGACGTTGAGCAGGCCGCGGTGGATGGCCTGGATGCGGACCAGGTCCAACAAGCCCGCCCGGAACAGCGCGTACGTCCCGGGCAGGTGCCCCAGCAGCCGTTCCGCGTCGTGCAGGCGCTGTTCCGCAGCGCCCTGCGGGATCGCGGCAACGGCCATGACCTCCCCGGCCGCCCACATCGACCTCCCCGGACCCCCATCAGCTTCGCCGGCGCAGGCCTCATCCGCGACCGGCGGGCGCCGGGAGGCGAACACGGCCAGGGCCCGCGCCTCCACCGCCTGGGCGAAGGATGCCAGCCGTGTCGCGGCATGGACCATGTCCAACACGTCATTGTCCCCCACGGACTCAGGATCCAGCCCCGCCAACGCCTCCGCGACCACCACCGGCGACCACCCCGCCTCCGCCGCCAACAACCCCGCCACCACACCCGGCACGGAACCGGCCTCCGGGACCGGCAGGGAACCGGGCACACCGCCCGTCCCGGGGACCGGCAGGGAACCGGGCAGGCCCACCGGCAGGGCGCCGGGGCCCGTGGCACCCCGGCCGCCGGACTCGGGGCCGGACTCCCCGCCGGGCTGCGCATTCGTCCCGGTGCCAGGCTGCGCATTCGTCCCGGTGCCGGGCTGGTGGGTGCTGCGCCGGTGTTCGAGCCAGTCCGAGGACACCCGCTCCTCCAACACCCCGAAATCATTGCGCCGCCGCGGACGCGGCGCCAACACCAGATCCGGCACCGAATCCCGCACCGCCGCCAACCACCCCGCACGAACACCGGCCACCTCCCCGCCGGTCCCTTCCGAAACAGGGGCGGGCGCAGTTTCGGACTCGGGGTCCTCGGCGGGGACAGGGGCGGTGTCGGGCTCTGGGTCCTCGGCCGGGACAGGGGCGCCGCCATGGAAGGAGATGTTCGGATTGGTCGAGAGGGCGGCTAGCTCGGCCGCGGTCGCCTCCCGGACCCGGCGCGAACCCCCGGAACCCCCACCGACGGGAGCGCCGCCCCCGGGAGCGCGGTAGTCCCGGCCGTCGTCCAGCGGCCAGTCGGCAAAATCGGGGGCGGAGGCGATCAGCCGGTCAATGTCCGCATCCGTGGGCCAGCGCCCGTCCGCATCCTCCCACGGGCCGGGCCCACCGGCCCGTGGCCGCATGCCGGGGTCCTCCGCCGGCCAGGTGCCGGGGCGGGGATCCAGATTCGACGGACCGGAAGGGCTGGAATCCCCTTCATCACCGGGCCGATCTGCAACAGCCATGCCCCCATTCTACCGCGCATGTTCTAGTAAGCAAAGGCATTATAGAACATGTGTACAAACCCGTGGCCAGGTCCCCCTGTGGAGGGAGCAACACCCTGGGTCTCGACGCGTTCGCAGGACTCACTGCTCGACCACCGGGGGTTCCCTGGCCAACGGTTCACCGCCCCTGGGTCTCGACGCGTTCGCAGGGCTCACTGCTCGACCACCGGGGGCGCTGCCTGGGTCTCGACGCGTTCGCAGGGCTCACTGCTCGACCACCGGGGGGCGGGTTCCGGGGTCTCGACGCGTTCGCAGAGCTCACTGCTCGACCAACGGGGGCGCTGCCTGGGTCTCGACGCGTTCGCGAAGCTCACTGCTCGACCAACGGGAGCGGGTTCCGAGGTCTCGGCGCGTTCGCAGGGCTCACTGCTCGACCAACGGGGGCGGGTTCCGGGGTCTCGACGCGTTCGCAGGGCTCACTGCTCGACCACCGGCCCTGCCCGACCACCGTTGACGCGAACTACCCCCTGAGCGCGGGAAAGAATTCGGCCACGGCCTCCGCGGCGCTGATGTCCTGGGTGGTCCTGCCCAGGAGCTTGATGGGGCTGCGGCGCCGGTTGGGGACCACGTGGCCGCCGCCCTCCACAGTGTAAAGCGTCACGGGCGCCCTGCCCTCCTGCCGGTACCGGGCCGCACGCACCAGTGTCCTGCCGCTTTGGGGAAGGTGGGGCAGCAGCTCTTCGTCCGGCGCCGAGGTGATGCCGTTGCGCCGGGCAAAATAGCGCGCGGTCTCGGGCGCGGACGGCCCGCGGTTGCGCGCCCACAGGCCAAAAAACCCGCCCTCCCCGCGGTACGGGACCACCAGGTCGCGGGTGCCATGGATGAGCAACACAGGCAGCGGCAGCATCTTGTCATCGAAGGCGAGCCCGCCGGGGCGCGGCAACGTGGCACTGACGATCGCGGCGCCGTCGAGCCTGTCAGCCAGCTCATGGATCAGCCGGATCACCAGCTGACCGCCGTTGGAATAGCCGGCCACAACAACCGGGATGGGCCCGTAATTGTCGTGGAAGTGGTCCACCAGGGCGCCCATGAAGGCGACGTCGTCAACAGTCTGCGCGTCACTGCTGGCGTGGTTCCAGAGCTTTTTCAGCCCGTCCGGGTACACCACTGCCACACGGCCGCCCGCGGCAAGCGTGTCAAAGCTGTTGCCGGCAAACGACCGCACCGACTTGCCGCTTTGGCTGGAGCCGTGCAGCACCATCAGCACGGCCTGGGGAGTTCCCGCATCCTTGGTTTCCCCGTGTCCGGCCGTGACCACCAGGAAGGTGCGCTCCCGCCCGTCCAGCCAGATCCGTCCCTGCGACGCGGCCACCCTCCCCATGCTCAGCACACCCGGGCGGCGGTTGCGGCGGGAAGCACGACGGCGGCGTACCCGGCGGCGCGAACGCCTCCGGCAGGGCGGTTTGCAACGACGCGGATCGGGCTCTTTTCCATGGAATCCAGCGTACGCCGCCGCCAAGCCTAACCGTCGCTGAGGCGGCGGAGGCTGGGAGCCGGATCCACGCCGTCGTCCGCGGCAAGAAGCTGCACCAGGGACCGGGCCTCCTCGCCGCAGGCCGAACAGCCAATCAGGTGGGCGCGAAGGGCAGGCATGCCGATGAAGCCGCCGGAAACAACACGTTCGGCGAAAAAGTCGATCTGGTCAAAGCAGTCGTCGCAGGACAGCCACGGCTCCGCCTCCAGGGTCAGGCGGTGCGCTTGGTCGGGGCTGAGCTTGCGCTGTGGGGAATTCATGGGATCACCCCCTTTGCGGTCTCGTCAAGGTAGCCGGTGTCCTGAAGGTGGCGCCTGAGCCGGCCGCGGGCGTCATGGAGGGTCTTGTAGAGGGCGTTGCGGTTGGTGCCGAGCCGGTCCGCCAGCACGTCAATGGGAACCTCGTCGACCACCAGCGCCATCACCACCTGCCGCTGGTGCGCCGTCAGTTCCACGGCGATGGCGTTGCTGACTGCTTCGGAAAAGTCCGCCGCCTCCGCCAGCTGCTCCGGTGAATGCCCGACGGCGGCGGGCTCGGGCAGGAGCTCCAGCGCCACTTCCCGGTTCCGCCACAGGCTGCGCCGGACCTCCACGGCCGCATGCAGGATGCCGAACTTGTAGGCCCAGGTGGTGAAGCGGCTGCGGCCCTCAAAGCTGGCGAGCTTGCCAAGGACCGCCACCATGGCCTCGTCGGCGGCCTGGCCGATCAATTCCTGGCGGCGGACCTCGCCAATGCCGGCCGTTTGGGCGGACATCACGGAAACCTGGTGCCGGGCGGCACGCAACAGCAGCTGGTGCAGCCCGGCCAGGGCCTCCGCGTGCCCGGGACCCGGGGAGCTGAGCAGGGTAATCCATTCGTCATTGGCTGGCGCGGATGGTCCTGCAGACGTGGCGGGCGCTGCGTGGGCGCCTGTGTGGGCGCCTGTGCGGTGGCCGGATCCGGGCCATTCGCGGGAAATTGCTTCGCGGGAAATAGCTTCGCGGGAAATTGCTTCGCGGGAAATAGCTTCGCGGGAAACGGGGTGGGCGTCAGCCAGTTCGGGTCCGTCCAGGATGGTCATGGTCACTCCCAACCCGTGGCTTCGGGAACCAGGATGCGTGCGGCGAGCCCGGGAGGGCAGCCCCTGTCCACCAGGTTCAGGAGCTGGTGCACATCAATGCCCGGCGTCCCCGCGAGCTGATGCGCCAGCCTATCAGGGAAGCCGGCGGACAGTAAGAGGTGCTCGCGCCAGGGCGCCACACAGGGCGCCACGCCGGACGGCGGATCGGCGACACTGGCGGACGGCAGGCCCTGATGGGTTCTCATGCCTGTTTAGTGTCATGTGCGCCTGCCCGTCTTACCCCTGGGCGAAGCATTTTTCTTTTCTTTAATTGCTTGCGTTTGACGGTAAGAGGTCCGGGTACCGGGCCACTAACTAGCCATGGACGAATCATCGCCCATCCCGGGGCCCTTGGGTGCAGCGCGTTGACACGGCTGGGCACATGCGCCGGACAAGCAACGTTTGTTGGATTGATAAGGAAACATCGCCATGAACATGTTTGCAGCACACAGCCAGGGCCGCCGAAGCCGCGCGGCCTGGGCAGCCATCGCCTCGCTGGCCCTGGCGGGCGGCGTGTTGACCGCCTGCGCACCCGCGTCCACCGCCGGAGCGGGCAGCGGCCCGGCCGCCGTCGAAGCCGTTCCCCGCCATGGCCCCCATGCCGGGAATGGCCCAGCAGGGGAATGCCGGCAACAGCTCAAACAACGGCTCGGTGACCGCCAGCCAGCTCGCCTTCGCGCAGCAGATGCGGCTGTTGTGGGGCCAGCACATGGAGTGGACCAGGCTGGCGGTGGTGGACTTCGCCTCCGGTTCCGCCGGCTTCCCCACCACGGCGGCCCGGCTTCTTAAGAACCAGGAGGACATCGGCAATGCCATCATGCCGTTCTACGGTGAGGCTGCGGGTGCGCAGCTGACCACCCTGCTCAAGGCCCACATCACCGACTTTGTGGCCCTCTTCCAGGCGGCCAAGGCCGGCGACGCAACGGCACTGACGGCGGCTGAGGCAACTGTGTACGCCAATGCCCAGCAGATTGCCGACTTCCTGGCAGCCGCCAACCCGAAGTACTGGCCCCAGGCGGACATGCGGGCCATGATGAAGGACCACATCACCCTGACCATCACCTACGGCAGCGACGAGCTCACAGGACAATACGCGGCCGGCATCACCGTCTTCGACACGGCAGAAGCCCACATGCTGGCCATGGCCGACCAGCTCAGCACGGGCATCATCGGGGCCTTCCCGAAGATGTTCCGCTAACGCAGCCGGTATTCCGTCCCCTGGAGCGCCTCCGCCAGAGCGGCCCGCAGGCGCTCCAGCTCCGGGAGCCCGGCCAGTCCCTTGGCGGTCTGGTAGACGCGGCAGGAAACGGCGGGCTCACCCATGGAGGGAAACAGATCTGCCCCGTCCACCATGAAGCTGGGCGAGCCATGGAAGCCTGCGTCAACGGCCTGCTGCTCTGTTTCAATGATCGAGACCTTGATGGCGGCAGGGTCCAGGCCTTCCAGTTCCATGGCATGGCCCAGCAGTTCCTTCGCTCCGGCGGAGTTGGGGCATTCGTTGATAATGGCAAGCTCGATCATGTCAGTTCTTTCCTATCAAAGTCCCGGCCGCGCCCGCCCGGCGCCGCCTCCACTTGCGAGAACGCCGGGGTGCAGCAAAAGATTCCGCCCCCACCAGGGACCACCCCGCCCCCACCACCCGGCCCCCGCCCTGTGGCCGGCACAGCCGATGCGTTAGGGTGGGCGCATGCGACGGCTTCTGGATGAGGCGGGCGGGCACCTGGTGCACCACCCTCTCCGGGGTTACCCCGGGGGACGAAGACTGGCCTCCAGCATGCGCCTCGGGCGCCTGTCTGCGCTCCGCGCAGCTCAGCGCCCGAACAGACTGACAGGTCATCCATGAAGCCGTCGCAGCCCACCGCAGCGGCGTCCGTGCTGGTCCGCATCCCGCACCCTTCCGCGAACACCGTGGCCACTGCCCTGGCCCACGCCTTCCTGGCCGCCGGGGACTGGTCCAAGCCCGCGCTCACAGCCGCGGGTGCCGATATTTTGGGCGCACGACGGCGCTGGCTGGGTCCGCTGGCAAGTCACGTTCTCGGGAACTACCACCGCCCGCCGGCGGACGCCCCGAGGGAGCTGGACGCCGTCGTGCTTGGATGCCCGGCGTTCGGCGAGGCCCTGGCCAAGGCCGCCACGCAGCGCAGGCCCATCAAGCTGGCGCACCTGGCGGTGGCCCCGCCCGCGGCCCGGGCGGCCAGGGTCCCGCGGCTGGATACCGTGGCAGACCTGGCCGGCATGTTGGCGCTCACCCCTGGCGAACTCGAGTGGTTTGCGGACCCCCGCCACTGGAACCGCACGGCTGGCCCGCGGCTGCAGCACTACTGCTACCAGTGGCGGAGCCGGCCGGGGAGGGTGCCCCGCCTGCTGGAAATCCCGCAGCCGCGCCTGCGCACCCTCCAACGCACCATTCTGCGCGAATTGCTGGCACCCATCCGCCTGCATGACGCGGCCCACGGCTTCGTGCCGGGGCGAAGCGCCGTCAGCGGGGCGGCCCTGCACACCGGGGCGGACGTGGTGGTCAGCCTGGACCTGGCCGCGTTTTTTGCCCACGTCACCCCCGGCAAGGTGTTTGGCGTGCTGCGCCAAGCCGGCTTCACCGAGGCCGTGGCGCACCGCCTGACCGGGCTGTGCACGCACGCGGTGCCCGTGGGGGTACTCGCCGAAATGCCTCCCGGCGGCGACCCCGCCAGCCGCTTTGCCCTGCGCCAGGCGCTGGCCGTGGCGCACCTGCCGCAGGGCGCTCCCACCTCCCCCATGCTGGCGAACCTGGCGCTGCGCCGCCTCGATTCCCGGCTTTCCGGCTGGGCCGGCGCGTTCGACGCCGTTTACTCCCGGTACGCGGACGACCTCGCCTTCAGCGGGGGTGCAGAACTGGCCCGCCGGGCCGACGCTTTCATCCGGGGTGCGGGGCGAATCGTGGCGGACGAAGGCCACTCGCTGAACGGCCTCAAGACCAGGGTCCACAAGGCCGGTGTGCGGCAAACCGTGACGGGCGTGGTGGTCAACGAACGCACCAACATTGCTCGTGCTGAGTTCGACCAGCTCAAGGCGGTGGTGCACAACTGTGCCGCCCACGGGCCGGAGGGCCAGAACCGTGGCGGGCACCCCGACTTCCGGGCCCACCTGCTGGGGCGGATCGCGTGGGTGTCCAGCGTCCACCCCGCCCGCGGGGCCCGGCTGCGTGCGGTTTTTGATGAGATCAGCTGGTGACAGGCGCTCAAGAGCCTTCCACGCAGCGGAGGGCAAGGGCCGCCAGCGCGGCCAGGCTCTCACTGCCGTGGGCGCCGCCCACATAGCCCTGGGCGAGCGCATCCAGGGTGCGGCCCCTGGACGTAAGCTTCCCGGGCGCGTAGTAGCTTTCGTAAGGTGCGCCCTGAAGCTCGCGTTCGCGTTCGGCGGCCTGTCCGGCAAACAGCTCCCCCGGTTCAAGGGGACCCTGGCCGGCCTGCATGGCCCTCAGGCGCTTTTGGATCTGCATGCCGATGAACCCTGTGGCTTCCGCGCCCAGGGCTCCGAGGGGCTCAACCTGCACCACCGCCAGCCCGGCGCAACTGCCAATCACCTCAAGCGGCACCGAGCCCAGCTCCCCGGCCCCGTTGGTGGCCTCCGGCACTGTGGCTAAGTCCAGCGACGCGGACGCCGCCGGCTCCTTGATCTCGGCGCCAAATTTCCTCACTTGTTCAAACATGGCCAGCCATTCCACGAAAGGAAGGCCTGCCGGGCGGCGCGGCCATGGCAGCAGTTCTGCCCTTCCGCCGGTCCGCGCGTAAAGGCGCGCGCTCAGTAACAGGGCCCGCTCAGTCCACCACGATGCCGCGGCCGCGCCCGCGCTGCAGCAGAACCGGACGAATCTCGCCAAAGCCGCGGACCTGCTCCATGGGGAGTTCGGTCAGGATGAACCTGTCGTCGTCGGCCAGCGCCGTGGCCGTGACGGAGTCAATGAGCACGGTTCCGGGCTGGGCCAGGGACGTCAGGCGCGCGGCCAGGTTGACGGTGGGCCCGTAAATGTCGCCCAGCCGGGAAAGGATGCGGCCCCACACCATGGCAACCCGCGCCTCGGGGAGGAAGTCGTCCGCAGCCATCGCCTCGGCCAGGGCCAGCGAAATTTCAGCCCCGGCAATGGGCGTTTCACAGTTGAAGAGGACTTCGTCGCCAATGGTCTTCACCAGGCGTCCGCCGCCCACGCTGATGATCTCGGCACAGAGGTTTTCAAAGCGCTGCACCAGCTTGGCCAGCGTTTTTTCATTCATGCGCCGCGACAGCGAGGTATAGCTGACCAGGTCGGCAAAGCCCACGGCGCGGGCCAGCGGGAGCGGGGTGTCGTCCTCGTCGCCTTCACGGCCCTGGGCGCTGGCTGCCAGGCCCTCCTGGGCGCGGACGGCCAGGCGCTGGATGCCGGCATTGAGCTGGCGCCGGTAGGAGTAGATCAGCAGCTCTTCCAGCGGCTCGATCAGGTTGGGCAGCTCGGAGACCACAGCGCGGCGGGCCTCGGCGTCGCTGACACCGTGCTCGGCCACCAGGTCCTCCACCAGTGCCTCGATCTGCCATACGGCCATGCGATCGGTCATCTGGCCGATGGAGCGGGTCACCGAAATGGCCGTTTCCTCGGTCAGCAGCCCTTCGCGGACCATGGTGACCACCGTGCTCAGGGCGTCCTGGTCGCGCTGGGTGAAGGCGACGTCGTCGTCCCCCAGGTTGGGGAAGCCCATGGCGCGCCAAATTTTGCGTGCGGAGAGGAGGGAGACGCCTGCGCCGGCGGCCACGTCACGCCTCTTGAGCGTGCGTTCCCCGCCCAACAGCTGGGTTTCAAGGGCCTTGGTCTGGTTTCGGGAGGCAGGCTGGAGCAGCGGCACGGGGGGATCAATGGTCTCTTCCAAGCTTGCGCAACTCCTTTCCGCTCAAGTGCCTGCCCGCGTCGTCGTGGTGGCCGTCATTGTGGCTGGTGGCCAAATGGCCGTGACCAACGTCAACAGCGTAGTACCCCGGACCGGGAGCTTGCTGAAAGGACGCTCGGAACAATGCCATCCATGCCTTGTGGGTTTCTGTGCGGAACTGGACAATGTGCGGGACGTTGTGGACGGTGTTGACCTTGCCCGTGACCATGTGGAAGTCCAGCTCGCCGGCGCCTGCCAGCCTCTGCAAGGGCTTTTGGCGCATGTCGATGCCCTGCACGCCGGCCAGGGCGTAGTCGGCCTGCCGCCGGCCCAAGCCGCCCTCCTTGACCACCATGCGCTGGCTGGTCAGCACGTACCTGGTGCCGGCCCAGCGCACCACCCGCCGCAGCGGGTACGCCACCTGAACCAGCAGCACCGCCGTGCACAGGAGCACAATGGCCGGCTCACGCAGTGCGGGCGCCGCAGACGCCCACTGTTCGTATTGTGCTGGCTGCAGCTTGGCCAAGGCAGCCGACGCCGCCATCACCAGCAGGAGCCCCACGCCAACGGGCCACACCAGGACGCGCGCGTGGGGGCGGACCAACAACAGCACCTGCTCATCCTCGGCCAGCCACCTAGACATACCCCACACCGCCGCCGTCGAGGGTGCGCCGCAGGTGGACCACGTCCCCGGCGCTGACCACGTGCAGCGCGCCGTCGCCGTCACGGAGTTCCAGCTCGCCCCCGCTGCGCAGGCGCACGGCTGTGCCATGAAGCATCTGCCCGCCGGGCAGTTCGGCGCGGACTTCGGTGCCCAGGGTGCTCATCAGCCCCGACGCCAGGTCATGGACGGACGCCCCTTCCGGCAGCGGCCGCAGGGCATCCCCACCCACGGACACAAAGCCCTCGTACAGGCGGGCAAAGCGGTTCAGGTAGGCCGGCAGCAGCACATTGCGGTCCAGCGCCGCGGCGCCGGCCCCGCCGTCCGCCGCGTCCAGCCCAGCCCCTCCTTCGGCCCCGCCGTCCAGTTCCAGCGCCAGCGAGGTGGCGCGGTCCACCGGCAGCTGCTCCCGCCCCTGACCCACGTTCAGGCCCGCCCCGACGACGACGGCGGGACCCGGCCCAGCGCTGCCTTCAGCGGACCGGCGCGTCCCCGGCTGGGAGGCGGGCGACCCCGGCGCAGGCAGTGGCCCGTCCGCGGGATGGCGGGTGGCCGGCGCGGGCACCAGCTGGGCCAGGATGCCGGCCAGCTTGCGGCCGTTGGCGACCACGTCGTTGGGCCACTTCAGGACGGCGGACACCCCGGCGACGGACTGGACGGCTTCGCAGAGCGCCACGCCGGCAAGGATGGAAAGCCAGCCGTAGCCGGCCGGATCGAATGCGGGCGCGGCGGCGTGTGCGGCAGGGTCGCCCGGGCGGAACAGGACGCTGGAAATCATGGCGGAACCGGCGGGAACCTCCCACACCCGGTCCAGGCGGCCCTTGCCGGCAATTTGGGAATCGGCAATGAGCACGCTCAAATCCGGCCATTCGGCGGGGCGGGCTGCGGCGCCGGCGGCAAGGTCGGCATTGGAGGAGCCCAGTTGCGCCACCACGTCCACGCGCCGGAACGCCCCCGCGGGATGGGTCAGTGCCTGGAGAAGGGAGCGCTCATCCAGTGCGGGAAGTGTGCGGCTCATGGAATCAATCCTATCCGCCTGCCGGGATGCCCCGTGGCACGCAGGCGGGAGGGGTCCCCCGGATTCCCTCCCGTGGGGAGCTGGGAAAAGTTGCCGGTGGTCTTTGTAGGGTTTCTACACAGTCGGGTGGCAATACCGTCATTAGACTGTCAGTAGTGTTTGCCCTTTTGTGCAGTTCCCACTTAAGGAACAGCTTGTTGCCACCTACCGAGCCGGAGTACCTATGAGCCACGACCTTTCGACAACTGCAGGCAAAATTGCCGATTTCCGGGACCGGCTGGCCCAGGCTGCGGTTCCGTCCGGTGCGGCCGCCGTCGAAAAGCAGCACGCGAAGGGCAAGCACACGGCCCGCGAGCGCATTGACCTGCTGGTGGATCCGGACTCGTTCGTGGAATTTGACGCCCTGGCCGTGCACCGCTCGCACGCCTTCGGCATGGAGAAGAAGAAGCCGCTGGGCGACGGCGTGGTCTCTGGCTACGGCACCGTGGACGGGCGCCTGGTGGCCGTGTACAGCCAGGACTTCAGCGTCTACGGCGGCTCGCTGAGCCAGGTCAACGGCGAAAAGATCGTCAAGGTCCAGGAATTTGCGCTGCGCAACGGCTGCCCGGTGGTGGGCATCAACGACGGCGGCGGGGCCCGCATCCAGGAGGGCGTGGCCTCGCTGGCCATGTTCGCCGACATCTTCCGCAACAACGTCCACGCCTCCGGGGTGGTCCCGCAGATCTCCCTCATCATGGGCCCGTGCGCCGGCGGCGCGGCCTACTCCCCCGCGCTGACCGACTACGTGGTGATGGTGGACAAGACCAGCCACATGTTCATCACCGGCCCCGACGTGATCAAGACGGTCACGGGCGAGGACGTGGACATGGAAACCCTGGGCGGGGCCCGCCAGCACAACACCACCACCGGCACGTCCGCCTACCTCGCCACGGATGAGTCCGACGCCGTCGAGTTTGTGCGCGAACTCCTGGACTTTTTGCCCTCCAACAACCTGGCCGAGGCGCCCGTCGCCGAGCATGAGCAGGAACTGGAGCACGACGACGGCGACCTGGCCCTGGATGCCCTCATCCCGGACTCCGCCAACCACCCCTACGACATGCGCGCCGTGATCGAACAGGTCCTCGACGACTCCCACTTCCTGGAAATGCAGTCCCTGTACGCCCCGAACGTGATCATCGGCTACGGGCGGATCGAGGGCCACACGGTGGGCATCGTGGCCAACCAGCCCATGCAGTTCGCCGGCACCCTGGACATTGCGGCGTCGGAAAAGGCCGCCCGCTTTGTGCGCAATTGCGACGCGTTCAACATCCCCATCATCACCCTGGTGGACGTCCCCGGCTTCCTGCCCGGCAAGGACCAGGAATTCCAGGGCATCATCCGCCGCGGCGCCAAACTGCTCTATGCCTACGCCGAGGCCACCGTGCCGAAGCTGACGGTCATCACGCGCAAGGCCTACGGCGGAGCATATATCGTGATGGGGTCCAAGAAGCTCGGCGCGGACCTGAACCTGGCCTGGCCCACCGCCCAGATCGGCGTCATGGGCGCCCAGGGCGCCGTGAACATCCTCTACCGCCGCGACCTCGCCGCAGTGCAGGCCGACGGCGGCGACGTCGAGGCCCGCCGCGCGGAGATCGTGCGCAGCTACGAGGATGAACTGCTCAACCCCTACCAGGCCGCCGAACTGGGTTACGTGGACGCCGTCATTGCCCCCTCCGATACCCGCATCCAGCTCATCAAGGGCCTGCGCGCCGTCCGCGACAAGCGGGCCAGCCTGCCCGCCAAGAAGCACGGGAACATCCCGCTGTGAGCCACGAACAAGACCCGGTGGTCGAGCAGCGAGCCCTGCGAGCGCGTCGAGACCCCGCCGACCCCGACCCGGTGGTCGAGCAGCGAGCCCTGCGAGCGCGTCGAGACCCCGGCGACGGATTTCGACAGGCTCAATCACCGCTGGCCCAGGCTCAATCACCGGCTGCAATCGAGCCGGAGCCTTTGCTCTCGGTGACCCACGGGAACCCGACGGCCGAGGAGCTTGCTGCCGTGACCGCCGTCGTGCTGGCCCTGCAGGGCGGGCAGGAAACGGCGCCGAAGCGGCCTGCGGCACAGGCCTGGGCACGCCGGGCGCAGCTACACCTCCCGCCCCGGCCGGGCGCCGGGGCCTGGCGGCGGTCCGGGCGCTAAGCCTTCCCGACAGCCTTCGGGCGGGCGCCGCGCTCCCGCAGCAGGTGGGTGATGGTGTCGAGCGAGTTGGCGATCCTGTCGGCGGCATCCAGGACGGCCAGCTGAACGGTTTCGGCCTGCGCAGGGTCGCGCTCCATGGTGTCCTTGAGCGCCAGGTAGGAAGCACGCAGCGCCACGGCGGCCCGCGGCGGCGCCCCTGCAGCCACGGCCGTTTCACAGGCCTTCAGGGTGGCCTCGCAGTCGGCCATGAACGGCGCCAGCTGGCGCATGAGCCCCTCCACGGGCTGCTGCCCCGCCCGCAGTGACAGCCTCGCGGCGTCCACCACCATGGCCGCCTGGATCAGCAGGTGGCTCTGCACCAGCACCCCTTCGCCCGTGAAAAGCGTGGTGTGGCCCGCCACCGGTTCGGCCCGGGTACGCTCCACGGATGCCTGGGCGTTGGAGCGGGCCAACCGGGCCCGGATGCGGGCGGAGTCGATCCTCTCCTTGTTCGGTGCGGGATCGGTGATGGCCACCAGGTAGTGCCGGTAGGCGCCCAGGAGCTCGGCAATGCGGGCCGGCAGGAAAGTCCGTTCCCAGGCGGGCCACGCCACCGTGGCGGCAACGGCCAGGATGCCCGCCACCACGGTGTCAAGGAGGCGGGGCAGGGCCACGGCCCCGGCGGGAATCCCGGCCAGGTCCAGGAGGGACACCAGGTACGCCGCCGTCCAAATGCCCATGAAGAACGCATTGGGCGCCCCGGAAAGCCGCACCCCGAAGACAAACACCACAATAAGCACCACGTTCCCCAGCGGGTTCCCGGATCCCAGCAGGAACGTGGCGGCCGTGCCAATGCCCAGCCCCACCAGCGTTCCGGCCAGCCGCGCGCTGGTGCGGTGCAGGGTGGCGGCAAAGTCGGGCCGCAGGAGCAGCAGGACCATGAGCGGGATCCAGTAGCCCCTGTCGCTGCCGGGCAGCAGCCGGGCCAGCCAGTCCGTGGCCGCCACCAGCACGGTGAGCCGGATCGCGTGCCGCGCCACGGCCGAGTCCAGCCGCAGGTTGGCGCGCAGGATGCCCAGCGGCGCCTGGAGCGAAACCCGCACCCCGCCCACCCTGGCCGGGGTCTCCGCCACGCGGCCCTCCACGGCGCCCGGGGTCACCATGCGGGCGCAGGCGCGCAGTTGCCCGGCCAGGGCCCTGGCGTGCAGGGAGGCAAAGCGGCCGGTGGGCGAATCCGGGTGGCGGCCCATGACCTCGCCCAGCCGGGCCGCCGCCTCGGCGACCGGCGCCAGGACAGCGTCGTCAAAAACCGTACCCTTGCGCAGCGAAGCGGAAACCGCGTCCAGCGCAAGGCCTGCCTCACGCAAAAGCCGGCGGACGGCGTCGTGCTGGTCCTGTGCCGCGGCCCGCTCAAACCGTTCCAGGCAGTAGCCCAGGGCCATGACTTCCAGCCGGATCCTTTCGGCCTCGTCCATGAGTCCCCGATAGGAGCGCATGCTGGGACCCTGACCGTGGCCGAAGCCGGTGATGGTGGCCCGGGCCGTGTCAAGCAGCACGCCGGCACCGGGCGCAGTCATCTTGGGGCGTTCAGAACGGGTCCGTCCGGCCAGCCCTTCGTAGAGGTCCGCGAGGACGGCGCGTTCAGGCGCGTGGCGGTGCAGCGGCCAGCCGGCAATGGCCAGCAGGCTCTGCAGCAGCCCGGCGGCGGTGATGACGGCGGCAATCTGCAGGGCTGCCGACGGCGGCATGGGAAAGCGGTTGAGCACAATGGCCACTGCGGTGGCGGCCGTGCCCACCTGCGCGACATTCGGCCCCAGTGAGAGCAGCATGCCCGTGGCGAACGCAAACGCGGCCACGAGCAGCACGGAGAGCGCCGGCGAAGTCCCGCACAGCACGGACAGCCCGCCGCCCAGCCCGGCTGCCAGCGACGTCATGCCCATCCGGGCCAGCCGAAGCCGGTAGCTGCCGGGCCTGTCGGCAAACGCCGCGAACAGCGCGCCCACGGCCCCGAACACGGCGATCGGGGCCTGGCCCAGCACCACGCCCAGGACCAGCGGAATGCCCACCCCCACGGCGTTGCGCGCCGCAACCACGGGATCCGACTGGGAAAAATCGAGCCGCAGCGACTTCTTCAGCGTCGCTGCCACGGCCTGAACGGTGGACACGAAATCCAGTATGCCAGCCGGGCGCAGCGGCGGCCGCTAGGCTCGGTTCCATGACTGTCGACGAAACGCCCCTGACCCGCACGCCCAGCGCCATTGACGCCGCTGCCAACGCCTACACGGCCCGGCTGTTGGAACTTGATCCCGGCTTCGCCACCGAGCTGGGGCTGCCCGGCCACGAAACCGAATACCGCGACTTTTCCCCCTCCGGGCTGGCCGCCGCCGCCGACGCCGCCCGCCAGGCCCTCGACGCGCTGGCCGACCTGGAAGCCGTGGACAGTGTTGACACCGTCACGCTGCACGCCATGCGCGAACGGCTGGGCCTGTCCCTGGAGCTCGACGCCACGGGCTGGCCGCTGGCTGACCTGAACAACATTGCCTCCCCCGCCCAGGAAATCCGGGCCATCTTTGACCTGATGCCCACCGCCACCGTGGCCGACTGGGAGCACATTTCCGGGCGGCTGGCCAACGTGCCGGCCGCAGTTGCCGGGTACATTTCCTCCCTGCAGGCGGGAGCTGCGCGCGGCCTGGTTGCCGCGCGCCGCCAGGTTTCCACCGTGATTGGCCAGTGCGAGCGCCACGCCGCCGCGGACGGCTTCTTTGCAGCCCTGGCGGCCGGGGCCGAGGTTTCTTCCCCTGCTTCTTCTGCCGCTTCTGCTTCCACTGCCGCTTCCACTTCACCGGACGACGCCGGCACCCCCCTCCCGGCCGAGCTCGCCACTGCGCTGGCCGGGAATGCGGAGCTTGCCCGCGCAGCGTACGGCACGCTTGTGACGTACTTGCGGGACGAGCTGCTGCCCGCTGCCCCGGCCAAGGACGCCGTGGGACGGGAACGCTACGCGCTGGCGTCGCGGGAATTCCTGGGCTCCGCCGTCGACCTGGAAGAAACGTACGCCTGGGGCGTGGCCGAGCTGGACCGGATCATTGCCGAGCAGGAGGCGGTGGCGGACCTCATCAAGCCCGGCGCCACGGTTGAGGAGGCCAAGGCGGTGCTCAATGCGGACCACGCCCGGGCGCTGCACGGCACCGACGAGCTGGTCGCCTGGATGCAAAAACTGTCCAACGCCGCCGTGGCCGATTTGGCCGGCTCCCAGTTCGACATCCCGGAGATCATGCGCACCCTGGAGTGCAAAATTGCGCCCACGCAGGACGGCGGCATCTATTACACGGGGCCCTCGGACGACTTCTCCCGGCCCGGCCGCATGTGGTGGTCGGTGCCCGAGGGCGAAGATTCCTTCACCACCTGGGCTGAAACCACCACGGTCTACCACGAGGGCGTCCCCGGCCACCACCTGCAGGTCGCCACCGCCACGTACCAGCGCGGGCTGCTGAACAATTGGCGCCGCAACGCCTGCTGGGTTTCCGGGCACGGCGAGGGCTGGGCGCTCTACGCCGAACGGCTCATGGATCAGCTGGGCTACCTGTCCGATCCGGGCGACAAGATGGGCATGCTGGACGGCCAGCGCATGCGCGCGGCCCGCGTGGTGTTTGACATCGGCGTGCACCTGGAACTTCCCGTCCCCGCCCGTTGGGGCTCAGGGACGTGGACGGCGGAGGCCGGTTTGGAGTTCCTGCGCGCCAACCTGGACATCTCCGCCGGACAGCTGGACTTTGAGTTCCACCGCTACCTCGGGTGGCCGGGCCAGGCGCCGTCGTACAAGATCGGCCAGCGCCTGTGGGAGGAAATCCGCGACGCCCGTGCACTGCGCGACGGTGCCGCATTTTCGCTGCGCGATTTCCACACACAGGCGCTGAACCTGGGCTCCGTGGGCCTGGACACCCTGAAATCGGCGCTGCTGGGCTCGTAGCTGGGGCGGTCACTTCCGGCCGGGGCAAAACTCACTCCGAGTTTTGCCCCGGGTGTAGCGGGGGCCGAACTGGGCCCGAGTTTTGCCCCGGCGGAAAGTGCAGGAGTGGTCAACCCTTGCGGACGGGGTTCACGGCGAAGGCGGGCACCCCGGCCAGCCGGCCGCCGTCGACCGCCAACACAGTGCCGGTGACGAAACTGGACTGCTCCGAGCACAGCCACACCGCGGCCGCTGCCACATCCTCCACCCGGCCCACGCGTCCCAGCGGAACCGCGGCGGCCGCCATCTGCTGGGCCCGGGGCCCGGCCGCGGCGAGGTGGTCGGTGAGGATGGGGCCGGGCGCGATGGCGTTGACCCGGATTCCGGCCGCTGCGTAGTCCAGCGCGGCCACCCGCGTCAGCCCGCCCACCCCGAATTTTGAGGCCACGTAGCCGGCCAGCCCGCTGACGCCCTGTTCGCCGGCGGTGGAGGACATGTTGACGATTGCGCCGCCGTCGGGGTTTAGCTGCATGAGGCGGAGCTCGTATTTCAAGGCAAGGAACACACCGCGCAGGTCCACGGCCAGGGCGCTGTCGAACTCGGCCGAGTCC
>Ga0157370_10001583_pt1 | contig 28157 bp, 23 predicted proteins | sample C35metaG_FD_113463 | JGI IMG/M metagenome (GOLD analysis project Ga0157370, IMG submission 113463) | Corn rhizosphere microbial communities from Kellogg Biological Station, Michigan, USA - C3-5 metaG | ecosystem: Host-associated > Plants > Roots > Rhizosphere > Soil | place: USA: Michigan...
CGATAGTAATTTGAGAAAACGTTGGACGTGGACGATTTTCTTTTTTTTGCATATATTTTTTAATTTACCCAGCCCCCGAAGGGGCTAAGATTTTATTTCTAAATATTTTTTCTGTTATAAACCCTTTGAGAACAAGGTTTTATTCAAACTGAAGATCTAATCCCAAACCTCTTAATTCATGTACCAATACGTTGAATGATTCAGGAACACCAGGTCTTGGAATGTTATCTCCTTTCACAATCGCTTCATAAGTCTTTGCCCTTCCAATGATGTCATCAGATTTCAAGGTGAGCAATTCCTGCAGGATATTTGAAGCACCATAAGCTTCCAGTGCCCACACTTCCATTTCACCGAATCTCTGTCCACCAAACTGAGCTTTACCACCCAAAGGTTGTTGTGTAATCAAGCTGTATGGTCCGATAGAACGTGCATGCATTTTATCATCAACCATGTGGTGCAACTTAATAATATAAATAATTCCTACCGTTGCCTTCTGATCAAAGCGCTCACCGGTTTCACCATCATATAAATAAGTATGGCCAAAAGTCGGAAGATTTGCATTTTCAATTTCCTTAGCGATCTCTTCTACAGAAGCACCATCAAAAATTGGAGTACCATAGGTTTTACCTAATTTTTCACCAGCCCATCCGAGAACAGTTTCATAGATCTGCCCAAGGTTCATCCTGCTCGGCACACCCAACGGATTCAATACAATATCCACGGGAGTTCCGTCTTCAAGGAAAGGCATATCTTCCTGCCTAACAATCTTTGCCACAATTCCTTTATTTCCATGGCGGCCCGCCATCTTATCTCCTACTTTCAATTTACGTTTTACACCCAGATAAACTTTAGCCAGTTTTAATACACCTGCGGGCAATTCATCACCAATTGAGATATTAAATTTCTCTCTCTTGTATCTACCCAATTCCTCATTGTATTTAATATTATAATTGTGCAATAAAATATTGATGTGGTCATCTGTTTTTGCGTCACCTGTCCATCCTAAAGGATTTACATTCTGATAATCGATATTACCAAGATTTTTTGCGGTAAACTTAGCTCCTTTCCCAATGAGCATTTCTCCAAAATTGTTGCTCACACCAGCTGATGATTTGTCTTTCAGCAAAACAAGCAATTTACTGATCAGCAATTCCATCAGATCCGTTTCATTCTTCTCGTGTGTCTTCTCAATCTTTTCTAAAATGGTCTTTTCTTTTACTTTACCGTTTTTATCCTTTTTAGCACGCTGGAATAATTTTTTATCGATTACCACTCCTTCAGTTCCGCTTGGCGCTTTCAAAGAAGCATCTTTTGCATCACCGGCTTTATCACCAAAGATGGCACGCAATAATTTTTCTTCCGGTGTAGGATCACTTTCACCTTTTGGAGTGATTTTTCCAATAATGATATCACCTTCCTTTACATGAGCACCTACCCTGATTACTCCATTTTGATCCAAATCTTTCGTAGCTTCTTCACTGATATTGGGAATATCCGGAGTTAATTCTTCTTCACCTAATTTGGTATCACGAACCTCCAGTTCAAACTCGTCAATATGAATTGAAGTGAACAAATCTTCTTTTACCACTTTCTCACTAATCACGATCGCATCTTCAAAGTTGTAACCTTTCCACGGCATGAAAGCTACTTTCAAATTGCGACCCAATGCCAGTTCGCCATCTTTTGTAGCATAGCCTTCAGTTAAGAAATCACCTGCTTTTACAACCTGGCCTTTTTTAACTGCCGGACGAAGATTGATACAGGTGCTTTGGTTGGTTTTAATAAACTTGGTAAGTTTATAAATGATCAGATCATTTTCAAAACTTACTATTTTTTGGGAATGACTTCTGTTATATCGAACATGAATTTCATTTGCATCTACATATTCTACCACACCATCTCCATCTGCGTGAATCTGAATCCTTGCATCTCTTGCTGCCTTTCCTTCTAATCCTGTACCAACAATCGGAGCCTGCGGCAGAATCAATGGAACGGCCTGACGCTGCATGTTTGAACCCATCAAAGCACGGTTGGCATCATCATGCTCAAGGAATGGAATTAAGGAAGCACTCAAGCCAACAATCTGGTTTGGAGCCACATCCATATATTCCACTTCTGATTTATCAAGAATAGGGAAATCACCGGTTTCACGTGATTTCACTTTATCATAAACAAAATTAGAATTATCATCTAAAGGCGCATTTGCCTGTGCGATCTTTGAGGTATCTTCTTCTTCAGCACTCAGGAAATACACTTTTTTCATATCTACATGGCCTTCATGCACTTTACGATAGGGAGTTTCGATGAATCCCATTTCGTTGATCTTCGCATGCACACAAAGTGTGGAGATCAAACCGATGTTTGGACCTTCAGGAGTTTCAATAGTACACAGCCTTCCATAGTGAGAATAGTGTACGTCACGAACTTCAAATCCTGCACGTTCACGGCTTAAACCACCGGGCCCGAGAGCTGAGATACGGCGTTTATGTGTTATTTCACTCAATGGATTTGTCTGATCGAGGAACTGTGATAATTGTGATGTTCCAAAGAAGGAATTGATGACAGAAGATAAGGTCCTTGCATTTATCAAATCTACCGGAGTAAATACTTCATTATCACGAACATTCATTCTTTCACGAATGGTACGAGCCATACGGGCAAGACCTACACCAAACTGAGCATATAATTGCTCACCTACTGTACGTACACGACGATTGCTTAAATGGTCTATATCATCAATTTCACTTTTAGCATTGGTTAATAAAACCAAATATTTAATAATGGCAATGATATCTTCTTTGGTTAAGACTTTTTTTGTGATCGGATAATCCAGTCCAAGTTTCCTGTTGATCTTATAACGGCCAACTTCTCCAAGATCATAACGTTTATCACTAAAAAATAATTTATCAATAATTCCCCTTGCTGTTTCATCATCAGGAGCATCAGCACCACGCAACTGGCGGTAAATATGCTGAACTGCTTCAATCTCACTATTGGAAGTATCTTTATTTAGCGTATTATAAATGATTGCATAATCACCGCTCACTTCTTCACGCTGGATAAATACACTTTTTACATCCAGCTCAAGGATCATGTCAATATTATCTTCATCAAGGATCGTATCTCTTTCAAGAACGATCTCATTTCTTTCAAGACTTACTACTTCTCCGGTATCTTCATCCACAAAATCTTCAACCCATGTACGCAAAACCCTTGCTGCCAGCCGTTTCCCAAGATTAGCATGCAATGTCTTTTTATCCGCTTTCACTTCTACAGCCATTCCGAAAAGTTCCAGAATGTCTTTATCAGTTTCATAACCGATAGAGCGAAGCAAAGTAGTTACCGGGAATTTTTTCTTACGGTCAATGTAAGCATACATTACATTATTAATGTCTGTCGCAAATTCCATCCATGCTCCTTTAAAAGGAATCACCCTTGCCGAATAGATCTTCGTTCCGTTTGGATGAGTACTTTGTCCGAAGAACACACCTGGTGAACGATGCAACTGGGAAACTACCACACGCTCAGCACCATTAATTACAAAAGTACCACGCGGTGTCATGTAAGGAATGTTTCCAAGAAATACATCCTGAACAATTGTCTGGAAATCCACGTGCTCTTCGTCATTACAACTAAGGCGCAATTTAGCCTTCAGAGGAACGGCATAAGTCAGTCCTCTTTCAATACATTCATCAATGGTATAACGGGGTGGATCTACGAAATAATCCAGGAATTCCAGCATGAAAATGTTGCGTGTATCATTGATCGGAAAATTTTCCTTAAATACACGGAACAGCCCTTCCACATTCCGTTTGTCAGGGGTTGTTTCTAACTGGAAAAAATCTTTAAAGGATTGAATCTGAATTCCTAATAGGTCTGGAGTCTCCGCCAAGTGTTCAATTTTTCCAAAACTGATTCTTTGTGCCGGAGTTACTTTAGTTGAAGGCATATTTTAGTTAAAATATTTTAAAATGAGAGAGCTCTAAACCGGTCGTTTGATGCTACATTCGACACGTACCGAAATTTAAAGGATTGCAAAAGTAAACATTTTTTTGAAATTAGATAGAAGTTTATTAAATCTTAACCATTCTTTTATGGTGAATAAAAAGCATGTATTTGAAATAATTTGATGAATTACAAAAAGTGTTTCAATTTTGGCTTACCAATTCCGACATTTGGACATTTTTCAATGTATTTAAAATGAGTCCCTTTTCTATATCGGGAAAATTTGATGTATTCTTATGATTTCGGTCATGAAATAGCTGATGGCATCTTTCTTGTAGCAACTTATGCGTTAATTTTGCACTTTCTTAAAATTTAAAATTAAATCAAAGACATGAAAAAACTATTTTTTATTCCTGCTGTCGCAGCGGTATTATTCTTAGCATCATGCGGTGGAAATGGCTCTAATGAAAACAACGGGGCAGCTACAGACACATCTTCAGCAGCAGCAGAAGCTCCGGAAGCAGCTCCAGGATCAGACATTCCGGGAATTGACACAGTAAGTGTAACAGATCATATTCAGCTTACCGGCGATGATCAAATGAAATACGACCGTACTTTATTTAAGGTAAAAGCAGGCCAGAAAATCACTTTAGATTTTAAAAATATTGGTAAACAGCCGGCAGCAGCCATGTCTCACAATGTGGTGATTTTGCAACAGGGAACTGACGTTCAGAAATTTGGCGAAGCCGCAATTCCTGCAGCAGCAACAGAACATATTCCAGCTTCTATGTCTTCAGATGTAATTGCACACACTAAATTATTAGGCCCGGGTAAAAGCGATGAAATAACTTTCACTCTTCCCGATGCCGGAGTCTATGATTTTATCTGCACCTTTCCGGGACACTTCGGTACCATGCATGGAAAAATCGTAGCAGAGTAGTCATCTTAATAAAATAAGATTTATAAAAGGCGGCATGAAAGTGCTGCTTTTTTTATGCGTTATATTTAATTCATCTGGCTACATGAAGTTCAAATATAAATAGCTCCTTTTCAAAGCTATATCTCCTTACTCATTTATAACCTTCCACCAGGTTCCCACTGTAATTTAACCCAGTGGAAACCTGGTAGGTTACTGAGAGATAATCAGGAAATATAAAGCGATAATGCTAAACTGTTCATATAACAGTCTCCATTCACTTTTAACAGGCGGGATAATAATACGGATGTAGTGTATCAATAAACTAAACCTTCCCCATGGACAAATTCTCAGGAAACAATGCCTAATTAATTGAAAAAAGTTGTTTGAAGATCTTCGTGCCATCAACATTTCCGAGGTCAGCATCACACGCCCTTTCAGGATGAGGCATCATTCCAAAAACATTTCTTTCTTTATTGGTTATTCCGGCAATACTATGTATCGAACCATTTGGTGAATGATCAATGTGAACACCTCCTTTTTCATCACAATAGCTGTAAAGCACCTGATTGTTCTTTTCGATTCCTTCCAGTTCCTTTTCTTTTACAAAATACCTTCCTTCGCCATGTGCAACAGGAATCTTATAAATTTCTTTGGTGTTATTATCTGTCAAAAAAATATTCTTGCAAACAAATTTCATTTGAGCATTTTGCAATAAAACTCCAGGCAGCAAACCACTTTCACAGAGGATCTGAAAGCCATTGCATACGCCGAAAACCTGGCCGCCCTTCTTAGCAAATTCGATCACACTCTGCATCATTGGGCTAAAACGGGCAATAGCGCCACATCTCAGGTAATCCCCAAAACTAAATCCTCCGGGCAAAACAATACAATCAGACGTATTGAACATCGAGAGATCTTTATCTTTATGCCACAATGTGATCACTTCCTGCGACAGATCATTCTTTAGTGCATTGATCATATCTCTGTCGCAATTAGAACCCGGAAACACCACCACTCCAAATTTCATTTTAATATTTTTTATTTGTTGACAAAGGTAACCATACCAGAATTTATTTTTTAAAATACTGTAGATACAATACAAGCCCAACCATCAGCCACTGGACGACCATTGGAATCCACCGAACTTTTGGATAATAAAAAGCACAGCCAATAAAAGCCGAAGCCGGCAGCAAAGCAAGCAGCCAGTATCCTAACTGAAGATTTATGCTGATAAATGGAATTCCAATGGCAACAAGTAGATACAAAAGCATCAAACCCCAATTTTTTCTAACCTGCAAAATCTGTTTGCTCATAAACGACCTGACATAAAAAGCACCAATGATCGTGAGTAAAATGATCAAGCCAAGGCCCGTTAATTCTATTATTAAAGATTCAAAGGAAGAAGGTGACTTGCCCAAACCGGCTAAGCGGAAAGAATACAATTTATTGGTAAGAAAAAGCCAGCAAGCAAGGAAATACCAGGGAGTGATGATTCCAATAAGAGCAATGATCCATTCTGCAATTTTTAGCGGCCGCGTAATCAACACAGACAAAAGGATAAATATTGCAAATGCAAATGCCGGAAGATAGAAAAAGGCGGTTAAACCAATTGCGATCCCGGCATTAAAAAGTGTGGATTTAGGATGCTGATTATTATTTAAATTACTCATCCTGGCCCATACCCACACCATGATTGTATTGATGACTAATGCGGCACTAAAAATATTCCATTCACTGAAAAAAGAAGTGATAAGAAGATAGGTCATAGCAGGCAAATAATTTGGCTTTTGCATTAGCCGCCTGCTGGTAATAATCTGATTAAAACTGATTGCCTGTGTAAATAATAACAAATAGGTTATTGCAAAATATCCTGTTGGATGTGCATCAAAAAAAGGTTTGATGCCATTGAGAATATCTTTGAAAAAAAATCCATCTGATTTTTCTATCGAAGGAATTTGGGGATCGAGCAACCATATAAATTTCAAAAAGATTCCGTACACAAAAAGCAGGAAAGTATTGAGTGGATTATTGGCCCTAAAAATTCCTGTCACAATAGAAAATTGATTGAATTACAAAACTAAAAAATTAAAAACGATTCACGAACTTACCGATTTTAATTTTATCGATTTATGGAAATTCAACTTTTGCGAAGCATATATAATTCCTGTATGTACATGGAATAATGACTTGTGTAGCGCTAACCTGCTTTCCATATCGTGGCATAAACTGGTATCCGCGGTCCAGGCTTTTCAAAGGAGGATTACGGGTAACTTTTCCGGAACCTGAAACGCTTTGATCTACCAAAAGTAATGAACGCCTTTCCAGTTCATTGAAAAGGAAATGCATCTGGCCACCGCTGAGCATCATATCATAGGATAAAAAATTATCAGTCTCATCATCATATTGAGTTTTATTGATAACGCTTGCCCAATCGGTCGTTCCATCTTTATCCATATTTAAAACAAGAATGTTGTTGTAATAATAACGATCCTGCCCACGTGAATTAAAATAAGGATAGCGTCCATAATAACCGTAAGAATAGGGCGAATAGAGATAATAATTGTAAGGTGAAAAAGATGGATAGCCGTATAAATAATCATATCGGTTCCACGGATTAGATCGTGATTGTGAATAAAAATCTTCAGCGGTTAAAATAAATCCCCCATCTTTTCTCAAGATAACATCCCGGATAAAAAAATCATTCAATGCGGTCTTATTATTCCCATCTGTTTTGGCGATTGCCCTTACAGAATCACCCAAATATTGAAATTGCTGTGTAATAGTATTACCGCTATTCACGTCCCAAACTGCGGTGTAAATCCCTTCTACATTTCCACGCCTTTTCTCATAATACAATGAGTTGATAATGTAGTGTTTGTTTACATTGTCAATTTTGAGTTTTATTTCATCGAGATATTTTCCGGCGAGCTGAAATGTCCTTGCGCTGAAACTGTCCGCATCAGCCGGTTTGGTAATTAAAGCGAGATCCTGGATAAAATCCCTGGTGCTCGATTTATTGCCTTTCGTAAAAATAAAATTGCCTTCATTATCTACAAAAAAATCGCTGAACATATCTTTCCTGTCATCGTAATATGTAGGAATTTTAGATTCATGAATAAGTTTCAAACTATCATCAAATAATAAAGTAGTGAAATTGAAATTCCCGTTCTTGCGCTGGATCTTATAAATCATGATCTTCGATTTATCTTCGCTGTTTACCGTACTGTAAATCTTATTATTTGCAAAAAAATTAATGTGCGTGGTGTCCAATTGGATCGGATCAGACAATAATTTTCCATCAGCATCAATTTTCACCGCCATGCAATGAACAGTGTTTCTTTTTTGAAATTGATAAATCAGCCACGCAAAATCCGGATAACTTACAAAGTCAACATTCAATACATTATCGGGCATAAACTGCAGATTAACGCGGTTTAATAAACGCATTGAATTATCATAAGAACAAATGGCATAATTGTTCCTGAGATTTTTATAGATCAGAAAGTTGTCATGGATCTTGCCGATAATTACAAAATCAAGTGATCTTGAATCCTGTGATTCCGGCTGAGTATAAGTGATCTGCTGCGAAAAAACAGCAGTATAAATTATGATTGAAATAAAAAATAAAAAAAGATTTTTCATAATAGCTGCTTATAATTTTCTGTTGTGTCTTTTGCTAAATGTGGTTGTGAAAATTGTGAAGGCATAAAGCTATACTAATTTATGAAAAATAAACATGAGAGAAATGTCAATATTTTTACAAATAGATGGCTAAAAGGTTTTTTTCCTTTTTTAAACACAAGAATTTTTGATTGATCTTCACTTCGCACGACTCCGTAAATATATTTATTAGAAGAAAAAATTCCGTAAATATCTTTATATGAAGAAAAATTTACACGAGTGGTATCAAACAAAAACGGTTTATTTATCAACTCTGATTCTGCATTGATTTTGCCGCCATACAATAAAGAACTTTTCTTTTTTGATATACATAAATGGTCCAGGCAAATTGTTGGTACGTAAAAAAATTTACAGACAAGGTTTCTTTTGGTAAAAAATTCAGATCCACTTTTCTCTTCAACTGCATCGAATCATTATAAGTCATAATCAAATATTTGCCACCCGCATTTTCAAACACCACAATATTATTGTTCATCTTTCCTTCGATCTCATAATACTGCGTCTTTGCAATCCTTTCTCCGTCCTTATTTCTTAAAACTTTTTTACAAGACATGTGACAGCGATTCTTTTAGAACTGTATTTTAGCAAAATAAAGATCGTTTTTGTGAATGCACGGAATAACAAACTCATTTTCACTTATCTGCATTCCGCTTGCCGGAATAAAAACATAATTTTCCCGAAGACGGTGCATTAAAGGATTATCAATCACTTTGCCATCAAAAGTGATGCTCTTATTTTCGAGCAACCATAATTGTTTGAAAGATTTATTATAAATAAAATCAAGCTTTTCTCCTCTCAAAACTACCCCAAAAGAAAACCACCCAAGCCCTGAGCCGGTTTGCTTTTTTTCCATCACATTGCCCCATTGTAAATTACCGCTACTGTCTGCGTCAAGGAGAAGGATGTTATTATAGTTTGCACCCCATTCATAAGAATTCATACTTTTAGGAATCCCTTGCCAGAATTCCTGAGCATCATATTTGTAAGTATCATATAAAGAAGATGAGACGCTTTTATTTGGGATGTAAGGTATACCTGTTGCATAATTTGTTTCAATTTCTTCCGCTGCTACGATAAAGCCACCATTGTTTTTTAAAATAATTTTACTTATATAAAATTGATTTAAAGCTGTCCCAACATCGGAGGTTTTTTTTGCCAGAGCTTTGATTGGAGCACCTAATTGAGATATTTTTACTGCTGCCCATTTTTGATTTTCTACATTCCAAACGGCTGTAAACAAGCCTTCAATATTTATATTGGAAGTGTAAAGAGAATTGATCAGAATATGATGATTCCTATTATCGATTTTCAAAAATAATTCATTAAGCAATTTGCCGTCAAGCGGAATATTCTCCACTCTAACACTGTCTTCATTATTCTTTTGCATAAATAGTTGAGCCTCTTCTATAGGATGAGAATATACCTGACCAAAAAAAGAACCTGTAAAGATCAGGTCTCCATCATTGTTGACAGAAAAATTATTAAAATATTCATTTTTACCATTGATGAAATTCTTTTTTTCAGAGCGGTTCAATAACTGCATCTGATTATTATAAAGCAGCCTTGAAAAAAGAATTCCATCTTTAGAAAGCTCATGTTTAATGATCCCGATTTTTGATTGATCTTCACTTCTGACAACCCCGTAAATATTTTTATTTGCAAAAAAGCTCATGTGATCAGAATCAAGCAAAATGGGCTTATTGATCAACTCGGCGTATTCATTGATCTTTGCAGCCATACAATAAAGCATATTTCTTTTTTGATACACATATACAATCCATACAAATTGAGGATAAGCAAAAAAATTAACTGATACAGTTTCTTTAGGTAGAAAAGCAAGATCAACATATTTTTTCATTTGCATCGAATCGTTGTAGACAATCACCGAATGCTCCCATCTCGTATTTTTAAACACCAGAAAATTATCGTTCACCTTTCCTTCAATATGATAATACGGAGCATCCTTAATCCTTTGCCCGGCAGGGTTTTCAGAATAAACGACCCTTTGAGAAAAAGAAGAAAAACTGAATGTAAAAAAAATGATAAGTAGTAATATTCGCATGTTAAATTTTATAGGTTAAATTCAAAATATCTAAATTTGGAAAATTGAATTTAAGATAAAAAATTATGTCTGTTGTTTTAATCTCCGGCGGCACAGGACTTATTGGTTCCGCACTTACCCGCCACTTAATTGAAAGAGATTACCACGTAATTATTTTGTCAAGAAAAAAAAATCTCAGTTCCGGTCATCCAAAAATTGCTTACTCTTATTGGAATATCTCTGAAAAAATAATTGATGATGACGTCATAAAAAAAACCGATCATATTATCCACCTTGCAGGTGCCGGAGTGATGGATAAAAAATGGTCAGCCGATTACAAAAAAAAGATTCTTGAAAGCCGCACCAAAAGCGCTGAACTCCTTGTGAAATGTTTGAAAGAAAATGAACACCATGTAAAAACTTTTGTTTCGGCTTCCGCAATAGGCTGGTATGGACAAGATCCAAAACCTTTGGAAAGAAAAGAAGGATTTATTGAAAATGATTTGCCATCAAAAGATTTTTTAGGAGAAACGTGCCTTCTCTGGGAGGCAAGTGTAGAACCGGTTTCAGCACTAGGGATTCGTTTAATAAAACTAAGGACCGGAATTGCATTGAGTAATAATGGCGGCGCTTTTAAAGAGTATAAAACACCTTTGAATTTTGGCGTGGCAACTATTTTAGGAAAGGGAAAACAAATCGTAAGCTGGATTCATATAGATGATCTTTGCAGAATGTATTGCACGGCAATTGAAGATATCTATTTACGTGGAAGTTACAATGCAGTTGCTCCTGAACCCATTTGTCAAAGGAAACTGATCCTTACTTTAGGACAAAGAATGCGTGATAAGTTTTTTATCCCAATCTATGTTCCTTCATTTATTTTAAAATTGATTTTTGGAAAACGAAGCATTGAACTTTTAAAAAGCGCAACAGTCAGTAATAAAAAAATAAAAGCTACAGGATTTACTTTTTTATTCCCTTCGCTTGAATCAGCAGTTGATGATCTTGTTGCCAATTCAGCAAAAAAAGAATAGTAATTATTTCTTTGTATTTGAGAAAAAACAAATTCCTCTTTCTACAAATCTTCCTTTGTAAACTTCTTCAGTGCAAAGAAATAATAAGCGCAAACATAGATTACGCTTGCAATTACCATGATCCAGATATCAGGTGCATCTTTATAAATTACCTTGTTGCCAAACGGGATTGGGAGCATCACATCAGTCACCTGCAGAGGCAAAAAATAGCCAACCGGCGTAAGTGATAATTTCATATTAATCAGAACGGTAAAAAGATATTCGAAAATCAATCCGTATAAAAAGAATACAGCAATTGCAGCGCCGCTTTTTCTAAAGAGAATAGCCAGAAACATGGCAAACGTTATATAGGCGGCGGTTTGAATAAAAATGTAACCAACATTTTCCATTCCTGCAAAAGCAAAATGGGAACCCGTGGTGATCAGTCCGAATAATAATGCGACCAAAAAATTAAAAATAGTTGCGGCGGCAGAAAACAAAAGCGCAAATACGAATTTGACAGTAATAAATTCTTTTCTCGTCCACCCATCAATAATATTTTGACGATGCGTTTTAAAATTAAATTCATTAGTAAGCAACATAATGAAAAGGATTCCGGGGAAATACAAAAGCCAGCTACTCATGAAACCCACTGTTTGCCATACTTTGGGAAAAGCATAAGGTGTTCCTAACAACATTTGGCTTGCCGGCATATTTTCCACGGTAAGTTCATTGACATAAAATCCTGTGTAATTAATTCCGAGAATGGCAAACCCGTAAAGGATGGTGAAAACCCAGAACGCTTTGTAATCTTTTACTTTAAGCCATTCAATTTTTAAAAGACGGATCATTAGTTTTTAATTATTGGTCAATTCAAAAAACCTTGCTTCAAGGCTTTGTTTTTTTAGTATCAAATGATTAAGTGTAACCCCATGATTAAAACAGAAACTGTTCACACCAGAAAGATCAGCTTTGCCTACAGGAAAGAAAATTTTTACCACAGAATTCTCATCAATAATTTTTGTTTTTCCATTCATTGAATTTAAAACTTCCACTAATTTTTGATGATCCGTTGCTGCCACTTCAACCATGTCTTCATCAGATAAAATTTCATTGACTTTTCCTGAAACGATCAATTCTCCCCTCTTTAAAATGGCGACATCAGTACAAACTTTTTCAACTTCGTCCAAAAGATGACTTGCCATAATAATCGTTTTTCCCTGGCGATAAAGTCTTTTCATTAACTCTCTTATTTCTGCAATTCCAACAGGATCAAGACCATTGGTCGGCTCGTCAAAAATCAATACAGAAGGGCTTCCCAGAAGGCAGGAAGCAATCGCAAGACGTTGTTTCATTCCGAGAGAATAGGTACTGAATTTCGAATCTTTCCTCCTTGTCAGATCAACTGTCTCTAAAACGCGATCAATATCTTCTTTGCCATGTTGTTTTATTTCAGCAACAATTTCCAGGTTTTTTACACCTGATAGATAATGATAGAAGTTTGGGGTTTCCAACAACGTTCCGATCCTTCGGCGATTGGCCGCTGATGTAGGCTCATCAAATAATTTATAACTTCCCGATGTAGGTTTTAAAATATCAGTGATTGTTCCAAGTGTGGTTGTCTTTCCGCTTCCATTTGGGCCAAGGATTCCAAAGACTGTTCCTTCCGGGACAGAAAAACTTACATTTTTCAGCGCCTGAATTCTTCCATAAGTTTTCGATAAATTTTCTACAGTGAGTATTGACATGGGAAAGAATTGAAAAATTTATCATGCAATATAAGTTAAGCAGGAAATAAAATTAAAATTGATTTGTTGAACGGTAGTCTCAGTTTTAATGATTTATCCCACCTGTGCATCATGCCAAACACTTGAAAAATCTCCTATAACAGCAAATCCATTATTATCAAAAAGGAGTTTATTCAATTTCAGATCATCAATATCTGATTGCAAAACTTTTCTTGTAAAAGGATTCAGCGTTCCACCATTTAACCCGGCCTTTACATCTGGAGCATATTGAAATTGCGGATCCACCAAAGTTCCGCGCGGATACATAATTCCCGGCCGGCCTTTACCACGAATATCCAGATTTTTTGGATGATCCAAACCAAGCGTATGGCCAAATTCATGGGCGGCTGTTGTAGAATTATTCAGTAAATTTTCGAGTTTAAAATATCCTGTGTTGGAACCTAATCCATCTACATACGAAATATTTCCATGGGCATATTCTTCAATTCTGAAATAATTATTTCGGGGATCAGTATTTTCAAAAATTGTTTGGGGAGAAAGAGAAGGTTCATAAATTCCCTGAATGTAAAAAACAACACTGTAAAGATTTCTTCTGATAATTACTTTCCCTTCTGCTTCATTCCAATGGTCAGCAATATCTTTTGCAATTTGAATGCTCAAAATTTCATTGGCAGCATTTCCATAAAAATAAATAACAGAATAAATGAGCAACAAATTATTCTCAGGTTGTATTTCGACTTCGCCCATATATAATTGATGAAGAGAAAAGAAAATCAGTGATCAGTAATGATCAATTTGTAGCGACTATTCGCTCATTATTAATCACTGATGACTTCTAAATGCTACTGATTTAAAGTTGCGTCCATCGAAATCTCCATGTTCGAACTTAAGGATTTGGAGATCGGGCAATTTTCTTTTGCATCTTTTGCGCATTCCTGGAACTTTTCATTGCTGATGCCCGGCACTGTTGCATTCACAGTAAGATGTGATTTTGAGATAGCACCATTCCCAAATGTAATATCGCATTTGGTTTCAATTTTGTCGGCAGTAAAACCAGCTTCGCTTAAGACAATAGCGAATTTCATGGAGAAACATCCCGCATGAGCTGCTGCTATCAGTTCTTCAGGGTTGGTACCGTCCTTGGCATCGCCAAACCTCGTGGCGAATGTGAATGGCGCATTATTCAGCGCTTTTGTTTCTGTTGTGATTGTACCTTTTCCTTCTTTGGCTCCCTGCCATTGTGCATTTGCGTATTTGCTCATGATTTTTATTTTTTTATTGTTAACAAATCTTTATTTCGTTGCTGAAAGTTACCGGAATCACTTATTGATTTTAATTCAATCAAAATTCCTGGTTTAATGGCTTTGTATACATGATCCTTTCAATTTTTTCCAAAATATCAGGAGTTAGTTTTTGCATTGCATCAACTGCTTTTAAATTATCAAGCAATTGTTCTTTTTTAGTGGCTCCCAAAATCGCTGTTGTAACGTGGGGATTTTTAATACACCACCCGATAGAAAGTGAAGCCATAGAAACACCGAGTTCTTTGGCTAATTCACTTAATTCTTCAACTTTTTTTATTTTATCATCCGTCATCACTCTATCTTTCAACCAACTCATTTCCGGCAAAGCCAAACGTGAATTCCCGGGTATTCCATTATTGTATTTTCCTGTGAGCAATCCGGAAGCAAGCGGGCTCCAGATTGTGGTTCCAAGACCAACAAAATCATAGACCGGTAAAAATTCTTTTTCCACTTTATATCTTTCAAATAAATTGTACTGCGGCTGTTCCATTGTTGGTCCGATCAGTTTGAATTCCTGCGCCACACGGTGAGCTTCCATAATTTCAACACCACTCCATTCGCTGGTTCCCCAATACAAAATTTTTCCCTGCTGGATCAAAGTATTCATGGCCCAAACAGTTTCTTCAATGGGTGTATTTCTATCTGCACGATGACAAAAAAACAAATCGAGATAATCAACCTGCAATCTTTGTAAAGCTGCATCACAAGCTTCCATCACATGTTTTCGGCTCAATCCTTTTTGATTGGGTTTATTTTCTTTCCCATGTAATCCGAAAAAAACTTTTGAAGAAACAGTAAAGGAAGTTCTGTCCCAGTTTTTCATTTTCAATACGCGACCCATCATTTTCTCACTTTCGCCACCAGCATAAGCTTCTGAATTATCAAAGAAATTGATGCCATTATCGTAGGCAATTCCCATTAATTCATCTGCCGTTTTATCCTGTATTTGTTTTTGGAAACTAACCCAACTGCCAAAACTGAGAACACTTAATTGTAAACCGGATTTGCCCAAACGCCTGTATTCCATAACCAATTATTTTTTTGTTGAAGGTATGAAAAGGATTTTACGAGTTTAGTAAAATCTATTCAGGAAATTCTGATGAACTCACTCTCACAATTCCCCTGCCATTTATCAAGTGCCAGTTATGAAAATCCTGTGGGGCATCAAGACCATCCCCATCAAGAATCTCTGTACGTGTACGAATACGAACAGGTTTATCAGTATAAAATTCTTCGCCGGTTCTATGGCGATCCCAATATAATTCATTGCAATAAAGTGTGTCGCCTTTTGTGTTGATCACAACAACACTGTCTTTTAAAAAGACTTTACTTTCTGATTCAAGATATTTTGCATAATGCGCATCAAGCCTGCTTTCTATGCGCAAACTGTCGTCAAAAAAATCTGCATGAATTGTTTTTGTAAATTCAATATAAGGAACCGCTTCCTGATGTCGAAGCATTAGAGGCGCAGTAATCCGTGACTTGGTTTCATTGCCAATTGAGTAAAGGATCTTTACATCTTTTGCCACTTCCACACCAGTTCTTTTTGAAGTAATTCTGTTGATATCGTCCAGTGAATTTTCACAGGAGGCAACAAAAAACAGTAATACAATAAAAAGCCGTTTGAAGGAAAAAGGTGTTTGAGATTTTGGATAATTCATTTACAAAATAATGTAAAGGCAAATATAGGCTATGCAAATAATGCTGGCATACTATTGATATTTCTGCCGTATGAACCAAATATCACTCAGAGAAAAACCTAAGCTAACTTTGTAAAGGTTTTCTGTAATATTATTTTGGCTGTTGCCACGATTTCCATATTCAAACGTAAAATTCATGATACTGTATTGATGATCATAAAAGCTGTGTTTCAATTTCAACGGAAATGCGCCACCCACACTTACTGTATAAACCGGAAGTGAATGATCTACAGAAATGTAATCCTGGCCAAAAGAAAATCCAGCCCTGTATTTTACATAATTAAAATAGCCGGTGGCTCCGGGTGTCGCGGGTAAATATTGAAGACCAATTTTCGTGTTCCAACTGTTTTTTAAAAAATCTTTTTGTCCAAAAAAGCGATACTTATCCCATTGTGTAGTTTCATAATCTGCACCGATCACCAAATGATCATTTGAATAAGTAAAGCCCGCGCCAAATGTTCCCGGCAATTGTACTTTTCCTTTTTGCCCCTCAGTATATTGAACAGTATCAATTGTTTGAACGTCCGAAGTCTGAGCACTGTAATCAAATGTTTCTCTCAGATCATCTCTTGTTGCACTATAGGCTTTTTGGAACGTCCCATAAGCGCCAAAACGCAAATATCCTTTCTTCAATTTAGCCTCATACTGAACTCCGGCATCAAGGAAAATGCCGCCAAAATTTGTTTGAGAACCATAATGGGTCTTGTAATAATTAAGCGTATCATTATTGAATAACAAACGCGTATCGTAATTCTTTTTACCAAAAAGGTATCCGCTGTTTACTCCAAAACTAAAATTCTTAATTCTTAATCCGGTCCCAACAAACACCTGGTTTACTCCACCGTTTCCTTCATAAACAGTTGAAATACTATCAACGCTTCTTACCTGATTTGAAATTTTATAATTGATTCTGCTGACCGGTTTCAAACCAAAAGTCATCCCCCATCCAACTTTATTTTTTTGAGCCTTTTTATTGGTCAATAGCAACGGAAAACCAAATTGCATGTAAGAAATAATGCCATTATTTGATTTATAACTCCCTTCAGGATTTTTGCTTTTCAATTGACGGCCATCATATTCCAAACCAACATCCAGTGTGGAGTAAATCAGATCACTATAAGTTGCTGGATTAACGGTGTTAACGGAAGTCGGATCAGAATATCCTGCAGAAATACCACCCATGGCGCGGTTGGCTATATTTGCCGGCGGCAAAATATTTCCAACTCCATATCGTGAATAAGGTGAATTTTCCTGTGCAAAGCAAAACAGCGGCAACGCAGCCAGTACAAAGCAGGTAATTTTAATTTTTGATATCATGATTGTATTTGCTGATTGCATATAAGCCCTTCAGAATCAAGTAGGGGTCGGCAAATATCTTATTTTTAAGATGCTGGGCAAAATTGGCCGTATCTCCGCCGGTTAAAAGCACGTTAAATTTTTCAAACTTTTCTTTATATGCATCAATGATTCCATCGATTTCTGAGACCATTCCCAGCAGCACTCCACTCAGAATATTTGTTTGAGTATCATAGCCGATCAATGGAAAATTCCAGTCAGCTTCTACGACCGGAAGTTTGGCGGTATAATGATTTAAAGCTTTGAAACGCATTTGCATTCCCGGCGAAATGCTGCCGCCATTGAAGCTGTTGTATTTATTGATAAAATTGTAAGTGATGCATGAACCGAGAGCAATTATAAGGTTGTTTTGACCTTTATAAAAAAATGCAGCAAAAGCTGCAAGGGCCAACCGGTCAGCACCAATAGTTTGAGGTTTTGAAACCGGTGTAGTAAAAGGCAATTTAGTAGAAAAATCGAGTTTGACAAATGAAGATCTTTCTGCTAATAAGTTTTCAATTTCTTTTGGATGGTCGATCACTGAAGAAAGAATAGTGCACTCGGGCTTGTATTTATCAAGAAGTTTTTCAATCGTTTGCTGCTGATCGTTTTCCAAAGAAACAACTTCGGTCAATCGATCAATAATAAATACGCCACATTTCAGAAGTGTGTTTCCAAAATCAAAGCAGAGGGTTGTAGTACTCAAAATGAAAATTTGATTGTTATATTGTTTTATTGTTGATTGTTTTGCATTTAGCTTTCAGCTTTCTGTTTCAGCATTTTTTAAGAAAGTTTAAACCCGGAAATATTTTTAAAATGTCCATTCAATTTTATTTTTTCTTTCAGTGATTCCATTTCTGCGACCACAGGAATAACTTTCAACAAATGTCTTTTTAAATATTCCTGGCGCTGCAGTTCGTTCATTAAAGTAAGCAGTTCGTATTCTTCCTCCAAAGTTAATCCAACCGAATGAGCCACATCATAACTCCACAATTCTTCTTCATTTTTATGAAAAGGTTTTTTAACTTTCAACATTTTGTGCAGTTGTTTTATCAGCCCGATAACTTTATCCATCAACATCCTTTTTCCATGTTCATGATTGTGCGGGTAATTTACAATAGCGCCACTATAAAGCTTCTCAGGCACAGAATCTATCTCCTGTAAAATTCTAAAAACTTTTCTTCCCTTTGTTTTAATATCCATTTCGCCTGTTTCATAAACTTTCGTAATCTCTGTTATTTCCAGCAAAGTTCCCATTTCTTCAATCTTATTTTTGATCACCACCGGCATTCCAAATAACTTCTTCTGTTCATGACACTCATGGATCAATTGTTTGTATTTAGGTTCGAAAATATGAAGGTTTAGATCCTCATTTGGATAAACGACAATTGATAAAGGAAATATGGGGATAAAGTTGGTCATGCGAACATGATTATTTATTATTTTCTGTGGTCACAAAAAAATAAATTTATTGTTTGCAAATTACAGCTAAAATAAATTTTAGAAAAACAACGGTCCCAGGAAGCGGGCAAATTGTACTTTCTTTGTCTAATATTGTTAACATGATGTAACGGATGAATTCAAAAAATAAACAAGCCAGTTTTACAGAAACAATAGATTTTAAATCTTTGGCACGTTCCATTTCACTGATAGAAAATGAGGCGCCGGGTTACCAGGATTTGTTATTAAGATTAAAGCCATCTTCTGCAAAAATTATTGGAATCACGGGCGCGCCGGGAGCAGGAAAAAGTTCTTTAGCAGATGCATTGATCGGGCAAATGATTGCAGATAAAAAAAAAGTTGGCGTTCTTTGTGTTGATCCTTCATCGCCTTTTAATAAGGGCGCCTTGCTTGGGGATAGAATCCGGATGAGCGAATGGTACAATCATCCAGATGTTTTTATTCGTTCATTGGCAAGCAAAGGTTCTTTGGGCGGGCTGCATCCAAAAATTATTGAGATTGCCGACATAATGAAAAGTGCCGGTTTTGATGATGTAATTATTGAAACAGTTGGAGTCGGCCAAAGCGAAGTGGACATTGCAGCGCTTGCAGATATTACGATCGTAATGCTTGTTCCTGAAGGCGGCGATATTATTCAAACGATGAAAGCAGGATTGATGGAAGTCGCCGATATTTTTGTAATCAATAAATTTGATCGGCCGGGAGCACAAAGTTTTTATAACAGTCTGAAACAAATGCTGAGCCCCGCTTTTAATAAAAATGCCGATAAAATTCCGATCCTGAAAACAGTTGCTTCAGTGAAAGAAGGAATTAAAGAATTGTATCAGAAAATTGAAGAATGGAAATTTGATGATCAGTCTGAACAAAAAATAAATCTACTAACAGAAAAGATTTGGGCTTTGATTCAAAATGAAAAAATGAAAGAATTTGATAAAGGAAAATTAAAGGCTGAAATTTTCAAAGCCGTGTCAAAAGAAGATTTCAATTTGTATCTTTTTGTTAAAAAATATATAGATAACAGGAAGAAAGATAACCGCACTTCATTTATTTAATGGTGGGTATTATTTAAAATTCAGGATTTCCTTTTCTCATTTTGCCACCATTTGTATCCAACGGCACCGATTGCAAGGTAAGGGATAACCATCAGGTAAATTATTCCTGAATTAAAACCTTCGGCAGGCTTGGAACCCATCTGGGAAACCGTTTTAGCACAAATTGAACATTGTCCAACCGCGTCGTTTTGCACCAAACAAGCAGACGCAGCAAATAAAAATATGAAGAGTAATTTTTTCATGGTCTGAGAGAGCAAAGATACGATCAAAAGACAGACGTTTGAAAATGTTTATTTTTTTTTGAATTAACTTCATCGCGCTTTTTATCAAATTTTCTTATCATTTATTATAATTTATTGAACATTATGGATCATTATTCTTCACGGAGCCTTGAAAATTTTAAAAATTATGTTGGAATAAAATTTCAATTATACAACAGCCTTTTTACGTCGCTTCCCTTTTACCGGATCGAAAAAACAGGAATGCTTTTATCATTGTTTTTAAATATTTGCGAAGAAGGTTATAAAAAGAAATTAAGCCCTCAACAAATCATTGAAGAATTTTTTTTGAAAGATCCTTCTTTTAATAAGCAGTCAGAAAAACTGGATCTTCTTTTCAGATTTATTCAATTTGTAGAAAGGCAAGTGGTATTGTTTGACGCATTGGAAGATGCGGCATTCAAATATGTTCATGATACAACCGGATCAGGAACTTTGAAACAATTAGAAGTAGAAGTTTTTCAAAATAAAAAAGAAAAAGAGCTTGAGAAAAAATTAAAAGATTTTTCTGTAGAAATTGTGTTGACGGCTCATCCGACTCAGTTTTATCCCGGTTCAGTTTTAGGGATCATTAATGATCTTTCAAAATCGCTTTCAGAAAATAATACGGCGCGGATAAATATCTATCTGCAGCAGTTAGGAAAAACTCCTTTTTTCAAAAAAGAAAAACCAACGCCTTATGATGAAGCAATGAGTTTGATCTGGTATCTGGAGAATGTTTTTTTTACTGCCGCAGGAAGGATTTTTTCATTTTTGAAAACTCAATTTCCTGAAGCAGATTATCAAAATAATCCTGTAATTAAAATGGGGTTTTGGCCGGGCGGAGACAGGGATGGGAATCCTTTTGTAAATACAGATACAACATTGAAAGTCGCTGATGCTTTGCGTGGCGGGATTATCAAATGCTATTATCTGGAGATCCGCAGATTGAAACGCAGACTGACTTTCAAAGGAGTTGACGTTCTGTTGAATGATCTTGAAAAACAATTGTACAACAATATTTTTATTCCTGAAAACCGTACCGAGATTTCTAAAGAAAGTATTCTTAAAATACTCAATGAGATCAGGGAAATTATCATTTATCAACACAATGGATTATTCCTTCATCTCATTGATGACCTTATCAATAAAGTACATATTTTTGGATTGCATTTCGCTTCCCTGGATGTCAGACAGGATAGTTCAATTCATAAAAAAGTTTTTGCTGCAATGGCCTCTTCAGGAACTTTTTTCCCGGCCGATTACCAAAAATTTAGCGATGAAAAGAAGATAGAATTTCTCACAAAAAATACTAAAATTCTTCCTGAAACAGATTATGGAGACCCAATTATAAATGATACTTTTAAAAGTATTAAGGCGATCAAAACCATTCAGCAATATAACGGCGAACCTGGGTGCAACCGCTATATTATCAGTCATTCTTCCACTGCATTGAATGTCCTTGAAATATATGGATTGTTCATTTTATGCGGTTGGAAAAAAGAGAAAATGAAAGTTGATATTGTACCTCTGATAGAAATGATCGAAGATTTACAAAACGCACCGTACGTTTTAAGAACATTATTCGAAAACAAAGAATATCGCGAACACCTTAGAAGGCGAAATGATACACAAACCGTAATGCTTGGCTTTTCTGACGGAACAAAGGATGGTGGATACCTCATGGGAAACTGGTGCATTTACAAAGCAAAAGAGCAATTGACGGCAGTGGCAAAAGAATATGGAATTGAAGTTATTTTCTTTGACGGACGCGGCGGCCCTCCTGCAAGAGGCGGCGGAAAAACACATAAATTTTATGCTTCGATGGGCAAAAATATTTCCAATAAAGAAATACAACTGACTATCCAGGGACAAACCGTTACTTCCAATTTTGGCACCATTGATTCTGCCCAATATAATATGGAACAACTGTTAAATGCTGGCATTACAAATGATATTTTTTCTAACCGGCATATCAATCTTGAAAAAGTGGAGGAAGAATTATTGCAGGACCTGTCTGAAGAAGGTTTTAGAAGTTATAGCCAGCTCAAAAATCATCCGCAATTTATGGACTATCTCGTGCAAATAAGTCCTCTCAGATTTTATAGCGAAACCAATATCGGCAGCCGTCCTACAAAAAGAAAAAAAGGAAAAATGAACATGGAAGATCTTCGTGCCATTCCTTTTGTTGGTTCCTGGAGCCAGATTAAACAAAATGTCACCGGATATTATGGAGTAGGAACCGCTTTGCAAAAAAAGGAAGAACAGGGACGGCTTGGGGAGGTAAAAAAATTATATCAAAACTCTTTGTTTTTTAAAACTCTCATAGACAATTGTGAAATGGCGATGAAGAAATCTTTTTTCCCATTGACAGAATATTTATCAAATGATAAGAAGTTTGGAGAAATATGGAACATGATTTATGAAGAGTATGAGATCACAAAAAAATATCTTTTTAAACTTACGGGGAACAATGAACTGATGGCAGAATATCCTGTTGAACAGCTTTCAGTTAGTATGCGCGAAAAGATGATTTTACCGTTGGTTACCATTCAACAATTTGCAATGGCAAATATTCGTGAAATAGAAGAAGAACAGGTGAAAGATCCTTTGAAAGAAACGTACCAGAAATTGGCGATGCGTTGTTCATTTGGAATAATCAATGCCGGAAGGAATTCTGCGTAAAAAGAAATATCAACGGTGATGTATACGCTTTTATTTCAATGGAGAATCAAGCGCTTCATTGAATTGTTCCCAGATTTCTTTTACAATTTTGTCAGCAGGTTTTATTTCTTTAATTAGGGCACTCACCTGCCCAATTTCCAATTCACCTTCTGCAAGATCGCCTTCAAACATTCCTTTTTTTGCACGTCGTTTTCCTAAAAGATTTTTTAGCTCTTCGATCGTGGAATGATTTTGATAGGCCTGTAAAATTTCTTCATAAAAATGATTCTTCATCATGCGGACAGGTGCCAATTCTTTTAAAGTAAGAACCGTATCACCTTCGTCTGAATGGATGATTGCATTTTTAAAATTGGCATGAGAAGAAGCTTCTTCACTTGCTACAAACCTGCTGCCGATTTGTACACCATCAGCGCCCAAAACCATTGCAGCCAGCATTTGTCTACCTGTTGCAATTCCTCCTGCTGCAATTACCGGAATGGAAACAGATTCTGAAACTAATGGAATTAAAATCATACTCGTTGTTTCTTCTCTTCCGTTGTGGCCACCAGCTTCGAATCCTTCTGCGATTACGGCATCACAACCGGCATTTTCCGCTTTTTCTGCGAAACGTTTGCTTCCAACGACATGCAAAACTTTAATACCCCGGTCCTTTAAAACCGAAGTGTATGTTGCAGGATTTCCGGCAGAAGTGATGACGATTTCAATTTTATTTCTAAAAATAATTTCCAGATGATTTTCTACATCAGCATATAATATAGGCAGATTCACCGCAAAAGGTTTGTTGGTAGCGACCTTACATTTTTTAATATTTTCTTCGAGAATATCCGGATACATGCTTCCCGATCCAATAACTCCAAGCGCACCGGCATTACTAACCGCACTACATAAACGCCAGCCGCTTGCCCAAACCATTCCGGCCTGGATGATGGGAATATCAATGTTCAATAATGCTGTAAGACGATTGTGCAACTTGCTTTTTAAATTAATGATTGCAATATTATTAAATTATCCCGGAGCGGAATATGATTCAGAAGAAATTAGTGTCTGAGAAAATAAGGATTGCCATTATTTGCCCTTTTGCTGCCGCCGGTTGATGCTATAATTCTTTATTAAAGCCATTGCATGACCGTTACCTGAAGATTTAATTGTTCTCTATCCCAGATCAATTTCAGTGTTGTCGCCAATGTTCAAAGAACGGGTTTCCCCAATAACTTCCGTATCATTGCCTATCAAAGAATCATCGAGCATTACATCATATAATTTTGAATAAGAACCAATGATCGAAGCTTTAATGATCGAAGAATGAATGATCGTATTTTCACCCATGGCAACGTGGGGACCGATGATCGAATTTTTAATATCGCAGCCTTCGGCGATGCTGACCGGAGGAATAAAAATGGTATTTTCAAAGTTGTTAGGTTCCGCAATCGTTCCTCCAAATTTTTGAAGCAAAACAGAATTGGAGTGTAGCAAAGATTCTTTTCTTCCACAATCAAACCAGTTTTCCACTTTAAAAGATTTAAAAGCAGAACCGCCTGTGATCATGCATTCAAGTGCATCAGTAAGATTAAATTCATTGTGGCTTTTAATTCCGTTCGTGATAATATTTGCAAGACAATTAAATAACAATTTCGAATCTTTAACCTTATAGAGGCCTACCAAAGCCATATTTGATTTTGGTATTGCCGGCTTTTCCACAACTTTGGTAATCATTCCTTCTTCATTAATCTCAGCGACTCCAAAATTGCGCGGATCATCTACTTTTTTTACGCCCAGCATGGAATATGGAGATTCCAAAACAGCTTTAATATCATATTCGCAAATTGTATCACCCAAAGCGATAAAAACTTCATCATCGCCAACTATTTTTTTGGAAAGATCAACCGCATGTGCAGTTCCTTTTCTTACATTTTGATAAATAAAATGACAGGTTAATTGCGGGTATTTTGTATTGATATAATCCTGGATTTTTTCGCCGAGATAACCTACAATAAAAATAAATTCGTTAATTCCTGCTTCATGCAACTGATCCACATTAATACTAAGAATTGTTTTTCCGGCTAAAGGGATCAGCGCTTTCGGCTGCGTGTAAGTATGCGGACGCAATTTTGTGCCTGCACCTGCAACAGGAATTATGGCCTTCATATTTGTAAATTTATCATCCGGTTTTAAAAAGGGATGTGAATATAGTAAATGTTTTGGAATCCATTACGGACTTCAGCCATTGAGCCTCTGCTTCCGCCTCCAGCCTTCGCAACTTTTTTGTAGGTTTGCGCAAATTTTATTACATGCCAAAAGACACTCAGATTTTTGATATCATTCACAAAGAATTGAACCGCCAACGCGAAGGAATTGAATTGATCGCTTCTGAAAACTTTACTTCTTACGAAGTGATCCGTGCGATGGGAAGCGTACTTACGAACAAATATGCAGAAGGCTACCCTGGGCGAAGATATTATGGCGGTTGTGAGTTTGTAGACCAATCAGAACAACTAGCAATCGACCGTGTGAAAAAAGTTTTTAATTGCCAGTATGCCAATGTTCAACCGCATAGTGGTGCACAGGCAAATTTTGCAGTAATGTTTGCAGTTTTAAAGCCTGGAGATAAAATTTTAGGATTAGACCTGAGCATGGGTGGGCATCTTACACATGGCTCGCCGGTAAATTTTTCCGGAAAAATTTATGAGCCGCATTTTTATGGAGTTGTAAAGGAAACCGGCTTGGTAGATTACGAAATGCTTGAACAAAAAGCAAGAGAAATAAAACCCAAAATGATCATTTGCGGCGCATCTGCTTACAGCCGTGACTGGGATTATGAACGCATCAGAAAAGTGGCGGATGAAGTTGACGCTTTTGTAATGTGCGATATGGCTCATCCTGCAGGTCTGATTGCAAAAGGATTACTGGAATCACCTTTTGAACATTGTCATTTTGTAACTTCTACGACTCACAAAACGTTGCGCGGTCCACGGGGTGGAATTATCTTGATGGGAAAAGATTTTGAAAACCCATTTGGTTTAAAAACAGCGAAAGGCGAAATAAGAATGATGAGCCATCTTTTGGATATGGCGGTTTTTCCAGGTTCCCAAGGCGGGCCACTGGAACATGTGATTGCAGCAAAAGCAGTTTCTTTTGGAGAAATTCTCACAGAAGATTTTACCGCTTATGCAAAACAAATACAAACCAATGCTCAGGCAATGGCAAAAGCATTTAATGCAAAAGGATATGATTTGATCAGCAACGGAACGGATAATCACCTGATGCTGATTGATCTTCGCAATAAAAATATCACGGGGAAAAAAGCTCAGGAAACACTCGATCGGGCTTCCATTACTTTAAATAAAAATGCCGTTCCCTTTGATGATAAAAGTCCTTTTGTAACTTCCGGAATTCGTGTCGGCGTTCCTGCGATTACTACCCGCGGAATGAAAGAAAATGACATGCAAACAGTGGTTGATTTTGTAGACAAAGTTTTGATGAATTTAGCCGATGAAAAAATAATTGCTTCTGTAAGAAATGAAGTGAAAGACTTTATGAGAGGATTTGTGTTGTACCCGGAACTGGGATAGCTGAAAAAATTAAAAGCAACAAAGCTCACCGATGCTATTGTGTGAGCTTTGTTGGTTCAAGGAAAAGTGAAATACCCATAACTTTCCTATTTTCATTTAAACTGCAGTTTCTATTTGTTCAAATAATTTATTCTTTTTTAAATCATCCTCTTTACTTTCGTACTATAAATTTTTATCATGATCCAGCGTGTACAAACTTTATGGATGATCCTGGCAGCAATTGCTGTTTTTTTAACAATAAAATTTTCTTTTTACAGCGGAACACTTGCCTTGCAGAATGGTGCTGATTTGGTAACTTCAATGGCTACAAACGGCAGTTACCATTTGGTAAAAGCGACAGATAACTTTTTAATCTTAATTCTTACAAGCGCACTGGGAACCGGAATTATTATCAACATATTTTTATTCAAACATCGCAGTATTCAGATCAGAATTATTATCGCGGCTATTATTGTGGAATGCCTGATCGTTTTTTTCTACATCCGTCAAACAGCTGATTACTCGCAGGGGAATTTTAATGTCTGGTCAATACTTCATATCCTTATTATTGTATTTTTGGTTCTTGCAGCAAAAGGAATTTATCAGGATTCCAAACTGATCAAAGAAAGTAACCGGCTGAGATGAATGTATGAAGTATTAATGCACAATTGAATCATACTTCTTATATTTATATCAGAGATCAACAGATCAGATATATTTCCCTGTAAAGCTTTCTTTCACTTTCCTTAATCCTGACGGCACCCCTGCATATACCAGGTTCCCGCCTTCATCACCAGCTTCAGGTCCCAGATCAATTATCCAGTCTGCAGATTTTATCACATCACTATTATGTTCGATTACAATGATTGAATGTCCTTGTTCGATTAAGGCGTTAAAGGATGCAAGTAACTTTTTGATATCATGAAAATGAAGGCCTGTTGTGGGTTCATCGAAAATAAAAAGAAAGTTTCCCTGCCCTTTTCCTTTTCCTAAAAATGTAGCCAGCTTCACACGTTGCGCCTCACCGCCGGAAAGCGTATCGGAAGATTGGCCCAGTTTGATATATCCTAAACCAACGTCACTTAATGGCCGAATTTTTTTTGCGATTTCAGGGCCGCTGATTTCGTTTTTCTTTGAAGAAGGTTTTTCTTTAGAGAAAAAACCGATCGCTTCATCCACGCTCATTTCCAGCACATCATAAATACTTTGATCATTGTATTTTACTTCCAGGACTTCTTCTTTAAATCTTTTGCCATGACACACATCGCAAACTAAATGTACATCAGCCAGAAACTGCATTTCCACAATTTGTTCGCCTTCACCTTTGCACGCATCGCATCTTCCGCCATCCACGTTAAAAGAAAAATGTTTCGGCTGATATCCGCGAATTTTACTCAAATGCTGTTTGCTGAATAATTCCCGGATTTCATCATACGCCTTAATATAAGTTACGGGATTGCTTCGTGAG
>Ga0157370_10001584_pt1 | contig 28151 bp, 25 predicted proteins | sample C35metaG_FD_113463 | JGI IMG/M metagenome (GOLD analysis project Ga0157370, IMG submission 113463) | Corn rhizosphere microbial communities from Kellogg Biological Station, Michigan, USA - C3-5 metaG | ecosystem: Host-associated > Plants > Roots > Rhizosphere > Soil | place: USA: Michigan...
TCCACAGCTGGCAGCGCCGCCTTCTCGCACGCTACAGCCGCAACCTCGCGATGATCCATCGCGATCTCGCGCCGTCTCTGTTCAATCTTGTCATCGCTGCACGGTCCATCGCCGACGAGAACTTCGCCTGGGACGTGTGGGAGACCGCGTCGCGTTATTCATTCCAGCAGACCGAGAGTGATCTGCAGACGGTTCGCATCTCCGGTGATGACGTGTGGCTGAACACAAAACGCCTGCGCCTCCGCCGCCGCCTTCCGAGCACCAAGCGGCGATTCGGCAATATGGGACTTCGCCGCCGTAAAAAGGAGAAAGTGCCCGGCGAATGGGCCAGCCAGCTCGATGGAGCGAGCATCTGTTCCTATCCTCCGGAAGACATTGTCATCGAAGATTTTGGCCGGTTTCTTAAAAAGAAAGGCAAGAGCATCCTCTCTGAGGAGCACGTCACGATCGAGCCTTTCACCACTTCCCTGCTGGATGGCGTGGATTTGCGCGAGACCATTCGTAACTGGCATGAGGGCAAGATCTACGTCCGGAACCAGCGCAAGGCGCACGGAGAAGTCGGCGCAGTCATCGTCATTTTCGATGAAGATCGCGACGGCCGCTATGACTATATGACGACATGGCTGGGCGAGCACCAGAACGAGTCCGACATGGCGTTCTATTCAACGTCGCCGTTCGAGCATCTCGTTGGGCCCGGAATCGGCCGCGCTGAATACGGCGGATTTCTGATGAGCCTGCCCGCTCGCCGGATGTACGACGTGTGGGCGGACCCTGACTACGATTTCGCGGAAACCAAAGCCGAGCGCCTGCTGCTCGCCGGTCTGGACTACTCGCTCCAGCGTTATGTGGTGTACGTGGCCGCAAAACCGCCGCGCTCTGTGTTCCGTAACATTGCCGCGCGGTTCGAGCGCACGATCGTCTACATCCCCATCGGCCAGCTTTCGCCGGTGACGATGAAGAAAATCCGCGTGGTTCACGTGCTCGATGGCTACGATAAACGCGACACGGCTAAAGAATATATCTGGTGAAAACTGCACAGGCTGACCGCTCCGGCATCATGATCACTGGGCCGCAGCGGCGCTTCACGCCACGTGCGTCGCGAGAAGCCGCCGGAAGATCCACGGTTGCATCTGCATGGCGCTCAGGCCGAGTCGTCTGGCCATCGGGCCGCGGTCCAGCAACAGCATCACCCGGGTCATCAGATGCGCCTTCCGTGCGATGTTTGGGTGCTCGCGCTCATAACGCTGAAGATTTCCGGCCGCCATCGCCTCGGCCAGCAGGGCCGCTTGTTTGAAGCTGACGCAAATCCCCTCGCCTGTAATCGCATCCACTGACCCTGAAGCGTCTCCGATAAGCGCCACATTTCCGCGCGTCACGTGACGAAGCCGCCGGCTGGCCGTTGGCGCCCCGCGTTCCGGGCTGACAGCAGCGACACCGGCCAGCCTCTCGCGCAGTTCCGGAAAGCCGCGCGCAATCGCTTCTTCCACCCTCAGACCCGCCTCGCGCGAAATCAGAGCGACGCAGATTTCATTTTTCGAGACCGGGGTGATGTATATTTGCGACCGCTCGCCCCAGTAAATCTCCATGCAATCCGTCCAGGGCGCAATGCCGAAATGCCGCCGGGATGCGAACCGTCGTGAATTCCAGGCGCTCGGCTCAAGAGCGGCCTCTTTCCGCACGCGGGACGCCGCGCCATCCGCGCCCACGATCCACCGCGCCCGAATGTCGGCGAACCGGGAGACCGGCGTGTTCCATCGCAGATCGACCCCCGCCAGTCCGGCCGCGTCGATCAGCAGCCCGTGAAGCGCTGTCCGCCGCACTCCGATTCCGGGTGCGCCGGGAAAGTCCGCCTCAACTTTATGGCGTTCGCCATGAAAACGAACTCCGCGGAACTCGTAACCAATCGTTTCCGGTATTTGAATGCCGATCCGTTGGGCCGCTCCGCGGGCGTCGGGCAGCAGCCCCTCTCCACACGCTTTGTCGATTGGCGGCGTGTTCCCGTCCGCCACGACTACCCGCATCCCATGCTGCCGCAGCGCAATGGCGGCGGACAATCCGGCCGGCCCGCCGCCAATCACGAACACATCGGTTTCGAACATGCGCTCTCTGCCAGCGAACTGAAACCAGTTCCGATCCCGTACCGATGATCTCAGGTCGCCGCTGCTACACCCGCCATGCAATGCGGGCCGAAGCCATAAAAGGAAGTAGCCGACTCCCGGATGAAACTGGCGGCGCTGTTTCTGGCGTTGGTACTCCCGAGCGCGTCGCTCGATGCTGAATCGCTCCCACGGTCGCGTATGCGCGCCTGCTTCTCGCCGTCGCCGGCCCGCAGTTTCCCAAAAATTATCTCTGATGAAGACAACTTGCCCGCATCACTGACGCGAGCACAGGATCCGGGCTTCAGATCCTCAGGAACGAAAAATCCGAGGGACTGATGCGGCACGTGCGCGCGGATGGCAGAACCACGGTTTCGCCGGGGTCCGGCCACCAACCGGCGAGCAGCTTCGATAACGTTCGAATCCAAATGCGCAGGAGGACGATCCCCCGCGCTTTGGAACGGTCTATTTGAGAACCTTCACCACGAAGTAGCTGACGGCGCTCGGCACTTCCTTGAACCAGTGCGGCGTGCCGGCGGGCACGACCACCACATCGCCCTTGACCAGACGGTGAGATTCCCCTCCCTGAATCTCCTTGCCCAGATACTGTCCGGGCCTGGTCGATTTTCCACCGATCATTTTGCCACCCGTGACAAACGTGGCTTCGCCGTCCTGGACGTAGATCACATCCGTTTCCTTCTCGTGGACTTCGACCTGGCCCGCCTTATCGCGATGACTGCCCTGAACGAGGAGATTGGAGGCGGTAACCAGCGGTCCGCCTTTCTCAAGAGCGGCGGCGACCTTGTCATGGCTGACGAAGGTGACCGCGTCGGAAGCGGCGGCGGGAATCAAAAGGGCGCTCGCCAGGGCGAGTGCAGCGGCGGCAGGAAATTTCATAGCGTGTATCTTATCGCCAGCCGCCGTCACTCCCGCATCCTCACTACATCAAGAATCAGACGCGGGGTCGCACATCCGCCGGTTTGTGGTCCGAAACAACGGGAAATAACAGCCATCCTGGTTCGCCCATCGTCGGGAAACTGCCGTGAAGAATGGGCTGGAGGTGACGCACTCCATCGCCGGCGTAGTCAAGCCTCTGAACTCCGATCAAAAGGCAAGTCAGAAAAACGAGGAACAACAGAGCCTTCTGAGTTCGAATAAGCCATCGCCCTGTCGTTTATCGGTAGATTTTCCATGACACTTTACCCTTCTCGGGTAGCGCGGGCGCCCGTCACGTCCGGCGAGCGGGCGTTAGCTCTGGCCGGATTTCAGCGATGCCCCGGAACCCATTCTCACCACATCCACACTCGATCCACGCGGCCCCCAAACCCAGGGATCCGTCGTCCGAAACAATGCGACTACAGGCGTTCCCACCGCTGCGGCCAGGTGAGTCACGCCGGAATCGTTGCCCACATAAATGCGCGCCCGCGCGAGAAACTTGCCCAGCTCATATAAGTCAGGGATGATTTCACCAGGAATATCCGCCGGAAGCGCCTCCTCCGGCCCGCGCAACCAGCGCACCGGCATGCGTTCGCCCAGCCTCTCCGCCACCTGCCGGAACAAGCTGAGCGGCGCCCGTTTCGCGACGCTGCTGGCAAATGGATGGATGGCGGCAAATTCGCGGTTTACCCGCGGAACCGGAATCCGTGGAAACCGGCTGCCTCGCCTACCACTGATCTCCCCTGCCTGGGCGTTGTAGAACTCGACCGCATGAACCAGCCCACCGTTTGGCAGGGCCGGCAAGAATGTAAATGGAAGACCGAGCGAACCTGCGAGTTCCCGAAACTCCGGTCGGTTGGCGCCGTACCAGGAGACGATCGAATCGAAGCTGCGCAGCTGTTGAATTACATCCTCGGCCGGTAAAAGTCCCAGGCGATCCAGCCCGGCGGACACGATGGAACGAACCCGATCGGCGCAGAAAGCCAATGGGATGTTGGTTCCAGCGCACCAGATCTCGGTGTAATCCGCCCTTAGCGTTTCGAGAGCCGGAAGGCTCAGAATGAAGTCGCCGATCGCTCCCGGACGAATCAGAAGTCGCCGAATCAAAACGAGCCCCCGAAGAATCACCAATTGTAAGATGGAGATAGTCCTGAATGGTGCAGGCGCACCTCTTGCGCCATGCGCCTGAGAGATCAATGGAGCGCACAGCCGGCCACTCGGGCTGCCGTTGTCCGCGATAAAACAATGACAGCTGTGATTGCGCCTCGTATGGCGCACGATCTGATCGGCAACGTGGGCAACACGCCCCTTCTCCGTCTTGCGAAAATCACTGCCGGCCTTCCGGGCATCGAAATCTACGCAAAGGCCGAGTACTTCAATCCCGGCGGCTCCGTAAAGGACCGCCCAGCGCTGAACATGATCATTGAGGGCGAGCGCTCGGGCGCTTTAAAGTCAGGCAAAATCATCCTCGACGCGACCAGCGGGAATACCGGAATCGCCTATGCGATGATCGCCACGGTCAAAGGCTACAAGGTCAAACTCTGCCTGCCCAAAAACGCCTCGATTGAGCGGAAACGCATCCTGAAAGCGTATGGCGCAGAGCTTGTGCTCACCCCGGCTGATGAAGGGTCCGATGGCGCCATCCGCAAGGTTCGCGAAATCCACGCCGCCGACCCGGACCTCTATTTCTATCCGGATCAGTACAACAACCCGGCCAATTGGCAGGCGCATTACAATACGACCGCGCCCGAAATTCTCGAACAGACCGGCAGCCGCGTCACGCATTTCGTCGCGTTGCTCGGTACGAGCGGGACCTTCGTCGGAACCGCGCTTCGTCTGAAGAAGGAAATTCGCGACGTGGAATGCATTTCAGCCCAACCGGCGACCGGGTTCCACGGCATCGAAGGCACCAAGCACATGCCCACCGCCATCGTGCCCGGAATCTATGATGACTCCATCGCGAGCCGCAACGTCTGGATTGAAACGGAAGACGCGTACCGCATGGTTCGCCGGCTCGCCCGCGAAGAGGGTCTGCTGGTCGGAATTTCTGCCGGCGGCAACGTTCACGCGGCTCTTTCGATCGGGCGCGAACTCGCCGCACACGGCAAGCAGGGCGTGATCGTCACCGTGCTTTGCGACGCGGCCGACAAATATCTGAGCGAGCATTTCTGGGACGAGCCCGAATGATTCACATTGAACGCGGCCCCTGGCGCGAAATGATCAATCACGCGCAGGCCGCATACCCGAACGAATGTTGCGGAGCCATGATCGGCTCGATTAATGGAGACCGGAAAACGGTATCGCAGGCCGTCGTCCTCGATAACGTTTCACAGGGATCGCAGCGCGCGCGTTATGAGCTGCGCCCGGAAGATCTCCTGCGCGCCGATCGCGAAGCCCGCAGCCGAAACCTGGATCTGATCGGCATCTACCATTCGCATCCCGATTGCGGCGCCTATTTCTCTGAGACGGACCTGAAGAACTCCTGCCCCTGGTATTCTTTTGTGGTCCTTTCGATTCAGAACGGCCGCTTCGATCACGCGAACAGCTGGCTGCCCGACGCGGATCAGACACATGCCGATAAAGAGGAACTCACATGGCCCGAATCCTGATTCCAACCCCCCTTCGGCAATACGCCGATAAGCAGGACTCCGTTCAACTCCCCGGGAAAACCGTGGGCGAAGTCCTCGGGGAACTCACCAGCCGTTTCCCCAACCTGCGCAAGCAGCTCTATACCGATGAAGGCAAGCTACGCAGCTTCGTGAACGTCTACCTGAATGACGAAGACATTCGTTATCTCAATAAAGACGCGACCCCGGTAAACGATCCGGACACGCTGTCGATTGTTCCCAGCATCGCGGGCGGCGCTACGGAGGCGCCGCCTGCGCCGTCTTCGGCGCCGGATGAAGCTGCGGACGTCTCGCTCTCGAAGGATGAAATCCTCCGCTACAGCCGCCACCTCATCATGCCGGAAGTCGGCATGGATGGTCAGCTGAAGCTGAAGAAGGCGAGCGTGCTGCTGGTTGGGGCCGGCGGCCTCGGTGCGCCCCTGGGGCTGTACCTCGCCGCTGCTGGCGTGGGCCGCATCGGTATTGTGGATTTCGACGTCGTCGATTTCACCAACCTGCAGCGCCAGGTCATCCACGGCACCAAAGACGTCGGCCGCAAGAAGCTCGATTCCGCCATCGAAAGCATGACGGATATCAACCCATTTGTGAAGCTCGAGCGCTACGAAACCGCGCTTACGAGCGAGAACGCGCTGGAGATCCTGAAGAATTACGACATCATCGTGGATGGCACCGATAACTTCCCCACCCGTTATCTGGTGAACGACGCGTGCGTGCTGCTGGGCAAGCCGAACGTCTACGGCTCGATCTTCCGTTTCGAAGGCCAGGCGACAGTGTTCGCCTACGAAGGCGGACCCTGCTATCGCTGCCTCTATCCCGAGCCGCCACCTCCGGGTCTGGTTCCAAGCTGCGCCGAAGGTGGAGTACTCGGTATCCTGCCCGGCACGCTCGGTCTGATTCAGGCCACCGAAACCGTGAAGCTGATCCTCGGAATCGGCGAGCCGCTGGTTGGACGCCTGCTTCTCTATGACGCGCTCGGGATGCGCTTCCGCGAGCTGAAGCTGCGCCGCAATCCCGAGTGCCCGGTCTGCGGCGATCATCCGACGATCAAACAACTCATCGATTATCAGGAGTTCTGCGGCATGCCAAATCGCGAGCAAACCCACGAGCCGGTCTCAGGCGACATTGAGCCGACGGAAGTGAAAGCGAAGCAGGATCGCGGCGACGATTTCGTGCTGGTCGATGTGCGCGAGCCGCACGAATATCAGATCGCCCGCATCCCCGGATCGCGTCTGATTCCGCTGGGCGAACTGCCGAAGCGCTTAAACGAACTCGATCCGAATGCGGAGATCGTGGCTCACTGCAAGAGCGGAATGCGTAGCGCGAAGGCCGTCGATCTGCTGAAGCAGAACGGATTCAAGCACGTACGCAACATGAAGGGCGGCATTCTCGCGTGGAGCGATAAAGTCGACCCCACAGTAGCCAAATACTAAATTACCCGCAGCTCTTTTGAAGTCGGGGTGAGGATTTCGCAGCCGTTATCGGTCACCAGCACCGTATCTTCGATGCGAATCCCGCCCCACCCTTCCATATAAACTCCCGGCTCGATCGTAATCGCCATTCCGGCCGCCAGCTTCGTTTTGTCCCTTCGCCCCAGTCGCGGCGGCTCATGGATTTCAAGGCCAAGCCCGTGCCCCGTCGAGTGAATGAACTCCTTCTCGAGCCCGTGCCCTTTCAGCGCCCGCCGCGCCGCGCGATCCACCGCAACGCTGGCCGCGCCCGCCCGCACCGCGTCGATTGCCGCCAGTTGCGCTTCGAGCACCGCCTTGTACGCCTTTTTGTATTTGGGCGGCGGCGCGCCGATGTGCGCCATGCGGGTCATGTCGCTCGCGTAGCCATCTCGAAACGCGCCCATATCGATCAGCACCATCCCCGGGCCGATCTTCGCCCCGCCTGGATGCGCATGCGGCAGCGCCGCCCGCGCGCCCGCGGCCACGATCGTGTCGAATGACGGACTTTCGGCGCCCAGCTTGCGGCTCTGATAATCGATCTCCGCCGCGAGTTCCCGCTCCCTCATGCCCGCCTTGAAACGTCGCAACGCATTCTCGAGCGCGCGCGAATTCAGTTCAACCGACGCCCGGATCAATCCGATCTCTTCGGCGTCCTTCACCATCCGCAGATTCTCGATCAGCCCCGAAACTCCGGCCAGTTCGGATCGCGCCGGCATCTTTTTCTTCAGCGCTTCGACGCGCGCCAACGTGATCTCGTCCTGCTCCACGCCCACGCGTTTCGGGCGCGTCTTCTCCATCTCACGCGTCACCAGGTCCAGCAGCGGCCCATTCGCCACGCGTGTCTTGCAATCGACCTCCTGCGAAGACTGCACCGCGTATCGGGAGTCGGTGAAAAATACCGGCGGCCGGTCGCGATAGAGCAGCAGCGCGCCATTGCTCCCGGTGAATCCGGCGAGATACCGAACGTTGTGAAGATTCGTGACCAGAAACGCGTCCAGCTTCGCTTCCGCAAACGCGTTCACGGCGCGCTTGCGCCGCTCCGCAGTCTTCATACGGCCGCCGGCAGCATCGACATCGGCAGCCGAAGTGAGAACGTCGTCCCCTGCTCGGGTCCGCTGGTGAAATCGATGGTGCCGTCGTGGAGCTGCAGAATTCGATAGGTCATCGCGAGCCCGATACCCGAGCCGTGCTGTTTCGTCGTGAAGTAAAGGTCGTAAATTCTCTCCCGAACATCCGCCGGAATACCCGGGCCTGTATCCGAGATGCGAATCTCGGCATCGTCGCCGCGAAAACCGGCTTCGAGGCTCAGCGTTCCGCCATTCGGCATGGCCTCGATTGCGTTCACTACGATGTTTAACACGGCCTGTTTCAACAAATCGACGTCGGCCGCGATCACAGCATCATCCACCTCGGCTTTCTCGATAATCTGAATTCCAGCCGCTTCCGCCTGCGGCCGCGCCAGCGCTGCAATCTCTTCCATGAACTCGCGCAGCTTCACTTCGCTCACGTTGAGTTGCACCGGCCGCGTGAAATCGAGGAAGGTCTTCACTACGCGATCGAGCCGCACGATCTCAGTCGAAATCACATCCATCTGCGGCTCGAGGTCGTAATCTCCGTGGCTCAGCTTGTAGCGCGCCAGCTCAACGTGCATCAGAATCGCGTTCAGCGGATTCTTCACCTCATGCGCCACGCCTTTGGTCAGACTGCTGATGGCGGAAAGCCGGTCAGCGGTTTGGAGGCGGCGGCCGATCGCGCGCGTCGCTTCCGGATCGCGCAGCCGGATCAGCATTCCACCCGGCCCGCTCGGATCGAGAAACTCCACTGTCAGCAGCGCGAACTGCGGGTTGCCGTTTCCCACTTCCGAGCCCGAGAGGGGAACGCGGCGATTGCGAATGGTTCTCCCCGTCTGCAGCGCCTGCGCCAGAAACAGCGCGAGCGATGTTCCGGCGGGAAACACGTCGGTAATGGTCTTGTTCAGCAGCGCCGCTTTGGGCGTGCCGAGCAGGCGTTCCACTGCGCCGGCCGCCGCGATCAGCCGCCGGTCGCGCCCGAAGATCAGCACTGCGTCTTCCAGCTCTTCGAGCAGCCGCTCCACATTGGTTTTCAGATCGGAGAACTCCGTCTTCGCGCCCTGCAACTGCTGCCCCAGCAAACTCACCTTGGAGGCGACCACGTTGAATTCGTCCTGCGCCTCCCGCTTGCCGCTGTCACCGGAAAGCTCGAACTCGCCTCTCGAGATGTTGTCCACCAGCCGTCCCAGGCGGCCCAGCGGCTGAAGCGCGATGCTCGAGAGAATGAATGCGACGAACATGATCACGACAACCGCTATCGCGGAGATGCCGAAGTGCCGCCGCAAAACTTCGCTCATCTCCGAGCGGATAATGCGAGGCTGCAGAATCACGCGAACCGCCAGCGGTGAATCGGTCGCCCTCATCCCTGAGATTTCGCCGGTCAGCTCGTATGATTTCTCATCGCGCCAAAGTAGCCACATGCGATCGAACCAGCTTGCCCGTTCCATCACCTGGCTCCAGACGGGCGCGTTGGGGCACGGCTGCCCGATATGCTCCACATGACTGTCCGCGAGAATTCTGCTCCCGGAGTCATCGCATACCGAGATATCGCTCACCGGCTTCATCACGCGCATGAGCGACAACAACTGCCCTGAAAGCCATGCGGAATCTTTCGAAACCGCGGCGCTCGCGCTCGGCGCGCCCGGGTTGCGATCAATCGAATGCCGCGTGAACTCTTCCGCCAGCCGGCGAATCAGTTCAGCATCATTCTGAGTCGAAAAGAACTGCCGGTTGATCTCCGAAGTCAGATCGATGAGCGAGACCAGACCGACAACAATGGCGGTGAGCAGAATCGACCACAGCGTGAGCCTGGCCTGCAGACTCATTCGATGTCCGCCCCTTCAGGGGATGAGCAAAAGTTTCCCAGCGGTTTTCCGTCCTTCCAGATCCCGATGGGCCTGGGCGGCGTCTCCCAGCATATAGGTTCTGTCAATCCGTAATTTCAGTTTGCCAGAAGCGATCCAGTTGAGGACATCTCCGGCGCGCCAGAGCAGCTCCTCGCGTGTGAGGCAGTGCGTGGCGAGGCTGGGCCGGGTGAGGAACAGGGAACCTTTCTGGTTCAGAATCGAGGGATTGAAAGGCTCCACGGCGCCGCTCGACTGTCCGAAAAGCGCCATCAGGCCGCGCGGCCTGATAACGTCCAGCCCTTTGAGAAAGGTGCTCTGTCCGACCGAGTCGTAAACAACGTCTACGCCCTGCCCGCCGGTAAAACGCTTCACCTCGGCCACGAAATCCTGTTTCGTATAGACGATCGTCTCGTCGGCTCCCGCCTCCTTCGCGAGCGCCGCCTTCTCCTCTGTGCCCGCCGTGCCGTAGACAGTCGCGCCGCGCATTTTCGCCATCTGCACCAGCAACCGGCCTGTTCCGCCTGCGGCGGCATGGATCAGACATTTGTCGCCACTCTTCAGCGGCCACGTTGAGTGCGTCAGATAATGCGCCGTCATGCCCTGCAGCATCGCGGCGGCGGCGGTATTGAAATCCACCGCTTCCGGCAGCTTCACCAGCTGGCGCGCCGGCACAATCGTGTATTCCGCATACGAGCCGCGGTGCATCGCGTACGCCACGCGATCCCCGGGCGCGACTTCCGTGACGTCCGGCCCTGCCGCTTCCACGGTGCCCGACGCTTCATTGCCGGGCGTGAACGGGGGATCGGCTTTATAGAGGCCAATCCGGAAATAAACGTCGATGAAATTGACTCCCGTAGCGGCGATTTTCACCAGCGCTTCGCCGGGGCCGGGTTTGGGAACCGGAGCATCGACGAGCTTCAACTCTTCGGGACCACCGTATTTCGCGACCTGTATGATTTTCATGTTCGTTCAGGATGAAGCAGTGCGCAGCATCAGCCGCAGTCTGCGGCGCGCATGCGCGATGAAAGCATAAATTATCAGAAACAGCAGCGTGAACGGAAACGCGACCAGACGCCCGAGGGTACGAACTGACCCCGCACCCGAAAGCCCCGCCCGAACGAGAAAGAAATGCCGCACGACTTTCGCGTTCTCGCGGTCCACCCAGAAATAATCCGCGTTCTCGTTAACGATGAAAAATTTCGCCGGAACGCGCGCCGCAATCAGCCATTTCCATTTCGCCATCACCGGCTCGGCGGCGCAGATAATGCCCGCATACGCGTAATCGCGGGAACGAAGCTCGGCGATCAGGCGGCGGCGCGCTTCCGGCCCGTTGTAATCCGCCACGCGGAAAATCGTCGCGTCCTCCGGCAAGCTGGCGGGGCAGCCCCCGTAGCACGTCACAAGATCGATCGGCCTGGTAGCGCCCCAGGTGGAGCGGATGTGCGGCAGAACCCTCTCGAGCAGTTCCCGCGAGCCGCTTTCCACCAGGAGAATGCGCGAACCGGGCGGCGTGCGGCGACTGATGAGGTACTTCACTGGGCTTTTTCCGCCGCAATGCGCTTCAGATCGGAGCGCGCTTTTTCATTCGAGGGTTCCAGTTCCAAAGCCGCTTTCAATTCCGCCATCGCTTCAGCGCGCTTGCCGGCAGCGGCGAGCGCCAGCCCGAGTTGCCAGTGCGCTCGTGCCCACGATGGCTGCCCGCCTTCCACCGGATGATCCAGATACTTGCGCAGCCAGAGCTGGGCGGCGTCTATCTGTTCACCCTTCCTGACTGCGGCAGCGGCAATGGCGTACCACGGAGCGAGATCATCGGGATCGATCGTTTCCGAAATGCGCGCGATGTCTTCGGCTTCAGTCCAGCAGCCGCACATGGCAGACGCTCGCGCGAGCAGCGCCCATCCATCCCCGCGCGTGGCGTCGGCGTGCACCGCGGCGCAGGCCCAGCTTTCGGCCTTCGCCTGATCGGGCTTCAGCTCGATATAAAGGTTCGCGAGTTCCGCCGCGATCTCGAAGGAGCCAGGGTCAGCCACGGCGGACTGCAAATAGAATTTCTCGGCGCTTGAAATATCGTTCATCTCCGTCGCCAGCCTGCCTTCATAGTAGAAACCCATCTGAGGCGTTTCGATCGCAAGCGATTGACCGATGGCCCGGGCCGTATTGACATCCCCGCCAATCAAACCCGGAGCCGCGTAATAGAACATCATCAAGCCCCATTGCGCATCTGCGTCCGACGGATCGAGCGCAGCCGCGGTATCCAGTTCCTTTTTCGCGCGGCGGGCGAAGGATAGCTGCTTCAGGAGCGATGAACCGCGGGCGAGGCGCCCCGAGACGGCCGCAACCTGCACGTGATACGCGGGATTTGACTCGTCGCTCGCGAGCGCCGCTTCGGCCAGTTTTAAAGCGTAATCAGATTCGCCCAGCGCAGCTTTGGCTCGCGAGAGCATCCACGCGATGCGCCCGTCTCCCGGCCTCGCCTGCGCGATTGGCTCGAGCGCCCTTTCCGCGGCCCGATAATGTCCGGAATCGAGAAGCTGGGAAGGCGTGAGGCGCGCGATGGCGCCGGGCGCGACCTCGGGAAGCCGGCATTCCGCGGCAATAAAACCGGGCAGCAGAAACACAAGCAGAAGCCCGCGCACTCTGTCCAGAGTTAGCACATCCGGGCGCCCTCAGGGACGCGCTTCCGCCGTCTTGTCGGGAGCGTAGCAGACCGGATTGAGTTTGCACTCCGCGCATTTCGGCTTGCGCGCCACACAAAGCGCGCGTCCGTGATGAATGATCTGGTGTGAAAAGAGAATCCAGCGGTCCTTCGGAATGATCTTCATCAGATCCTGCTCGATCTTCACTGGCTCTGCGTTTTTCGTCAGGTCGAGCCGGCGCGAAACGCGCTGCACGTGCGTATCGACGACGACGCCGGACCCAATGCCATACGCTGTTCCGAGCACGACATTGGCCGTTTTGCGAGCCGCCCCGGGCACCGTAAGCAGTTCTTCCATTGTCCGCGGCACTTTCCCACCGAACTGATCTACAATCTTCTTCGCCGCGCCGATCAGCGACCTGGCCTTGTTGTTGAAGAAGCCTGTCGAGCGAATGTCATTGGCAAGCACCTCCTGGCGCGCGGCCGCGAAATCGCGCGGCGTCGGATATTTTTCGAAAAGGCCGGGAGTCACTTCGTTGACGCGCTTATCCGTACACTGCGCCGAAAGGATGGTGGCGACCAGCAGTTCCCACGGGTTGCGATGATGCAGCGCACACGTGGCGTTCGGATACATCTCGTCGAGATCTTTGAGGATTGTCGCGACGCGGGCCTGGCGCTCGGCCTGAGTTTTCGGCTTTGCAGGTTTCGGGATTTTGGCGATTCGCGCGGTCGGCATTATTCGTATCGTAAGACCTCAACAGGCGTGATCCGTGTGGCGTTGCGCGCCGGATAGAGAGTCGCGAGCAGGCTGACGGCAAGCGCCGCCGCCGCGATCCAGGCTCCATCCCAGGGCCGCGGCTCGAAGGGAACGAAGCTGAGCGCGTAGACCGTTTCATCAAGCCGGATCCACCGGTATTTATCGGCGAAGTAACAAAGGGTGTACCCGATCGAAAGACCGATCGCCGTGCCCACGAGGCCGATCATCGCGCCCTGCAGAATAAAAATGCGGCGGATCTGTTTGCGCGTGGCGCCCATGGACATGAGAACGCCGATGTCCTTGTACTTTGTGAGCACGATCATGGTGAGCGTGATCAGGATATTGAGCGCGGCGACAAGCACGATAAGTCCAATAGTGACTGCAGTCACGGCGCGCTCCATTTTGAGCGCGTTCAGCAATTGCCCGTTCTGCTGTTCCCAGTTCTTCGCGGCGTACTCCGGCCCCGCAAGTTTTTCCAGTTGCTCACCCACCTGCGGCGCCAGATAAAGATCGTCCAGCCGTACCTCGATCGTGTTCACGACATCGCCCACAGAGAGCAGTTTCTGAACGGAGGCGAGCGAAGTATAGGCCCAGTTGTCATCGAAATCGAAGAAGCCGGATTCGAAGATTCCGCTGACACGAAAGTTTCGAACACGCAGTTGCGGGCCGAAAGGCGTAAGAGTGCCTTCCGGACTGATCACCTTCGCCACGCTGCCGATGGGCGTTCCAAGGTCCTGAGCCAGACGCGAACCGAGAATGATGCCGGGCATCCCGTTCACGTCTTCGAGATTCTTGAGCGATCCGGCTTTCAGATGGCGCAGAGCATCGCTGGTTTTCAGTTCATCGGCGGGGATGATGCCTTTGACCACCGCGCTCTTGCTGCTCACGGTTCCGGAGACAAGCACCACGTCATAGAGCACGGGCGCAGCGGCAACCACGTGCGGGGCCTGGCGAATCTTCCGCACGAGTTCGGGCCAGTTCGCGATGCCTTCGCCGGATTGCTTCTGCACGATGTTGATGTGAGCCGTGGCGCCAAGCAGGTCGCGCTGCAGCGTGTTGCGGAAGCCATTGTTAACAGCTAACGATATGACGAGAGCCATCACGCCCGCGGTAACTCCGGCCACGGAAATGACCGTAATAACCGAGATCACCTTTTCCCGGCGCCGCGCCCGCAGATAGCGGCCCGCGACAAAGAGCTCGAAAGCGCTCACAATCGCCTATGCATCCCACCGCCGGAATTTTTCCGCAATACCGATTTCGCCTTCGGGACGCAGCAGCGGAAACAGGATCACGTCGCGGATCGAGGTCGAATTCGTCAGCAACATGGTGAGCCGATCGATCCCCAGGCCCTCGCCCCCCGTCGGAGGCATGCCGTAAGCCATGGCGCGCAGGTAATCCTCATCCATCGCATGGGCTTCTTCATCGCCGCGCTCGCGCATGGCAAGCTGGGCGTCGAAGCGGCGGCGTTGTTCGAGCGGGTCGTTCAGCTCCGTATAAGCGTTGCCGATTTCCATACCGGCAATGATGATTTCGAATCGCTCCACCATCGAGGGATCGGTTGGGCTGTTTTTCGCCAGGGGAGAGACTTCCACCGGAAAATCGTAAACGCACGTGGGCTGGAACAATTTCTTTTCCGCGTGGAGCTCGAAGAGATGCGCCAGCGATTCGCCGGGCGTGGGCTTGCCGGCCGCCTGCTTCAGCCATTCGGGATCACGCACGTTATCGAGCGAAGGCTTCCCCGGGCCTTCCCAGTATTCGACCACAGCTTCCCGCATGGATATCCGCCGCAGCGAACCGAAGTCCAGCTTTTGTCCGGCATATTCAACGACAGTCCCGCCGGTCGCGTCAATCGCAAGCTGCCGCAGCAGTTCTTCGCTGAATTCCATCAATCCGCGATAGTCCGTATACGCCTGGTAAAACTCGAGCATCGTGAACTCGGGGTTGTGCCGCGTCGAGATGCCTTCGTTTCGAAAGTTCCGATTGATCTCGTAGACGCGCTCGAGCCCGCCCACAATCAGGCGCTTGAGATAAAGCTCCGGCGCAATCCGCAGATAGAGATCGATATCGAGCGTGTTGTGATGCGTGATGAACGGCCGCGCCGCCGCGCCTCCATATATCGGCTGCATCATCGGCGTTTCGACTTCGATGAAGCCGCGTTCCTCGAGTTGCCGCCGAAGCGAGCCGATTATCTTCGCGCGCGCCACGAAAACCTCGCGCGATTCCGGATTCGCAATCAGATCGAGATATCGCTGGCGATACCGGATCTCAACATCTTCCAGACCGTGCCACTTTTCGGGCATTGCGAAAAGAGTCTTCGAGAGAAACTCGAGCTTTTCCACGTGCAGCGAAAGCTCGCCCGTCTTCGTACGGAAAAGGTAGCCCCCGGCGCCCACGATATCGCCCAGGTCGAGCAGTTTGAAAAGCGCGTAGTCTCTCTCGCTGACCGCGTCTTTCCTCACGTACAACTGAAGACGCGCGCCATTCTGCGCGATATGCATGAACCCGGCCTTCCCCATGTGGCGAATGGTCTGGATGCGGCCGGCGATCCGCACGCGGACTTCGGGAACCAGCTCTCCGGCGGGCTTCTCCGAATATTCGCGGAGAATATCAGGAATCGTATGCGTGAAATCGAAACGCTTGCCGAAGGGGGCAAATCCGAGTGTTTCGATCTCCCGCAGACGCGCCGCGCGCTGCTCAAAAAGTCCGTCTTCGAGGGACAAAAATGATCTCCTGTGGGGAAATCAGTTATTATAAGTCTTTCACCCTGAACATCCTGGCCTCTTGACTTCTTCGCTCTCCATCGTTATTCCCGCCTTCAATGAACAGACGAGACTGCCGGAAACGATACGACGCATCGAATCCTACGTGCAGGCGCTCAATCCCGGGTTTCACGAGATTCTGGTAGTGGATGATGGCTCGACGGATGCCACAGCCGAAGCCGTTCGCCGGTTCAGCGAAACCAATCCCTGCATCCGAATCTTGAGCAACCCGGGGAACAAGGGAAAAGGCTATTCGGTCCGCCATGGCATGCTCGATGCGCGTGGCGAATGGGCGCTGTTTACCGATGCGGATCTTTCCACGCCGATTGAAGAGTTCCAGAAGCTCTGGTGCGCGACGGTGCGGGAACAGGCGGCGATCGCAATCGGTTCGCGCGCGCTCGATCGCTCGCTGATCGGCGTCCACCAGCCCGGGTTTCGGGAAACGGCGGGCAAGTTCTTCAACTCCGTAATGCGCGTGGCGATCGGGCTCCACATTGCAGATACTCAGTGCGGCTTCAAGCTGTTTCGTACGGATGTGGCCAGGCGCGTATTTTCCCGTCAGCGCATCGAAAGATTCGGATTCGACGTCGAGGTGCTATTCATCGCGCAACGCCTCGGCTATCGCATCGCGGAAGTTCCGGTCCGATGGAATCACGCGGAGGGCAGCAAAGTTGGAATGCTGACCGGCTTGCACGCCTTCGTCGAACTCGGGATCATTCGCTCCAACGCCGCTCGCGGCTTCTACCGCTGATTCAGGATGTACCGGTAAGCGCCATGACAATTTCAGGCATCCACCACATCACCGCGATTGCGAGCGATCCGCAAAAAAATCTGGATTTCTATACCGAAAAGCTGGGATTGCGGCTGGTAAAACTCACGGTGAATTTCGATGACCCCGGCGCATACCACTTCTACTTCGGCGACGAGACCGGCAAACCTGGAAGCATACTCACCTTTTTCCCCTGGCCGAACGCGACCCGAGGCCGGCGTGGAACCGGACAGGCGACGGCGATCGCGTTCGATGTGCCGAATCTGGAAGGTTGGGCGGCGCGGCTCCCGAATGGCCGGATCGAACCGCGCTTCGGTACGGATGCCCTGGTGTTTCAGGATCCCGATGGGCTCGAGCTGGAATTGATTCCGACCGGCGGGACCGGAAACGGGATCAGCGGATTTCATGGCGTGACTCTTTCGGAAGCAGGATTCGAAACCACCGCGAAGCTGCTTACGGAAACGTTCGGATACAAACTCGCGGCCAGCGAATCGAATCGCTTTCGATATCTTTCCACCGAACGGGGCGCGGTTGAACTCCTGTGCCAGCCGGATTCGCGGCGGGGTGCGATGGGCGCAGGCACGGTCCACCATGTGGCGTTCCGAACCGAATCGGACGAATCGCAGCGCGCGTGGCGGAAGCAACTGGCAGGCGCCGGGCTGAACGTCACGCCGGTGCTCGACCGGCAATACTTCCATTCCATCTACTTTCGTGAACCCGGCGGCGTGCTGTTCGAGATCGCGACGGACCCGCCAGGCTTTCTGATCGACGAGACGATCGGTGATCTGGGCACGCATCTGAAACTGCCGCCGTGGCTCGAGCCGGCGCGCGAGGAGATCGAAGGGATTTTGCCGAAGATCCAATTGCCTGAATATGCCGGCTGAGTTTGTGCACCGCTTCGAGCGGAGGACTTCGCCTTTTACGCTGCTGGTTCTGCACGGCACGGGCGGCGATGAGAACGATCTCGTGCCAATCGGCCATTCGCTTGCGCCCGGAGCTTCGATTCTGAGCCCGCGCGGAAAGGTGCTGGAGGCAGGAGCCCCGAGATTCTTCGCGCGCGCGGCGCCGGGCGTTTTTGACGCGAACGAGATCCGCGGGCGCGCCGGCGAGTTGGCCGAATGGATCCGGTCAGCCGCGGCGGAATACAAACTCGATCCCGCGAAGATTTTCGCGTTCGGATACTCGAATGGCGCAAATATCGCGTCGAGCGTGATGCTGCTGGATCCGGGCGTAATCGCGGGCTCCGTGCTGCTGCGGCCCATGATTGTGATTGAACCCGGGGAACTGCCGGATCTGAAAGGCGCTCCGGTACTGATCTCCGCGGGGAAGGTGGATAGCATGACGCCTCCCGGAGATACGGAGAAGCTGGCGCGAATGCTGACTGAGGCCCGCGCGACCGTCGACCTCGCGATGCAAAACGCGGGACACGATCTCTTGCCGCAGGACTTCGCGGTGGCGAAGAGATGGCTGGCGGAAACGTTGAAGTGACTCCGCACGGCGGTCCTGCCGTGTGTCGCTGGACCCTGTTCGCCAGTGGTGGGCGTACAGGCAGAGAGCAGCCGAATAGTCGATTCGTTCAATGTTTCTCAACAGCCGGGGAGTGCTTCGCCTTGCGAAGGAAACGAGTGGCTCCCCATACCAGAGGAGCGACTGAGGCGATCGCTGCATAACGCAGAGCATTCTTGCGCGGGGGCGAATCCGATTCGAGAACGCCGGTTGCCGGCGATGCGGGGACTCGAGGCCCCACACGCATATTGGTCAAGTCGTAAGAAAACTGCCGCCCGCAATCGAGGCATACGACATACGTGCCTGATTCCCTGGCAGCCGTTTTGTTGACGGGCGTCATCGGGCGGGTTATCCGTTTGTGCCGGCAACCGAAAATATTCAGCAGAGATTCCATCTGATTTCCTGCTTTTAGTTTTACAAACGAAGACGTCTGGCGCGACGGCGCCGTCGGAATAATTCCCCTCAGTGAGTTTGATTCAGACCATATTCACGGACGGCCGTTGGCTGCCGGTCATCGATGCTCAAGGCCAGAAAAGCCTTCGCACATCAGCTTTCTATTTGAAATTGAATCCATTTGCCATCGAAAAATGGTCCTGTGTTTTCGTGGACGCGGCATTCAACTCCGCCGGGTAATCTGTCAGGAGGTCGTTACCCGAAGCGGCATTATGTGCGATCACGTGGTCGAACTTGTGGCCCGTCCCCTCACGGAAATCAGTGAAATGGTTTTTGCAGCAGATCGTTCATGTCGCCGCAAACAACGGTCATATGATTCGACGTCTTTGAATGCTCGACACATTCGCTCGTTTCAAAGAAGTTCATTGCACTGTTGTGGTAAGGATCGGTCAGGTGAAAGGCCGATTCTCTTTTTGTCCGACGTCGTTTCGAATTCGGCATGCACAGGCGGCCTCGCGCCCAAGCCGGCGTCCGTGGCTGCGGTCGCGTTCCTGCACTTCTGGATTTCTTTTCGGCGATTCTTGTCTTTGCCGTAGTTGATGAGGGCTGGCCGCTTTGTTTGCTTCAGCTTCCGCGTATTGTGGATAACGCAGTAATTTTTCTTGACTGTCTGGTCAGGGTAAACGTGGAGATTCGGAGTGAGCGCGAGAGTTCCCGACGGGAATTCGGGGATGATTTGCGGCGTCGCGTACTGGCACTCCATGCTGGTGGTGGAGTCAGCATTCACGTCACCTATGGCTTTGCTCAGCGTTTTATAAAGGACGTGATTCGCTTTACGCGCTTCCTGCAGAGCGATAATATCGGGCTTGATCCTCTTGATCGCGCGCGCCAGATCATCGGGATTCATGCCCTGTACGTTCGCGGAAAAAACGACCACGTCTTCCTGCTTTCGTTTTTTGGATATCGGCGCAGCTGAAGATGCCATACTGCTGATGTCGCTCCTGGCTCAGAGGGGGTTTTTAATTTTAATATGGCGCTGAGTAAAACTGTAGAGGTCCCGGAAAGCACGGGTAAATGCACAGACTACCTACTGCCAGTGATCGTCGAAAAAACCCGAATGCACGACGCTGCTGTCTTTGATCGAGATCAGGGCATAATCTCCAAGGTGCGGGTAGAGATTGGCGTTCGTACTCCGCCAATCATCTTCACTGAACGTGTGGCCGCTGTTGATGACGACATAGCGGCCTGGATTCAGTGGGTTCGGGAAGATTAGCACTGGCGCGTGGCTCGCTGCATCAACAGTGCGGCCCGCAAGCGTTATCTTTTCCCTGGTCCATTGGATCGGCAGCTTCTGGACCACTTTGGCGATCATCTGGTTACTCCAGGGATCGCCGAAAAGAATCAGGTTGTTGTTTGCGATATCGGATGTAGTAACGTCCTTATCATCTTTCACGCGGGGATCGCCACGCAGCCATTTTGAAAAATCCTTCTGAAACCGATCCAGCTCCACCATTGACCACGGCGTAACCGCGGTTCCAGCTCCGGTCGGGCGCACACAGAGGAACGACTCCATGAACGCATCGTCTACGGGGCCCTGAAGGGCGTGAATTTTCCTCAACCCTTCAATCGGACCAGCATTGCCCCATTTTCCGTTGGTTTTTTCAAAAACCCCGGTCGCGGGGAACTGCTGGCCATCCAGCGACAAAGCCCCCGAACCATCCACACGGATGCGATCAATGTTCGTGGTCGTCACCCGCGTCTGATTTCCTTCGCCAAGCGCGTCCACCACGGCGCGTTCGTAACTTTTGTGTAGCTGCTCTACCGTGACCCAGAAGCATCGGTTGAAGCGCGTCGTCCAGGTTTCAAAGCGAATGTGGGCTGGCGGCGCGAGTCCTCGCGCTATCGCTTCGTCCACGAAGCGCTCAGAGATCTTGTGTGTTTCCGGTTCCCATTTGTGCGCCACGCCCGGACCCACCAGGAAAAGCCCGCGCAAATCGGCCAGATTTATTCCTGCGTTCGAAAGAGCCGCCTGAATGTTTTTCGATCCCTGCAATTGTGGGTCGAGCGATCCTCCATAACCCACGAACGGAACATCGGTCGCATTCAGCGCATAATCCACTGCATCGTAATAGTGAAGGGCCTGTTCCTGCCAGGCAGGTAAATCGCTCTTCTTTGCATACACCTTTGTCTCGGTGTAACCCGCGCCGGCTTCGAACACGGTCCATGCATCCGGGTGATGGAGTCCCAGATGCCATGCGCCCGCGCCGCCCATGGAAAATCCGCGCAGCGCAATCCGTTTTGGATCGATGTTGTATTCCTTCCGCACGGCTTCCAGCGCCTCGAATACGTCGGTTTCGCCGGCCCAGCGATAAGACACATTGCTGCGGCCGTATACATCCATCTGGATATAGTTCTGCGCTTCGGGCGCCGGAGTCGCCGATTCATGCTGTGTGATGAACTCGACCTCATCGAGTGATCGGCTGGTGCCGTGCATCCAGACGTCGAGCCGGATCGGCTGGCCCGAATAAGAGTTGGGAATGATCAGGCCGTAAGGCTGGATGCTGCCATCGATCGAGGACCGGTAGGCCCGAACGAGCCTTCCATTTCTTTTGGTCCAGGAAGACGACCCGGCAGAGAGTTCTTTCGCGCGCGCCAGCCCCTCGTCCATAACCGTCACAGTGTCCTTTACATAGGACGGCTTAATAAACTCTTCCGGATGGGAAACGATGAAGTCCCCGGCCTTTTGATAAATCGCGACATCCGCATAGAGCGGATTGCCTTCCAGCCGGTTTGTAGCAGCAGTTAGCTCCGCCAGCTTACGATAGATCTGTTCTTTTTCCTGGTTGGTTGGGTAATAGCGTGGCAGAGGCTGCTGCACCTGTCCCAAAAGTGCGCCCGCGCCGAGAATGCAAAGCCAGATTCGCATGGAAGTTTTCAGATCAGCGCCGACACCCCCTCTTCTGTCGCCGGGAACTTTTCCCGATGGGAGTATTCAGAATTTCGTCGGCAACGGTAAGGTTAACATCGCCGATTGACATGCCGATCTGGGGTGTATCCCGCCATTGATACCGCGCCGAGACTCGTGAAAGGATCGCTGCTCGATCGGCGCCGCTCGCGCGCACTCGAAGCGCCGCTCTTTAATATCGAGCCGCAGTGGCCAAAGCCTTTTGCTGTCGGGACCAGGCGAGATTGTTTTTCGCCAGTTGAAAATCGGGCTGGAGCGCAACCGCTTCGGCCGCCGCCTGGATCGCATCATCCCATTCGCCAAGTGCTTCGTGCCCCGCGGCGATATTGTTCCAGGCTTCCGCGAAGCCGGGGCGGAGTTTCAGCGCGAGCTTCGCCCCCTGAATGGACTCATGGTATCTGCCCGCTCTATATAAGGAGAGCGAAAGATTGAGCAACTCTTCAGGCGATTGCCTGCTTGCGGCTGGAGCGTTGACGCGCATCAGCGCCGCCTGATTCCGAAGTCCGAGGAACCGGGTCGCGACAGGGTCGCCGGGGATAAGAGCAATTGTCTCGCGCGCAAGCAAGGCAAGCTGGGTATTCATACCCGTTTCCGTGTAAACGTTCATGAGCTCGTAACGCGAAGCGGGATAAGCGGGGTTCTTCGCTATAGCGGACCGCAACTGCTCAATCGCGTCCACGTTACGCGCTTTCTGATGCAGCCATCGTCCGAAGTAGTAGTCAGGCAGGTTATCTCCGGGCGCGAGGCGAAGCGCGCGCGCGAAGTGGAGTTCCGCTTCGGAGTCACGTCCGAGCGCCCCGTTTGCGATCGCGGTGTTGATCTCCAGCACATAGTAGTTCGGCGTAAACTGAGCGGCCTTTTCGAAACAGGCGAGGGCCTCGGCTGTCCGGCCCTTTGCCATGAGCGTGAGCCCGTAGTTCATTAGCCCTCGTCCGTTTCGTGGGCTCTTCCATGTGACATCTTTCCAGAGCGTCTCTTCCGTCGCCCAAACGCGATTGCGGCGCCATGCTCCTTGTCCGTAGCACGCAAGGACGAGCGTGGCGGCCACAGTAATATACAGCGGCCGCAATTTCAAATGCGTCCGGATCGCCAGCCCCAACGCCCATGCCACAGCCAATGTAAGCCCCGCAAATGGCATGAACATCCGATGATCATTTTCCACTTCAGCCAGGGGGAAGAGGGCGGTTGGAAGCAGCGATAGAACAAACCACGCGAGTCCGAAGGAGACCGGCCGCAGGATACGACGCCGGGAAGTAAACCAGATTGTCCAGGCCAGCACAGCAACGAAAAGAATGCCTGCCATTGCCTTCGGCGTGACGATCGTCTGGAAAGCTGCAAGATCCGTATCCGCGGTTAGACTCAACGGCGCAAAAAATGAGAAGAAGTAATGAAGGGCAACGAACGGTTGCGTCACGATGTAGTCGTGAGCGGATATCGCGCCCGGCGTATAAGAGCGCGGAGTCATCCTGGCGCTGAGCAACATGAGAGCGCCGGTTGTCAGCCACGCGATTCTGCTCTGCCGCAGCGAGGACACAACGCCGCGCGTATCGACGTCAGTTTCGAACAGGAAAATCCACGTGAACAGAATGGCGGGGAAGATCGCGGCAGGTGGTTTCGCCAGCATGCCCAAAGCCGCCGGGACCATATAGAACCCGAACCGGCGTGTCCGGGGCGCGAGCACGAATATGGCGAGCGACGCGACAACTCCGAACGTCGAATACACGTCGCCGCGCTGAATGATGTAGTTCACTGTTTCCGCCATGGCCGGGTGTAGACCGTACCACGCCGCCGCGAACAAGGCGCAGTAATCCACCCATGGCGAATCGTCCACAAGACGCAGAATGCGCCGGAACAGGATGAACATTACTGCGAGCTGCGCCAGATACCAGAGAAACGTGGAGAGGTGAAACCAGAACGGCTTCAGTCCTCCGCCGAGCCAGTAGTCGAACGCGAGCGAGCTCGAGACAAGTGGACGCCAGGTTCGATTCGGCGGCAGCACGCTGAAAGTCGTGGCATCCGCGAAGAACCTCGGAATGTTGCTCAGACTCGTTATATACGGGTTCTGAACGACAGCGTGAGCGTCATCGAAGTGGAACGAGTTTCCAAAATGATTCGAATAGCATGCAAGAACAGCGATAGCCAGAAGCGCAGCCGCGCGCCACACGCGTGATCCGCCGCCCGTGGGCCGCTCGTTACCGGACATGGGCAGCATCCCCGAGCGATTCCGTAGACCGGGATTGACGGCGGGCACGAGGCTGCGTGAACACAAAATCGCGCTGCACAGCGAAATTCACGAAGAAAAGTATCGTCTCGGCCACAATCTTTGCCGCGATAGCCGGCATGTGGAAACGCGCTCCCAGCAGAAGAATTCCGCCATATGAAAGCGAGCCACTCGCCAGTACCAGCATCAGATAACGCGGAAGCACGATCGAATGTCTCTGGTCCGAGTGGAACACCGCTCTTCGGACGTTGCCATAGTTGAACGCGACAGCCACCGCGCGGCCGCATATCTGGGCGATAAGCAGCCTGTTCGAAAGCCAGAACAGGAGCACGAACATCGCATTGTCAATGGCGGCAGTCAACAGCGAGATCATGCTGAATCGCAAAAGCACAAACCAGATCCGCATCGAATCGAGCAGCGGGTTGAAATGAGAACTCTTGTTTCGGGCTTCGTAGATCGTGCGTATGCCGGCTTCCAGAATCGGCGTATTCCGGTGCTTCGCGGCGATCAGCATTTCAAGTTCGAACTCATAGCCCGGTGAGCGAATTCCGCAAAGAGTTTCCCAGAGCAGCGCGGGGATAGCGCGCAGACCGGTTTGGGTATCGCGCAGGTTCCGGCCGAGAAGCAGTCTCAACGCGACCCGCGTAACGGAATTGCCGAAACGGCTGCGCGCGGGAACCACTCCTTCGAAAGCGCGCGCACCCAGCACAAGGCTGTTGCCTGTTTCAAGGAACGTTTGCCGGATCCGGAGAATGTCGTCAGGTTGGTGCTGGCCATCGGCATCCGCCGTCACAACGCCCTGAGCCTCAGGCCACGTCATGGCTATATAGCGGATTCCGGTTTTCAACGCCGCGCCTTTGCCAAGATTTCTGGCGTGGCTCAGGATGGCAACGCCCAGGGCGCCCTGCAGAGCGTAGAATCTCTCCTGAAAGTCCGGGCCGCTTCCGTCATCAACGATGACGATCGGGCCTGAATATTGTTCCCGAAGTTTCTCGACCACCAAAACCAGCGCTTCGCCGGGGCGGTACGCCGGAATCAGGATCGGGCAACGATGATCGAAGCTTCTTTCCAGTTGAATGCTCACGAAGGAGGTATCTTTTCCAGAGAGTGGAAAGAGCCGGAAAAAGTCTCGAATTTATTAAGATTCGGGAGCTGCCGTCCAGACCATCTCGAGCGAGACATCAGTCGCCGTTACGACTCGAAATCCAAGGCGCTCATAAAGGCCCCGGGCCGGGTTCGCGGAATTTACCTGCAATTCAAGCCGGGCTCCCGACGGGCGGCACGAGGACTGGCATTCCCGAATTGCGCGCGTTGCGATTCCTCCGCGCCGATGCTCGGTGAATACGGCCATGTCGACGATTCGCCAGCGATCGGTCTGACGATCAAGGAGCAGGCGGCCGGCCGGCTTTCCGCTTTCGGAAAACAGAATCAGATTTTCCGCCCCGGGATACCGTTGCAGATACGTCTGCTGCTGTCCACGGTATTGCAATTCGACCAGTTTCTCCGCCGCGGTGGCCGGAATCCCGCAACGCTCCAGTTCAGCCCTTCGGTCCTCGGCGAACAGCCGGAACAGAAGCCATTCGTCGTCGGGTGCCGCCGGGCGTGAACGGGCGGTCTCGGGCCATGTGTTCGTCGGAGTCAAAGGATCTGCATGGCCCGAAACGTTTTGCAAGATCTCGACTTCAACTCCGGCTTGGATAAATACCCTGCAGCGCGATGATGAACGACACGCACAGCGACGGCTGCATATTCTCATGAGGCTGGCTTCCGCCTGAGGCGGAGATCATCTGGGGATTCATGGTCGTATTCACGGCCGTTCCGTAGATATCCGGACCCGAGCTCTGCCCGCGGGCGGGCGCCGCTGTGGCAGGCACCGCGTTCTGCGCGGTTGAAGAACTCCCGTTGGTCGTGCTCGCTTGCACCTGGTGCGTGTGCATCGGCATTTGGTTCTGCAGCAGCGTCACGTTTTCGGTTCCCGTCTGCTCGCCAAGTACGTAATTGCTCAGTCCGGTTCCCTGGCCCCAGTGCAGTGGCGCGCGACCGCGCAGGTCGGGCAGGCCGAAGTTCTGCACGCCATCGCCCCCAAAAGTAGTTCCCAGAATCGAGAACAGCGCCGCGTTCTGAGATATGGAAAGGAGCTGCCCGTTACAGAGCGCCCAGCCGACGGGAGCGAAGTTCCCACCGAACATTCTGATTTCACCTAAGTATTGATCGGACATGATTCCTCTATGGTGTTTCTATTTACAGTGAAGCTGGATCAGGTATTCCCCATTGTTCGCCGCTGCGAAGCCGCCGCCGTCTGTGGTGGTCAGTTGCAACGAGATCGTGTCGTTGACGGCGAGCGACACCGCGTGGCCGGCGCTGGTATCAGAGCATGACTGGCCGCCGCCGCTCAAAGTAGTGCAACTCAGGCTTGTGGCCAATGCGTTCTTCCAAAGGGTAGCGGTGGTCGGGATAGCCGAGTTCGCCGAATAATTTCTCATCTGCATTGCATCGACCGTGCATGCACTAAAAACAGTGAGATTGTTGTTGGTCGGGGCTGATAAGTCCGACGGGCACCCGCTTGCGGCGCCCCCGGGGCAGGCCGCAAAGTCCCAGGTAGCTCCCGGCGGAACATAAACCGTCGTGGAGCTGGTCAGGGGCGGCAGGATAGCGGTTATCCACAACTGGCCGCCGCCTCCTGTAGCTCCCGTCGCGCCGGTTGCCCCTGTCGCGCCCGTGGGTCCTGTGAGTCCGGTTCCGGTTGCGCCCGTGGGTCCTGTCGCGCCGGTCGGTCCCGTTGCGCCGGTTGCCCCCGTCACGCCTGTCGCTCCCTGCAGCGCCAATACGGACCAGTTGGTACCGCCGTCGGTCGAAGGATTTATACCCAACAGGGCATCCTGCAGAGCAAGATAGCTGCTCCCATTCAAGGTAACTGCGTCGCCCTTGTTGTAGGTTGTCAGGTTGCTCCACGTGCCCTTGAAATTGAGTCCCGCCGCTCCCGTGGCGCCGGTCGGTCCCGTCGCGCCTGTGGCTCCCGTCGGTCCGGTCAATCCGGTTCCTGTGGCTCCTGTCGCTCCCGTAGGTCCGGTTGCCCCAGTTGCGCCTGTTGCTCCGGTAGGTCCCGTCGCGCCTGTCGCTCCAGCCTGCGCCAGCAAAGCCCAATAAGTGGGGCTCGTATCCGGCTGCTTGTTTAAGTTACTCGATTGCAGCGCAATGTAACTGCTGTTGTTGTAGCTCACGCCGTCGCCGGCCGAGTAAGTGGTCGCCGCGCTCCACGGGAGCGCCTGGAAGTTCAGCCCTGCGCCCGGTGCGCCTGTCGGTCCCGTCGGTCCGGTCGGACCTTGCTGCCCCTGCGGTCCCGCCGGGCCCTGCGGTCCTGCTGGACCCGTCACCGCGCTCGCCTCGACCCAGTATCCGTTCATGTCGATCACGAGATCGGTCGCGTCCGTGGGCATCACCTGAATGCCTCCTTCCGGACCCGCCGATACGATTGCCGAGTTACCCACAATTCCGCCCTGCGGAGCATTCAACACTACGGTGCCCGACCATGACCCGCCATCCGGCCAGGCCGCAACCCAGCCAACCGGCTGACCCGGCGGCGTTACCGTAACGAAATTCAGTGAATATGCGGCAGCGGCCGGAATGCCGCAGTTCGATGCCGCAATCTGAAACAGCCGCGGCTGGCCCGCGATCAGCGACGGCGGTCCGAACTGCCCCGTTTTGCCTGAGCCGTCCGAACCCGTCCGCGTATCCACAACACGGCAGGGAACGACGGAGACAAATACAAGATTCTTTGCAGCGGCCGCGTCGCTCGTTTCGCCCATCGGGGTGGCATTCGACTTCCTCATGGCCCAGTTCCTCACGGGAATTGTGGACGTCTGCGCTCGTTGCGCCACGCCGGACGGAGCCATCATTGTAAGAGCGGTAAGCGCGGAGATCGCGCCCAGCCCAAATCCGCGTTTGGAGCCCGTTGATCGATTAGTGGTTTGTAACGCGCCGTGAGCGGCAGCCACACGCTTTGAGGCGCTACGAGAACACGCAACGTTGAACAAGAAAAGAAGTAGAGCCGCGTTACCTTTCCTCTCGTTGTTTTTTCATCTCTGTCCACTCTTACCGCACTCGCGTATCTATGAACGGAAA